>Ga0187894_10001739_pt1 | contig 27320 bp, 27 predicted proteins | sample GBC1701081metaG_FD_136650 | JGI IMG/M metagenome (GOLD analysis project Ga0187894, IMG submission 136650) | White microbial mat communities from a lava cave in the Kipuka Kanohina Cave System on the Island of Hawaii, USA - GBC170108-1 metaG ... | reverse complement strand
TGTTGAAATCGAGAATAAACAACACGACGCCAACGACGGTTGATGTGGAAGGTGAATAATGGTCACTGCCAGCGCACCATTGCCGGAACGCCGACTCGAGAAATCGGCTCACGCGTTTCGCACGATCAGTGAAGTTGCTACGGAACTCGACGTGCCTCAGCACGTGCTGCGGTTCTGGGAAAGCAAGTTCAGCCAGGTTCGCCCGCTCAAACGCGGTGGCGGACGGCGTTACTATCGACCTGAGGATATCGACCTGCTGCGTCGGATCCGGTCGTTGCTGTACGATGATGGCTACACCATCAAGGGCGTGCAGCGATTGCTGAAGGAAAGTCGTGGGCGACTGAGCCAGCGCGATGGTCTCGCGGTGTTGCCGGAGCCGCGGCTGGTCGAAGTCGAGTCGCGCGCCGAACTGCCACGGACCGGCCCGCAGCCGTCGACAGAGCGGTTGCTGCCGCGCACGGCGCGCGTCGATCCCGGCAAGCGTCAGGAGATCGAGACCGTTCTGGAGGACCTTCAGAGCGCGCTCGAACTGCTGCGCAAGACGCTGCACACATAGGCAGCGTTCTTCGAACATGTCGTGGTGTCGTCGATGACGACGGCACCGCGTTATTCAGTCGTACGAAGCGTTGCAATCAGCAGACGGGAAGGGCTATGGTCCGCCCGCCTTGGCGTCGCGTCAGCGACGCCAGCATCCGGTCGGGGCGTAGCGCAGTCTGGTAGCGCATCAGTCTGGGGGACTGGGGGTCGTCGGTTCAAATCCGGCCGCCCCGACCAATCATCTCAAGCCGCCCGTCGGTCGAGAGCGCACAGGCTGACCAGCGCGTCGATGTCGTCAGTCTGTCACTGTCCGAAGACGACTCGCGACGCCCGATGTCCGCATATCAAGAGCGCGCTCAACGGCAGCACGACCTGACGGCGTGAGCTTACAGACCAGCCAATCGGGCTTCAGCGGATTGCTGAACCAAGGTACGGCCCAGCCACGATCGATGCAGCGCCGTATCACCGACGCTTCGAACTCCTGGCCGTCGAGATCGAACAGAGGCAACTTGCCGCCTGGCTGGTTCAATCCGCGTCTAAGATACGAAAACTCTCTATCTGTAATAATTACATCATGTTGTCGATCGATCTTAGATCGAAACATTAGCTCCGGCGCGTGTTGCGCCAGCCGTTCAGCCGCACTCATGATTGACCCCGCGCAGAGCGCATCCCCACTGAAAGAATACTCGACAACCATATGAAAATAAAACAAAAACCCCGGATGTTGATACCTGACACAAAAATCACCGCATGTTGTGGCGGGCGGAGGTGCGCATGTCCCAGGTGTTGTTTGTTTATGTGACGGCGAGTGACCTCGATGAGGCCGAGCGGATCGGCGAAGCCGTGGTCGAAGCACGGCTCGCCGCCTGCGCCAACGTGCTCGATGGCATGCGGTCGATCTTCCGTTGGCAGGGCAGTGTGCAGAAAGGACGCGAAGCGATCCTGATCCTGAAGACCCGCGAGGATTTGTTCGACAACCTCAAGCAACGGATCGTCGAACTACACTCCTACGAACTGCCGTGCGTCGTGGCGATGTCCATCGCGACAGGTCATGAGCCGTTTCTTGACTGGATCGCCAGCGAAACCGGGCCGAGCGAGATGGTCTGAGGCGCTGCGCAACACGGCGATGCATTGCCGGTGATTGTTTGCTCTGCGACATCTGCCCAGTATGCGGGCAACCAAACGCGGCGGGCACTCGGTGTCCGCCAACCGAGTGCCCCCGATGTCTGCCCAGTCGTCAACCGCGTCGCCCGTACGAATTGCCAACGAGGGGCTGATTCTCGGCTACTCCTCGATGGGCCATGCCCTCATGCATTACATGGCGGCGTTCTTTCCCTACATCGCGATCGGCATGGCTGCTTCGTGGGGCGAGCCGGGCCAGCCGCTCGATCACCAGGTCGTCCTGTTGCCGCTGTGGCAGCTCGCGGCCTTCCTGCTCGGTCTGGTCGCATTGCCGGCGGGCTGGCTCAGCGATCGCTGGAGCGCGCCCGGCATGATCGTTGTCATGTTCTTCGGCATGGGCGCGTCGTCGATCGCATGCGCTTTCGTGCCCGACCGCAATTTCCTGCTGCTCGAACTGGCGATGGCGGCTCTGGGCGCGTTCGCGGCGATCTACCATGCCGTCGGCATCGCCTGGGTGATGCGCAACGCTTCGCGTCCCGGTCATGCGATGGGGATCAACGGCGTCTTCGGCAGCGTCGGCCTGGCCGCCTGCGGTGCCGGAACCGGCTTGCTGATCAACCTGTTCTCGTGGCGGGCGGCTTTTCTTGCGCCGGGCATCATCTGCCTGATGATGGGCCTGGGCCTGCTCTACCACTGGAAGGCCGGTAAGGTTGGCGATCGGCCGATGCCGGCGATGTCAGGTAAGGGGCCAAGCCGGGGCGATCTGGTCCGCGTGTTCATCATCCTGACGGTCACGATGTTCGCCGGCGGTGTCATCTGGCAGGCGATCCAGTACGGGGCACCCGGATTGTTCGAGCAGCGCATGAGCGCCGAGATCGACTGGTTGCAGAGCATGACCAACGGCCAACTCGCGGCGGACGCCAAGAAGATGGCCTTCTGGGTCGGTCTGTTCGGCTCGGCAGTCTACGTCGCCTCGGGGATCACCCAATACTTCCTGGGTGGCCTGTCCGACCGCTATTCGCTCAAGACCGTCTACACCTTCTGCGCGTTCCTGCAGATCCTGGCCATGGCGGGCCTGGCCGTGCTTCCCGGCTACGGTGTCGTGCTGGCGGCGATGGCCTCGGCCATCATCAGCTCCGCGTCGGGGCCGGCCGAGAACCTGCTGATCGGCCGGTACACCCCGACCAAGTATCACGGCCTGGGCTTCGGCGCGAAATTCGTCGTTGCGTTCGGTGCCGGTCCGGTGGCGATCTGGTTGATCGCACACCTCAAGGCGCTCACCGGCAGTCTGGAACTGCTGTTCCTCGGCCTGGCCGCAACCGGCGTGCTCGTGTGGCTGGTTGCGCTGATGCTGCCCGCGGGCGACCGCAGGCGGGAAGCGACGCCGGCGGCGGCGCGTCCGGTCCCGGCCGAGTAGTCCGGAAGATCTACTTCCCTCGAAAGGCTGGCCTCGACAGGCAGCGATCGAGCCAGTTGGCGGCGTCGCTGTTGCCCGTCATGTCGACCTTGGCGAGCTTCGCCCAGGCCATGATCGCTGCGAGATTGAGATCGGTGATCGTGAATGCGTCGCCCAGCAGGAATGCCTTGCCCTTCAGAGCCCGGTTGAGAACGCCCAGGGGCGACTGCAGGGCTGCTTTCGCATCTTCAACGGCTTTGGGATTCTTCTTGTCGGCCGGCGTCATGAACGTGTCGATGACGATCGTCAGAAGCGGCTTCTCAACCTCCGTCATGCCCCAGAAGCTCCACTGGTAGGCGCGGGCTTCATCCTCGATCGTCGTCGGCCACAAGGTCTTGCCGTACTTGTGTGCGAGGTAGAGGTTGATCGCCATCGATTCGAACAGCGTCAGGTCGCCGTCCACCATGGCCGGCACCTTGCCATTCGGATTGATCCGGGCGAACTCCGGGTCGGCTTTCAGTGCCGCGGAGTCGGTTCCGAGATGCTCGAACTCGACACCGCACTCGCGTGCGCACCATAGCACGCGCGCGGTGCGCGACTGCACGGACCCATAGATCTTCACCTTGGCCATCGTTTCCTCGGACTGTTCGTTGCAATGCCGGCGCACCGGCAGAGACACATTGAAGAACGCCATGCGACGTGTGCGCAACGAAAAAGCCCGCCGATGACAGCGGGCTTTCGCACGGCGAGAGAGCGCACGCTGATGATCTATTGCGCGGCCTTGGCGAGGCCGGACGTCGCCTTTGTCAATCCTTGTTCGAGGTCGGCGATGATGTCGGCGACGCTCTCGATGCCGATCGATAGCCGCACGACGTCAGGGCCGGCACCGGCGGCCACGCGCTGCTCCTCCGTGAGCTGGCGGTGCGTCGTCGAGGCGGGGTGGATGATCAGGCTCTTGGCATCGCCGATGTTGGCAAGGTGCGAGAACAGCTCGACCGAGTCGACGAGCTTCATGCCGGCCTCGTAGCCGCCCTTCAAACCGAACGTGAAGACCGATCCGGTCCCCTTGGGCAGGTACTTCCGAGCCAGCGCATGGTACCTGTTGGACTTCAGGCCTGCGTAGTTCACCCACGCCACCGCCGGATGGGCTTCGAGATATTCGGCAACCGTCTGGGCGTTGGCCGAGTGCCGCTCCATGCGCAGCGCCAGCGTCTCGATACCGAGCATCGTAATCCAGGCATTGATGGGCGCTTGCGACGGCCCGAGATCGCGCAGACCTACGGCATGACCGTGGAACGTGTAGGCCATGTCGCCGAATGTCTCGTAGAAGTTCAGTCCGTGATACGCTGGCTCCGGGCCGGCCAGCGCCGGGAATTTGCCGCCGCGCGACCAATCGAATTTGCCAGAGTCGACAACGGCGCCGCCCATGGTCGTGCCCGTACCGCACAGGAACTTGGTGGTCGAATGCACCACCAGCGTGGCGCCCCATTCGATGGGACGGCAGAGGTAAGGCGATGCCAGCGTGTTGTCGACCAGCAGCGGCACACCGACCTGATCGGCGATCTTGGCGATCGCCTCGATGTCGCAGACGACGCCGCCGGGATTGGCCAGGCTTTCGATGAAGAACGCCTTCGTTTTCGCCGTCACCGCTTTGCGGAAACTCTCCGGATCGTCGGGGTCGACGAACACGGCCTTCCATCCAAACTTGGGATAGGTATTTTTCATTTGCTGGATCGAGCCGCCATAGAGCTTGGTGCTGGCGACGATCTCGTCACCCGGCGCCATCAGCGGAAACAGGCCCAGTATCTGTGCCGCGTGGCCCGACGACGTGACGATGGCACCACGACCACCTTCGAGCGCCGCAAGACGTGCTTCCAACGCCGCCGTGGTGGGGTTGGTCAGGCGCGAATAGATGAAACCGACCGTCTGAAGGTTGAACAGGGCGGCGGCATGGTCGGCGTCTTCAAAAACATAAGCTGTCGTCTGGTGGATGGGCAGCGCGCGCGATCCGGTTGTCGGGTCGGGTGCAGCGCCGGCATGGATCGATAGCGTTTCGAAACCGTAATTCGATGAGCCGGTCATGTCGCGTTTCCTTCGGCTGTTACGGGCGCTGTATAGCCGCTTTAGGTGTCGCGTGTGAACATTCCGCCGCGCGACCCTCATGTCCGGTATGCCCTAGCCAAGCGTGACAGGTGTTCGACTGGCGGAATAAGCTGCGCGTCGACAAGAGACGGAGGGAGTTTTCGCGTGAACGCCAAGCCAAGAGGACGTCAGTTCTTCCAGAATCCCGGCCCCACGAACATTCCCGACCGTGTGTTGCGCGCGATGGACCGCGCCGTGCTCGACTTCCTCAGCGACGAATTCCTGGAGATTCATCGCACGTGTCACGCTGGCGTGAAACGGGTGCTTAAAACGCAGCAGCAGCTCTTCATGTATGCCGCCAGCGGCCACGGCGCCTGGGAGGCGGCTCTCGCCAACGTGCTGTCGCCTGGCGATAGCGTCCTGATGCTCGAGTCGGGCTATTTCTCCGACAGCTGGACTCAAATGGCGAGTCACCTGGGCCTGCATGTGGAGACCGTGCCGTCCGATTGGCGTCACGGTGTGCGCATCGATGCGGTCGTGGCCAAGCTCCAAGCCGATACGGCACACGCGATCAAGGCAGTGTTGGTCGTGCACAATGAGACCGCGACCGGCCTGGCGCTTCCGGTGTCAGAGGTCCGCCGTGCCCTCGACGAGGCGAAGCACCCTGCCTTGCTGTTGGTCGATACGATCTCGTCACTGGGTTGCTTCGACTTCCGCATGGATGCATGGGGCGTCGACATTGCCGTTGGCGGCAGCCAGAAGGGGCTGATGCTGCCCACCGGGATGTCGTTCACCGGTGTCAGCGAAAAAGGTATGGCGGCCTCGACTCGGGGCAAAACGCGACGCCACTACTGGGACTGGCGTGAAATGGGCGGCCGTGAGCCGCAGCGCTTCCTGGGCACGACCCCGGTCCACATGTTCTTCGCCCTCGAAGAGGCGCTGAAGCTGCTGGAAGAGGAGGGGCTTGATGCCGTATTCGCGCGGCACAATCGGTTGGCATCCGCGACGCGCGCCGCGGTGGCGCATTGGGGCGGCCATGCCAAGAGCAACGTCAAGGCCGACGCCAAAGGTATCGCCGACGGCGTGAAGGCGATCGAGCTCTTCTGCGCCGACGATGCGCGGCTGTCCGATTCGGTGACGGCGGTGATGTTGCCTGAGGGCCACGATGCCGACGCTTTTCGCCGTACGGCGCTCAATCGCTTCAACCTGTCGCTCGGCGGCGGCCTGGGCACACTCGGCGGTCGCGTATTCCGCATCGGGCATATGGGTGACCTGAATGAGCCGATGCTGTTGGGCGCGCTGGCGACGGTGGAATTGACGTTCAGAGCCTGTGGTGTCCCGCACGCGGCGGGCGGCGTCGAGGCGGCCATAGAAGCGTTGGCGTAGGGTCGTCTCGTGCGTAACCGGATCCGTTTAGCGAGGAGGTTCGCATGTTGCGCAGGACATTCTCCTTCCTGGCATTGGCCAGTGGCATGGGCCTGATGTCATCCCAGGCTGCGGCGCAAGACGACGTCACTGACGTCAGGAAGGATACGTTCACGGCCAAGGATTTCCGGCTCGAGAACGGCACGATGATGTCGTCGATCGCCATTGCCTACGAGACCTACGGCAAGCTTGCCGCCGATGGTCGCAATGCCGTCCTGCTGACGCACGGCTTTACCAGCAGCCAGCATATGGCGGGGCGCTCTGGTGCGGGCGGTGCGGAAGGGTCGTGGAACGGGCTGGTCGGACCCGGCAAGGCGATCGATACCGACAGACTCTTTGTCGTGTCATCGAACATGCTGGGTTCATCCTATGGCTCGACCAGCCCGGCGCACATCAACCCGGCGACGGGCAAGCCCTACGGGCCGGATTTTCCCGACATCTCGGTGGTCGACATTGTCACGGCGCAAAAGGCGCTGCTCGATCATCTGGGTGTCAAGCATCTGGTCGCGGTGGCAGGTCCATCATACGGCGGCTACCAGGCCTTCCAATGGGGTGTGACGTTTCCGGCATTCATGGACGGCATCGTGCCGGTGGTATCGGCGCCCAAGGGATCGGGCAATCCCGCCGCGCTGCAGACGCTGATCGCCCAGCTCGCGAAGGATCCCAACTGGAGCGGCGGCCACTACTACGACAAGGGTGGCATCGTGCCGACACTGACGGCGATGCGGGTCAGCACGCTGAAGCTCTACGGCATCGACGACCAGCTGGCGTCGCGCTTTCCCGACAAGGACGCGCGCGAGGCCGAGATCAAGCGCCGGGCCGAAACATGGGCGCGGGAATTCGACGGCAACTCCCTTGTCGTGTTGCGTCGGGCCAGCATCCGCTTTGACGCCGAGAAGGACCTCGGCAATCTGAAGGCCAAGGTGCTCTACGCGCTGTCGCGCACCGACAAGCTGTTCCCGCCGTCGATCGCACCGGCCGTGATGGAGAAGTTGAAGGCGGCGGGCGCATCGGCCGAATATGTCGAGATTGACAGTGAGCTTGGGCACTCGGCGTCCGGCCTGGACGCTGCCAAGTGGGCGCCGAAGTTGAAGGCGTTCATGGCTCAGCTCGAACGACGCAGCTAGGTGGAATCGGAGGAGGGTAGCATGTCCGTGACAGCACTCAGGAATGCGCGCTCGGTGCGCGATCAGGTCAGCGCGGAGGAGTGGCAGAAGCGGGTCGATCTCGCGGCCTGCTATCGCCTGGTGCATCTCTACGGCATGGATGAGTTGATCGCCAACCACATCTCGACGCGCGTGCCGGGTGAGGACAACGCCTTCCTGCTCAATCCCTATGGGCTGCTCTACGAGCAGATGCATGCTTCGTGTTTCATCAAGGTCGACCTCGAAGGCAACACGCTGTTCAATCCGACCGACATGGAGATCAACCACGCCGGCTTTGTGATCCACAGTGCCGTTCACAAGGCGCGCCACGATGTCGACTGCGTCATCCACACGCACACGCTGGCTGGCATGGCGGTGTCGGCGATGAAGAAGGGCCTGATGCCGCTGGCGCAGACGGCGATGCGCTTCATCGACATCGCCTATCATGACTATGAAGGTCCGGCGATTCGCCTGGAAGAGCAGGAGCGGCTGGTCAACAACCTCGGCAACCGCGAGGTCATGATCCTGCGTAACCACGGCCTGTTGGCGACCGGGGCCAGCATCCCGGAGGCATTCAACAACATCTTCCGGCTCGAGCGGGCGTGCCAGCTTCAGGTCATGACGCTGTCATGCAATACCGAGCTGTCGCTGCCGCAGCGCGAGGTCGTGGAGGAGACCAATCATCTCTTCAAGCCCGGCGTGCGCCGCCGCCTTGGCTTGTTGGAGTGGCCGGCTTTGCTGCGTAAGCTCGATGCGCTGGATCCGTCCTATCGGGATTAGGGCGATTCGCACCGTCTACGTTTGAGCGGGCCGTAATCGCGGCAGGATGATCGCCGCGGCCAGCAATTCGGTGGCGATGCAGGCATAGAGCGGGATCGTGTAGCCGCCAGTGGCATCGCGCAGGATTCCCAGAAGGCCGGGCGCAAAGGCATAGGTGAAACCGCCGACTGCGGTCGACAGATTGGCGATCGTGGCGAAGGAGGCGGCGGGGAACTCGCGCTGGATGATCAGCGCCGGCAGAGTAATGAGGTTGCCCACCGTTATGCCGAAGGCGCTGCAGGCGATGTAGAGCGCCAGCGGATCGGTGGTCCGCGTGATGGCGAACAGCGCCACAGCCTGGTTGAGGAGAAGCAGCGCTGTCACCTTTCGCTGATCGAGCCGATCGATGAACAGACTCAAGATCAGACGGGCAGCGATAGCGAATGCGCCGGTCAAGGCGACAGCGATGCTCGCCTCCACACTGCCGATCAAGGGTTCCAGCAGTGCAAGCTGGTGGACGATGAAGCCCACCTGGGCGGCAATGCCCAGGGCGAAGGGAAGGGACACGCTCCAGAAGGCCAGGCTTCGGACGGCACGCGCCCGGGTCCAAGTGCTCGACGGCGAAGCCAGGGCCGCAGGCGAAGCGGTCGTAGGCGATATCGGAGATACGTTTCGTGGCGGCCAGTCGACCCACGCCAGAACCATGGGAATCAGGACAATGGCCATACCCAACACGGTCAACGGCACTGCCCAGGTGAAGCCAAGCACTGCCGTCAACGCCACCATGGCGGGGGTCACGATGATGCTGCCCGCGCTGGCGCCGTTGAGGGCCAGGCTGATTGCCATGCCTCGGCGGGCCTGGAACCACAGGCCGAGGATGGTAACGATGGCGGCGACGCTGGTGGCTGCCCACCCCAGCGCCATCAACAGATACGCGGCGTAGAGGTGCCAGGGGGCGGCGATGAAGGGGATCATCGCCGATGAGATGCCCAGCAACAGCAGGCCCAACAGCATGAACCGCTTCGGGCCGAGCCGCGCGACGGCGTCGCCCACGAAGGCCACCAGCACGGCGCTGGCCAAATAGTAGACGGTGGTCGCCGAGGAGATCAGACCGGACGACCAACCATGCTGCTTCTGCAGTTCGGTCAGAAAGACCCCGTGGCCGTAGAAGCCGAAGCCCCAGGCACATACGGCTGCGAAAAAGCAGGCGACCACCACGCGCCAACCGGTGTAACGCCATGACAACTCGTTCATGGCCGGATCATACGAACGCGGCAGGGAAGGTCACTTCGGCCGTGGCCGTAGTAAGGATACGACGAACTGCCAGGTGGAACAGATAGCCCGCGCCTATGGTTTAAGCCGCTAGCATAGCACCGGGCAATCTTTGTCGCTGTCGTTCGTTGGCAGTATTGCCTTGCTCACCGCTGTCATCTCCTGGCAGCGTCCGGTCGCCCAAAACGCGGGCCTGACGGCCGGCCGGTAGTTCTCGCAGGAGGAGCGCATGCCTTGCTCGCGCAGTCGACGCTTCGTGGCGCTATCCATCCTGGCAACATCGATGGTGTGGCCTGCCATCGCGCTGGCCCAAGCCGATACCGGCTATCCGGATCGTCCGATCCGCCTTGTCGTCGGCTATCCACCCGGCGGACCTAACGACCTGCTTGCACGCATCATCGCGCCGAAGCTGACCGAGGCACTGAGGCAGACGGTGATCGTCGAGAACCGGCCCGGCTCCAACAGCGAGATTGCCGCCGCGCTGGTCGCCAAGGCGGTACCGGATGGCCATACGCTGCTCTTCGCTTCCAGCGGTGCGATCTCGATGAGCCCAGGACTGGGCCGACAGCTTCCCTACGACGCACGTAGCGATTTCGCGCCGGTCTCTATTGTCGGCAGCGGCCCGATGCTGCTGGTCGTGAAGCCCGATCTGCCGGCGACATCGACTGCCGAATTGATCGCACTGACAAAATCACGGCCGGGCAAACTCAACGGCGCGTCGGCCGGCTCCGGCAGCTCGCCGCATCTGGCGCTGGAACTGTTCCGTGCCATGGCAAAGCTTGATTTCGTGCACGTGCCGTACAAGGGCGCCGGCCCGGCGTTCGCCGATCTGATTGCCGGGCAGGTTGACTTCTACTTCGGCGGCTTGCCGACAGCATTACCGCAGGCACGCGCCGGCAAATTGCGGGCACTCGCAGTCACCAGCATGGTCCGCTCCGCCATCGCGCCCGAAATTCCAACCCTCAACGAAACGGCGCTACCCGGTTACGACGCCAGCATCTGGTACGGGGTCTTCGCGCCGGCTGGTACGCCGCCAGCCATTGTCGCCAAGCTGCATGATGTCATCACCGATGCGACTCGCGATCCCGAGGTGCGCCGTCATTTCGCTACGCACGGTGCCGATCCCCTGGAAAGTCCACGCGACGCGTTCGTGCGCTTTGTCGCCGAGGATATCGACAAATGGACGCGCATCGTGCGCGAGGCGGGAATCAAGATAGAGTAGGGTGAGGCTGTGGCTATCGGAGGGTGGCGTGCTCGACCTTGGCGGCTGGTTTCTGTTTCTGGGTGCGGCGTTGATCATCGCGATCACGCCAGGTCCTGCGATCTTCTATGTCGCGGCGCGCACGCTGGCTGGCGGGCGCAATGAAGGTCTGGCGTCCAGCCTCGGCACCGGCCTGGGTGGGCTGGTACATGTTGGCGCCGGTGCGGCTGGTGTATCAGCCTTGATCATGGCCAGCGCCGAGGCCTTCACGGTGCTGAAGATCACCGGGGCCGTTTATCTGGTCTGGCTCGGGATCAAGACGATCCGCGAGGCTCGCATCGCACCACCGCTCGAGACGATGGTCACCGGCGCCCGACGTGCACTGCGCGAAGGCATCGTGGTCGAGGCGCTCAACCCGAAGACCGCCGCGTTTTTCCTCGCCTTCATCCCGCAGTTCGTGGATCCGGCGGGGGCAGTTGCGCTGCAGTTCGCGGTCCTGGGCCTGATTTCGGTGGTCTTGAACACGGCTGCCGACGTCATCGTCACGCTGGTGGCAGCGTCGGCTCGTACGGCGCTGGTACGTCGGCCAACCCTGATCCGGCGCATACGCCAGGGATCGGGCATGTTGATCTGCGGGCTGGGTGTATCGCTGGCCTTCGCGCGGCGCCCGACGTGAGACGGACTAACCCAGCGCTGGCATCACCTCACGGGCGAAGAGCTCGACGGAGTGTCGGGACTCGTCGTGCGAAAGGTCTCCGAATGCCATGCGGCACAAGCAATAGTTGATTCCGGCGATGTCGTTGTCGCGGCGCATGCGGTCGCGCACCGTGGCGGGTGCGCCGGCAACGATGTAGCCGCCGGCGACGGCGTCATCAAACGCAGCGGGGATGAGCTGACGTGGCAGCCCCACGCCGTTCTTGCGCCAGAGATGCTCCAGGGCGGCGTACCACAGCTTGAAGGCACGATGCGCCGCCATGGTCGCCTCCTTGTCGGTATCGCCGACGACGACATGGCGGCTCAACCCGAGCAAAGGCTGCTCTTCAGCGCCCTTGCCCTGAGACTGCCATTCGGCGCGGTAGCGATCGACGAACGCCCGCACGCCGGGCGCCGGCAGACCGATCACGACGTTGTAGCCTTGCCGCGCCAGCCGTTCGGCACTGTCAGGCGTGTTGGCGCCGTACCACAACGGCGGATGCGGTCGCTGCACCGGCTCCAACTCCATCGGCACATCGCGAAAGGTGAAATAAGTGCCGTCATGGGAAAGCGTCCGCGTCGTCAGGCCCTTGAGGAGAACGGCCAGCGTCTCGGCAAAACGCTCTGGCCCCGTCGCCGGATCGACGCCGTAGTAGCCGACCTCGAAAGGCGAGATGCCACGGCCGACGCCCAGCTCGAGCCGTCCGCCGCTCATCTGGTCGAGCATGCAGATTTCGTCGATCAGGCGCAGCGGATGGTAGAGGTTCAGGGTGTAAACCAGGGGACCGAAGCGCAGCCGCTGGGTGCGCTGTGCGACGGCGGCGAGGAACACGCTGGGCGACGGCGCCATGCCCAGCGGCGTCGCGTGGTGCTCGGCGATATGATAGGCGTGGAAGCCGAGCTGGTCGTAAGCCTCGATCAGCTTGAGCCGGGATTCGAACTGCGCACCCAGGGCCGTGTCGGCCCTGTCCATGTGGTCAAAGACGCCGAACTTCATCGTTTCCCCCGTCAGATGGGCAAAGCTTGCCCAGGTGACGGAGCCGCGATCAACCTGTTCGATTCACAGAGCTCTCTTGCAAATCGCCAGGGTCGCGCTCGGGTTCACCGTCGACCGGTTTCGATGGCGTTGACAGCCGCCGCGATGGTGCGCTGCACATCCTCCGGCTGTTGCATGATGGCCTGGGCGAGCGTGCCGAGCTGGTGTCGTAGGCCATGTACCTGGTCGATCAGGTCGACCACCGTCCCCAGTGACTCGTCATCGAAGCTCAGTTCCTCGCTGAGCTCGTAGAGCAAGGACACGCGCGCCGCGTCGACGGTGGTAAAACCACAGCAGAAATCGCAACCGCTTGCCGCTCCCTGCACGTCGACCGGTCGCAACAGTCCGCGTTCGATCCAGGCTTCGATGCGTGTCACGGTCAGACGTTGATGCCGGCGCACCAGGTCATCGAGCGTAATCATGTGAAGCGCTCCATCTCACGGCGCGGGTCGTACGTTTTTCCAGCGTCCCAACCCTGGAGGAATTCCTTCAACGTGTCGTCAGGGATGTCGGGCAGCACGATCCGTAGCTTGACGTATTGGTCGCCATGCGCACCGGACTTCCGGTCCAGTATGCCGCGACCCTTGAGCCGCAGGGTCGTGCCGGTGTTGGAGCCGGGCGGTATGGTCAGCATTACCGGGCCGCCGATGGTGGGTACACGCACCTTGCCGCCCAACACCGCCTCGCTCAGTGTCACGGGCAGCTCCAAGTGGACGTTGCTGTCGCGCCGCTCGAAGAAGGCGTGCGGTTCGATATGCAACTCGACATAGGCATCGCCTGAGGGGCCGCCGTTGGGATCAGGCAAACCCTGACCCTTCAGGCGTACAGTCTGTCGGTCACTGGCGCCTTCGGGGATATCGATCTCCAGGGATCGGCCGTCCGGCAAGCCAACGCGCTGGCGCCCGCCGCGGGCAGCAATCAGGAACGGCACGGCCAATGTGAAGGAGAGCGATCCGCCGCTGCCGCTGAAGCCCCGGGCGAAGCCGCTGCGACCACCGAACATCTCGGAAAAGACGCCACCCAGGTCGGCAAAGTCCTCCGAAGTACCGGCGCGGTAGTAGCGTTCGGCGCCTGGACTCGTCGCGTGCTCGCGCCAGAAACCACGGGGCGGGACCTCCTGGCCCGATGCGTCGATCTCACCGGCATCGAAGCGACGGCGCTTGTCGGCGTCCGACAACAGCTCATGGGCCGCCGCAATCTCCTTGAATTTGGCTTCGGCCGCCTTGTCGCCGGGATTGAGGTCGGGATGGTGCTTTTTGGCCAGCCGCCGGTACGCGGCGCGAATTTCCTCGGCCGAGGCGGTCTTCGACACGTCCAATACCGTGTAGGGGTCCTGCATGCTTGGTTCCCTGCGAAAGCACATGACAGCCCACCACCGCACCGTCGTGGCGGGCCATCATGACTCAATACAAAGTTAGTGCGCTCGCCAAGGGCAACAAGCCCTTGCTCTCGGTTGCGGCGGAGGTGGTTCAGCGGGAGGTATCTCATTCGTTACCGGCTCAGTGCACGAAAAAGAGGATTACAGAGAAAGATAGACAACCTATGGAAATCAGGTTGAGCTGACATATTTCCTGACGGATTTCTGACGATATCTGAGAAAATAGGCCATTCTTCTTGCACTGATAGGAGAAAAATAGATTCACATTTACTGCTAACCCCTGTGGGTGATGTCATGGTGCCGTCATCAGTGTCGAAGGGGAGGTAGCACAATGCGTTCGCCGAAGCTCACCACGGTGATCTTTATCGGGATGGTGCTGGGTATCCTGGTCGGTTGGGGCTGCAACAGCTTATGGCCTGACCCGAAGATCGCCGGATCGATCGCCGGCTACATCTCGCTGCTCACTGACATCTTCCTGCGTCTGATCAAAATGATCATCGCGCCCCTGGTGTTCACGACGCTGGTGGTGGGCGTGGCGCATATGGGTGACACCAAGGCCATCGGCCGAATCGGCGTGAAAGCGATGGCCTGGTTCGTTACGGCCTCCCTGGTCTCGCTGCTGCTCGGCATGGTCATGGTCAACTTGATGCGGCCGGGCGACAACCTCAACCTGCCGCTGCCGGACTCCACGGCCACGACCAACCTGAAGGTTGCGTCGCTGTCGCTGAAGGAGTTCGTCACCCACCTGGTGCCCAAGAGCGCCGTCGAGGCCATGGCCACCAACGAGATCCTGCAGATCGTGGTGTTCTCGCTGTTCTTCGGTGTTGCGGCCGCTGCGCTGGGCGAGCGTGCCCGCGGCCTCGTGGATATCATTGACCAAACCTCGCACGTGATCCTGAAGATCACCGGCTACATCATGGGTTTGGCACCGATCGCGGTGTTCGCCGCCATGGCCGCGACCGTCACGACACAGGGGCTGGGCGTGCTCGTGACTTACGGCAAGTTCATGATCGAGTTCTATTTCAGCCTGGCTATTCTCTGGGGCGTGCTGGTCCTTGCCGGCTTCCTGTTCCTGCAGGGCGGCGTCTTCCGGCTGGTATCGCTGATCCGGGAACCGTTCCTGCTCGCCTTCAGCACGGCCAGCAGCGAGGCGGCCTATCCGGTCACCATGGCGCAACTTGAGAAGTTGCCGGTTAGCAAGCGGATCATCAGCTTCGTGTTGCCGATGGGTTATTCGTTCAACCTCGACGGCTCGATGATGTACTGCACATTCGCGGTCATCTTCATCGCCCAGGCTTACAACATCGAGCTCAGCCTGGCACAGCAGATCACCATGCTGCTGGTGCTGATGCTGACCAGCAAGGGCATGGCCGGCGTGCCGCGGGCGTCGCTGGTGGTGATTGCAGCGACCCTGGCCAGCTTCAATCTGCCCGAGGCCGGTCTGCTGCTGCTGCTGGGCATCGATCAGTTCCTCGATATGGGCCGCTCGGCGACCAACGTGGTGGGCAACAGCCTCGCCACGGCCGTGGTCGCCAAGTGGGAAGGCGAGGATGTGTCGTCCGGCGAGTCGGCGCCCGCCGGGGTACCGCCGGCGACCGTACCGGCACAATAGAAGAGGTGCACTATGGGTGACCGTGGACTTCGGCACCTTGTGCTTGGCGTATCGATGGTGGTGGCGATGGTCACCGCCGCCATCGGGACGGCCGGCGCCGACGAATTGAAAGGCACGCTCAAGAAGATCAAGGAAAGCCGAACCATCGTGATCGGCTACCGCGAGAGCTCACTGCCTTTCTCCTATCTCAACAAGGCGGGCCAGCCGACCGGTTACTCGATCGACCTGTGCGGCGAGATCGTGAACGATGTCGCCGACATGCTCGGCCTGCCGGTGACCATCAAGTACAAGCCGGTAACGTCAGCGACCCGCATCGAGGCGCTGGTGGCCAACGAGATCGACCTGGAGTGCGGCTCGACGACCGGCAACACGGAGCGCCGCAAGCGAGTGGCATTCTCGCCGGTGTTCTTCGTCTCCGGCACCAAGCTCCTGGTCAAGAGCAACTCGCCGATCGCGTCGTACCGCGATCTGCGCGACAAGACGGTCGTGGTAACGGCCGGGACCACCAACGAGGCGGCACTGCGGGCAATCGCCGACAAGCAGAAGATCCCGATCAAGATCGTCACGGGCAAGGACCACGGCGATTCGTTCGCCATGGTGGCGAGCGGCAATGCCGATGCGTTCGCCACCGACGACGTGCTTCTCTATGGCCTTATCGCGACGTCGAAGTCGGAACGTGACTACAAGGTGGTCGGCGAGTACCTGTCGTACGATCCCTACGGGCTGATGTTCCGCAAGGACGATCCCGATTTCGCCGCCGTGGTCCAACGCACGTTCGAGCGTCTGGCCGAAAGTCGGGATCTCGTGATGATCTACACACGCTGGTTCCAGATGCGGCTGCCGACCGGCGAACGTCTGGACCTGCCGATGAGCCCGCAGCTCGTCGAATTTTTTGGCGCCCTCGGCGTGCCTGAGTGAGCTGATCATGAAAAGAGCCGCAGCCCGAGGGCTGCGGCTCCACAGGTTTCCAAGAGGGGCGTCGGCCAGATCGGTATTAGCGCGGCTGACCGGCCGGCGGGGCAGGCGGCGGGCCGGCGTTGCCGGCAGGACCCGAATCAGGGCGGTGCATGGACTGCGCGTGCATGCGGTGTCCCCACGGGCCGTGGCCCATGCGGGCAACGATCTCGGCAAGCTGCTTCTTCTGCTCATCGTTCAGCGATGGCGTGAGCTTCTCGACGGCAAGCCGCATGCCCTTCGTGGTCTCCAGCGCGGCGGTCAGGCCTTTCTCGCGCTCGGCCAATTGCACCGAGGCATCCGGCGGTGTGGCCGGCCGCGGCGCCGCGGCGCGCTCGGTGCACAGCCGCTGTACGGGCTGCATGGCCGCCTTGGCTTCCTGGGTGAAGGTCTGCCAGGCGCTCTTCTGCTGCTCGGTGATGCCGAGCTTGACCTCGGCGTAGCCCAAGCGACCCGCGAGCCGGGCCGGCATCTCGGCGCAGACGCGCTGCATCATCGCCTGCCGGCGGTCGGGTTGCGGCGGGCCCTGCTCGGGCTTGGGCGCCGGCTGGGCGAGGGCGACCGCACCACCGGCAAGCGCCGATCCGGCGATCAGGCCGGCCAAGAGGTACTTTCTGCCAAACATGTATGCTCCTTCGGGACGGAGGAGGGTCCCGGTGATGCATACGCGATGGCTCAGTCAGACATCCCCCGCCGCGAAGCGCCGCGTCTGATCACACCGCCTTGATCAGCACATGCCGCTTGCGCCCGGCCGACAGCTTCACCAGTCCATCAGCCCCGACGTCGGCCAGCGACACGACCTGCACGTCGGTCTTTACCGCCGCGTCGTTGACACGAGCGCCGCCACCCTTGATCAAGCGGCGTGCCTCGCCCTTGCTGTCGGCGAGGCCCGCTTCGGCGAACAGCTCGAACGCCGGCACCCCAGCCTGCAAGCGCGTGCGCGCGATCTCGACGGTCGGCAGGTCTGCGGCAAGCGCACCCTGCTCGAAGGTCTGGCGTGCCGTCTCGGCCGCTTGCGTCGCGGCGTCGGGGCCATGGCACAACGTGGTCACCTCGGTGGCCAGGATCTTCTTGGCATCATTGATCTCGGCGCCGCCAAGTTTCTCCAGCCGCATGACCTCAGCGAGCGGCAGCTCGGTGAACAGGCGCAGGAAGCGCCCGACGTCGGCATCCTCCGTGTTGCGCCAGTACTGCCAGAAATCGTAGGGCGAGAGGCGGCTGCCGTTGAGCCAAACGGCGCCAGCAGCCGTCTTGCCCATCTTAGCGCCGGAACTTGCGGCCAGCAGCGGCGAGGTGAGCGCGAATAACTCGGCGCCCGCCATGCGGCGCCCGAGATCGGCGCCCATGACGATGTTGCCCCACTGATCGGACCCGCCCATCTGGACGATGCACTGGTGGCGTTTCCACAGCTCCACGAAATCGTAGGACTGCAGGATCATGTAGTTGAACTCGAGGAACGTTAGGGGCTGGTCGCGCTCCAGCCGGAGCTTCACCGAGTCCATGGTCAGCATGCGGTTGACCGAGAAATGCCGGCCGACATCGCGCAGCAGCGGGATGTAGAGCAGCGTATCGAGCCAGTCGGCGTTGTTGGCCATGACCGCATCGATCGGTCCGTCGCCAAATTTCAGATAGTTGGCGAACGTACCCTTGATGCTCGCCATGTTGGCGGCGATCTGCTCGGTGGTCAGGAGCTGCCGTGTTTCGTCGCGGCCCGAGGGGTCGCCGACCTTGGTCGTGCCGCCACCCATCAGCGCAATCGGCTTGTGCCCGGTCTTCTGCCACCAGCGCAGCAGCATGATCTGCAGCAGGTGGCCGACATGCAACGAGTCGGCGGTACAGTCGAAGCCGATATAGGCGACGCGAGTCCCGGATGCGAGCTGCGCGTCCAGGCGCTCAGCGTCGCTGCATTGATGCACCATGCCGCGCTCGTGCACGATGCGCATGAAATCGGACTTGAACGTCGACATCTCGTGGCCGTCTTATGTTTGCGGTCCGCCGGGTGCCGGCGGGCGGGTCGTGTAGCACGGGGCAGGGGATGCGAACAACGCGGCGTTCCCGGCGCGAGAGGCCATAGAGGGTTCGATCATGGACGATCTGCTGGCGCGCGCCCGGCGAGGCGAGACATTGCGGGTCATGGGACTGATGAGCGGCACGTCGCTGGATGGCGTCGATGTGGCCGTGATCGAGACCGATGGCGAACAGGTGCACGCCTTTGGGCCATCGCTCACCGTGCCCTATGACGCAGCTGTACGCGATGCGGTGCGGCAAGTGCTGGGCTCGGAGGTCGCATCACCTGATATACAGCACGCCGAACGGTTGCTCACGCAGGCGCACCGCGATGCCATCACCGCATTCCTCACTGACGGTTCGCGAGGCAACCTCGATGATATCGACGTGATCGGTTTCCACGGCCAGACGATCACCCACCGTCCGGAAAAGCGCTTCACCTGGCAGATCGGCGATGGGGCATGGCTCGCGCGCGAAACCGGCGTCCCGGTGGTCGCTGATTTCCGCTCCGCAGATGTCGCCGCAGGCGGCCAGGGCGCCCCGCTGGTTCCCGTCTATCACGGGGCGCTGGTACGCCAAGCCGTGAGCGAGGGGCGGCTGCGGTTGCCCGTGGCGGTGCTCAATATCGGCGGTGTCGCCAATGTGACGTGGATCGGCACAGATCATGCCCTGCTGGCATTCGACACAGGGCCGGGCAACGCGCCGCTCGACGACTGGGTTCGACGCCATGGCAGCGCGGCTTTCGATCACGATGGGCGCATATCCAGTGCCGGCGCGGTCGACATGACGCGAATTGAGCGCCTTCTTTCCTCATCTTATTTCTTAGAAAAGCCACCTAAATCACTTGATAGAAATGATTTTAAATCAAATCTCGCACAGGGACTGTCACTCAATGACGGGGCGGCGACCCTGGCTTGGGCTTGTGCTGCGTCCGTGGCCGCGGCGGTTGCATACATGCCGCAACCGCCAAATGCTTGGCTTGTCTGCGGAGGTGGTTCTAAAAATCCCTTTATTATTAATGCAATAAAGAGTCTTTCTGGTATTTCAGTCGAGGATTGTCCAGCAACTTGGTCCGCTGACGCCATGGAAGCGCAGGCTTTCGGCTTCCTGGCTGCCCGTAGTCTGCGCGGTCTCCCGCTCAGCTTCCCATCGACCACGGGCGTGCCGGAGCCGCTTCATGGCGGGCAAATATTTTCGCCGTAATATTTCTATTTTTCAGGCTCTTCCGTCTCTTCCTTCATCGACTTCGCGACATAGCGATCGACCTCTACGGCAAGCTTGTCCAGGCTGTCGTGGAAGAAGTGGTTGGCGCCTTTGACGGAGCGGGATTCGACAGTGATGCCCTTCTGCTGCGACAGGCGGCCGACCAGCTTGGCGATATCAGCGGCAGGTACGACCTCGTCCTTGTCGCCGTGCACGATCAATCCGGACGAGGGGCAGGGCGCCAGGAAGGCAAAATCATAGCTGTTGGCAGGGGGCGCCACGGAGATGAAGCCGTCGATCTCCGGCCGGCGCATCAAAAGCTGCATGCCGATCCAGGCGCCGAACGAGAAACCGGCGACCCAGCACGCCTTGGCATCCGGATTCATGCTCTGCAGCCAGTCCAGCGAGGCCGCCGCATCACTGAGTTCGCCCAGGCCGTTGTCGAACGTCCCCTGCGACCGGCCGACACCGCGGAAATTGAACCGCAGAACGGAAAATCCACGTGTCGCAAAGACATGAAACAGGGTGAACACCACCTTGTTGTTCATGTTGCCGCCCGCCTGGGGGTGCGGGTGCAGCATGAGCGCGATGGGTGCGTTCTTTTCCTTGCTCTGGTGGTAGCGGCCCTCCAGACGTCCGTCGGGGCCTGTATAGATCACGTCAGGCATTCGCCTTCCTGGTTACGCTGGCGCGGCAGCGCCCTTCTTGAGTATCCGATTGTGGAACTCGGACACTACAACGTTGATATGCTGAAACCCGGCCTAAAAACTTGACCAACGCACTTGGGCTTTCTATATGCTGTGGCGACAGCCGGTTCTTGACGCCGAGAATTCGTGTCCACCGGCACTATGCGTGGTCGGGTATCGCGATTTCAAGAGCGATTTCAAGATGATCGCTGGAAAGGGCGGTTCTGCCGCGGGTCGTACCGCAGAGCAGACCCAGGTTTGAGGAGAGTGATCATGAAGCTGAGCACCAAGGGACGCTACGCTGTCATGGCCATGGTCGACCTGGCGCGCCACGGGGCGCAGAAGCCGGTTTCTTTGGCGGATATCTCGACCCGACAGGAAATATCCCTGTCCTATCTCGAGCAGCTTTTTGCGCGGCTGCGACGCGGCGGCCTGGTCAAGAGCGTTCGTGGTCCCGGTGGTGGCTATCGGCTGGCCCGCGGCGCCGACGAGACGCGTATCTCGGACATCATCCTGTCGGTCGATGAGCCGATCAAGGCAACCCGGTGCAAGACCGATTCGCCCCTGGGCTGCCACAGCGACAAGTCGCGTTGCCTGACCCACGACCTGTGGGCTGAGTTGGGTAACCAGATCCACCTCTACCTGAGCTCGGTGACCTTGCTGGATGTCGTGGAGAAGCGGGTGCTGGGAACGGCCCGCCCCTTCACCACACCGCAACCCGAGGCCGGTGGACCAATGCCGGCGCTGAACGCCGCCGTTCCGGCCAACGCCGTCGCCGCGGAGTGAACCTGCTAGCGGCAGCGCAACACCGACGAGTGATGATGACCGACAGCGTCTACCTGGACCACAACGCCACGACCCCGATGCGCCCGCAGGCCATCGCGGCGATGGCCGAGGTCATGGCGAGCGTCGGCAATGCCTCCTCCGTACACACCTTCGGTCGCGCCGCCCGCTCACAGCTCGATCGGGCCCGGGCATCGATTGCGGATCTTGTCGGTGCGCAGGCGGCGGATATCGTCTTCACCGGTGGCGGCACCGAAGCGAACAATGCCGTCCTGCAGGGCGCGCACCGGCGGCGCGTGATCGTCTCGGCCATCGAGCACGACAGTGTTCGCCTGGCCAGCGATGCTGAGACGGCACGGGTGACATCCGATGGCGTCATCGACCTTGCGGCCTTGTCGCGCATGCTGGCGTCGTCGAGCGAACCGGCGCTGGTCTGCGTGATGCTGGCCAACAACGAGACCGGCATCGTTCAGCCGGTGGCCGAGGTGGCGCGTATCGCCCATGCGGCGCAGGCGCTGGTGCACTGCGATGCGGTGCAGGCGGCCGGCCGGATCGCCATCGATATGGCGGCGCTGGGTGTCGATTACCTGACGTTGTCAGCGCACAAGCTGGGTGGGCCGCAAGGCGTCGGCGCCGTCGCACTGCGTGCTGGCGTGCCGTTCACGGCCAGCCAGCGAGGCGGTGGCCAGGAGCGCGGCCGGCGAGCCGGCACGGAAAACGTGGCTGGCATTGCAGGCTTCGGTGTCGCGGCCAAGATCGCGACCCAGGATCTGCACGCGTCGGCAGCGCTCGCCGCGTTGCGCGACAAGATGGAGCACGACCTGGTGCAGCTCGCGCCGGACGCCCACGTCTTCGGGAGCCGGGCATCGCGCCTGCCCAATACATCGTGCGTGGCGATGCCGGGCGTTGCCGCAACGACCCAACTCATGGCGCTTGATCTGGCCGGTGTTGCCGTCAGTGCCGGCTCGGCATGCTCGTCGGGGAAGGTGAAGCCTTCGCACGTGCTGGCGGCCATGGGGGCGAGCGAAACCGAGGCCGCATCGGCACTGCGTGTCAGCCTCGGGTGGACGACGACGGCGGACCATATCGGGCGGTTCGTCGAGGCTTGGAGTGATCTTTATCGCCGGCTCAGTCCGGCATCGCGGCCGGCAACGGTTGCGGCGTGAGTTTGGAGAGTTGGCCATGAACGCGATCAACGGACTGCGGCGCAACGACCAGCCGATCTATCTCGACTACCAGGCCACGACGCCGATGGATCCGCGCGTACTGGATGCGATGATGCCGTACTTCACCACCAAGTTCGGCAATCCGCATTCACGCAGCCACAGCTACGGCTGGGAAGCGGAAGAGGCGGTCGAGAAGGCCCGCGCGCAGATCGCCAAGCTGATCGGCGGCGACGAGAAGGAGGTGATCTTTACCTCCGGCGCCACCGAGTCGAACAACCTCGCGATCAAGGGCGTGGCGCATTTCTACAAGGACCGCAAGAACCACATCGTGACTCTGGTGACCGAGCACAAATGCGTGCTCGACACCTGCCGGCATCTCGAGCAGGAAGGCTTCGAGGTGACCTATCTGCCGGTGCAGCAGAACGGTCTGGTCGATCTGGAGCGCCTGCGCGAGGCGATCACCGACAAGACCGTGCTGGTTTCGGTCATGGCGGTGAACAACGAGATCGGTGTCATCCAGCCGCTCAAGGAGATCGGCGCGCTCTGTCGCGAGAAGAAGGTCTTCTTCCACACCGACGCCGCCCAGGCGGTGGGCAAGATCCCGCTCGACGTCGAGGAGATGAACATCGACCTGATGTCGATCTCGGGCCACAAGATCTACGGACCCAAGGGCATCGGCGCGCTCTACGTCCGGCGCAAGCCGCGCGTGCGTCTGGTGGCTCTGATTGACGGCGGTGGCCAGGAGCGCGGCTTCCGGTCCGGCACCTTGCCGACGCCGCTGTGTGTCGGGTTGGGTGAGGCGTGCGAGATCGCCCTGAAGGAGATGGGAGCCGAGGCAACGCGGCTGCACGAATTGCGCGACCGGTTCTTGAGCCGCATCCAGGTCAAGCTGCCCGACATCTACGTCAACGGCGACCTGGAGCAGCGCATTCCGGGCAACCTGAACATCAGCTTCGCCTATGTCGAGGGCGAGTCGCTGATCATGGGAATCAAGTCGTTGTCGGTGTCGTCCGGCTCGGCCTGTACGTCGGCGTCGCTGGAGCCCAGCTACGTGCTGCGGGCGCTGGGCGTCGAGGAAGAGCTGGCGCACACGTCGTTGCGTATCGGCTTCGGTCGCTTCACCACCGAGCCGGAGGTGGATACGGCTGTCGAGGATATCGCACGGCACGTCAGCAGATTGCGGCAGATGAGCCCGCTCTGGGAAATGGTCCAGGAGGGCGTCGATCTGAAATCGATCCAGTGGTCAGCCCACTGAATCGCGGACACCAGCAAGGGAGCCAATCATGTCCTACAGCGAGAAGCTGCTCGACCACTACGAGAACCCGCGCAACATCGGGTCACTCGACAAGAACGCCGAGGATGTCGGCACCGGCCTCGTCGGTGCCCCGGCCTGCGGCGACGTCATGAAGCTGCAGATCAAGGTGAGCGCCGACGGCCTGATCGAGGACGCCAAGTTCAAGACCTTCGGTTGCGGCTCGGCCATCGCGTCGAGCTCGCTGGTGACCGAGTGGGTCAAGGGCAAGACGCTCGACGAGGCCGGCACGATCAAGAACACCGACATCGCCAAGCACCTGGCGTTGCCGCCGGTGAAGATCCATTGCTCGGTCCTGGCCGAGGATGCGATCAAGGCGGCCATCGCCGACTATCGCGCCAAGACGGAGAAGAAGCTGGTGGTCCTCGAGCCGAAGGCCGAAGAGAGCGCCCAGGCAGCGGAGTAGTGGACATGAGCGTGGAGACAGCACCCGCCGAGCGCAAGCCGGCCGCGCCACGACCGGCGCGGCCGCGGCCGCAGCTCATGACGATTTCCGAATTGGCGGCGGCGCGCGTGAAGGAATTGATCGCGCAGCGCGGCAAGCCGACGGCCGGCGTGCGCATCGGCGTGCGCACCAAGGGCTGCTCGGGGCTGTCCTACACGCTGGAGTATGCCGACGAGAAGGGGCCGAAGGACGAGGTCGTCGAAGCCCAGGGCATCACCCTGCTGGTCGATCCCAAGGCGACCCTGTTCCTGATCGGCACCGAGATGGACTATGTCGAGGAGAAGCTGAAGACCGGGTTCGTGTTCAAGAACCCCAATGAGAAAGGCCGCTGCGGCTGCGGTGAATCTTTCCACGTGTGAGACCCCGGCGACAGGGATCGCCCGGACAGGATCGGCTCATGAACATATCAACCACGGCCGCGACGGCCTCCGAGGCCGCCGCGAAGTGTTGGTCGTGCAGCGCAGCAACGACAGAAGCGACGTCGTTTTGCGCTGCGTGCGGTTTGGTGCAACCGCCCGGCCAGAGCGATCATTTCGCCAGGCTGGGTCTAGAGCGAGGCTTCGATATCGACATGGCAAGCCTTGATCGGCGCTATTTCGAGTTGCAGCGGCAGCTGCATCCCGATCGCTTCGCGCGCAAGACGGCGCGCGAGAAGGCGATATCGCAACAGCAGGCGGCGGCGCTGAATGAGGCATATGAGACGCTCAAAAATCCGCTGAAGCGCGCCCGTTATCTGGCCCGGCGCCTCGGCGTCGATCTTCCCGGGGAAGGTCGCACGATCGACGATCCGGATCTCCTGATGGAGGCCATGGAACGGCGCGAGGCGTTGGCCGAAGCGACCACGGTCCAGGCCGTCCAGGCGCTGGCAAGCGATGCCAACGACCAGCGGATGGCATTGCGGCAGAGCCTCTCGGCGCTCTTTGCCTCCAACGACAAGAGCGGGGTGCGCGCGGCGATATTGCGGCTTGCCTATCTCGATAAATTCACCGAAGAGGCGCGCGCCCGTCGCTTCAACCTGGGCACGGCTGACCAATGACGCTGCTAGAGATCCATGAGCCTGGTGAGACGCCTCTGCCGCATGCCGGCGACGAGACGCCGGCCATTGGCATCGACCTGGGAACAACGAATTCGGTCGTTGCCGTGGCGCGCGACGGCCAGCCCGAGGCGCTGCGCGACGATCATGGCGCGGCTCTCGTGCCCTCGGTGGTCTATTACGGCGCCGACGGCCAGGTTGATGTCGGCCTAGCGGCGCAGGTACGCCTGGCGCAGGAGCCGGACCGTATCGCTTCCTCGATCAAGCGTCTGATGGGGCGTGGCGCTGCCGACGTCGCCGTACTGGGCGATATGCGCGCTGCTGTCGTGGAGCCGGGCAGCGGCGAGACCGACATGGTGCGCTTGCGTGTCGGTGGCCAGGCCCGCACGCCTGTGGAGATATCGGCCGATATTCTGCGGGCGTTGCGGGTGCGCGCCGAAGTGGCGCTGGGCAAGACGATCGAACGCGCTGTCGTCACCGTGCCGGCGTACTTCGACGATGCCGCGCGGACAGCAACGCGTGATGCGGCGCGTCTGGCTGGCCTCGAAGTCTTGCGGCTCGTCAACGAGCCGACGGCAGCGGCGCTGGCCTACGGCCTCGATAAGGCGGTCGAGGGCGTCTATGCAGTCTACGACCTGGGTGGCGGCACGTTCGACTTCTCGTTGCTGCGCCTGGAGAAGGGCGTGTTCCAGGTCCTGGCAACCGGCGGTGACGCGGCACTCGGTGGTGACGATTTCGATCACGCGCTGGCCGAACGGGCGCTCGCCGAACGCGCCGCACGAGGACAGCCCGGCGCGTCGAGCGCCGGCGAAGCCAAGATCGCTCTGCTGTCGGCACGGCGCGCCAAGGAAGCGCTGACGGACGCATCGCAAGCCGAGGTCAATCTTGTGCTGGGCGGTATCGTGTCCGTTCATACGGTCACGGGCGGTGATTTCGAGAACCTCATCGCCCCTCTGGTCGACCGCACCATCAGCATTTGCGCGCGGGTTTTGGCCGACGCAGCGCTAGACCCCGCCGCAGTGAATGGCGTCGTGCTGGTTGGCGGCTCTACTCGCGTGCTCCTGGTTCGCCATCGAGTAGCCGCTCTGTTCGGCAAGTCGCCCCTCGCCGACATCGATCCCGACGAGGTCGTGGCCCTGGGCGCGGCATTGCAGGCGGAGGCACTGACGGTCGGCTCCGACACCCTGCTGCTGGACGTGACACCGCTGTCGCTGGGGATCGAAACCATGGGCGGCATTGTCGAGAAGGTGATCCCGCGCAACACGCCGATTCCGGTGTCGCTGGCCCAGGAATTCACGACCTACCAGGACGGGCAGGGTGCCATGGCTTTGCACGTCGTGCAGGGCGAACGCGAGATGGCTGTCGATTGCCGCAGTCTGGCGCGCTTCGAGTTGCACGGCATTCCGCCGATGGCGGCCGGTGCCGCGCGCATCCGCGTCACGTTCACGGTCGATGCCGATGGGCTGCTGGCCGTCGCCGCGCAGGAGAAGACCACGGGCGTGGCGCAGCGCGTCGAAGTGAAGCCGACCTACGGCATCTCAGAGGAAGACATGGCGCGCATGCTCTACGACAGCCTGGAGCATGCGCAGGACGACATGGAAGGCCGGCTGCTGGTCGAGGCACGAGTCGAGGCCGGACGCCTGCTACTGGCACTGGATGCGGCGTTGGCTGTCGACGCGGACCTGTTGAGCGCATCGGAGCGAGCCGATCTCGATGCCGATGCAACGCGCCTGCGCGCGGCCATCGCCGGTACCGATCGTGACGCGGTCGGCGCCGCAGCGCAGGCATTGGAGGAACGTTCCAAGACTTTTGCCGAACGGCGCATGGACCGCGGCATCCGCTCGGCGTTGTCGGGCCTGTCGTTGGATCAGCTTGAATCGAAGGTCGGCTGACGCATGGGGCGTCGGCCGTACGGAGTTTGTTATGCCGAAGATGGTCTTCATCGAGAAAAACGGGAACCGCAAGGAGGTCGATGCGCCGCTGGGCTTGTCCGTGCTCGAAATCGCGCACCGCAACGGGATCGATCTCGAAGGCGCTTGCGAGGGATCGCTGGCCTGCTCGACCTGCCACGTG
>Ga0187894_10001738_pt1 | contig 27342 bp, 22 predicted proteins | sample GBC1701081metaG_FD_136650 | JGI IMG/M metagenome (GOLD analysis project Ga0187894, IMG submission 136650) | White microbial mat communities from a lava cave in the Kipuka Kanohina Cave System on the Island of Hawaii, USA - GBC170108-1 metaG ... | reverse complement strand
GACGCTCGGCTGCGCCGACCGCGCGTCCGCGACGCTCGGCTGCGCCGACCGCGCGTTACCTGAACAGCCGCGAGATCGAGCTGCCGTCGTGGATCGCGCGGATCGCGTCGGCGAACAAGCGCGCCACCGAGAGCACCTGGACCTTGTCGATGCGCTTCTCGGGCGGCAGCGGCAGCGAATCGGTGACGATCAGCGACTTCAGCGGCGAGGCTTCGAGGCGCGGGATCGCCTTGCCCGAAAGCACGCCGTGGACGCAGGCCGCCTCGACCGAGAGCGCGCCGCGCTGAAGCACGAACTGGGTCGCCTCCATCAGCGTGCCGCCGGTCGCGATCTCGTCGTCGATGATCAGCGCGTGCTTGCCCTCGACGTCGCCGATCAGGTGCGTCGCGCGCGCGTTCTCGTCGTCGCCGTAGCGGCGCTTGTCGACGATTGCGATCGGGAGGTTCAGCCGGTTCGCGTACGCCCCGATCTCCTTCGACTCGCCGACGTCGCCCGCAACGAGCACGTAGTTCGAGAGGTCGCGCGTCGCGCGCAGGTGGTCGCACAGGATCGCCGCGGCATTCAGCTGATCGGCCGGGATGCGGAAGAAGCCCTGCACCTGCGGCGAGTGCAGGTCCATCGTCAGCACGCGATCGGCGCCAGCAGTTTCGAGGAGGTCGGCCATCAGGCGCGCGGTGATCGAGATGCGCGGGCGGTCTTTTTTGTCCGAGCGCGTGTACGGGAAGTAGGGGAGCACCGCGGTGATGCGGCCGGCACTCGCATGCTTCAGCGCGTCGATCGTGATCAACAGCTCGACGATGCCGTCGGAGACGGGCGCGCACGAAGGCTGAATCACGAATACGTCCGCCTCGCGGACGTTCTCCTCGATCTGCACGAGCATGTTCTCGTTCGAGAAGCGAACGACGCTCGACGGGCACAGATCGATCCCGAGATGGCGACAAATGTCGCGCGCGAGCTGCGGGTGCGCCGTGCCGCTGATGACTTTGATGTTGCCAATCATCGAGTCCCCCCGGCGTCTCGCAGACACACGCGTCGAAGGAGAGCGCCCGAAAACGATCTTATCAGCGACCTCGCGCGTTGCTCGCGGAAACCTTCGCCCACGTATCGCGCAACCCGACGGTGCGATTGAAGACCGGCGCGCCGGGGCGCGAGTCGGGATCGGCGCAGAAGTAGCCGAGCCGTTCGAACTGAACGCGCAGCCCGGCGGCAACTCGAGCGAGGTCCGGCTCGACCCAGGCGCGAGCGATCACCTCGAGCGATGCGGGATTCAAGTCTGCGAGGAAGTCCCCGCTCGCCGCGTCGGGCTCCTCGGTGCGGAAGAGCGTCTCGTAGAGCCGCACCTCGGCCGGCGCCGCGTGCTGCGCTGAGACCCAATGCAAGGTGCCCTTCACCTTGCGGCCGTCCGGAGCATCGCCGCCGCGCGTCGCGGGGTCGTAAGTGCAGCGCACCGCAGTGATCTCGCCCGCCGCGTTCTTCTCGACGCCGGTGCACTTCACGAAGTACGCGTAGCGCAGCCGCACCTCGTTGCCGGGATAGAGCCGATGGAAGCCGCGCGGCGGCGTCTCGGCGAAATCCTCGGCCTCGATCCAGAGCTCGCGCGAGAACGGCACCTTGCGCGAGCCGGCGCTCGCGTCTTCCGGGTTGTTGATCGCGTCCAGCAGCTCGTCCGGGCCTTCGGGGTAGTTCTCGATCACCACCTTCAGCGGGCGCAGCACGGCCATCGCGCGCGGCGCGGTCTTGTTGAGGTGCTCGCGGATCTCGAACTCGAGGCGCGCCAGCTCGATCACGTTGTCGCGCTTCGCGAGCCCGACGCCGTCCCAGAAATTGCGGATCGCCTCCGGCGTGTATCCGCGCCGCCGCAGGCCGGCGAGCGTCGGCATGCGTGGGTCGTCCCAGCCGCGCACGTGGCCCTCGTCGACGAGCCGCTTCAGGTATCGCTTGCTGACGACCGTGTGGGAGAGATTTCCGCGCGCGAACTCGATCTGCTGCGGGCGCGGCTGCGGCAGCTCGAGCGCAGCGAGGATCCAGTCATAGAGCGGCCGATGCGGCGCGAACTCGAGCGTGCAGAGCGAGTGCGTGATCTGCTCGATCGCGTCGGAAAGGCAATGCGCGAAGTCGTACATCGGATAGACGCGCCAACGTGTGCCGGTGCGGTGATGCGGCGCGTCGACGACGCGATAGATCACCGGGTCGCGCATCGGCAGCACCGGCGAGTGCATGTCGATCTTCGCGCGCAGCGTGCGCTCGCCGGGCCGCGATTCGCCGCCGCTCATGCGCGCGAACAGATCCAGGTTCTCGGCAATGCTGCGCGTGCGGAACGGCGAATCGGTGCCGGGCTCGGTGAGCGTGCCGCGGCGCTCCTCCATCTCCGCGGCGCTGAGGTCGCAGACGAACGCCTTGCCGCGGCGGATCAGCTCGACCGCGAAGGAGTGGAGCTTCGGGAAGTAGTCGCTCGTGAAGTGGAGGTGCGAGCCCCAGTGGAAGCCGAGCCACTGCACGTCCTCGAGGATCGACTCGACGTACTCCTGCTCCTCGGCCGCCGGGTTGGTGTCGTCGAAGCGCATGTGGCAGCGCCCGCCGAACTCGTGCGCGACGCCGAAGTTCAGGCAGATCGCCTTGCCGTGGCCGATGTGGAGGTAGCCGTTCGGCTCAGGGGGAAACCGGGTGACGACGCTCGCGTGCTTTCCGCTCGCAAGGTCGTCGCGGATGATTTGGCGGATGAAGTCGAGCGGTTTGCTCGCTTCGGCGGCGCTCATGAGGTCCCCTGAGGAGAGGGCGCAACGTAACGGAGTGATTGAGGTGTGCCGCCTCGTGCGGCGACGTCGGTCGGTCGTGGCTCCGAGCGCGAGCGCGGCGGCCGGGCGCGGGGGGCGGGGGCTCGGCTGCGCTCAGCCGCGTGACCGCGGTGGGCGGAGGGGTGCGGGGGTCTTGCTCTATGCGATGCGCTCGTAGCTTGCGCGCGGTCACGCCTGGGCGTTCGCTCCGCGACCCCCGCCCCCCGCGCCCGGCCGCCGCGCTCGCGCTCTCGTGCTGGTGCGGGCGGCTTGGTTCACCGCAAATCATGCTTGGGAGGAGGGGCGCGGCGCGGGCCGCATCGAGCGGCCCGCGTCGCGCTTCTCGATGTTGCCCGTGCGCCGCTTTTTTTGTTTCTGGCTGCAGTGCTCTCAGCGCGCGGACGCGATCCAGTGGGTCGGGGTTTTTTCGGCGCAGGTGCCGTTGGCGGAGGTGGCGAATTGGTCGGCGGTGAAGGTCGAGGAGGCGTTGCGGTGGATGAAAGCGAGCGCGATGCAGCGGGTCGCGGTGTTGGCGTAGGTCTGGTCGGATTCGATCGCAGCGATTAGGTCGGCGAGGGTTTCGGTTTCGGCGCTCATGCGGATGCCGCCGTCGTCCTCGGTGTCGAGCACGATGTATTTGTCGCCGGACTCGTTCCAGGCGGTCCAAGCGGGCAGGTCGCCGTTCGGGCCTTTTCCGGGATCGCCGCTCCGCGCGAACTCGGTCCAGTAGCCCTGCATCGCGGCCGAGAGCGCCTTGCGGCCGGGCTCGTTCTGTTTCGTGTAGAGCGCGCGGCCCTCGCGGCCGAGGTTCCAGTGGTCGAACACGAATGCGATCTCGAGGCCGTGCGCGGCGCCGATCAGCTCGCCGAGGTCGGCCCACAGCACGGAGCCTTCTTCGTCCCAGTCCCAGCGGTAGGCGAACACGCGGCCGGGCTGGGCTTCGCTGAGCGCGCGCGCGGGCTCGTCGGCGCCGTTGATCTTCCAGCTGCGCGTCGCGTAATCGGCGTCGCGGAAGTAGGCGGTCTCGTCCTTGACGATCGGGAAGACGCCGAGCACGCGCCGCACGTAGCGCGGGTCGAGGAAGAAGAAGAGCTTGTTCTCGTCCGCGTTGGTCCCGATCAGGACGGGCACCGCGTTGTACTGGCCGGCCCGGATCGCCGAGAGCGTGTCCTGCGCGGGCAGCACCGAGCCGTCCGGGAAGATCTGCGGCGCGTCGTACATGCCGATGCCGCCGGCGTCGTAGGCGCGCAGCAGCGTCTCGGCGGGCACGTCGCGCAGCGCAGCGGCTTCGACGCCGAGCTTTTTCACGATCTCGCGCGAGCTCGTCGCCGAGCCCGGCTCCGGATCGCTCGTGAGATTCTCCCCCTCAGCGAGCGAGCTCGAGCGCGTGCCGCCGCTCTGCGCGATCGCGCGATGGAAGAGGCCGGCCGCGCGCGGCGCGACGAGCAGCGCGAGCACGTTCCGCGCGCCGGCCGACTCGCCGAAGATCGTCACGTTGCTCGGATCGCCGCCGAACGCGGCGATGTTGTCGCGCACCCACTCGAGCGCGCGGATCTGGTCGAGCGTGCCGTAATTACCGGATGCGTCGGCGAGGCAGCCGGGATCGGCGGCGACGTTGTTCGGCGCGGCGTCGCCCGCGCTGGGCGCTGCCTCGGCAGTCGCCGTCTCGGTGGGTTGCTCAACGGCTGGACACTCCGGACGCAGTGCCGCATGTCGGAACCAGCCGAGCGCGCCGAGGCGGTAGTTCGTCGTCACGACGACGACGTTCTGCTGCGTCGCGAGCGCGCTGCCGTCGTAGACGCTCGCGGCGCCGATCGTGTTGCCGCCGCCGTGGATCCAGAACATCACCGGCAAGCGCGCGCCTTCGCCGGGCACTGCGTCGACCGCGAGCGCGGGCGCGTAGACGTTGAGAGTGAGGCAATCCTCGTCGCCTTGGATCGTGCCGCGCTCGCCAGGCACGCCGCCGACGCTGCTCGCGAACTGCGGGCAGGGCGGGCCGAACGAGAGCGCCTCGCGCACGCCGTCCCAGCGCGCGACGGGCTGCGGCGAGCGCCAGCGCAGCGCGCCGGCCGGCGGCTGTGCGAACGGGAGGCCAAGCCACGCGTGCCCGCCGTGCGAGCCCGCGCTGCCGATGACGTCGCCGGCGGGCGGTGCGCGGCGAGTCGCTTCGTCGGCGACCGGGACGGGCGCCGCCGGATCCTCTCGGCCGCCGCAGCCGGCCACGGCATTCACGCACAGCGCGAGCACGAGGAAAGAACGAACGAGGAGCGCGGTCGAGCGCATCGGTTCACCTCGAAGTCGCGCGACGATATCGCGTGCCGGGCTGGGCTCAGCGCAGCGCTTCACGACTTGTAGTCACGTTCGGCTGCACCTCGAGCACCGCGGCGCCGCGGATGCGGTTGCCCGCGAGATCGCGCAGCGCGTCGAGCGCTCCCTCCAGCGGGTAACGCATCACGTGCGTGCGGATCGGGATCTCCTCGGCGAGCCGCAGCAGCGCGCGCCCGTCGGCGCGCGTGTTGGCGGTGACGCTGCGCAGCACGCGCTCCTGAAACAGATGCGCCTGATAATCCAGCGGCGGTATCGAGGAGAGGTGGATGCCCGCGACCGCGAGCACGCCGCCGCGGTCCAGCGCGGCGAGCGCGTCGGGCACGATCGCGCCTGCAGGCGCGAACAGGATCGCCGCATCCAGCGGCTCGGGCGGAATGGCGCCCGGCCCGCCGACCCAAGCGGCGCCCGATTCGCGCGCGAGCTGTCGATGGCGCTCGCCGCGGCTCACGACGAACACCTCGTTGCCGAAGTGCCGCGCGACTTGGATCGCGATGTGCGCGGACCCGCCGAATCCGTAGATCCCGAGCCGGGCGCCGCGCCGCGCAACGCCGCACAGCGACCAAGCGCGGTAGCCGATGATCCCCGCGCACAAGAGCGGGGCGAGCTCTGCGGCGTCGGCGCGCTCGGGTAGCGCGTAGACGAACGCCGCGTTCGCGACGACGCTTTCGGCGTAGCCGCCGTCGCTGTCCCAACCGGTAAAACGCGGCGCGAGGCAGAGATTCTCCGCGCCTCGCGCGCAGAAGCGGCACGCGCCGCAGCTGCTGCCCAGCCAAGCAACGCCGACACGATCGCCCTCGCGCGCGCTCGTCACGCCACGGCCGAGCGCGGCGACGCGGCCGACGATCTCGTGCCCCGGCACAACGGCCGCGCGCCGCAGCGCGAGATCGCCTTCCGCGACGTGCAGATCGGTGCGGCACACGCCGCACGCTTCGACCGCGACGAGCACTTCGCCCGCGCGCGGCTCCGGCGCCGCGCGCTCGACCAGCGCGAGCGGGGCGCCCGCGATCGCGCCCGGCGTCCGAACCTCCCAGCAGCGCATATCCCGCGACGATACGAGAGCCCTACGCGAGAGAGCGCGCAGATCGATCCGCGGCGCAGCAAATCGCGGCTAGCGTGCGGGCCCGCTTGCTCCCGCTGCTCTCATCATTCGTGAGGTTCGCGTCGTGATTCGATTCGCCTGGCTGCTCTCGTGCTCGGCCGCTGTCTTCGGCGCGCTCGCGCTCGGGCATCTCGCGTGCCGCCCCGCGGAGGTCGAGCTCGATCTGAGCGGCCCCACCGCGGATTGGCCTCATTACGCGGGCAGCACGCAGGGCCTCTCGTACTCACCGCTGACACAGATCGACGCCCGCAACGTGAAATCGCTCGAGCTCGCGTGGCAGCATCACTCCGGCGATTTCAGCTCCGGCAGCGAGACGCAGAGCCGCACCTCGTTCAGCGCGCGCCCGATCGTCCCTAACGACACGCTCTACTACTGCACGCCGTATAACAACGTGATCGCGCTCGATCCCGAGACCGGCGCCGAGCGCTGGCGCTTCGACGCGCAGCTGAAGAATCGCAAGCTCGAGGGGCCGTACCCGCTCGTGTGCCGCGGCGTTTCGTATTGGCGCGAGCCCGCGCTCACCGGCGCCGTGTGCGAGGAGCGCATCCTCACCGGCACGATCGACTCCGAGCTGATCGCGCTCGACGCGCGCACTGGCAAGCCCTGCGCCGGATTCGGGAAGCAGGGGCGCGTCGACTTGCGCGAAGGCGTCGGCCAGGCGCCGGCGTGGGAGACCTACTCCACCTCTCCGCCGCTCGTGCTCGGCGACAGCGTCGTGGTCGGCGCTCTCGTCTCCGACAACCTGCGCGTCGACGCGCCGAGCGGCGTGGTCCGCGCGTTCGACGCGCGCAGCGGTGCACTGCGCTGGGCGTGGGACCCAGTGCCGCCTGGCTTCGCGCAGCGCGAGCGCGCGCCAGGCGAGCCGCTCTTCACCGCGGGAACGCCGAACGCATGGTCGATCCTCTCCGGCGACGCCGAGCGCGGCCTGGTGTTCGTGCCGACCGGGAACCCCTCGCCGGATCTCTTCAACGCGATCCGCCAAGGGCTCGATTATTACGGCAGCTCGGTGGTCGCGCTGAACGCGGCGAGCGGCGAGGTGGTCTGGCACTTCCAGACCGTGCACAAGGACGTCTGGGACTACGACGTGCCCGCGCAGCCGACGCTGTTCCAGAGCGCGGGCGTCGGCGGCGGGCGCCCGGCGGTCGTCGCGCTGACGAAGCACTCCTTCATGTTCCTGCTCGACCGCGAGAGCGGGGCGCCGCTCTATCCCGTCGAGGAGCGGCCCGCGCCGCAGGGCGGGGTCGCGGGCGAGCAGCTCTCGCCGACGCAGCCGTGGCCGACGCACCCGGGCCCGCTCGCGCCAGTCTCCGTAACAACCGACGAGGCGTTCGGCTTCACGCCGATCGACCGCGCCGACCGCCGCGAGAAGATCGCGAGCCTGCACAACGAGGGCCTCTTCACGCCGCCGAGCCGCGAGCCTTCGATCGTCTATCCGGGCACCGCGGGAGGGCCGAACTGGGGCGGCGCCGCGATCGACGAGGCGAACGGCGTCGCCTACGTGAACATCATGCGCGCGGCGATGGTCGCTCAGCTCGTGCCGCGCGAGGAGTTCGAGCGCCTCGACTGGAAGAGCGTCGTCTACCCGACCGAGCTCTATCCGATGAAGGGCGCGCCGTACGGCGTGAAGCGCGGCCCGCTGCTCTCGAGCTTCGGCGCGCCGTGCATCCCGCCGCCGTGGGGAACGCTCGTCGCGGTCGACCTGCGCAGCGGCGAGAAGAAGTGGGAGGCGACGCTCGGCACGACGCGCGACCAGGCGCCGTTCCCGCTTTGGTTCGACCTCGGTGCGCCGAACCTCGGCGGCACGCTCGCCACCGCGGGCGGCGTCGTTTTCATCGGCGCGACCACCGACAAGTTCGTGCGCGCGTTCGATGCGAAAACCGGCAAGGCGCTCTGGCGCTTCCGCACGCCCTACACCGCGAACGCGACGCCGATCAGCTATCGGCTCGCGAAGAATGGCAAGCAGTTCGTCGTGATCGCCGCGGGCGGCCACGGCTGGAGCGAGGCGGGCGACGCGCTGCTCGCGTTCGCGCTGCCCGCGCGGGCGCACCTCCCGCCGCGCTGAGCGCCGGCGTCACTCCCCGGCTGCCGCCGCTCCCGCCCTCGCCACGTAGGGCCTCTCACGCCCCACCTTCACCAGGAACCCGGTCGACAGCTTCTCGTCGCCGCGCAGGCCGTTGTAGAGCGCCGTCTCGGCTGCGCTCCAGGAGTTGTTACTGCGCGACGCGACCTGCGCGAGCGTCTCGCCCGCCTTTGCGGGCACCAGCGCGAGGCGCGTCTCCGTGATCTGCGCGCGGTCGTCGCTGCTGAGCGTGCGGAAGCTCTGCAGCGTCTTGTCGAAGGCATCGCTCCAGTCGTCGAACTCGTTCTGCAGAGACATCACCTGGAACGCGAAGACCCCTCCGCCGTGCATGAAGTAAGTGCGCTCGAGCAGCTGGCCTTGGGCCGCCGCGCGCACGCGGTAGCCGCGCAGCGCGCCGACACGCACCGAGCCGCCGTCCTCCGCGGGCACGTTCTGCTGCGCCGCGTCGTTCAGCATCTTGCGCGCCGCGCTCCTCGCGTCGGCGCCCTCGCTCTTCGGCACCGCCAGCAGCGCGATCAGCGCGTTGCCTTGCTCGGGCTTCGCCAGCACCGCCTCGGGCGAGTTCTGCGTTTGCCAGCCGCGCGGGAAGCGCACCGCGAAGTCGAGATCGGGGTGCAGGAACAGATTGTCGCGAAAGACGCCTTGCGCGGGGTCGGGGCCGACGAGAATTCCCTCGCTGCGCCGCACGAAATCGCTGCGATCGTGCGCGATCGGCGCGGCGGCAGCAGGTGTTAGGGAGGCGGCGCGCGCCTTGGCCTTGCGCACGCGCTCGTCGCTGGTCGGATGCGAGTCGAGGAACGTCGCCTGACGCTTCTCGCCGGTGCGCACCTCCTCCTCGCGGCCGAGCGCGGCGAGGAAATCGCCGATCGCGCTCGGGTCGTAGCCCGCCTGCGCGGCGAGCTGTTGGCCGATGTTGTCGGACTGCAGCTCCTGGTCGCGGCTGTAGCTCGCGAGCCAGCCCTGCGCGCCGGTCTGCGCGATCTGCGCAACGCTCTCCGCGAGCGGGCCGCCGCCGAGCACTGCGGCGCCGAGCGTCGCGATCGCGGCTCCGATCCCCGCCAGCTGCCCGCGCGTCTGACGCTGCGCGCTGTGGCGCGCGGCGACGTGCCCGATCTCGTGGCCGAGCACGCCGGCGAGCTCGTCCTCGCTGTTCGCCAGCGCGAGCAGCCCACGCGAGATGTAGACGTAGCCGCCCGGCAGCGCGAAGGCGTTGGTCGCCTCCATGTCGACGCCGTGAAACTCGTACTTCACGTCTTGGCGGGGCGAGTGCTGCGCGAGCCGGCCGCCGAGCTGCGCGATGTAGACCTGAAGGCGCGCGTTGTCGATGAAGCCGAGCTGCTGCTCGACCTCCGCAGCGGCCTGCTTGCCGATCTGCACCTCCTGCTGCGGCGACATCGTCGTGTACTCGCGCTCGCCGGTGACCGGGTTGACGACCGACATGCAGCCGAGCGAGAGCACGAGGGCTAGCGCGAAAGCTCCGGCCGCTCGCTTCGACTGACCACGGGTTGCTGCGTCGAATCGCCTCGCTTGCATGATGAAGACCTCCGCGCGGCTCACCCGCCAGCTGGTCCATGACAGTCTCCTATCGTGATGCACACGTCATGCCCGTGATGCCGCTCGCGCTGCTCGCCTTCCTGCTGTTCGGCGTCCTGCTCGTGCTGCCTGGGGCACTTCAGCCCGCGCTCGTCGCCGCGTTCTCGCTCGACCTCGCCGAGAGCGGCGTCGTCGCATCGGTGCTGATGGCGGGCATCGGCGTCGGCGTGATCGGCAGCGGCCCGCTGATCGATCGCTTCCCGCGCCGCCCCATCTTTGTAGTCGCAGTGCTCGCGTGCGCGGCAGCGCTGGGGCTCGCTGCTTCGGCGAGAAGCTTTGCCGCGTTGCTCGCTGCGCTCGGAATCGTCGGCATCGCGAGCGGCGCATACGAGACGCTGCTGAACGCGGCCGTACCCGAATCGCGGCCCGAGCGCGCGGCCGCGCGCCTCAGCGTCGCGCACGCGGCAGCGACGCTCGGAGCCTCGCTCGGCGCACCGCTGCTCGCGCGCGCCGCGAATGCGATCGGCACGCCGCTCACTTTTGTGTGCCTCGCGGCTGCGTTCGTCGCGCTCGCGCTCGCTGGCGGATTCGCGCGCCTCCCGCTGCCGCCTCGCGCCGCGACTGGCGACGCCATCGCGTCCGCGCTGCCGTTCGCCGCGCTCGCGCCGCTCGCGCTCGCCAGCGCCGCATACGTCGGCGTCGAGAGCGCAGCGAGCGTGATGCTGCCGCCGTTCGCAGAGGCGCAGGGCCTCGCGCCGGCGCGTGGGACGCTCGCGATCTCGGGCTTCTGGGCGGGCGTGTTCGTCGCGCGCCTCGTGTTCGCGCGGCTCGCACTGCCTGCGCGGCCGCGCGAGGTCGCGCTCGGCAGCCTCGCCGCCGCGCTCGCGTTCGCGGTCGGCGCGCTCGCTGGCGTCGGCACGATCGAGCTGTGGAGCGCGGCGATCGGTTTCGCGCTCGGCGCGGTGTTCCCGGTGTTGGTTGTCTTATCAGGAGACGCTGCGCCCCAGCGGCGCGCGAGCGCGCTCGCGATCGTCGTGGCAGCCGGCTCGATCGGAGGATTCGCGCTGCCGTGGCTCGCCGGCAGCGCGGGCGCACGCGCAGCGCCGCTCGTGCTCGCCGCGGGCTGTGTCGTGATCGCGCTCGGTGCGGGGTTTGCAGGCCGACAAGGCCGCGCGCACTGAGCGCAGCTCGAAATCTCTCGGTTTCGTGTCGACGCGCGCGTCGCTCGGACGTCCTCGGAGAAACACACGTAACCGCGCCCCATCGGAGCAAGCGATGAAACGACCCGAAACGCGACCTCGTGCTGACCCGTCTGATCGACGCCCCGCGCGAGAAGGTCTTCCGCGCCTGGACGGAGCCGGCATTGCTGAAGCAATGGTTCGAGCCGCATCCGTACACCGTGACGGTCGCAGAGGTCGATCCTCGTCCCGGCGGCTCGAGCCTGATCGTGATGCGGGGACCCGACGGCAGCGATCTACCGAATCCGGGCGTCTACCTCGAGGTAGTCCCGAACCGGCGCATCGTGTTCACGGACGCTTACACGCAGGCGTGGGAACCGGCGGAGAAACCGTTCATGACCGTGATCGTCAGCTTCGACGACGAAGGCGGAAAGACCCGCTACACGGCGCTCGCACGCCACTGGTCCGCCGAAGACCGCGAAGAGCACGAGAAGATGGGCTTCCACAGCGGGTGGGGCCTCTGCGCGGATCAGCTCGAGGCACTCGTGAAGAAGCTCTAACAATCTCCGTGCCGCGCCGTCTTTCGGCGCGGCCAGCTCACGGTTCGAGGAGAACGAAATTGCTGACGATCACTGCGTTCAAAGCCGTGCCGCCGTTTGCGCAGGGCTTGGTGAGAGATCTGCGCGCGCGTTGGGCGCTCGAGGAGGCGGGCATTCCGTACCGCGTCCGCCTGATCGGCCGCGAGGACCAGGCGACGCCGGCCTATCTCGCGCTGCAGCCATTCGGGCAAGTCCCCGCGCTCGAGGACGACGGGCTCGTGCTGTTCGAGTCCGGCGCGATCGTCCTCTACATCGCGGAGCGGGCCGAGATACTGCTCCCGAGGGAGAAGGCCGAGCGCGAGCGGGCGAAGGTTTGGGTGTTCGCGGCGCTCAACTCGATCGAGCCTTCCGTCCAGGGCTTGGCGGCGCTCGATCTGTTCCATGCGAACGAGCGCTGGGCGAAGGAGCAGCGTCCGACGGCCGAGGCTGCGACGCAGCGCCGGCTCTCGCAGCTCGCGAGCTGGCTCGGCGAGCGCGACTACCTCGAAGATCGCTTCAGCGCCGGCGACTTGATGATGGCGACGGTGCTGCGGATCCTGCGGCACACCGACCTCGTCGCCTCGGAGCCGAAGCTCGCCGCGTACCTCGCGCGCTGCGAGGATCGACCTGCGTTCCGGCGCGCTCTCGCGGCGCAGCTAGCGGACTTCGACAAAGCCGCGTGAGAAGTCCGGAAGCGGCGCCTCAGCGTCCCGCACTGCGCTGACCGAGCCACGCCCAGGCGCCCGCGAGCACGCCGAATCCGAACAGCACGCTCTGCCAGACCAGCCCCTGCGCGACGGCGACCGCGGGCTCCACGCCGAACGGCGCGAGCAGTGCCGCGAGCGCGGTCTCGCGCACGCCGAGCCCGCCGAGCGTGAAGCCGACCATCGCGACCACTTTCGAGAGCGGCCACGCGAGCAGCCAGCCGGCCGCTCCCGGCGCCATGCCGAGGCTCGCGCCGAGCCACGCATTCAGGCCGACGAACGAGGCCTGCGTGAAGCAGGCGAGCGCGAACGACGCGGCGGTGACGCCCGGGCGCTGCGCCAGCTGCAATAACACCTCACGCGCGCGTTCGAGCAGGCGCGCTGCGCGGGCGGGCAGTGCGCTCGCCGGCATCCGCACCAACAGCGCGAGCCCCGCCGCACCGGCGAGCACGAATGCGACCGCTCCCGCTCGCAGGATTGGCGCCGCCGGCCCGAGCTTGTCCGCCGGCGCGAGCGCCGCGCCGAGCGCGCCGAGCGCGAGCAGCGCGCCGAGGTCGAGCGCGCGATCGGCGATGCCCGCGAGCGCAGGCACCGCGATGCCGCCGTGTGCGCGCGCGACCCAAGCGGCGCGCACGACGTCCCCGCCGATGATCGAGGGCAGCCAAATGTTCGCGAACAGGCCGGCGGCGTGGGCGCGCAGCGCAGTGATCAGGCTCAGCGGCGTGCCGGCGGCGCGCACCAGCATGCGCCACTTGCTCGCGCCGACCGCGTGCACGGCGCCGAACGCGAGCGCGACCGCGAGCCAGCGCAGCGGCTCGGTGCGCGACATCGTCTGCCAGAGCTCCGCGGGCGGGAGCTTCCAAAACAGCGCCGCGAAGATCGCCAGCGTCAGCGCGACGCGCAGCGCGAAGCCGAGCCAGGCTCGCGATTTGACTTCGCTCGGCTGCGAGGACTCCGCCTCGTTGCGCGCGCCGCTTCGCGGCGCTTGCGGACTCGGCTCGCGTCTCACGTCCCTAATCCTCGACGACGTGCGTCTCGAATACGCGGCGGAACTCGCCCCACTTCGCGTCGTCGAAGCGTCCGTCATCGCCGAGGCAGCGCGATGCGCACAGCGCCATGTAAAGCGCGTGGTGCGTGTTGTCGTGCGCGAACAGGCCCTGGCGTCCGAACGAGAGCACGCGCGGCAGGCTCTCCGCCCAGCGATCGAGCGTCGCGAAGTGCTGCTCGTAGCCGATCGGGTAGAGCGGGTACGCGTGCGAGAGCCGCTTGACGGCGACCTCGCGCACGCGCGCGCGGAGCGGAATGCCGGCGCGCGCGAGGTCGTCCTGCACGAGCGCGCCGAGCTCTGCGTCGCGCATCGACCAGACCGCGTCCTCGCTCTGGCACGGCAGCTCCGCACACAGCACGGTGGTCCCGCGCGGCTCGCTCTGCGCGGCATAATTCTTCGGCTCCGAGAGCCGCGTGATGCGCAGGTCGGCGCCCGGGAAGTAATGCGCGTCGTACTCGCTGAAGCGGTCCGCCTCGAGCACGAGGTAGATCAGCAGCATCGCGCGGAAGCGCAGCGAGCGCGCTGCCATGACCACTTCGCTCGGAGCGCTCGGCTCGCAGACGCGCGCGAGCAGCGGGATCGGCAGCGTCGACCAGACGAAATCCGCGTCGAGACCGCACTTTCCGGCCGGGCCTTCGACAGCAACGTGATGCGAGCCCGCGCCGAGGCGCAGCTTCGTCACGGAGCTGCCGAGCATCAGCTGCGCGCCGTGCCCCAGCGCGCCCGCGGCGAGCGCTTCGCTGATCTGGCCGAAGCCGCCGCGCGGGTAGTAGAAGACGCCCTTCGTGCTCGCGCCGCCGCCGCTGCGGCCGCCCGGCAGCAGGCGCTTCAGCATCTTGCCGATCGAGCCCGACGAGACGCGGCGGCGCGCCTGGATTGGCGACATTTCCTCCGGCGCGAGCCCCCACACCTTGCGCGCGTAGGGGAAGTAGAACTCCTCGCAGATCGTGCGGCCGAGACCGCGCCGCAGCACCGTCGCGAACGACTCCTCGCCGCTCGCTGCGCTGCGAGGCAGAGCCTTCGCGGCGAGGTCGAGCGCGACGCCCGCCGCGAATCTCGGATGCGTGCGCAGCGCGAGGTCTCCCGCGCGCAGCGGGAAATGGATCCAGCGCCCGAGCAGGTGGATGCGGCCGTGGCGCGGCCGTGTCAGCAGCTCCGCCCCCAATCGCTCGCGAATCAGCGCGAGCACTTCGGGATCGCTCGCCGGATGCAGGCGATGGCTGCCGTAATCGACGCGCAGCCCGCCCAGCTCGAAGCTGCCCGAGTTTCCGCCGACGCTCTCGCGCTGCTCGACCAGCGTCACCGCGAGGCCGCGGCGCGCGAGCGCGTAGGCCGCGCCGACCCCTGCCGGCCCACCCCCTAACACCGCGACGCGCGTCACGGATTTCCCCCGCGCGAGGCGATGCGCGAGAGCTGGTCCGAGAGCAGCCCGAGGCCCCACACCAAAAAGCCGGTGATGAACGCGAAGATCGCGCTCTCGGAGAGGTTCTCGCGCGTCACGTCGTAAGCGAACTTCGCGAGCCCGGCGAGGAAGAACGCAGCGCCGACGGGCAGAAAGATCTTCAGCGGATTGAAGTAGACGATCGTGCGCAGGATCAGCAGGAAGAAGTCGTAGGCGTGGCGCGGGCGGATTTTCGACTCGCCCTCGCGCGCCCGATAATCGATCGCGTCGAAGCGCACGAGGTGATCGCGACACAGCGCCGAGAGCGTGATCGTCGTCGTGAACGAGAAGCCCGACGGCAGCAGGTGCTCGTAGCGCGCGACGAGCTCGCGGCGCATCGCGCGCAAGCCCGAGTTGAGATCCGGGATCGCGCGCCCGGCCAGGTAGCTGGCGAGCTTCCCTAACACCCACTTCGCGGGACGGCGCGCGAGCGGAATCGCGACGTTCGCGCCGACGCGCGCGCCCACCACCATCTCGTAGGTCTCGCAGCCCGCGACCAGGCCGGGGATCGCGCTCGCGGGATAAGTGCCGTCGGCGTCGGTGATCACGATGACGTCGTGCTTCGCGCGCCGGATGCCGGTCTTCAGCGCGGCGCCGTAGCCGCGGTTCACCGGCTGCTGCACGACCGTCACGCCCTCGGCGCGCGCCAGCTCGGCGGTGCGGTCGCGCGAGCCGTCGTCGACGACGAGCAGCTCGTACTCGAGGCCGTTCAGCACAGCGCGCAGCTCGCGCAGCGTCGGCACGATTCCGCGCTCCTCGTTGAAGGCGGGGATCACGACGCTGAACGGAATCGTCGGGTGGCTCGGCACGGTTACGCGTTCTTCATCGACACGATCACGCGCTCGGTGATCTCGTCGACCTTCATGCTCGGCCGAAAGCCGATCGCGCGCTCGAGCTTCGCGACGCTCGGGATGCGGCGCTCCATGTCCTCGAAGCCGTCGGGATAGGCCTCGTCGTAAGAGACGTGCACGATCTTCGAACGCCCGCCGGTCTTCTCCCGCACGAGCTCGGCGAGCGCGTTGATCGAGATCTCGGCATCGTTGCCGATGTTGAAGACCTGCCCGATCGCGGCTGGCGTGCGCGCGAGCCGTACGAGCGCTTCGACGACTTCGCTGACGAAGCCGAAGCAGCGGCGCTGCTCGCCGCTTCCGAACACGGTGATGTCCTCGCCGCGCAGGCCCTGGCGCACGAATGTCGGCAGCACCATCCCGTAGCGCCCGACTTGGCGCGGCCCCACGGTGTTGAAGAAGCGCGCGATCACGACCGGCAGCTCGCGCTCGCGCGCGTAAGCGAGCGCGAGGTACTCGTCGATCGCCTTGGAGCACGCATAAGCCCAGCGCGATTTCGTGGTCGCGCCGAAGAGCAGGTCGTCGTCCTCCGCGAACGGCAGCTTCACGCCCTTGCCATAGACCTCGGAGGTCGACGCGATGAAGGTGAGCTTGCCTTTCTTCGCCGCGGCCTGGAGCACGACCTCGGAGCCGCGCACGTTCGTCTCGATCGTGTGCGTCGGCTTCTCGACGATCAGCTTCACGCCCACGGCAGCCGCCAGGTGGAACACCACGTCGACGCGGTCGACGAGCGCCGCAACCAGCTCCTCGTTGGTGACTGAGCCGATCCGGTAGTGGAAGCGCGAGCTGATGGTCAGCGCGTCGACGTTGAGCATCGAGCCGGTCGAGAGGTCGTCGAGGATCCAGACCTCCCAGCCGTCCGCGATCAGCCGCTCGGCCAGATGCGAGCCGATGAAGCCGGCGCCGCCCGTGATGAACGCTCGCATCCGTCTTTACTCCTACGCCCCGGCCGCCAGGCGGCTCGGCCGGCTCGGCTGCTTCTTCTCGGCTTCCCGAGCGATCACCTCGAAATACTTCTTCAGCACGACGCTCTCGGTCCAGCTCGCGAGCAGTGCCCGGTGGCCGGAGTCGCCCAGTGCTCGCCGGCGCGCGGCGTCGCCGCCGAGCTCCGCCAGTGCGGCACGCAGCTCGCTCTCGTCCTCGAACAGGATGCCGCCTCCGCTGCTCTCGACGATCTCCGGGAACGGTCCGAGCTTCCGCGCGATCACCGGCGTGCCCTCGCGAAAGGCTTCCAGCAGGATGATCCCGAAAGTTTCGTAACAAACCGAAGGCACGACCACCGCCAGCGCCTCGCGATACAAGCTGCGCAGCTGCTCGGGCGTGCGCGCGCCGAGGAAGCGCACGCGCGGGCTGCCGGCCGCGAGCGCGCGCAGCTCCTTCTCGTAATCGCCCGCGCCGACGATCCAGAGCTCGTCGCCGTGCTCCCCGGCGAACAGCGGGATCACGTCCTGCAACCCTTTGATCTTCTCGAGCCGGCCGACGAACAGGAAGAACGGCTTCTCGCTCGGCCGCTCGCGCAGCGGCTCGGGCTGCTCCGCGGCCGAGTCGAGATCGGGCAGGAAATACGGGATCACCTCGAGCTCGCGCGGAAAGCCGAACTGGCGGTGCTTCGCGGCGCTGAAACGCGAAGGCGAGTAGAACACGTCGACGTGCGCCGCCTCGCGCTCGAGCAGGCCCGTGTAGCGCCAGAGCTGCGGCGGGCGCCGATGCCTCACGACGCAGCGCAGGCACTGGCGCTCGTCGCAGCGCTCGCGGTTGTGGCGCCAGAGCACGTGCGTCGGGCAGACCAGCCAGTGTTCGTGCGCCATGTAGAGCGTGACGGCCTCGGGCGGCGCGAGCCCGAGCACGCCCGGGCCGCCCACCAGCGAGATGTTATGGAAATGCACGACGTCGAAGCGGCCGTTGGCGAGCAGCGCGCGGATGCGCGCGCCGTGCACGAGCGGGCGGCCGAGCTGCTGAGTCGCGAGCGTCGAGAGGAAGCCGCGCGCCGCGCTGCCCGCGCTCAGCGGGTGCACCGTCACGCCAGGCGGCTGCGCCTCGGGCTTCACCTCGCGCTGCGGCGCGAGCACGCGGAACGCGTCGGCGTCGTAGATCACCTCGATCTCGTGGCCGCGCCGCGCGAGCGCGTGCACGAGCCGCTTGATGAAGACCGCGTCGCCGCCAAAGTGGTGGGGCGGGTAGAACGTCGTGAGCATTGCGAAGCGCATTTAGAAGGCTCGCTTCGAGGAGTGCGCTGCCGTCGAGCCTGGTCGCATCGCGCTCGGGTGCTGAGCGGATGCAACGGGCGACGCTGCGCGTCGCCGCTGACCCGCTGTGAAGTGGGTCAACAAGCGGTTCATCGCGCCGTCGCCTCGAGCGCTGCGCGGGTGGCGCGCGCGGTCTCTTCCCATGTGAGCCTGCCTGCTCGTTCGAGCGCAGCCGTCGCCCACGCCGCCCGTTCCGCGGGGGCGTTTAGCGCGCGGCGTAGACCCTCCGCGAGCTGGTTTCCGTCACTCGGATCGAAGAAGAAGCCGCCGCCCGCGAGCACCTCCGGCAGCGGGCTCTCGCGCGTTGCGATGCAGGCTGCGCCGCACGCCGCGGCCTCCACCGCCGGCAGGCCGAAGCCCTCCTCGAGCGCCGGCAACACCGCCGCGAGCGCGCCGGCGTAGAGCACGCGCAGCTCCGCGTCGGGCACGAAACCCAGCCAGTGCACGCGTGCGCCGACGCGGTTGCGCTCGATCTCGGCGCGGATGCTCGCCAGGTCCTGGTGGAACACGTCGCCCTGGTAGTCCCCCACCAATAACAAGCGCGCGGCGTTGTCCTCGCTCGCGACAGCGAACGCTCGCACCAGCCCGGCGACGTTCTTGTGCGGGTTGAAGCCGCCGACGTAGACGAAATACGGATCGTCCGGAATGCCGCGCGTCGCCAGCGCCTTCGCTGCAGCGGCCGCTGCGTTTGCGACCGGCTTGAACTCGGGCGAGGGTGCCTCCGGCGTGACGAAGATGCGCTCTGCGGGCATCGCGAAGGTCTCTGCGATCTGCCGGCGCGCGTACTCGGACACGGTCACGATCGTGCGAGCTTGGAAGCGCGCGGCTCGGGACTTTGCCCACCACAGCGCGCGGTTTTGCCAGTGCGGGAACACGATCTTGCCGTGACGCTCGGGGATCGTGTCGTGGATCGCGACCGCCATCGGCAAGCGCGGCGACACCGGGAAATAGCTGTAGACCGATGGGAAGTAGAACGCGTCGAGCCGCTCGCGCGAGACGCCGCGGCCCATGCGCAGCAGGTCGAGCGGGCTGCGCGCGCCGCGCGCAGAGGCGGCGTCCAGCTGGCTCGCTCCGGTCTCCAGACGAATCACGGGCATCTCCGGGAGATCGATCCGCGCCGCGGTCTCGGCATCGACAAAAAGCACGTATTCGTGCGCGCGTGCCTGCGCGAGCAGCGGCGGCAACAGCTCGCGCAGGAAGCGGCCGTAGCCGCGTCCCGAGCCGAGACACGTGCCGTCAATGCCGATTCTCATCCGAACTCCGCTCGGCTCCGCGGACCCCGCCTCGCTGAGCGCGGCCCGCCCCGCCTGCGCGGCGCGGGTCCGCTTGCTGGAACGACGGCGCCTGGTGACTTCTCCGGCGCCGAGGTTCCGCCTTCTGCGATCGGGGTGCCTCTCGTTTCGCGCTAGTTGCCTGCTTCGGCGACCAGGCGCAATCCACCCGCGTGGGTGAGTCCCCGCCGGCGCGCTCGCGTGACGCCAAAACCGCTTTGAATTCGGGATCCTTCGCCGCTACCTCGCGTGCCGCAGCGAAGCTGCCGGCCGCTTCAGGGATTCTGCAGGCCTGCCGCAAAGCCCGGGGCGATTCCGCGTCACACTCGGCCGCCGAGCGATCACTCACGCGCTGCAGCGTGCGATCGACCCGCGAAAGGGAAGACAGAACCGCCGAGTCGGCGCAGGCTCAAAGGCGAGCGTTCCAGCAACGGGCCAACGCCGCGAGGCCGACGGAGGCCGCGAAGGCCGCGCGCAACGAGCCGCAGGCGAACGGAGCTCGGGGAAGAGAAGACAGAACCGCCGAGAATGTGAAGCCTCAGAGGTTGATGTTCCAGCAAGCGGCCCAACGCCGCGAATGCGGCGCAGGCCGCGCGCAGTGAGCCGCAGGCGAACGGAGTTCCGGGAAGAGAAGACAGAACCGCCGAGAATGTGAAGCCTCAGCGGCGGACGTTCCAGCAAGCCGTCGAGCACCGCGCAGCGGGGCAGACGGCGCGCAGTGAGCCGCAGGCGAACGGAGTTCGGAAGAAAATGGACTGCGTGATCATCGGAGCCGGCCCGGCTGGGCTCACCGCGGCGTGGCAGCTCGCGAAGGCTGGCAAGCGCGCAGCAATCTTCGAACAAGACGGCATCGTCGGCGGCATCTCGCGCACGGATCAGTACAACGGCTACCGCTTCGACATCGGCGGCCATCGCTTCTTCACGAAGGTGGAGCTGGTCCAGAAGCTGTGGGTCGAGATCCTCGATGAAGAGTTCATGGTGCGCCCGCGCCTCTCGCGCATCTATTACGACGGCAAGTTCTTCGATTACCCGCTGAAGCCGATGAACGCGCTGCTCGGCCTCGGCCCGATCGAGGCAGTGCGCATCGGCTGCTCGTATTTGTGGGCGCAGGTGTTCCCGCATGCCGAAGAGCGCAACTTCGAGCAGTGGGTGAGCAATCGCTTCGGGCGGCGCCTGTTCGAGATCTTCTTCAAGACCTACACCGAGAAGGTGTGGGGCATGCCGTGCACCGCGATCAACGCCGACTGGGCGGCTCAGCGCATCAAGAACCTCGACCTCGTCGCAGCGGTGAAGAACGCGCTGCTCGGCGCGCGCACCAATGCCGAAGGCGAGGTGATCACGACGCTGATCGAGCAATTCCACTACCCGCGCCTCGGCCCGGGGCAGATGTGGGAGACGGCGGCTCGCCGGCTCGCCGGCAAGGGAATCGAGACTCACCTCCAGCATCGCGTCGAATCGATCCTGCATGACGGCCTGCGCGTGCGGTCGCTGCTGGTGCGCGACGCGAGCGGCGGCGTGCGCGAGGTGACCGGCGAGCACTTCATCTCCTCGATGCCGGTGCAGACATTGCTGCGCGCGATGGATCCGCTGCCGCCGCCGGAAGTGCTCGCGGCCGCGGATCAGCTCAAGTACCGCGACTACCTGACGGTCGTGCTGATCGTGAATCAGCCGGAGCTGTTCCCTGACAACTGGATCTACATCCATTCGCCGGACGTGAAGCTCGGGCGCATTCAGAACTACAAGAACTGGAGCCCGCACATGGTGGCCGACGCCGGCAAGACCGCGCTCGGCCTCGAGTACTTCGTGCAGGAAGGCGACGAGTACTGGAGCGCGAGCGACGCCGAGCTGATCGAGCTCGGCAAGCGCGAAACCGAAGTGCTCGGGCTCGCCAAGGCCGCCGACGTGCAGGACGGCTGCGTGATCCGCATGCCGAAGGCTTACCCGGTTTACGACGGCGATTATCAGGGCGCGCTGCAGGTGATCCGCAAGTGGCTCGATGGCCTGCCGAACCTCCACCTGATCGGGCGCAATGGCCAGCACCGCTACAACAACCAAGACCACTCGATGGTCACGGCTTGTTATGCCGCGGAGAACATCATCGCCGGCGAGCGCGTGCGCGACGTCTGGGACGTGAACGTCGACGCCGAGTATCACGAGGAGGTGCGCGCCTCCGAGCCTTCGGGCGACAAGCCTGACGGCTTGCGCTCTGGCGACAAGCCTGACGGCTTGCGCTCTGGCGACCGGCTCGTGCCCGCTCGCGCGCAGGACGCGACGATCGAGGAGCTCGTGCGCGACGCGTTTGCGCGTTACGACGCGGTGGCGCTCGGAGCGGCAGTGGGTGCGGTCGCGGGTTTCGGGCTGTTCCTCGCGACGGCGCTGCTGCTGCTCCAGGGCGGCACGAACGTCGGCGCGAATCTCTCGTTGCTCGGCCATTATCTGGTCGGCTTCGAGGTGAGCTGGGCGGGTGCGCTGTATGGCCTCGTCGAGGGCGGCGCGCTCGGCTTCGGTCTCGGCTGGGCGCTCGCGAAGTCGATCAACTTCGTGATCGCCGTCGAAGAACAGCGCATCGTGCGGCGCGCCGAAGAGGCGGCAGTCGATCCGCTGGAGGGGGAGTGATGGCGACGGTGGCGGTAGAGAGCGAGCGCGCGCTGATTCGCGCGGCGGTCGTGCGCATGCGCGCGCGGATCATGTCGATCGTGTTCGGCATGCTGGGCGGAACCGGCGTTTTCGTCGCGACGGCCTGGCTCCTCTTGCGCGGCGGCGAGGACGTCGGAAAGAACCTGAGCCTGCTGCGCCACTACTTTCCGGGCTACACCGTCACTTGGCCTGGAGCATTCGTTGGGTTCTTCTGGGGTGCGCTGTTCGCGGCGGCGGTCGGCTTCGCGGTCGCCTGGATCTACAACCAGGTCGTCGAACGCCGCGTCGATTGAGCGCGCGGAGAGAGGCTCGTGCGCGCAGTTCTCACGTTCCACGGCGTCGACGCGAGCGGCTCCGTGCTCTCGCTCGCGCCCGAGACGCTGCGCGGCCTGATCGCGGGCGTGCGCGCTGCCGGGCACGCGATCGTGCCGCTGCGCGAGCTGCTCGCCTCGGACGCGCCGAACCGCGTTGCGCTCAGCTTCGACGATGGGCTCGCGAGCGTCGCCGAGGCTGCGTTGCCCGTGCTGCGCGCCGAGGGCGCGGCGGCGACGCTGTTCCTCACCACCGGTCACGTCGGCGGCCATAACGACTGGAGCGGTCAGCCGAGCTGGGCGCCGAAGCTGCCGATGCTCCGCTGGCCGCAGGTCGAAGAGCTGGCCGCCGCGGGCTGGGAGATTCAGTCGCACACCGTTCGCCACCTCGACCTGCGCACGCTCGATGAGCGCCAGCTCGACGACGAGCTGCGCGGAGCCGCAGACGAGATCGAGCGCCGGCTCGGACGGCGGCCCGACCAGCTGGCGTTTCCGTACGGCCACTTCGATGCGCGCGTGCTGCAAGCAGCGCGAGCGCTCTATCGCGCCTGCTTCACGACCGAGCTCGCCGCGCTCGATGGGCGCAGCGCCGCGAAGCTCGAGCGCGGCATCCCACGGCTCGACGCTTATTACTTGCAGCCGGCCTGGCTGCAGCGCCGCTTCGGCAGCCCCGCATTCCGCGCTTACGTGACGGCGCGCGCTCTGGCGCGGAGGCTGAGAGCGGCATGAGCACGCCGACGATCAGCGTCGTCATGCCCGTCTACAACGGGCGCGGCTACCTCGAGCGCTCGCTGCCGCCGTTGGTCGCGATGCGCGAGCGCGGCGAGCTGCGCGAGATCGTCGTCGCCGACGACGGCTCCACGGACGGCTCGGGCGATTACTGCCGATCGCTGGGCGCGCTAGTCGTGACGACCGGCGGTCGCAAGGGTCCGGCCGAGGCGCGCAACGTCGCGAGCAAGCACGCGCACAGCGACATCCTGTGGTTCGTCGACGCCGACGTCGTCGCCCACGACGACGCGGCCCAGTGCCTGCGCGAAGCATTCTCGGTCGACGACGTGGCAGCGGTGTTCGGCTCGTACGACGACGCGCCGCCGGACCCGTCCTTCGCGAGCCAGTACATGAACCTTCGCCACCACGCGGTGCACCACCGCAGCCCGGGCGACGCCTCGACGTTCTGGTCCGGCAACGGCGCCGTGCGCCGCGACGCATTTCTCGAGGCCGGCGGCTACGACTCCGCGCGCTATGTGATGCCCAGTATCGAGGACATCGAGCTCGGCTACCGGCTGCGCGAGAAGGGCGGCCGGATTCTGCTGGTGCCGGAGATGTTAGGCACGCACTTGAAGCGCTGGACGCTGAGGGGCGTCGTCGATACCGACATCCGCATGCGCGCGCTGCCGTGGACGAGGCTTTTGGTCGAGCGTCCCGACATTCCGCTGCACCTGAACGTTCGCTCGAGCGAGCGTGCGAAGGCGGCGCTCGGCGGCGCGCTGCTCGCGTCGCTGCCGCTGGCCGCGCTCGGCGCGCTGCCGCTCTGGGCGCCGCTCCCGCTGTGCGTGCTCGCGTGGGCGGTGAATCGCCCGCTGTTCTCGGTGTTTCGGCGCCGCAACGGCCTCGGCTTCGCGCTCGCTGCGCTCGCGTTCCATCAGGTGCACTACGTCTACGCCACCGCGACCTACCTGTATTGCCGGTTGACGCACACGCGGGCGTCGCAGCCGCTGGCCGGGCGCTCTTGACGGCGGCAGACGAGCGCGGCGCACGCCTCTCGCTCTGCGTCGATCTCGACGGGACGCTGGTTGCGACCGACACGCTCTGGGAGAGCGCGCTCGCGCTGCTACGCACGCAGCCGCTGCGCGCTTTGCTGCTGCCGGTGTGGCTGCTGCGCGGCCGCGCCGCGCTGAAACGCGCGCTCGCGAACGCTGCGCCTATCGACGTCGCTTCGTTGCCGTACCGCGCCGAGGTGCTGGCCTACATCGCCGAGGCGCGCGCCTCGGGACGGCCAGTGCTGCTGGCCACCGCTTCGACGCGTGCGGTCGCGGAGCGCGTGGCCGCGCACACTCGAGCGTTCGACGAGATCGTCGCGAGCGACGACGAGAATCTGAAGGGCGCGCGCAAGCGCGATGCGCTGGTGGCGCGTTTCGGAGCGCGCGGCTTCGAGTACCTGGGCGACTCGAGCGCCGATCTCGCAGTTTGGGAGAGCGCCGCGCGCGGATCACTCGTCGGCGGATCGCCCGCGCTGCGCGCGGGGCTACTCGCGCGCACCGCGCTCGGACGCGAGTTCGCTGCACCGGCCGGCGGCTTCGGCGCATGGCTGCGCGCGCTGCGCATTCGCCAGTGGCTGAAGAACCTGCTGCTGCTGCTGCCGCTGCTCGCGTCGCATCGCTTCTTGGAGGCCCCGCTCGCGCTGGCGGCGCTGCTCGGCTTCCTCGCTTTCAGCCTCACCGCCTCCGCTGTCTATGTCGCCAACGACCTGATGGATCTCGCGGCCGACCGCCTTCACCCGACCAAACGCATGCGGCCGTTCGCTTCGGGCGCGCTCTCGGTGCCCGCAGGTCTGATCGCGGCTCCGCTGCTGGTTGCAGCGGGCTTCGCGCTCGCGCAGGCGCTGCCTGCCGCGTTTTCGGCGGCGCTCGGCTTCTACCTCGCCGTGAATGTCGTCTACACGCTGCGCCTGAAACGGATGCTGCTCGCCGACGTCGCCGTGCTCGGCGGCCTCTACGCGCTGCGCGTCGTCGTGGGCGGCATCGCGACTGGCGTCGTCGTCTCGCCCTGGCTGATGGGCTTCTCGCTGTTCTTCTTTCTCTCGCTCGCTTTCCTCAAGCGCTTCGCCGAGTTGCGGCTGCTTGCCGAAGCAGGCGCTGAAGATGCACCGGGCCGCGCGTACCGCGCGAGCGACGCGCCGGTGCTGCTCGCGCTCGGGCTGTCTTGCGCGGCGGTCTCGACGCTGGTGCTCGGGCTCTACATCCAGGGCGACATGGTCGCGACGCTCTACCGCTCGCCCGCGGCTCTGTGGGCGCTCGTGCCGCTGCTCGTCTACTGGAGCGGGCGGATCTGGCTGCTCGCGAACCGCGGTGAGGTCGACGACGACCCGATCCTGTTCACGTCGCGCGACCGCACCAGCTGGGTCGTCGCTGCGCTCGCCGGGATCACGTTCGCGGCCGCTGCGCTTGGAGTGCGAAGCACGTAGTCCGGCTCAGCCGAGGCCCGCGAGATGATGCGTCTCGTTGAAGCGCAGCAGCCGCGGCTCCGGCTCGAGCTGCAGCTCGGTGAGCGCGGCGTTGTCCATCACGCGACGCCAATGGCTCGGATCGCGGTCGAGCAGCAGGCCGAGGCCGAGCGTGAACGCGCCGCCGTGCGTCACGACCACGACGCGCTCGCCGCGGTGACGCTCGGCGATCTGCTGCAGTGCGCCCGCGATGCGTTCGGCGACGGCGCGCGCGGATTCTCCGCCGCCCGGCCGCCAATCCGGATCCGCCGACATGCGCTCGAACAGCTTGTGCTCACGCGCGAGCTCGGCGTACGAGAGGCCCTCCCATGCGCCGAGATCGTACTCGCAGAGCGCCGCTTCGGTGCGCACGTCGAGGCCCAGACGCTGCGCGATCGGCGCCGCGGTGCGACGCGCGCGCGTCAGCGTGCTCGCATAGAGCGCGCTCGCGTCGCCGCGCGTGCGAGCGACGTGCAGCGCTACGCGTTCGGCCTGCAGCTCGCCGCGCGCGGTGAGCAGCGTATCGAGCGATCCGTGCCAGACGCCGCCGGTGTTCGCGGACGTCTCGCCGTGGCGCACGACGGTGAGTGACCAGGGAAGCTGAGCGGGCGACATCGGCGGCGCACGGTAACGGACGCTCTCGAACCGCCACGCGCACCGTCCGGTTTCCTGCGCCGCGCAACCAGCGTTACAGCGGGGTCAGAGCCCGTTGGCGCCGCTGCCGGCTCCGCCGCGGACGCCTTTGCTGGCGCCGCGCTGCCACTCCGCGAGCAGCGCGCGCAGCCGTTCGGGTGTGTTCGCGCTGGGGTCGGCGACTGCGCGCGCGACGAGATGTCGCAGGGCCGCGCCGACGCGCGGCCCCGGCCCGCAGCGCAGCTCCGCCATCACTTCGTCGCCGCTCAGCGCGAGATCGCCAGGCCCGAACGGGCTGCTCGCATCCGCGAGCGCCGCGCGCAGCGCCGCGATGCGTGCCATCGCCTCGCGGTCGCTGCCGGCAGCCGCCTCCGCTTCGCGCAGCGCCAGCAGATCCGTCACGGTCGTCTCGTCTCCGGCGCGCTGGCGGATCTTGCGCGCAGCTGCGGGGCTGCCATCCCAGCCGCGATCGAGCGGATGGAGTGCGAGCAGGCGGTCGATGCGCTTCGAGACGATGCGCCCGAAGCGCAGCCGCGCGAGCACGCGGCCGCGCGCTGCGGAGCGCAGCCAGCCTGCGAGGCGCAAGCCGAGCGCAGGCGGTAACGCCGCGATCACTCGCGCCGCGTCGTCGCGGACGCCGGGCGCTAGCAGCGCCTCGATCCCGGTTCGGCGCAGCAGCTCGAACGCGCGCTGCGCATGCGGCCCGACCAGCGTGCGGGCGAGCTCCGAGCGCAAGCGCTCGGGTGCGACGCCGTGAAGCAGAGGCGCGGCGCCAGCGATCGCTTCCTCGATCTCGCTGTCGGGGACGAGCCCGAGCTCCGCCAGGAATCGCGCCGCCCTCAGCGCGCGTACGGGGTCTTCGCTGAAGCGCTCGGCAGCACTGCCCACCGCCCGCAGGCGCCGCGCCGCGAGATCGCGCTGTCCGCCGTGCGGATCGATCAGCCGCGCAAGGCTCGGATCCCAGGCCATCGCGTTCACGCAGAAGTCGCGACGCGCGAGATCCGCGGCGAGGTCGGGGCCGCGGAAATGCGTGACGTCGACAGGGCCGGCGGCGGTCGGAATCAGCGCGGTGCCATGACGCGCGCTCGCGCCGATCGGGACGGCCCGTGGGAAGCGCGCGAGCACCCCGGCGACGCTCGCGGAAGTCGCGATGTCCCAGTCGCGCACCGGACGCCCGAGCAGCGCGTCGCGGACGCACCCGCCGACCAGCAGCGCCTCGTGGCCGTCCGCTCGCAATGCGGCGCACAGCTCGAGCACAGCAGCCGGCGCGACGACGTCCATCGCGCGAGTGTGTCATGCGCAGCGAGGCGGCGCGCTCCGCGCGCATGTGGACGCGCGTTTCGCTCGGCGAGCGGGCGACGCGCGGGGCATCCGGCGCGACGCGGCTCAGCGCGCGAGGCCGCGTCGCGTATGGTGCTGCGATGCATCTGG
>Ga0187894_10001737_pt1 | contig 27392 bp, 30 predicted proteins | sample GBC1701081metaG_FD_136650 | JGI IMG/M metagenome (GOLD analysis project Ga0187894, IMG submission 136650) | White microbial mat communities from a lava cave in the Kipuka Kanohina Cave System on the Island of Hawaii, USA - GBC170108-1 metaG ... | reverse complement strand
GCTGCTCTCTGGTCGCGAGCGTGAGCACGTAGCCGCGCCGGCCCTGCGCGTCGACGGTCTCGCCGACGATGCGACCCGGCATCGCGCGCACGTGGGCGTCACGGGTCGCGAACAAACCGACGCCCGGTCCGCCGTACGACACCGGAAGCCCGAAGCTCTGCCCCTCGGCGACGGCGATGTCGACACCGCACCCGCCCGGCGAACGGATGTACGCGAGCGCGAGGGGCTCGGGCGTGGCCGTGATCGTGAGCCCGCCGGCCGCGTGCGCCGCCGTCGCGGCGGCACGCACGTCCTCGACGACGCCGAGAACGTTGGGGTAGCCGAGGACGACGCACATCGTGTCCGGGCCAATCAGCCCCACGAGCGCCGCCATGTCGGTGCGGCCATCCGCGTCGAGCGGGACCTCGCGCAGGCGGACGTCGGCGAGTCCCTGGACGTAGGTCGCGAGCGTCTCGCGGTAGTGTGGATGCACACCGCGGGAGACGAGCACCGTCGATCGCCCGGGTACGAGGCGCCGCGCCATGAGCACGGCCTCGGCGGTCGCCGAGGCGCCGTCGTACATGCTGGCGTTGGCAACATCGAGCCCCAGGATGAGCGCGGCGAACGTCTGGAACTCGAAGATCGACTGCAGCGTTCCCTGGCTCACCTCCGGTTGGTACGGCGTGTAGGCGGTCGCGAACTCCGATCGGAGCAGGATCTGGTTCACGACGCCTGGCGCGAGGTGCGGGTAGGCGCCGGCGCCGACGAACGTGAGACCTTCCGTGACCACCCGGTTCTTCGCCGCCAGGTCGCCCAGCGCACGACGCAGGTCCGGCTCGGTCAGCCCCGGTGCCAGCCCGATGCGCGCCCGCTCGCGCAGATGCGCCGGGACGTGGGCGACGAGGTCGTCGAGCGATCCCACGCCGATCGCGGATAGCATCGCCGCGACGTCGCCGGGCGTGTGCGGGCTGTATACGCTCATGCGTGCTCGGTCTCGACGTGGGCCTTGTACGCCGCCACGTCGAGGAGCGAAGTCGACTGCGCGGGGTTCTCGATCGCGATCTTGATCATCCACCCCGCCCCGTACGGCTCCTGGTTCACCAGCTCGGGGCGCGCGCGCAGCTCCTCGTTCACGGCGACGACCTTGCCGGCGATGGGCGCGAAGAGATCCGACACTGTCTTGTTCGATTCGACGACGCCGAACGTCTGCCCCTGCGTCAACGTCGCACCGACCGCCGGCAGCTCCACGAACACGACGTCACCCAGCGCGTCCTGGGCGAAGTCGGTGATGCCGACCGTGCCCTGGGCGCCGTCGAGGCGGACCCACTCGTGATCCTTCGTGTAGCGCAGATCTTCCGGTGTCTTCATGGTCGCTCCTCTCACCGCCGCCGTCGATAGAACGGCCGCTCTACCACACGGGCGGGGACACGTCGCCCTCGGATGTCGACGGCGAGCGCCGTCCCAGGCGCCTCGAGCCCACGCTCGACGTAGGCGAGCCCGATACACGTTCCCAGGGTCGGCGACTTCGTGCCGCTCGTCACCTGCCCCACCCGGCGCTCGCCGCTCCACACGTCATAGCCGTGGCGCGGGACGCCCGCCTCCGAGAGCTCGATCCCGACGAGCCGGCGCGGGATGCCGCGCTCCCGCTGCGTCCGAAGGGCCGCACCGCCGATGAAGTCCCCCTTGTCGAGCTTCACGACCCACGCGAGGCTCGCCTCGAGCGGCGTCGTCGTGCGGTCCATGTCCGCGCCGCAGAGTGCGAGCGCGGCCTCGAGGCGCAGCGTGTCGCGCGCGGCGAGCCCGCACGGCACGCCGCCCACCTCGGCGGCGCCCTTCACGACGGACCGCCAGAGGGCAACGAGACCTGCCGTTGCCACGAACAGCTCGAAGCCGTCCTCGCCCGTGTATCCCGTCCGCGCCACGAACGCGTCCTCCCCCGCGACGCGGCCCGCGCGGATGGTGAACGGACGCATGCCCGGTACGTCGATCGTGGTGAGCTTCCGCAGCACCTGCTCGGCCATCGGCCCCTGAAGCGCCACCAGCCCCGTCTCGGCGCTCCGGTCGACGACCGTCGCGTCGCCCGGACATGCCCGCCGGATCCACTCGAAATCGATCGCCGTGTTGGCGGCGTTCACGACCAGGAGCAGGCGATCCGCCGCGAGGCGGTACACGATCAGGTCGTCGATGACGTGGCCAGCGTCGTCGCACAGGACGGAGTACTGCCCGTCGCCGTCGCCGAGACGCGTGACGGCGTTCACGGTGAGACGGTCACAGAACGCGATTGCGCCCGGTCCGCGCAGCTCGAGCTCGCCCATGTGGCTCACGTCGAAGACCCCGCACCGTTCGCGCACGGCGCGATGCTCCTCGGTGGCGCCGACATAGGATACGGGCATCTCCCAGCCGCCGAACTCGACCATGCGAGCCCCGAGCGCCCGGTGCTCGTCGTACAGGGCGGTCCGCTGCGGCATCAGGCTGCGCGCGACGCCGCCGACCACTCGGCGGCGGTTATCGTGTTGACGAGCAGCATCGCGACCGTCATCGGTCCCACGCCGCCCGGTACCGGCGTGATGAACGCCGCACGCTCCCGCGCGGGCGCGAACTCGACGTCGCCGCAGAGCTTCCCGTCGGGCCCGCGGTTCGTCCCGACGTCGATCACGACCGCGCCGGGCCGGATCCACGCGCCCTTCACGAGGCCGATCTGACCCGCCGCCGCGACCACCACGTCGGCGCGCCCGACTTCCTCGGCGAGATCCCGCGTCCGCGAGTGGCACATGGTGACCGTCGCGTGCCGCTCGAGGAGAAGGAGCGCCATCGGCTTGCCGACGAGCACGCTCCGCCCGACGACGACCGCGCGCGCGCCCTTCAGCTCCGTCCCCGTCTCGTCGATGAGCCGCATGACCCCGAGCGGCGTGCACGAGCGCAGGCCGGGCGCACCGGCCAGGAGCTTGCCCTGGCTCACGGGATGGAGGCCGTCCACGTCCTTCGCCGGCGGGATCGCCTCGATCACCGCCTGCGCGTCGAGCCCCTTCGGGAGTGGGAGCTGCACGAGGATGCCATGCACGTCGGCGTTCGCGGCGAGCGACGCGACGAGCGCCAGCAGCTCGCGCTGCGTGGTCGTCGGGGGCAGGCGGTGTCCGAACGAGCGGATGCCGACCTCGGTGCACGCCTTCTGCTTGTTCCCGACGTAAACCTGCGAGGCGGGATCGTCACCGACGAGGACGGTCGCCAGCCCTGCGACGGTGCCGCGGCTGGTGAGGGCTTCGACGCGCGCCCGTACCTCCTGCCGCACCGCCACCGCCACCGCCTTGCCGTCTATGAGCTCTCCCACCAAGCCCTGCCCGCGTGACTTTTCTACCGAAGCGGTGACGGCCGAAGCAAGGCCGTGAACCCATTTTCGACGTGTTTGCGACCGGCCCGAGATCTCCGCACAATCTCGGCAGGTTCGGAGGCCCCATCAAGGTCCAGACCGGAAGCCTGACCGCGCTCTTCCACGAGCTCGTGCAACACGCGCTGCACGCGCAGGGGGTCGCCTCCTCGGAGACGACCGAGTTCTACCTCGTCCACCTGCTCGAGCGGTTCGCGCGCCCGGGGCGTCCCGACCTCCTCGACCCGCCGCTCGCCGTCGACTACCTGCGCGCGGCCGACCTTCCCCCCGCGCAACGCTTCGACACGCTCCGCCGCGTGGCCGACACCGCCCTCTTCGTGACCGGCATCTTCATCGACTCGCTCGATCGCAGCCTCGTCGGGCCCGGCTACTACGCCTCGCTCGGACGTACCGCGTACGCCCGGCTCTCGGGCGAGATGGCTCGCGGTGGGCTCTCACAATCGTTCGTCGAGCTGGCCGACCGCTTTCTCGACTTCGTGCGCGTCTTCGGCGAGATCAGCGAGCTGGAGCTCTTCCGCAGAGACCAGGACGCCGTCCGGCTCTACAAGCGGTGGCTCCAGACCGGCAGCCAGCGCGAGGCCGACCTGCTCATTCGACGGGGGCTCATCCCGATGCGGCCCCCGACCCGCCGTCAGTAGGTCCGCTCCACCTCGGCGGCCCCGCGCAGCTCCGTACGGGCCTGGACGGCCTTGGCGTTGCGCGCGACGACGATCGTGAAGAGCGAGCGCGGCGACGTCTTCCACTGGCGCTCGACGTGCAGCGAACGCCGATCGAGGATGTCGCGAAGCTGGAGCGATGTCGTCCAGCCGAGCCGCCGCGTCATCGGGTCGATCACGCGCTGCACCCTGGCGACGGCAAGGTTCTCGCTGCGGAAGTGGTTGATGACCGTGATGAGGCCGCCCGGCTTGCCGACGCGCTGCGCTTCCCGCATGAGCCGCCCCGCGTCCGGCACCACGCTCACGACGTGGAAGGCCATCACGTAGTCGAACGTGCTGTCGGCGAAGCGCAGGTCGAGCGCGTCCCCCTGCTCGAGCGTGATGTGGCGGCAGCCGTTGCGATCGATCCGCTCCTGGGCGCGCTCCAGCATGTCGGGGGCGAGGTCGATGCCGACCACCTGGCTGTGCGACGGATAGGCGTCGAGCGAGAGCCCGGTCCCGACGCCGATCTCCAGCACGCGAGCGCCCGGGGGGATCGCGAGGGATCGGATGACTCGGGCGATGCGCGGATAGAACACGCGCCCGAAGAACGCGTCGTACAGATGTGAGAACTCGTAGTAGAGCGCGCTCTCGTGCGGCTGCGTGTTTGCCAAGGCCATATGACTCCTCGTCGAGTCGAGTAGAGGCTGCGCCCGAGGGCCGGCTAGCGCCGGTCCTCGGCGCTGGGAGCGGCGGCGGACGTCATGCCGCGGTCGCACTCCAGCGTTCCCGCTTGTAGGAGACGATGTCGGGCTTACGGAAGCGCCACTGGCGGCCGCGCTTGAAGGCCGGCAGGACGCTCTTGCGCGCGAGCTCGTTGACGGTATCCGGGCTGAGATCGAGGATCTCGGCGACTTCTTTGCTGTTCAGCAGGGCCTCGTCCTTCTCCACCATGTCGCCAGGGTCCCGTAGGAATGGCGGACGTGGTAGCAGGCCCCTCCCAAACGGTCAAGAAACTACTTTTCTCCGGAAAGTCTTCGACTTGCAACGCACGCGCGCACCCTCACGCCGTGCGCCCGACTTTGCCCTCGAGCCAGATGACGATCGGCGCGGCGACGTAGATCGACGAGTACGTGCCGACGGTGAACCCGACCAGCAGGGCGAACGCGAAGCTGTGGATCACCGGGCCGCCCAGCAGGAAGAGTGCCATCGTCACGAGGATCGCCGTGCCGCTCGTGATGATCGTCCGCGACAGCGTCTCGTTGATGGAGCGGTTCACCACCGTCACCAGCTTTTCCTTGCGCATCTTGGTCAGGTTCTCTCGGATTCGGTCCGAGATGATGACCGTGTCGTGCACCGAATAGCCGACGACGGTGAGCAGCGCGCTCACCGTCGTGAGGTCGAACTCCATGTTGAAGATGGAGAGGAGCCCGGCCGTGATCAGCACGTCGTGAATCAGCGCGACGGCGGCACCGATGCCGAAGCGGAGGTCGAACCGGAACCAGATGTACGTTCCCATGAGCAACGTCGACGCGAGCACGGCGAGGGTCGCGTTGCGCCACAGATCCTTGCCCACCTTGGGCCCGACCGTCTCCACGCGCAGCACCTCGAACGAGCCTTCGCCGAACTTCGACTGCAGCCCCGCCTTGGCCGCCGATGCCGTTGCGCTCTCGTCCTCGCCCTCGGCCGCCTGCAGGCGGATCTGGAACTCGAGTCCGCCGCCGCCCACGTCCTGCACGATGACCTCGCGCACGCCCGGTCGCTCGAGCGCGGCCCGGATGTCGGCGACCGCGGTCGCCTGCGGGAACTTGACGTGTACGAGCGTGCCACCCGCGAAATCGATCCCGTAGTTGAGCCCGCCGCGCAGATAGATCGACGCCAGGCCGATGGCGATGATCGTCCACGAGACGATCAGCATCGGCACCATCAGCCGCACGAAGTCGATATTGAGGTTGTGCGGAATCAGCTCGACGAAACGCGGCGGGCTTGCGGGCGGTGTCGCGACTGCGGTTGCCTTCGTAGCCATGGTCCGCCCCTCCTAGACGCTGACGCTCTTCAGCCGCCCGCGCGATGCGAGCCAGTCGTACACGACGCGCGTCCCGTACACGCCCGTCGCGAGCGTCGTCAGAATGCCGACACACAGCGTCACGGCGAAGCCGCGCACCGGCCCGGTACCGAACTGGAACAGGATCAGGCCCGAACCGAACGTGCACACGTTCGAATCGAAGATCGCGTGCTTGGCGCGCTCGTAGCCGGCCTCGATCGCCGCCCGAGCGCTCTTGCCGAGCCGCAGCTCCTCGCGCACACGCTCGAGCACGAGGACGTTGACGTCGACGGCCATGCCCGTCGTGAGGACGACGCCCGCGATGCCGGGCAGGGTCAGTGTGAACCCGCCGACGGCGAACACGCCGAGCAGCAGGAGCACGTTCACGACCAGCGCCGCGTCGGCGATCAGCCCGCCACCGCGATAGTAGACCAGCATGAACACCATCACGGCCACGCCGCCGACCACGAACGAGAGGCTGCCCCGCCGGATCGAGTCCTGCCCGAGCGACGGGCCGACCGTCCGCTCCTCCTGCAGCTGGAGCGGCGCCGGCAGCGCGCCGTTGCGGAGCACGTTCGCGAGGTCCTGTGCTTCCTTGAAGTCGAAGCGGCCGCGGATGATGCCCCGTCCCTCGGTGATGGGCGTCTCGATGACGGGCGCCGACTCGACGTAGCCGTCGAGCACGATCGCGAGCTGGCGCTGGACGTTGGCGCGCGTCGCATCGCCGAACAGGCGGGTCCCCTCGGCGTCGAGCACGAACTCCACGACCGGACCCTCGAGCGAGCCCCCGGGCGCCACCCGCGCGTCCGTGATGACGTCACCGGTCATGATCGGGCGTCGTTCGAGCAGATACTTGGGACGCCCGCCGCGCTCGTTCACCGCACCGGGCAGCACCTGCATGCCGGGGCCGGGCGCGTCGACGGTTCCGGCCGCCGGTCCTTGCGCGACGAGCTTGAACTCGAGGACGGCGGTCCGCCCGATGAGGTCCTTGGCGCGCTGGGGATCCTGGATGCCCGGGAGCTGCACGACGATTTCGTCCGAGCCCTGCGCGATCACGGTGGGCTCGCTGACCCCGAACTGGTCGATGCGGTTGCGAATCACCTGCAGCGCCTGCTCGACGACCCCGGACCGCACACGCTCCGTCTCGGCCGGCGTCAGATCCACCGCGAAGTCGGCGTCGCCGCCGGCGTCGACGACCACCAGGTTGGGAAACCGGCTCTTGACGACATCGCGCGCGTCCTGCCGGCGGTCTTTGTTCGCGAGCCGAACGAGCAGCTTGCGTCCGTCGCGATCGACGGTGAACGCTCCCACCTGCGCCCCTTTGAACTCGCGCTCGAGGTCGCGGCCGACACGATCGATCGTGTTGTCGACGGCCTGCTCGATGCCGACGGCGTAGTTGAGGTGCGTGCCCCCTTGCAGGTCGAGGCCGAGCCGCAGCGGCTCCTTCCACGGCCACCATTTCGGGGCCGTCGACCAGAAGGTCGGCGCCAGGAGCACCAGCGCGGCGAGCGACACCGCGGCGAAGAACAGCGCTCGATAGGTCACTGATCCCATCAGGACTTCTCCCGCTCCCTCTCCTTGGCCTCGGTCGATGGCGCCGTCAGCACGCGCCCGATCGCGTCGCGATCGACCTGCACCGGCACCTTGGGGGCGATCTCGACGGTCACCACCTTCTCACCGAGCGCCGTCACCCGTCCGTGAATCCCGCTCGAGAGGACGACCTGGTCGTTGCGTTTCAGTCCCGCGACCTGCGACTCCAGGTCTTTGCGGCGGCGCTGCTCCGGACGGATCAGCAGGAGGTAGAAGATCGCGCCGATCAGGACGAGCGGTGCCAGCTGCACCACCATCGGCGGCGGCCCTGCCGGCTCGCCGCTCTGTGCCCAGGCCGTTCCCACGCTAGGCCCACGCTCCGGCCGCGACGGTCGCCCGTCCGGGGAACGTTCCCTCGACGAGCGCGGCGCGGATCTCGCGCATCAGCTGGAGGTAGAAGTGGAGATTGTGCAGGGTCGCGAGTTGCGCGGCCAGCATCTCGTGCGCGAGATGGAGGTGCCGCAATGCTCCACGGCTGAACCGCCGGCAGGTGTAGCACGAGCAGTGCTCGTCGACCGGCCGTGCATCGCGCGCGTGGCAAGCGTTACGGATCATCACCTTCCCGTCTCGGGTGAACAGCATCCCGTTCCGCGCGTTGCGCGTCGGCAGGACACAATCGAAGAGGTCATATCCCATGCCTGCAAAGCGAAGCAAATCTCCGGGCGTTCCCGTGCCCATCAGATAGCGCGGGCGATCCGCCGGGAGGAGCTTCACCGTCAGTGCGGCGACCCGCGCCGTCTCGGCCGGCGGCTCGCCCACCGACAGTCCGCCGGCTGCGTAGCCGTCGAAGTCGAGCGCGACGAGCTCGGCCGCGCTCGCCGCCCGCTGCTCCGGATCGAACGCGCCCTGGACGATGCCGAAGAGCGCCATGTCCTCGCGTTGGCGCGCCGCGCGTCCCCTCGCCGCCCACGCCGTCGTCCGCCGGACCGCGCGCGCCACCTCCTGCGCGCTCGCGCCGGCCGGCACGCACTCGTCGAGCGACATCGCGACGTCTACGCCGAGCCGCTCTTGCACCGCGATCGCGTCCTCGGGCCGCATGCGTCCCGCGCGCCCGTCGACGTGCGAGCGATAGTTCACGCCGTCGTCGTCGACGCGGACGAGCCCGGCGAGGCTCATCACCTGGAAGCCGCCGCTGTCGGTGAGGATGGGTCCATCCCAACCCATCATGCGGTGGAGCCCTCCAAGGGCCTCGACGATGTCCACACCCGGACGCTGCGCCAGATGATACGCGTTGGAGAGGACGATCGTCGCCCCCAGCTCGACCAGCTGTGGCGGCAGGACGCCCTTCACGCTTCCGTGGGTCGCGACCGGCATGAACGCGGGCGTCTCGACCGCCCCGTGGGCGGTCACGAGCCGACCGAGACGCGCACCACCCGGGTGAGTGAGACGGACACTGAACGACGGCCGCGTCATTGGCGGTCAGACGATCAGCATGGCGTCGCCGTAGCTGTAGAAGCGGTATCGCGCGCGCACGGCCTCCTCGTATGCCGCACGAACACGCTGCCAGCCAGCGAGCGCCGCGACCATGGCGAGGAGCGGCGTCCGCGGCAGGTGGAAGTTGGTCAGCATCGCCCGCACGGCACGGAACTCGTGCCCCGGCTGGATGAAGAGGTCCGCCTCGCCCGCACCCGCGAGGACGTCGCCTCGCGCGGCAGCCGATTCGAGCGCGCGCACGGTCGTCGTACCGACGGCGACGACCCGACGCTGCTCGCGCAAGGCGCGTTCGATCGCGGACCCCGCGCGCTCCGAGATGACGTAGCGCTCGGGCATCATCCGATAACCCGCCAGGTCGTCGGTGCGAATCGGGAGGAACGTGCCGGGCCCTACGTGCAACGTGACGAAGACGTGCGCGACGCCTGCCTCCTCGAGGGCCGCGAGCAGCGCCGCCGTGAAGTGCAGCCCTGCGGTCGGTGCCGCCACCGCACCGGGGACGCGCGCGAACGTCGTCTGGTACCGCTCGAGGTCCGCGCGCGACGGGCCCTCCGGGCGTCGAATGTACGGCGGCAGTGGCACCTCGCCGGCGTTCTCGAGCCACGACATCACCGGCCGGCCGACGTCGAGCCGCAGCTGCCAGCGTCCCTCGCCGAGGTCGCGCATCCATTCGCCGCTGCCGTCGGCGAAGTGGACGCGCTCGCCTACACGACCCGCACCCTTGGCGAGCACGGCCCAGACGGCGCCCGCCTCGTCGACGGGCTCGCACACGAGCACCTCGACGCGCCCGCCCGTCGGGCGCCGTCCCCGCACGCGCGCGGGAATGACGCGCGTGTCGTTGAGCACGAGCAGATCCCCGCGCCGCAGCGTCGCCGGCAAGGCCACGATCCGGTCGTGTCGGATCGCCCCGTTTGCGCGATCGAGCACGAGCAGCCGCGCGGCACTCCGCTCAGCCGCCGGCTCCTGCGCGATCAGCTCGGGAGGAAGGTCGTAGTCGAGCTCGCCGAGGCGCATGCCTCAGGGGCGAGGCCCGCCCTTCCCCAACAGAGGCCCGATGAGGTCGATCGGCACCGGGAACAAGGTCGTGGAGTTGTTCTCGGTCGCGATCTCGGCGAGCGTCTGCAGGTAGCGAAGCTGGAGCGTGATCGGCTCCCTCGCCATCACCGCCGCCGCCTCCGAGAGCCGCTCCGAGGCCTGGAACTCGCCCTCCGCCGCGATCACCTTGGCGCGGCGCTCCCGCTCCGCCTCGGCCTGCTTCGCCATGGCGCGGCGCATCTCCTCCGGCAGGTCGATGTGCTTGATCGCCACCTGCACGACCTTGATGCCCCACGGCTCGGTGTGCTGATCGATGATCGTCTGCAGCTGGCCGTTGATCTTCTCGCGCTCGGCGAGCAGGTCGTCCAGCTCCGCCTCGCCGCACACGCTGCGCAGCGTGGTCTGTGCGATCTGCGAGGCCGCGAAGAGGTAGTTCTCGACCTCCGCCACGGCGCGGTTCGGCTCGATCACGCGGAAGTAGAGAACCGCGTTCACCTTCACGGACACGTTGTCCTTGGTGATGACGTCCTGCGGCGGCACGTCCATCGTGACGGTGCGCAGGTCGACGCGGATCGCCTTCTCGAGCCCGGGCACGACGATCGTCATCCCGGGACCACGCGGCCCGACGAGCCGCCCGAGCCGGAAGACGACCAGGCGCTCGTACTCACGAACGACCTTGAGGGCGCTCAGAACCAGCGAGACGAGCACCAGTACCGCTACGAATCCGCCCGGCATGTTGACCTCCATTTGCAAGTCCGTGTCAGCGGCTCCGACCGGCTGCCGCTCGCACCCGCAGTTTGAGCCCGGCCACGCCCGTCACCTCGACGGGCAACCCCGCGTCGATGTCATGCTCCGCCTCCGCAGTCCAATACTCCCCGTTGACCAGCACCGTCCCCACCGGGGCAAGACGCTCTCGCGCCACGCCGACTGCCCCGATCATCCCCTCGGCGCCGAGCCGCCCCGGCTCGGTACGGCGGCGCGCGATCCACGCGCCCACGAGGAGCACGAACGCCGCGAGGCCGCCGCCAGCTCCCAGCACGAGGCTGCGCGCCACCTGCACCTCCTCGCCGGCGGAGTCGAAGAGGAAGAGCGACCCGAGGATGAACGCGATCGCGCCGCCCACACCCACCACGCCGAACGTCGGCAAGAACGCCTCGGCGACGAGCAGCCCGATCCCGAGGACCATGAGGGCGAGCGCGCCGTAGTTGAGCGGCAGCACCTGCATCGCCGTCATGGCGAGGAGGAGGCAGATCGCGCCCGCGATGCCGGGGAAGAGCACACCCGGGTGCGTGAACTCGATGTAGAGGCCGAGGATGCCGGCCATCATGAGGAGGTAGGCGATGTTCGGATCGGCGAGGACGTTCAAGATGCGCTGCGAGAAGCGCATCTCGTAGTCTCGCAGCTCGAGCGGGCGCAGGTGGAGCGTGCGTTTGGCGCCGGCGACGTCGACCGTGCGGCCGTCGGCTCGCACCGCGACGTCATCGATGTCCTTGGCGACGAAGTCGACCACCTTGAGGCGCGCCGCCTCGTCGGCGGCCACCGAGACGCTCTCGCGCACCGCCTTCACCGCCCACTCGACGTTGCGCCCGCGCTGGCGGGCGATCGCCTCGCTGAACGACGCCGTGAAGTTCTCGATCTTCTCGCCGAGCGTGCCCTTGATGTCCTCGCCCTGACCGCCGACCGGATGCGCTGCTCCGATGCTGGTGCCGGGCGCCATCGCCGCCACGTGCGCCGCCATGGTGACGAACACGCCCGCCGACCCCGCGCCGGCGCCGCTCGGCGCGACGTACACGATCACCGGCAGCGGGGCCGCCAGGATGTCTTTCACGATCGCGCGCGCGGAGGTGAGCAGACCGCCCGGCGTGTCGAGCACGACGACCAGCGCCGCCGCACCCTCGTCGTTGGCGCGGGTGATCGACTCCTGGATGAAGTCCGCGACCGCCGGGTTGATGGCGCCGTCGATGACGATGCGGCTCACCACCGCGCCCCGCGCCTCCACGGCGAGACCGAGGGCCAGCACCAGCAGGACTCGCGCGAGACAGCTCATTTCGACGGCGTCGGCATCCCGAGAACGCGCATCACCTTCTGGATGTCCTCCCAGACGAGCCGCTTGTCCCCCGGAGTGCGCAGCAAGTAGGCAGGATGGAACGTCGGCATCAACATGATGCCGTGGTAGTCGAACCAGCGACCGCGGAGCTGCGTGATCGGTGTCTTCGCGCGCAGGAGGGTCTGCGCCGCGAACTTGCCGAGCGCGACGATCACCTCCGGGCCGATGCTCCGGAGCTGCCGCACGAGGAAGGGCTCGCAGGCCGCCACCTCGTCGGGCTCCGGGTTCCGGTTCCCGGGAGGCCGGCACTTGATGACGTTGCAGATGTAGACGTCCTCCCGGCGGATCCGCATGCCCTTCGTGATGATCTCGGTGAGGAGCTGTCCGGCGCGACCGACGAACGGCTCGCCCTGCGCGTCCTCGTCGGCACCGGGGCCCTCGCCCACGAAGACGAGGCGCGCCTTCGGACTGCCCACGCCGAAAACGAGTCGCGTGCGGTGCGGCGCCAGCTTGCAGCGCTGGCAGTCGCCCAGGTCGCCACGCACTGCTTCGAGCGTCTCCACGCGCATCTGCGTGCCCAGCGCGATCTGCTCCGGCGCGACGCGCGTCACGGGCTCGTCGCCCACGGGCGGCGCCGTCGGCGCGGCCACGACCGGGGCTGCAGGCGGCACACCCTCGACGCCGAGTGCGCGCTGGTAGTCGACGTGGGCCAGTAGCGCACGCGCGAGGTCGGTGCACTCGTCTTGTGACCCCACCGGCCGCATTGTAGAGTTTTCCCGCGATGATGCTAGCCGGCCTCGCAGCGCTCGTCGTGCTCCTGTGGCCGGGTGACGCCCACGCGTGGGGGCCCGTCACGCACCTCGTCCACGGCGCCCGCGTGCTGGGCGACCTCGGCGCGCTCACCGGCCCGCTCGAAGACCTTCTCGGCGCGCATCGTCTCGCCTATCTCTACGGGTGCGTCGCCGCCGACATCTTCCACGCCAAGAAGTACACGCGGAGTCTCTACACGCACTGCCACTGCTGGCCCGTCGGGTGGCAGATCGTCGAGAGCGCCCACAACGAGCGCGAGGAAGCGTTCGCCTACGGCTACCTCTCGCACCTTGCCGCCGACGTGTACTCGCACAACCACTACGTCCCGGTCCAGCTCGTGCTCTCCTTCGAGGCCCGCTCCCTGCGGCACATCTACTGGGAGGCACGTTTCGACGCGGCACAACGGCGCGACCAGTGGCGCCTCATCCGCTCCGTCCTCCGGCACCGCTATCCCGACCTCGATCGCTTGGTCGGTCGCGTGGTCGAGCGCACCCTCTTCTCCTTCAAGACGAACAAGCGGATCTTCAACTCGCTGATGGCGCTGCAGCAGCTCGGCCAGTGGCAGGCGATGGTCCGCGGCCTCGGCGAGCGCTCGCGCTATCCCCTACCGGCCGCAGAGGTCGAGCGCTTCAACGGGCTGTGCGTCAGCGCGATCCAGGAGCTCCTCCTGCACGGGCAGGAGAGCGCCTGCCAGCATGCCGACCCGACCGGACATCAGGCGCTCGCGCAGGCGAGCGCGCTACGCGCCAAGCTTCGCGCGCTCAAGGCGAAGGGCGAGGTCCCCGTCGCGATCGCCGACGAGCTGCGCGCGCTCCGACCGCCCGCCGCGTAGCCGGCGCCAGCCGGCGTCGCGCGCCGCCCTGCCGGCGCTGGACGAACCAGTCGAGGATCCGCCCCGCGACCTCGTCCTTCGGGAGCACGGGCAGTGCCTCGTCGCGGCCGGCGGCGTCCATCAGCCGCACGACGTTAGTGTCGGATCCGAAGCCTGCGCCCTCGGCGGTCACGTCGTTGGCCACGATCAGATCGAGCCGTTTCTCGCGCAGCTTGCGACGCGCCTCCTTCGCGAGGTCGTGCGTCTCGGCCGCGAACCCGACGACGACGCGGTCGCGCTTGGCGGCAGCGAGGCCCGAGATGATGTCCTCGTTGCGCGCGAGCTCGAGCGCGAGGCGGCTCGACGACTTCTTCACCTTGTGCTCTGCCGGACGCGTCGCGCGGTAGTCGGCGACCGCCGCCGCCATCACGAGAAGCGTGGCGCGCGGGAACTCCGACCGCAGCGCCGCTGCCATCTCGCCCGCGCTCTCCACCGAGATCGTCCGCACGTCTGGCGGCGGCGGAAGCGCGACCGGCCCGGTCACCAGCGTGACCTCGGCGCCCCGGCGGCGCGCGACGCGCGCGATCGCGTAGCCCATCTTCCCGCTCGAGTGGTTGGTGAGGTAGCGCACGGGATCGATCGCCTCGCGCGTCGGTCCCGCCGACACGAGCACGCGCTCTCCCGCCAGATCCTGCGGGGTCAGCGCCGCGACGATGCCCTCGACGATGTCGGGAATCTCGGCCAGGCGACCGGCACCGTCGTAGCCGCAGGCGAGCGAGCCGACACCTGGGCCGACGATGCGCACCCCGCGGGCCGCCAGCGTCGCCACGTTCTCCTGCGTCGCCGGATGCTCCCACATGTGGACGTTCATCGCGGGTGCCACGACGACGGGCGCGCGGGTGGCGAGGAGCACGGTCGTGAGGAGGTCGTCGGCGATGCCGTGCGCGAGCTTCGCGATGACGTTCGCCGTCGCGGGCGCGATCACGACCACGTCGGCCGTGTCGGCGAGCCGGATGTGGCCGATCTCGGACTCCTGCGTGAGGTCGAAAGTGTCGGTCGCGACAGGCCGCCCCGACAGCGTCTGGAGGGTGAGCGGCGCCACGAACTCGCGCGCGCCGCGCGTCATGACCACCGGAACGGACGCCCCCACCTGACGGAGTGCTCGAACCAGCTCGCACGCCTTGTAGCACGCAATGCCGCCGGAGATTCCGACCAGCACCGTGCGTCCCTGGAGGGGCTCAGCCATGGACCGCCTCCTGCTCCGCCTTCTCGACGTCTCGTGCAAGCTGGCGCACCGAGACGTCCTGCAGCGCGAGGCTCACGGCGGCCGAGCCGACGTTGACGATCATCTGGATCACCCAGGTGAGGAGCGAGAACCCGACGGCGACGTCGGCGGGCACGTGAAAGAGACCGAGCGCGGTCGTGCAGCCGAGCTGCCAGGTCCCGATGAACCCCGGCGCCTGCGGGAGCATGACGAACGCGCCGACCACCACCACGGTCGTGAGCGACGCCACGACCAGCGGAACGTGGATGTCGAGCGCCAGGAACGAGAGCGTGTACGTGAGCGTGATCGCGCTCCAGAGCACGATCGAGTATCCGAGCACGAGCGCGATCGTGCGGCCGTCGGCGAGGCCGCCGAGGCCGTGCAGCAGTCCTTCGGCGATCGACCAGAGCACGTCGCGCGCCCGCGCCGGCAGGGGGCTCAGCATGCGGCGGATCAGCGCTTCCGAACGCTCGCGATGGCGCGCCATCATCACGAGGACGGCGAACGTGAGCACGGCGCCGCCGCCGAACACGATCGCTACCGTCCGGAGGTGCGGATCGACGTCGTACAAAACGCCGACGGCGAGGAAGCAGCAGACGACGAGCAACCCGTCGAACAGCCGTTCGAGAACGATCGACGAGATCGTTGCCGGCACGCCGATGTGCACCCGCCGCGCCAGAAGCACGGGGCGCACGATCTCGCCCACGCGCAGCGGCAGGACGCTGTTGGCGCCGAACCCGATGAAGGTCGACGTGATCGCCGGCCCGCGCGGCACATCGCCGACAGGGCGCAGGAGAATCCGCCAGCGCTCGGCGCGAAGCACGTGACACCCGAGGCTCACCAGGATCACCGCGAGCGACCAGCCCGGGCTCGCTCCCCGCAGCACGGCCTCGACGCCTGCCCAGTCGGTGCCGCGCGTCGCGAAGTAGAGACAGCCTCCCGAGACGGCGACGGCGACGATGAGTCGGATGGCGGTCTTCAGGGATCCCCCGGTCACGGCCGGGCGGCGGCCGCAACGGCATTATCGCCCGGTCCGCGGCCGGACGAAAGCGGCGACGCCGACCTACTTCTTCCGGAAGCGCGACGGAAACTCCGCCGCGAACTCCTGGTCGGGGTGGATGACCTTGGCCTTCGCGATGAGCTGCTCCTCGGTCTCCACGTCCTGCGGATTCGGCACGCAGCAGTCCACGGGACACACGGCTGCGCACTGCTCCTGATCGAAGAAGCCCACGCACTCGGTGCACTTCTCCGGCACGATGAAGTAGATGTCCTGGGTGAGTGCCGGCTTCGACTGACCGTCGTACTCGAAGTTCGCCCCGCCCTCGTAGATGGCGGTGTTCGGGCACTCGGGCTCACAGGCGCCGCAGTTGATGCACTCCTCGGTGATCATCGTGGACATGGCCCGTCGACCCTACCGTGCGTCCGATCATGTGACAACCTCGCAGCGGCTCGCGGGTCGTCACTCGGCTTCGACGCCGACGGGCGTGGTGGCGGACGCACGATCCGCCTCCTCCACGACCCGTGCGGCCAGGACACGGAAGGCGTCGCTCACCGGATGGCGCGGCTCCGCGACGACGATCGGCGTACCGGCATCGCCGCCGACGCGCACCGCGGGCGCGAGCGGGATCCGCCCGAGCAGGGGCACGCCGAAGGCGTCCGCCAGGCGTTGCCCGCCTCCCTCGCCGAAGATCGGATCGGTCGTACCGCACGACCCGCACACGTAGCCCGCCATGTTCTCGACCACGCCGAGGACCGGCGTCGCCACCTGCGCGAACATCGCGATCCCGCGGCCCACGTCGAGGAGCGCCACGTCCTGCGGCGTGGTCACGATGACGGCGCCGGTGACGGGCACCTGCTGCACCAGCGTCAGGACCGCGTCCCCCGTCCCCGGCGGCAGATCGATCACCAGGAAGTCGAGCCGTCCCCAGTCGACGTCCTTCAGGAACTGCCGGATGATCCCCATGACGATCGGGCCGCGCCAGATGACCGGCGACTGCTCGTCGAGGAAGAACCCCATCGACATGAGCTTCAGTCCATGGCGCTCGACCGGGGCGATGCGCTTGTCCTGCGACACGGTTGGCCGCGCGGTCGTCCCGAGCATGATGGGAAGGCTCGGCCCGTAGACGTCGGCGTCCGCGACCCCAACCGCGTATCCACGCTCGCCAAGCGCGAGGGCGAGGTTCGTCGCCACCGTCGACTTGCCGACGCCGCCCTTCGTCGACGACACCGCGATCACGTGCCGCACGCCGGGAATGGCGCCGCGTCCCGCGAACGGATCGCGGCCGCGGCCCGCGTCCGCCGACGCGACGTGGACCTGCACGCGCTCCACGCCCGGCTCGCGCCGCAGCGCCGTGTCGATGCCCACGCGCAGGGCCGCCAGCGTTTCGGCCTTGTCGGTTCCGGGTCGCAGATGCACGTGCACGGTGGGTCCGTCGACGCGGACCTCCGACACCATACCGAGCGTCACGATGTCGCGCCGAAACCCGGGGAACAGGACCGCCTTCAGCGCATCGCGCAGACGCTCGGGGCTCGCCGCGGTCATCGATCAGCTGATGTAGCGACGGCGCTGGCGGAAGGCAACGCGAGGATGGCGCGGCGTCAGGCCAGGATCGCCAGGTTCATGACGACGCGTTCCGAGGTGAGCTTGCCCGCCGCGTCGAAGCGATAGAACGCGACGTAGGGCATCTCGACGTCGCGCCCGGTCGCTGCGAACCCTTGGAACTCGCCGACGTGCTTCCCGCACATGCGCCCCTCGATCACGATCTCGTCGGCGGTGACGTGCTCGGCGTCCGGGACGACGCGCAGCCCCTCGAACGCGCCGGCCGCCGGCGACAGGCCGAAATACGCGTGTGCCTGCCGGATGCTGTCGGGATCGTGGAACGAGGTCCGGTTGTAGAGCATCTCGGCGTCGCCCGAGAACGTTCCCATGATGCCGTCCAGGTCGTGGCGGTTCTCGACCGCCATGTGGGCGTGGACCAGTCGGCGTCGCCGCTCGCGCTGCGCGTTGTCGATCGACATGACGGCACGGCTAGCATCGTGCGATAGGTGACTCCAATGACGATCACCGACGTCCTGCTCGCGCGCGCGCCGTCCGCTCCGGCGGTCGTCGACGACGCGAGCGGCGCGGTGGTGGACGGCGCGGCCTTGCGCGCGCGTGTCGCCGGTCGGGCGGCCGAGCTCCGCGCCGCCGGTGTCGCCGCCGGCGATCGGGTCGCCATCCTGCTGCCGAACTCCGTAGCCATGATCGAGGCCCTCCTCGCCGCCGGCTGCGCAGGTGCGGCCGCCGTTCCCGTGAACCTTCGCTGGACCGCGTCCGAGGTGGCGCATCTCTTCCGCGACGCGAAGCCACGTGTCCTCATCTCGACCGCCGACGCCCTGCGGGCCATCCCCGGCCTCACCGACCACCCGCCGATGGTCGACGTTGGCGGCCCACCCCCAACCGCCGCCCTTCCGCCGCCCCCCGCAACGGGCGATCCCGCGCTCATCCTCTATACGTCCGGAACGACCGGGAAGCCGAAGGGCGCCGTGATGACACACGCGAACCTGGTCTCGAACGCGCGCCGCATCGCCGCCTGGCTCGAGCTGGGTCCGGCGGATCGCGTCCTCACCGTCATGCCGCTCTTCCACGCCAACGCGATCGTGATCGGGACGCTCGTCCCGCTCGTCGCCGGCGGCGCCACCATCGTCGCGGAGCGCTTTCGGCCGTCGACGTTCTGGTCCTCGGTGGCCCGCCATCGCCCGACCACCGTCGGGACCGTGCCGACCATGCTCTCGATGCTCCTCGGCGGCGAGGCTCCCGTCCCCGGCGATCGCGCGAGCCTCCGCTTCGTCCTCACGGGCTCGGCGCCGGTTCCGACCGACGTCCTGCTCGGGTTCGAGTCGCGTTTCGGCGTCGAGGTCATCGAGGGCTACGGGATGACCGAATGCACCTGCCGGGCGACCTTCAACCCGACGGGTGGTCGCCGGCGGCCGGGCTCGTGCGGGCTCCCGCTCGAAGAGCTGCGCATCGTCGACGACTACGCCCGCGACGTCCCACGCGGCGAGGTGGGCGAGATCGTGATGCGCGGCCCGCACGTCATGCAGGGCTACTGGAACGACCCGGACGCCACCGCCCACACGCTCCGCCGCGGCTGGCTCCACTCGGGCGACCTCGCCCGACAGGACGCCGACGGCTTCGTCTACATCGCGGGACGCGCGAGCGACATGATCATCCGCGGCGGCGAGAACGTCTACCCGCGCGAGATCGAGGAGGTGCTGCACGCCCACCCCGACGTCGCCGAGGCAGCGGTGATCGGCCTGCCGGATGCGCTCTACGGCGAGGTCGTCGGCGCCTTCGTCGCCGCGCATCCCGCTCGCGCGGTCGACGAGGCTTCGCTGCGCGAGTGGTGCGCCACGCGTCTTGCCGACTACAAGCGTCCGGTGCGCATCACGGTGCTGCCCGAGCTGCCGAAGGGACCGACGGGCAAGATCCTGAAGGCGCCCCTTCGCAGACGCGTCGATCCTTGACTTTGGCAGCCGCTTTTCGTTGAGTCGCGTCTGGTCCCGTCGTGAACCCCGTCGCGCACGCTGACTCGAGCCCGCTCCCGAGCGTTCCCCAGCCGGTGCTCGACGACCTCGCGCGGGTGGAGGCCCGACTCGCCGAGGAGCTCCAGTCGCGCGAGCCGCGGCTGACGGAGATCGCCGCGCACTTGGTCGACGCGGGCGGCAAGCGCGTGCGTCCCATGGTCGTGTCGCTGGTCGCCCACGCCGCGTCCGGCGGCACGCTCGCGCGGCGCGACGACGTGATCGAAGCTGCGGTCGCGCTCGAGCTGATCCACTCGGCCACGCTGCTGCACGACGACATCATCGACGGCGGCGAGACGCGGCGAGGCAAGCCGTCGGCGCTCGCCGTGTTCGGGCTCGGCGACACGCTCGTCGCCGGCGATTTTCTCTTCTGCCGCGCGTTCGCGCTCTGCGCGCGATTCGAGGCGACCGTCATCCGCTGGGCGGCCGAGGCGTGCGTCGCCCTCACCGAGGGCGAGATCCTGCAGGCGCGCTTCCGTCGCAACCCGACCGTCACGGTCGACGACTACCTGGAGATCATCGACCGCAAGACGGCTTCGCTCTTCGCGACCGGCGCCCGCACGGCAGCCCATCTCGCGGGCGCCCCGGCGAGCGTCGTCGCGGCGATGCAGGCGTGCGGCACGCAGGTGGGCCGCGCCTTCCAGATGCAGGACGACCTCCTCGACGTGGAGGGATCGAGCGCGCGCACCGGCAAGCCGCGCGGTCTGGATCTGCGCGACGGCAATCCCTCGCTGCCGATCGTGCTGGCCCTGGCGCACGACGCGGAGGTCCGGCGCATCTTCGGACTCCAGCAGCCGACCCCGGCCGACATCGAGGCCGGGCTCGCCCGCATCCGGCGCTCGGGCGTATGCCGCAGCGTCGCCGACCGCGCCCGTGACGCTCTCGGGGATGCCCTGAGTGCGATCGCGGCTCTCCCGCCCTCCGACTATCGCACGGCGCTCGAAGGTCTCGCCCACGGTCTCGGCGACCGCACGACCTGATTCCCGCGCAAATTGACATCACTTGCCCGGGTCTTGAAGATGCACCCGATGCCCCGGGACGGCTTCGGCCGGGAGATCGACTACCTTCGCATCTCCCTCACGGACCACTGCAACCTGCGGTGCGTCTACTGCATGCCGACGACGGGACTCGCCTTCCTGCCGTCGGAGGAGCTGCTGGGCGCCGCCGAGGTCGAGCTCGTCGCCCGGGCCGCGGTGGCCGCCGGCTTCCGGAAGATCCGCCTGACCGGCGGCGAGCCGACCCTGCGCGCCGATCTCGTGGAGATCGTCGAGCGCCTCGCCGCCGTCTCCGGGTTGCGCGACCTCGCGCTCACGACCAACGGCGTGCTCCTCCCCCGCCTGGCCGCGCCGCTGCGCCGCGCCGGCCTGCGGCGCGTGAACATCCACATCGACAGCCTCGATCCCGCGCGCGTCGCGCGCGTCATGCGCTGGGGCACGCTCGCAGACATCTGGGCGGGCGTCGAGGCCGCCGAGGCTGCGGGGTTCTCGCCCATCAAGCTGAACGCCGTCATCGTGCGCGGGTTCAACGAGGACGACGTGGTGCCGCTCGCGGCCCTGACCCTCGACCGGCCGTGGCACGTCCGTTTCGTCGAGACCATGCCGCTCGGCGCGGGCGAGCCCGCGCGGACGGCGCGCGACGGCCTCGTGCCGAACGCGCAGAACCGCGCGCGGATCGAGGCCGTCCTGGGACCGCTGCAGCCGCTCGAGGCACACGACCCGTCCGACGAGTCGCGCAACTACGTCGCGCCGCGCGCGTGCGGCGTGATCGGCTTCATCAGCCCGGTGACCGAGCCCTACTGCGGCACCTGCAACCGCATGCGCCTCACCGCCGACGGACGGTTCCATCTCTGCCTCCTCAACGACGACGAGCTGGACGTGCGGGGCGCGATCCGCTCGGGCGGGGGCATGGATGCGGTGGCCGCGATCCTGCTGCGCGCGGTGCGGCACAAACCGACCGGACACCACCTCGACGTCGGCCACACCACGTCCGAGCGGCAGATGTTCCAGATCGGGGGATGAACGACGTGGCGACCACCATCGAGGGCTTCGCGGAGGCCGCCGCGGTTCTCGGCAAGGCCGTCCTCGGTCCCGCCGACCTGACGAAGGCGCTCGGCTACGATCCGCTGCCGCTGCTGACGGCCGCCGAGCAGCGCGCCATCGCCCGCATTCCGTTCGGCAAGCCGGCGCTGGAGCGCGGGCGGGCCGACGGCGAGCTGCTGGTGCTGCGCGTCCCACGCGATCCCGACGGCCCGCTCACGATGCTCGCCCTCGGCCGGCGCCTGCATGGCGGGCTCGATCCGAAGGTTCACAAGGGCGTCGGATACTCGCTGCGCGACGAATGGACGATCGACACGCAGCCGTTCGCCACCACCGACACGTGCACGGCCGGCTGGTACCTCGTCCGGCGCGAGCCATTGCCCGCGACGCGCAACCGGGGATACCGCGCCCAGGACGACGCGCTCGCTGCGCTCGGCCCCGCGGACGATCGCCCGCACCGGCGGAGCGCGGTAGAGATCGCCTTCGACACCCTCGTCTGGCATCGCGCGCGCGGCGAACGCCTGCTCGCGACCGCCTGGGACTGGTCGCGCAGCCCGAGCAACGACCAGGGGTTCGCTGCGCTGGGCGAGTTCGGCGAGCAGGGGCTCGGGGTCATCGCGTATTCCCGCGCCGTCCGCTTCGGGACGCTCGGGGTCTGCCCGCAGCGCTGACCGCTGGACCCGATTGCGACCCAGTCGACGGGTCTGGTAGGACACGCGCCCGGTGTACTTCGTCACCTTGAAGCGTGCCGGCTACTGTCTCTTCTCGGTGTCGCCGAGCGAGCGGTTCGGCGTCGGCCTCCTCGACGACCAGCAGCGGGTGCACGTGCTCGAGCGCGACGGCGCCGACTACGTCGTGCGCAAGGAGTGGGCCGTCGACCAGGTGTCGCACACCGACATCATGCTGCGTCTCGGCGGCGTGCCCGAGCCCGCGTCGGCGGCCGACTTCATTCGTCTGGCGCAGGGGGCCTAGGGGTGGCCCGCGCGCTCGAGGGCATTCGGGTGCTCGAGGTCGGGCACCTGGTCGGCGCCGCCTACGCGACCAAGCTCCTCGCCGACCTCGGCGCGGACGTCGTGAAGATCGAGCCGCCGCGCACGGGCGACGCCGCCCGCCGCCGCGGCCCGTATCCCGGCGGCGTCGCGCACCCGGAGAAGAGCGGCCTCTTCCTCTATCTCAACGCCAACAAGCGCGGCATCACGCTCGACCTCACTACGGGCGGCGGCCGGCGCGCATTCGATCGCCTCGTCGCCGACGCCGACCTGCTCGTCCACAACGTCCACCCGACGGACATGGCACAGCACGGGCTCGACTACGATCGGCTTTCCGCACTGAACCCCGGGCTCGTCATGACGTCGATCGCGCCGTTCGGGTTGACCGGACCCCATGCGCGCTATCGGGCGACGGACGTCGTGCTATGGGGCGCGGGCGGCGTCGCGACGCTGAACGGCGATCCGGCCCACCCCGAGCTGCCGCCCCTCCGCGCCTTCGGCGAGCAGGCGGGCTTCCAAGCCGGCATCCACGCGGCGATCCCGTCGCTCGCCGCGCTCTTCGCGCGCCTCACGACCGGCCGTGGCGACCACGTCGAGGTCTCGACCCAGGAAGCGCTCGCCTCGATCCTCGAGCTCACGTTCGAGTTCTGGCCCTACTGCGGTCTCATCGCGTCGCGCCTCGGCGCCAAGCCCATCCAGCCGCTCTGCTTCATGGAGTGCCGCGACGGGTGGATCTTCGTCTGCTGCGTCGAGGAGCACCAGTGGCGCAACTTCGTGGAGATCATGGGCAACCCCGAGTGGGCGGAGATGGAGCTCTTCGAGAACCGCCTCGCCCGCGGCGCGAACTTCGACGCCCTGCAGGCGCTGCTCCAGGAGTGGTGCGCCGAGCAGTCGGTGTACGATCTCTACGAGAAGGCGCAGCGCAAGCGCGTTCCCTTCGCGCCCGTCTCGACCATGGGCGATCTCCTCGGCTCCGACCACCTCCGGGCGCGCGGCTTCTTCGCGACCATCGACCATCCCGTCGCCGGCACGGTCACGATGCCCGGCGCGCCGTTCCGGATGGCCGCGACGCCGTGGGAGCTCCGCCGTCCGGCGCCGACGCTGGGGCAGCACACGCGCGAGGTGCTGGGACCGCTCGGCATCGACGTCGACTCGCTCGTCCGCGAGGGGGCTGCATGAGCGCCCGCCGCGCGCCGCTCACCGGCATCCGCGTCGCCGACTTCACCTGGGTGTGGGCGGGTCCGCACTGCACGCTTCAGCTCGCGCACCTGGGCGCCGAGGTCATCCGGGTCGAGACGTCGACGCGCGTCTGCGTCACGCGGATGCTGCCGCCCTTCGCCGACTTCCAGATGGGGCCCAACCGGAGCGGCTACTTCAACCAGTACAACCAGGGCAAGAAGAGCCTCGCCCTCGACATGAAGAGACCCGAGGCGCTCGAGGTCGCCAAGCGCCTGTGCGCCGCGAGCGACGTCGTGGTCGAGAACTTCGCGGCGGGCGTCATGGATCGCATGGGGCTCGGCTACGACGTGCTGCGGAAGCTCCGCCCCGACGTGATCATGATCGCACTCTCCGGCTACGGCGCCACCGGACCCGATCACGACAAGGTGTCCTACGGACCGGCGCAGGTGCCGCTGTCGGGCATGTCGTCGCTGACCGGCTACCGCGGGTATCCGCCGATGCACGTGGGCATCTCGTACGGCGATCCGACCGGCGGCGTGCACGGCGCGTTCGCGGTGCTGGCTGCCCTGCTGCACCGGGCGCGCACGGGTGAGGGTCAGTACGTCGATCTCTCGCAGTGGGAGACGTCGATCGCGGTGCTCGGCGAGGGCGTGCTCGCCCAGACGATGAACGGCGCCGCGCCGGCGCGCGACGGCAACCGCGACCCGCACATGGCGCCGCACGGGATCTTTCCCGCCGAGGGCGAGGATCGCTGGGTCGCGATCGCGATCGAGGACGACGCCGCCTGGCGGCGATTCGCGACCGTGATCGGCCGCCCCGAGATCGCGACCGACCCCCGCTTCGCCACGCTCGTCGCACGCAAGACGCACGAGGACGAGGTCGAGGCGATCGTCGCCGAGTGGACCGCGCAGCGCACGCCCGAGGCGGTCACCGAGGCGCTGCAGGGGGCGGGAATTCCCGCCTTCATGTCGGCCCGCAGCAACGACCTCGCCGAGGATCCGCACCTCCGGGAGCGCGGCTACTTCGTCGAGCGCGATCATCCCGAGGTCGGCCGTCGCATCCACGCCGGCATCCCCTGGCGGATGACGACCAACCAGAGTGCCGTCCGCGCCGCCGCCCCCTGCCTCGGCGCCGACACCGACCAGGTGCTTCGCGACGTGTGCGCCTACGACGACGCGGCGATCGCCCGCCTGCGCGCCGCCGGCGTCCTCACGTAGCCGTAGCGTCGACGGCGCTCGGCGCTTACGCCGCGGCCGTACGCTGGCTACGATCACGCGACTTCCCGCGCGTTCCCAGTCTGCCGCGCCAGCTTTGCTGGCCGCGGCATGTCGGTCGCGCGTGCACGGACGTCTCATACGCGGCCCCCCGCCCCAAGACGCAGTCTTGGGGCGGTCTCCTTACCTTGCCCGCGCGGCGCGCGCGTGGGCGCGCGCGAACCACCACCCGACGGCGGTGAGCCCGAGGCCCAGGGCGAGTGGCATGGGATAGTGTAGCGCGTGCACGAGCTCGCCGAGCCAGTCCGCCACCAGGTGATCGCGGAGGATCATCTCCCCCGCGACGTAGCCGAGGATTCCGCCGCCCAGCCACACGATCCACGGGAAGCGCGCCATCATGCGCGCGAGCACGCCGCTCCCCCACACGACGAGCGGCAGCGAGAGACCGACTCCGAAGACCACCAGCAGCATGTCGCCGTGCGCCGCCGCCGCCACGCCGAGCACGTTGTCGAGGCTCATCACCGCGTCGGCGACGACGATGATCCAGACGGCCTCCCAGAGCGACGCGCCGGCCTTCACCTGCTCGCCGCCACCCTCGTGGTGCTGGACGAGGCGCCACGCGACCCACAGGAGCAGCAGGCCGCCGGCGAGCTGCACGAAGGGGACGGCGAGGATCGCGGAGATGATGGCGATGAAGAGAAGGCGCAGCCCGAGAGCGCCGACGGTGCCCCAGATCCTGCCCAGCAGCTGCTGCCGCCTCGGAAGCTTCCGGACCGCGAGCGCGATCACGAGCGCGTTGTCACCCGCGAGCGTCAAGTCGAGGAGCGTGATCGCCAGGGCTCGAGCCCAGAACTCCGGGTGCAGTACTTCCGCGTCCACGCCGCTCGCGTCCTCGGGCGGCGGTCGATAGCAGATCGCGCCGTGCGATCCTAGCCGCTCGTTTTCGTTGTCATCGTGCGGTGTGAACGGTAAGGTCACGCTGCCCATGCCGTTCGTGAGCCACCTGCGCCCCGACCACATCGCGGTGAATCCGCCCTGGCGCACCTTCGGCGACGCGGTAGACGGCCTGCTGCAGAAGCTCGTCGACGCCGGCAGCCTCACCGCCGCCGAGCGCACGGACGCCGCCGGCGCCATCCGTGCGCGCGAAGCCGAAGCCTCCACCGCGGTGATGGAGACCGGCGTGGGCGTCCCGCATGCTCGCATCGCCGCCCTCTCCGCGCCCGTCGTCGCCCTCGCCATCGCCACCGCCGGGCTCTATGAGGCCGCGCCGACCGTCCCGATCCGGATAGTCGCCCTCGTGCTGTCGCCGGTCACGTCGCTCGAAGAGCACCTCCGCACGCTCGCCGACATTGCGACGTTGCTGCGCTCGAGCGAGCTGCGGGCTGCCCTCCTCCGCTCACCCGACGCACCCGCCGCGCTCGCGATCCTGATGCAGTACGCACGAGGTCTCCCGTGAGCGACCGGGCGCTCCTACTCGCGCGCGATCCCTGGCATCTGTTCGCGGCCTGGGACGTCGAGCCCACGACGCGCCTGCGCGCCCTGCGCGGGCTCGGCCGGCACGCCGTCGGCGCCACCCCGGCCGTGCGACTCGTGCGCGACGACGGTCCATTACCACCGCTCGATCTGCCGCCGGGTGCCGGCGAGCGCGTGCTCGACGCGGCACCCGGACGAGACCACGTCCTCGAGGTCGGCTTGCGCCTGCGCGACGGGAGCTTCGTTGCCCTGGCGCGCTCGCCGTCCACGTCGACGCCGCCGGCGACGGTTTCGCCCGACACCACCGTCACCTGGGTACACGCGGCCGCACCGACGACCCCGACCGACGTCCGGTGGCCCGGCCGGCGCGTTCCGCCGGTGCGCCTGGTCGCGCGCGGCGGCCCGTCGAGCCACGTCCACACCTGAGCCATGGCGCGCGCGGCGGTGGCGTTCGTCCTGCACGCGCACCTCCCCGATCTCCGCGACGCGACCGCGGAAGACTCGCTCGAGGAGCGCTGGCTCTTCGAAGCGCTGACCGACACGTACGTTCCGCTCGCCGATCTCCTGGACGATCTCGCCCGCGACGCGCTCCCGGTCGGCTTCGGCCTCTCGCTCAGCCCGACGCTCCTCGCCATGCTGGGCGATGCGCGCCTGAAGGACCGCTATCGCCGTCACCTGGCCGCTCTCGCGCAGGTCGCCGATCGCGAGGTCGCGCGCAGACAACACGATCCGGCGCTCGGCCCGCTCGCGGCGCGACACAAGGCGCGGTTCGCGCGTACCGCCGATCGCTACTTCGACGTGTACGGCGCGGATCTCGCGGCGGTCTTTCGCAGCCACGCAGCGGCTGGCCGCCTGGAGCTGCTCACCACCGGCGCCACGCACGCCATCCTTCCCTTGCTGCGGGGAT
>Ga0187894_10001736_pt1 | contig 27393 bp, 24 predicted proteins | sample GBC1701081metaG_FD_136650 | JGI IMG/M metagenome (GOLD analysis project Ga0187894, IMG submission 136650) | White microbial mat communities from a lava cave in the Kipuka Kanohina Cave System on the Island of Hawaii, USA - GBC170108-1 metaG ... | reverse complement strand
GAAGCCGACCGAATGAGGAGATAATTATCATAACCGGGTCCGATGGATGTTCTAAGCAAACAAGAAAGCATAGGTCGGAATTGAAAGAATTTGCCATCAAGGACAAACTTGAAATCGTCCTTTATGCTCCGGTTCCCGCTTATCGGTCGGGCAGGCAAGGCGGGGCGGGCGGAAGGGGGGGAATTACGCCCGCCGAGCCCAGAGAGTTCCGTTCGGATATTTTCATACAGACACCGCTGATTGGTAGGAAACGACTCGCCCGCGGTGGGAAGATGCGGTAAAATAAGTCCATGCAAAAACTATATTTTTCAATCGATATCAAAGCGCAGCGAGAAAAGGTTTGGAAAGTTCTCTGGGAAGATGCAACCTATCGGGACTGGACAAGCGTTTTTGCGGAAGGGTCGCACGCTAAAAGCGACTGGAAAGAAGGCGGCAGGATCGAATTTCTCAACCCCAGCGGTGACGGTATGATTGCCGTAATCGATAAGCTCGTACCGAACGAGTTTATGTCTTTTAAGCATCTGGGTGAGATAAGGGAGGGAAAGGAACAGCCCTGGGACGAAGGAGCAGGCGGTATGGAAAACTACACGCTCAAAGAAAACGGTGAATATACAGCACTAACCGTTGATTTGGATTCGCCCGAAGAATACAGGGATATGTTTGAAGACATATTCCCCAAGGCGCTGGAGAGGGTGAAGGAATTAGCTGAGGCATGATGCATGTGCGCCTTTATCACTTAAAGAATCCGCGTCCATAGAGCAAAATAATTTACAATGACTCCTAGTGAGAATTGACCACCCGTTATTGGCTGCAAAAAGAGGAGACGAAATCACATGAATACCAAATTCGAGGGTGGCATAAACATCGCGATCAAGATACCAAAGAGTAAATACGAGCAAACGGTAGCTTTCTATCGGGACGTACTGAAGCTTAAAGTATCGGAAAAACCGATTGAAAACCCAACGGTCTCAAGGACGCATGAAGTAAATTTCGGAAACAATGTCCTATGGCTCGACTGTGTTGATAATTATACCCACTCGGAGACCTGGCTGGAATTAAAAACCGCCGATGTTGAAAAAGCGACAAGGTATCTGAAAGCAAATGGAATAGATACTTGTGATGAATTGGAAAAAATACCGGATGACATGCATTGGATAATGGATCCCGCCGGGACAGTATTCATTCTAAGCAAGTAAGAAATAGTCTATTCTTTTGAGCCCAAAGACGGTTGATTTAGGGAGAAACAATCAACGAGCTCTCACGCGTAAAAAGGCCGGGACGCCTTCATAAAATATTAACGACATTCCGATATCATAAAGAGACCGACGGAAAAGTTGATCTTAAATTACGCCGCCAAAGAAAAGCTTGAAAACCGACTGACGTCATTATAATTAAAAAGAGAGGTGAAATGTCATGGACAAGGTAGTGCACTTTGAGATACCGTTTGACGATCAGGACCGCGCAAAGAAATTCTACAGCTCCATATTCGGCTGGGAGCTTCAGGATTGGCAGTTCGCAGGAGGCTTGACGTACACGGGCGTGAGGACAGTCCCTGTCGACGAGAAAACGTATATGCCCACGGAGCCGGGAGCCATTAACGGCGGTATGATGAAAAGAAGTAAAGAAGTGTCCACCCCTATCATCACTATCCACGTCAGCTCCATAGACGAATATTTAAAGAAAATCGAAGCCGCGGGAGGCAAGGCCGTAATGCCGAAGCAGGAAGTCCCGGATATGGGTTTCTACTCCTACTTTATAGACTCCGAAGGCAACGTTATCGGTCTGTGGGAGACTATGAAAAAAGATTAATACAAGCAGCAAAAACTCGCAGACCCTGAGAGACTTTATAATATCTCCGTAGCAGCGGACACGAACTCGTCGTCGACAAATAAATGAAGGACACGAGCTTGCGGGAATGGACAAAACAATCATAGCGCGCTGGCGTGAATGGTCGGGAAACTGTACCGAGCGCCTCATACTCAAAGAAAACCGTGAGGGCATACACGCCGAATCGGTAATTATATCGAAAGACAGTGATAATCCATTCGCGGCGCGGTATGAAATAATCTGCGATCCCGAATGGCGCGTTAGAAGCGCCGGCGTAGAAATTTTGGGAGAGGACAGAAAGATCGAGCTAACAGGCGACGGGAAGGGAAACTGGTCCGACATGTCCGGAGACAGGGATGAGCTCCGGGGAGCGATAGACATTGACATATCGGCGACGCCTTTTACGAATACGCTGCCTATCCGGCGATTGAAACTCGGGAACGAGCAATCAGCGGATATTGTTACAGTTTATATTCATTTACCGGGGCTTAGCATTACCACCGACCCGCAGCGCTACACATTCCTGGAGGCCGGGAGGCTGTACCGGTTCGAGTCGCTCGACAGCGATTTTGCAAGGGATATCGAGGTCGATGCTGACGGACTCGTCCTTACCTACCCAGGGCTCTTCAGGAGAATCATATAGTTTTACATACAATTTTTGTGCTTATACAACGCTGTCCGAGCAGTACGCACAGTGTCCCCGGAATAAAGCAGCCGAATTCCTGAACTCAGGAGTGTTTACGGCCGCACTCATAATAAATACCTATATGTTTAATGATGTAGATGGGTTAATCAAAGACCTCGTCGGAATTGACAGATACGTCATTCAAGGCTGATGACCAATAATTTCATCCCGAAATACTATATTGGATATATCCTTAATCAAATGTATTGGTAAGCGATTAAAATCAGGAATAAATTATGAAATCCGGCCCATGTAAATTATTCCGCAGGGACGGTATTCGATTGGTTATAATATTAGAATTAAAAAATTTCCACCGGAGTAATAGCCACATGAGAAAAGCCCTGTATACACTGCTGATTATATGCACTTCTTCCCTCAACGCCGATTTAATACCCGAATCATCCGCTCTCCAGGGAATGGACAGCAGAGACTTTACGAGCCGGAAAGCAAGTCCGGTCATGAATCCCAAGATAAGTCGGAGGCTCGCAAAAGTCATCGGTAATATGGCGTCTGCTGTCGCGGCGAGAAACGGTATCGAGAGCATGAGCGCGGAGGATTTTTCCACAAAGCTCGTAAAGGTGGACGACGGGGGGAACGTTCAGGTCTACGTGTACATGAGCGAATCGAGCGACGAAAACATCGAGGAGCTGAAGGGGCTCGGATTAGTTCCGGAGGTCGTAAATGATAACCTGCAAATCGTCCAGGGCTGGATCCCCGGCGGCAGCGTGGAGAAGGCTGCCGAGCTGGGGTTCGTCTCCAGGATCACGCCGCCCAGCTATGGGCATACCAGAGCCGGCTCCGTTACCACCGAGGGCGACGAGATTATGGGCTCGGACCAGGCGAGGGATGCATTCGGCGTCGACGGCACGGGAATAAAGGTAGGCGTCATATCGGACGGCATAGACTCTATCGCGGCCTCCCAGATGTCGGGCGACCTCCCCAATATAATACAGTTAGGCGACCCCGGAACCGGTAACGAAGGGACGGCTATTCTCGAGATCGTGCACGATATTGCGCCGGGCGCGAGCCTCGCGTTTCACAACGGCACTACTACGCTCAATTTCATAGAAGCCATCGAGTTCTTCACGGATATCGGCGCCGACGTGATAGTAGACGACATAGGGTTCCTCTCGGAGCCTTTCTTCCAGGACGGCTCCGTAGCACAGGCGGCCGCGGGGGCGGTCGATAACGGAATAATATACGTCTCAGCCGCCGGTAACGACAGGGACGCCCATTATCAGGCCCTTTTCGTGGATACGGACCCGGACGATGGCGAGATCAATGTCAATATACACGATTTCGGGCTCGCGGCGGGCGAGGGGAGCGACATAGGCATGACAATCGAGCTGCCCCCGAACAGAACCTCGGTCGTCGTGCTCCAGTGGAGCAACCCCTTCGGCGGGGCCTCAGACGACTACGACCTCTATCTCGTAGATCCGTTTACTGCTGAAATTCTTGATTCGAGCACGGATATACAGGACGGAAACGACGATCCTATTGAGGTAGCCGGAATTTTTAACGATGGGCCGGGTACGGGATTCTTCGATATAGTAATAAATAAATTCAGCGGAGAGGACCAGACACTCGAAATATTTTTTAACCTGGGCGGGACGCCGGTTGAATTCAACGTCCCAGAGAACAGCATATACGGCCACCCGGCGGCGCCCAGAGTGATATCGGTAGGCGCGACGTTCGAGGGCGATGTGGACTTCTTCAGCTCGGAAGGCCCTTCGTCTATATTCTTTCCGTCGGTAGTGACTGTCGCAGCCGTAGAGACCGGCCGCGCGGCTCCGCTCCTCGAGGACAGGGACACGCCCACAATCGTCGCCCCGAACAGGGTATCGACGAGCGTTCCGGGATTCTTCAATTTCGCCGGCACGTCGGCATCGGCCCCTCACGTAGCGGGGGTAGCGGCGCTCGTGCTCCAGGCCCTGGGGTTCGGAGCTGATATAGAATCCGCTAATTCCGTGGAATCCTCGATCATAACAGCCAGGCAGGTCGAAGAGGTCACGGATATTATCACCGGCACCGCAGACGATCTACCACCGGCGGGTTTCGATAATATTTCCGGCTTCGGCAGCATCAACGCCTGCGCCGCGGTGGCTGAAGCCCTGGGCGAGGACGGATGCAACGACACCGAACCGCCGCCGGATGACGGTGACTCGAACGACAGCGGCGGATGCTCAGTTTACAGCCCTGCAAGCGCCGACATCGCGGGAACCGCCTTTGCAAATATTCTGATACTGCTGATTCCGGTCTTTGTAACGGCGCTCGGCTTCCTCAAAAGAAGGATTCAGTGAATGAAGCTTTTGATTATCGGGCTTGACTGCGCCGACCCGAGGTTCGTCTTCGGATGGAAGGACGAGCTCCCCAACCTCAGGAAGCTCATGGAGAACGGCGCATACGGACCCATGCACTCCTGCCACCCGCCTATCACAGTACCCGCCTGGGCGGTGATGATGAGCGGAAAGGACCCGGGGCAGCTCGGGTACTACGGATTCAGGAACAGAAAGGACCACTCCTACGACGGATACACCATAGCGAACGCAACTGCCGTGAAGTGCGACAGGGTCTGGGACATACTCTCCCGGTCGGGTAAGAAGGTAGTCCTCCTGGGCGTCCCCCAGACATACCCGCCCAGGCCTGTAAACGGCTGCGTCGTGAGCGGGTTCCTCGCCCCATCGACCGAGAGCAATTACACCTACCCCGCCCCTCTCAAGGACGAGGTTGAGGAAGTATCGGGCGGATACGTGCTAGACGTCGAGAACTTCAGGACGGACGACAAGGAAGCGCTCCTCGGAAGGATATATGAAAAGACCCGAAAACACTTCAAGGTCGCGAAGCACCTCATAAAGACGAAGCCCTGGGACTTCTTCATGCTCGTCGAGATGGGGGTCGACCGCATTCATCACGGGTTCTGGAGCTTCATAGACCCGGAGCACAGGAAGTACGTGCCCGGCAATCCCTTCGAGAACTCTATAAAGGAATACTATAAATATTGTGACGGAGAAATCGGCGAGCTGTTGTCCCTCGTGCCCGAAGATACGGTAGTGATCGTTGTATCCGACCACGGCGCGAGGAAGATGGAAGGCGGGATCTGCTTCAACGAATGGCTCATAAGGGAAGGGTATCTGACGCTGAAAGATTATCCCGGGGAGCTAACCAGAATAGCCGAAGTTGAAATCGACTGGAGCAAAACTATCGCGTGGGGGGACGGCGGATATTACGGACGCCTCTTCATGAACGTCAGGGGGAGGGAGCCCGAGGGGACAATAGATCCCGGGGACTATGAAAAGGTCCGCTCGGAGCTCATACGCAGGATCGAGGCTATTCCGGGACCTGACGGCGAGGATATCGGAACCAGGGCATACAGGCCCGGGGACATTTACAGGGAAACGAACGGAGTCCCTCCGGACCTCATCGTATATTTCGGGGCGCTCGGATGGCGCTCTGTAGGGAGCGTCGGACACGGAAACATATACACGTTCGAGAACGATACCGGGTCCGACGAAGCCAACCACGACTGGAACGGTATATTCATACTCGATGAAAACGGCTGCAGGGCGGGGAACCTCGGGCAGGGATACAGGGAGGGAATCGAGATTTACGATATAGCTCCCACGATTCTCGACCTCTTCGGGATGAAGCTCGAGCGTGAAGCCATAGGGAAAAGCCTGACAAGCGCCGGGAACGGCGGCCTCATCGGAAGAATTAAAAAAATGTGGATTTAAGTGAAAATATAGGGTTCAATCGTTATAAAACCCGGAGTAGCCCCGTGCCCGGTACAGGATTGACTACGGGAGGGCGGAGAGGGAATAATATAGCAAAATGCGACAAACAGGCGACTCTGTAAAACAGTTCATAATATCGGCGCTGGCCGTCTCTCTATCGATCGCAATACTCGACGCGTCGATCGGGATAATCATTACGGACACCAAATTCGTGATGTTCAGGTCGATACTGCTGCCTATAGCCGTGACCTCGGGGTTTTCATTCCTTTTGCTCCTGCTCTTGTGGCGCCTCCTGGGCGCGAGGCTCGTAAAGAGGTTCAGCCTGGACAGGATACCGGCCGTTATATCGCTCGGGGTAGGCATCGGGGTCACGGAATTACTGATCTCCGTCAACTATCACGATATCAACGCTGACTGGACGGTGTTCAGGACGAAACTATTAGTATTTCTTGCTATTTCGATTTTCGCGCTTTTTATATCCTACTTCATCTCCAAAAGAATAATCCGGTCTCAATTGAGCGGGCTCGCAGGCTCCATGCTGAGCATCCTGATCCCGCTGATCCTGACGGTTATCATGATAATGATCTGGCTTAACAAGCACAGCGAGATTACGTCCTATGATTTATCCCTGGGATTTTTCTCGATCGTACTGCTGACGCTCGGATTATTTTTTCTGCTGGTAAAAAAGAGGCTCGATACGACGGCCCCGCTTGTCGTTTTAATGTTCCTGGCCCTTGTCGTCGGCCCCGCCGTCTTTGTGATAACGAAAAAAACCTACGAGCCTTCCGTGAGCGGCTTTAAGCAAACCTCCGACCACAAGGTCAAACACGTGATATTGATTACGGTTGACACGCTCAGGGCAGACGCTCTCTCTTCGTACGGCGGAACCGCGACATCGACACCGAATATGGACTCTCTGGCAAAAGACGGGACCCTGTTCAAAAACGCTTACTCGGCCGCGCCATGGACACTGCCCTCTTTTTCTTCCATGATGACCGGGGTCTCGCCGACGGTTCATAAAACCATAGCGTCCGATTCGGTGCTGCCCGAGAAATTCAAAACGATTGCTGAATACCTGCGCGACTCGGGATATTACACCGCGGCGATAGGCGACAACTTTTATCTCCATCCCGAATTCAACATGGACCAGGGCTTCCTGGAATACAATTTTTACCCGAGACGGCAAATGATAGTCGATTCGTTCGGGACGACGTTGATAAAATCATGCTTTCCGCGCGCGATGAACCCATACGCATCGACGGGAGAGTTAACCGATCTGGCGATTGACTGGATAGGGAAGAACCGTGACTCCGATTTCTTCCTCTGGGTGCATTATTACGACCCCCATCTGCCGTACACGCCGCCCGCGGAATACATCTCTAAAGACGCAGTGCCCGACGGTTCCATCGGTCACAAGCTCGAAAACGCGTCCGCGATAAGGGACGGACATTTCGCCCCCAATGCCTCACAAAGGAAATGGATAAAGGATCTCTATGACGCCGAGGTCAGGTACGTCGATGCGAACCTGGGAAGGCTGCTGGATGCTTTCAAAGAGAATAGCCTCTATAAGAGCTCGCTGATAATACTCACAAGCGACCACGGCGAGGAGTTCTGGGAACACGACGGGTTCGAGCACGGCCATACTCTATACAACGAGCTGATTCACGTCCCGCTCATAGTCAAACTGCCCGGCAAGCATTCGGAGCAGATCGTGGAAGAAGAGGTCTCGACCCAGAGCCTGATGCCGACCGTGCTCGAGTTGATGCGGATTCCCAACGAAAGCGGAGCCGCAGCCGCCGAATCCCTGGCCCCGCTATTGACCGAAAGCCCTTCTTCTTTTGCCGAAGAGCCGTTGGTAAGCACGGGGCTTCTCTACTACGAAGACAGGGAAGGGGTAATATTTCAAGGCAGCAAATATATAGAGAGCCTCGTTACCGGACATGGAGAGCTCTACGACCTGAAAACCGACCCGGGCGAGCAGAGCCCGCTCGATCTATCCCGGAACAGGTTGAAATCCGACCAGGCAAAAAACATAATGTTTAACCACAACCGGGAATCGGAGATGCTGTCGAAAGAGCTCGGCGTCTCAAACACTGAGAAGGCGACCCTGGACAAAGAAAAGATTGAGAAGCTCAAGGCGCTCAATTACATCCAGTAGTTCTTTTGGATGGGGGTCCCCTTTAAAACCAGCCATAAAATAACCTGGAAATGACATCACATAAAAAGTCCATTAGAATACCAAACTTAATGCCGAAGGAGAATCTGAAAAACCTCCCAGCGATTTTAGTTATTTTTTTCGCTCTCTCCGCCGCTTCTACCGACAGCGCCTACTCATATATAGGGCCCGGCGCGGGCTTCGCATTCCTATCGTCGTTCCTGATACTGATAGTGACGTTCGCCCTCGCGATATTCTATCTCCTTTCATGGCCTTTCCGCTATACGCTGAGGGCCCTCTTGCGCAGGGGCCCGAGGACGAAAAGCAGCGTATCCCGCGTGATAATAATCGGGCTCGACGGAATGGACCCTAAGCTTGCGGAAGAATTCATGCAGAAGGGTAAGCTGCCTAACTTTACGAGGTTGAGGGAACAGGGCACTTTCACTTCTCTCGCTACCAGTTACCCTTCTATATCCCCGGTCGCCTGGTCTTCTTTCATGACGGGGGTCGACCCTTCTCACCACAACATATTCGATTTCATTACGAGAGACCCCTGCACGTATCAGCCTATGCTCACCTCTGCCGAAATAGGGAAAGCCTCCAGGGTGCTCCCGATCGGGAAATACATGATCCCGCTCGGCAAGCCCAGGATGAAGCTCCTCCGGAAGGGCCGCCCTTTCTGGAAGATACTCGGCGAGCACGGGATATGGAGCTCGGTGCTGCGCGTCCCCATTACCTTCCCGCCTGAAAAATTCAACGGCGTTTTGCTTTCGGGTATGTGCGTCCCCGATCTAAAGGGGTCGCAGGGTACGTTCGCCCACTATACGACAGACGCGACCAAGAACGAAGTGGAGACGGGCGGGGTGAGCAGGTTCGTGGAGATACAAAACGGTGTCATAAACACACTCTTGTACGGCCCGGATAACAGTCTCGTCAGAAACGGAAAGGAAATAACCATACCGCTCAAGATAAAGATCGACCGGGGCGAGGGGAAAGCCGTCATCGATATATCGGGACAGCGTTTCGAGCTTGCCCCGAGGAAGTATTCGCCCTGGATAAGGCTCGCGTTTCCTGCGGGCTTGGGTATCAAAGTCCACGGCATATGCCGCTTCTATATAAACAAGCTCGATGACGGGTTCGATATGTACGTAACCCCGATCAACATCGACCCTGAAAACCCGGCTCTGCCGATATCCCACCCGTTCGTATACTCGATATACCTGGCCAAGCTCCAGGGCTCGTTCGGCACACTCGGGCTCGCTGAGGACACCTGGGCGCTCAACGAGGGCGTAATAGACGAAGACGCTTTCTTGGAGCAGGCCTACCTGCTTTACGAGGAGAGGGAGAAAATGTTTTTTAACGCCCTCGAGAAAACACCGAGAGGGCTGTGCGCTTGCGTCTTCGACACGACCGACAGGGTACAGCACATGTTCTTTCGCTGCCTCGACGACGATCACCCGGCAAATAAGGGAAAGGAGACCGGGAAATATAAAAACGTTATAGAAGACCTGTATATAAGGATGGACGGACTCATCGGGAAAGCGCTCGAATACACAGACGACAAGACCGTTCTGATGGTGATATCCGACCACGGATTCACCCAGTTCAAACGGGGCGTCAATCTGAACAGCTGGCTCTTTCAGAACGGGTATCTCAAACTCAAGGACGGCGGAAGCACGAGCGGCGACTGGTTCCAGAATGTCGATTGGGACGGTACGCAGGCATTTTCACTCGGTCTCGCGGGTATATTCATCAATAGAAAGGGGAGGGAAATGAAGGGCGTCGTCGGGGAAGGGGAAGAGGTCTCGCTCCTGAAATCCGAGCTCATCGGAAAGCTCACTGGTCTCAGGGACGAACAAACGGGAGCGGTATCGATCCGGGAGGTCATAGACACAGACGCGGCTTCGACCGGGCCATACAAGCACGATGCCCCGGACCTGCTCGTGGGCTATAACGCGGGGTATAGAAGCTCGTGGACGTGCGCCGTGGGACGCGTTACCGAGCACGTTTTCGAGGATAACACGAAGCACTGGAGCGGCGACCACTGCGTCGACCCTAAAATAGTTCCGGGCGTCATTTTCTCGAACCGCAGGATCGGGAAAGAGCACCCTCACCTGACCGATATAGCCCCGACTGTGATGAAGTTGTTCGGCGTAGGGATTCCGGGCTACATGAAAGGAAAGCCTCTCTTCGATGATATACCCGGAGTCGTTAAGGAAGCCGGGGGAGAATTCGGGGACGATGAGAAGAAGAGAGCTAGGGCAGTATAATATCCCGGCAGAAAAGATTGCGCGATTATTTTTCAGAGAATGATAGGAGCGACAATACGCAAGTTAATACGACAGCAAAGCATGATGCACGGTTATAAATTCGGCATGAGAAGAGCGATCCTCTTTTCCGTATATATAGCGCTCATACTCGTATCTGCGGGGTGTGGGGGAAACGAAGCGCCGTCTCAAGCATTAGCCGGCGGGACGGATAAGAAGATGATCATAATCGGGTTCGACGGTATGGACCCGAAAATCGTAACGCGCCTCATGGCGGAGGGGAAGCTGCCCAACTTCAAGAAACTCAGCGAGTCAGGCGGCTTCAAGCCCCTCGCGACGAGCGTCCCCCCTCAGAGTCCTGTCGCCTGGTCGGACTTCATTACCGGCATGAACCCGGGCGGGCACGGCATATTCGATTTCATCCACAGGGACCCGGAAAGCATCTTCCCATATCTATCGACCTCCAGAACCGAATCGGCTGCGAAGACCGTCAAAATCGGCAAATGGGTGATACCGCTATCCCCGGGCAAGGTCTCTTTACTCCGCCGTGGTAAAGCTTTCTGGGAATACTTGTCGGAGAACGGGATTCCGACCACCATATTCAGGGTGCCCGCGAACTTCCCGACCACGGACGACAAGGCCAATCAAATCTCTGGAATGGGGACGCCCGATATGCAGGGGACATACGGGACGTATTCCTACTATACGGACGAGGACACTGAGAAGTTCGGGAAATTGTCGGGCGGCAAGGTTTTTCCCGTCGACGTTTACAGGAACAGGGTCCGCGGCAGACTCCCCGGCCCGATAAACACGTTCAGGAAGGACGCGCCCGAGAGCAGGGTCGATTTCACCGTTTTTATAGACCCTGAAAATCCAGTGGCGAAAGTATCCGTACAGGACAAGGAACTCATACTAAAGGAAGGAGAGTGGAGCGACTGGATAAGGATAAATTACGAACTTCTCCCCTACATGCAGAAGGCGGGCGGTATCGTGCGTTTTTACCTTAAAGAGGTGAAGCCGAATTTCAAGCTGTACGTTACGCCCGTGAACATAGACCCCTCGAATCCGGCCCTTCCGATCTCCACACCCGAGGATTATTCGGTCGAGATTGCGGAGAATGTTGGTCTCTATTACACGCAGGGGATACCAGAAGACTCGAAAGCCTTGTCGGAGCTCGTGCTCGAGGACGGTGAATTCCTCGACCAGACGAATATCGCCTTCGGTGAAGAGCAGGACATGCTAGGATACGAGCTCGGGAGGTTCAGGTCGGGACTGCTGTTTTTCTATATAGGCAGGGTCGATCAGCTCTCGCACATGTTCTGGCGCACGATGGACCCGAAACACCCGGCCTACGATTCGGGGAGCAAGCTCAAGCTCGTGATCGAGAATGCCTATATAGAAATGGACAGGGTGCTCGGACGCGTGCTCGACTCGATCGACGGCGATACGACCGTCATCGTACTTTCCGATCACGGCTTCGCCCCGTTTTACAGGGCTTTTAATCTGAATACCTGGCTTAGGGACAACGGGTATGCGAAACTGACCGACGACTCGGAAGGCGAATTTTTCCAGAACGTCGACTGGGAGAAGACAAGCGCTTACGGGGTCGGATTCAACGGCCTATATCTCAACCTGGCGGGAAGGGAACTCAAAGGGATTATAGGTCCCGGGGACAGGGAAAAGCTGCTCGGCGAGATTTCCGAAAAGCTCCTCTCAATACGTGACCCCAAAAACGGCGAGCAGGTGATATCCAGGGTATATAAGGCAGAGGAGATATACAGCGGCCCATACCTGAAGGATGCACCCGATCTGATCGTGGGTTACAATAAGGGGTACCGTGCTTCCTGGGAGACCGTGCTCGGCAGTTTTCCCAAGGGTATATTGAGAGACAACAGACAGAAATGGAGCGGAGACCACCTTATGGAAGCCGCGCTCGTGCCGGGAATCCTGCTCTCGAATAGGGAGATCGAGTCCGAGAACCCGGCGCTTACGGACCTGGCGCCGACTGTCCTTGAGGAATTCGGAATCCCGAAACAGGAAGGGATGATCGGAGAGAGTATTTTTAAGGAAGAGAGACCAGGGAATAATTAGCGTCAATATCAAGGAGGAACATTTATGTTCGGCGGCTCGAAGATAAAACTGGATAAGGACCTGCTCGAGAGATGCAAGCTGTACGCGGAGGAAGCCGGTTATACCTCGGTTGAAGAATTTATCGCGTACACGCTCGAAAGGGAAATCAAAAAGGGGCAGAAGCAATCACCCGAAGACGAAGAAAAGGTGGCCAAGAGGCTTAAGGGTCTCGGGTATATCGAATAGCGGCGCAATCTATCCCAGGGACACTCGGTGAAACCGCATCCTCCGGAATATGCGCGGAATTCGCCGAGTGCCGGTCAGGTATGAAATGCAGGATTTCAATAGAGCGATAAGCGGTCTCTTTAATCTCGTCATCACTCCCTTCAAGACCATGGACCCGATATGGTCGCTAGCACTATTTTCGCTCCTGATCGGAATAATAATGCTCATAATCTTCCGCTACACGTCCGACCAGCAGAAGATAAGGGAGACCAAGAGCAAGATCAGGGCGTATATTTTCGAGCTCAGTCTCTTCAAGGACGAGATCGGCATCGTGCTCTCCGCACAGAAAAATATTTTTATTTACAACCTCAAATATATCAAATACGCGCTCAAGCCCATGCTCTTCATGATGATTCCTCTCGTGCTGATCCTGATCCAGCTCGAGAGCTGGTACGGTCACAGGCCGCTCAAGCCTGACGAATCGGCAATAGTTTCCCTAAAGCTCCATGAAGGCGGCCATTCGCTTTCGGATATAAAACTTGCTGCGGGCGACGGGATTACGGTCGAGACGCCGCCTTTAAGGATCCCCGATCAGAACGAAATCGACTGGAGGATACGCGCACGGGCTACCGGGGATCAATATCTCACATTTAACGTGCCGGGCGAGGAGATACGTCAGAAAGTAATTGTTTCCGAAAAGGGCCTCGTGCAGGTCTCCCCGTTGGCGTCCGCCTCGGAGTCGGGTTTCACGGATACCCTGCTCAATCCCGCTCTCAGGCTCCTGCCCGGGGACTCACGGGTAGCGGAGATCAGGATCGATTATCCCGCCATGTCGATAGGGATATATAAATGGCATGTCCACTGGCTGGTTATCGTATTCGTTTTATCTATTGTCTTCGGATTCGCCCTGAAAGGAATGTTAAGGGTCGAGATATGAGGGCAGCGGAGCATATCGAAACCCGTATTCGAGCTGCAAAGAATCCGGGGTAGCGATACCCGCGCGCCATATCCTCAAGACGTGAGGTTGAGTGTGATCCGCCTCTTCTCGACGTCGGCGGCGGTAACCTTCACGCGCACCGTCTGGCCTATGTCAAACCAGCGCTTCCTCCAGTTTGCAACACTGTCTCTGGGAACGAGACCTTCCACGAAGACCTCCTTGACCTCGACGAACATTCCGAAAGGCAGAACGCTTAGAACGACCCCTTCATACTCCTGTCCTATATAGGACTTCATCAGATAAGCCCTCTCGAGGTTAATGGCCTCCCTCTCGATCTCGTCGGCCGTCCTCTCTTTCCTGGATAGCTGCTCAGCCATCCAGTCGAGGGACTCCTTGTCATATGGTGTCGAACCGTGTTTTAGCAGTGAGTTAGTAATCCTGTGGACTATCAAATCGGGATAACGCCTGATCGGTGAGGTGAAATGTGAGTAGTGCTTTATAGCGAGCCCGAAATGGCCTTTTTGCTCGGTCGAATATATCGCCCGTTTTAAAGAGCGCAGTATGAGCATGTTGACGGCCATTTCTTCGGGCCTTCCCCTGCTCATGTTGATCACCCGCTGGAAATCCAGGGTGTCTAATTTCCCCGAGGCCGACAGGGAGTAGCCCAGTTTTTTTAACCCCTCTGAAAGCTCGAGTATGGATTCTTCATCAGGATTTTCGTGAATTCTGTATATGGACGGGACCTCGGCCTTACGCGTATATTCGGCTACCGCCGAATTCGCCGCGATCATGAACTCTTCGATCAGCCCGTGCGCCAGGTTCCTCTGCGTCCTCACGACGTCCACGGTCCTCCCAAGCTCGTCCCGTATGAGGTCAGGCTCCGGGATATCGAAATTGAGCTCGCCCTTTTCGATCCTCCTCTCTCTTATATGCTGGTAAAGCTCGTTCATAATGAAGAGCTTCTCGGTTATCAGCTTCTCCTCGAGCGGCACCCTCTCCGAATCGCCGAGTCTCGCGGCGACCTTCGAGTAAGTAAGCCGCGCCGCGCTCCTAATCACGCTGTTATAAACCTTGAAATCCACCATCTGGCCCTTTCGGTTGAAGTCCATCTCGACCGTTTTCGTGAGCCTGTCCTTGTAAGGCACGAGGCTGCAGAGGTCGTTAGAAAGCCTTTCCGGCAGCATGGGTACGACCATGTGAGGCATATAGACGCTCGTCCCCCTGCCTAGCGCCTCGTTATCTATCTCGCTCCCCACTCCCACGTAGTGAGAGACGTCCGCGATCGATACCAGCAGCTTGTATCCCGAGTGAGTCCTCGTGATTCCGACAGCGTCGTCGAAATCCTTGGCGTCGTCGTTATCGATCGTGAATATGACCTCTTCCCTGAGGTCGACCCTCTTCTTCAGCTCGCTTTCCGGTATCTCGTCAGGTATCCCGGTTAATTCCCTCATCGCTCCGGGCGGGAATTTTTCCTCAAGCTCGTATTCCACCATCAAGCCCTTCTTCTCGACCTCGAGGTCCCCGGCCTTGCCGAGCACGTCCGTTATGCGGCCCCTTACCTTCCGGCTCGTCGAGACCCCTCCGCTTATCTCGAATACGACGAGGCTGTGGTTCCTCAGGTTCTTTATCTCACGGGCCTGAAGGTGGATGTGCGGTATCCTGTCGTCCTTCGGTATTATCTTTCCGGTGTTCCCGGTCCTGACGAACTTTCCCAGAATCCTGCCGCCTTTGACCATACCCTTGATGAGGGCGTTCACCCTTACAGGCTCGGGCTTAACTTCGGCGGTTTCCTTCGGGGCGGAATATATGTATCCGCCTTTCGTCCTGCCTATCTTCCCGTCCGTCACCATTTTCCCGAGGACCTTCTTAAGGAGCAGTCTCCCCTCCTTGGGCACGCCCAGCCGTCTGGAAAGCTCCTTGGTCCTCATAGGGCGGTGAGAGTTATTCTTTAAAAGCTTAAGAATTTCTTTCGGTTTTGGAAGTCTCATGTCTAAATCAGTGGAGATTATAGGTCACCTTCGATGGGTAATTTTTTATATTATCTGTTAAGGACAAGCGGGGTCTCGTTCCGTAAGAGAAAATAATATGTAGTAATGTTACATATATTATCGATTAAGTTCAAACCCGTGCGTCAAGAGTGCTTTGGCAGACCTATTTCCGGAACCGGACCGCAGGGTGTTGAATATGGGGAGAAATTCAGATAAGATTATGTCCGCCCCGGGAATTATATAATGATTCCGGAGAATTATATAACGTTTCGAGATTTATATAAAGTTTAAGGAGTGTTGATACGATATGCTCAGAAAGAATATACCCGGCGCAATACTGGTGCTGCTCATAGTATTCTCATTTATCGGTGCGGGGTTCTATCTTGGTGTAAAGATTAACTGGCAGGCGTATTTCAAGATCCTTTCGATCGTAGCGGTGATCGCCTTCATAGTCTCTGCGATCATCAACACCGTTCCCGCAGACAACAAGAATAAATAGGAGCGGCTTCGCCCCCAGCCAACATTAAATGCTCCGGCATCAGGGAGTAATGATAACCTCGCTCTGCCTGCCGGCGGAAGGGACGTCCTCTTCGGGGTGATAACGCAATATATGGACGAGGTAGCTTTGGAGATTCGAGTCGTTCTCCATATAGAACTTCGCTTCTTTCAGAAAATCATCCACGACACTCAGAGCAAAATCTATGGTGACCCTGTCTTCGGTAATATCGGAGCTGTCTTTAAATTCGGTCAATGCTATCAGTATCCGTGTCGACAATTCATTGGCAAAGCTGTTTTCGCTCTGATGCTGGTAAATGAGGCCTTTCTTCTCCGTATCGAGGGTGCTTTTCACGAGTGAGAGGGCCGAGACCACATCGTCGTTCCTGAGCTTCCTGTTGGCGCGGAAGGCGTCGGCAAATATTTTTTCGATCCTTGCGAAAACGCCCGGGTTCCGGTTATAGAGCTCCGCGCGCCGCACGTAAGTGACTGCGCCCTCTTTCCTGAGCCTCTGATGCATAACCTTGAGCTGCTGATGCTTCTGACCCTCGACGAAATAGACGCAGTCGAGCGGGCATTTTATCTCGACGCCCCTCTTCTCGCCGCAGCACACCGGGCAGATCGACGCCCTGAGCGCCGGACAGTGCCTCTTCGCTTTGCGCTTGCCGCAGCTCGCGCACTTCATCGGTCGATCCTATAGCGCTTTGGGAGTGACATTCTCTCTGACCCAATTGATAATCTCGTCGGTCGAAACGCCGGGCTCGAAGAGGGCCTTCACGCCCTTAGTTTTGAGATATTCGACATCTTCCTTCGGAATTATACCGCCCCCGAAAACCGTAACGCCTCCTATGCCCCTCTCCTCCAAAAGACGTACGACCTCCGGGAAAATATAATTATGAGCGCCCGACAGTATGCTGAGCCCCACTGCATCGACGTCTTCCTGAAGCGCCGTCTCGACTATCGCCTCGGGCGTATTATGGAGCCCCGTATAAATGACTTCGAATCCCGCGTCCCTGAGCGCCCGCGCTACTATCTTTACACCCCTGTCGTGACCGTCGAGGCCCGCCTTCCCTATTAGTATCCTTGCTCTCGAACCCTGACCCATGTCGAATACCCCGTATATGGGTAATTGAAATTCTGTTCCATGTAAGCGCACACTTTCTTACAGGCAATAGTTCACCCGTGAGCGGGCCCCGCCGCCGGTTAAAAATAGCCCGGGTCTCTGTAAACTCCGTACACTTCCCTGAATATATCGCATATTTCCCCGAGTGTCGCGTATTCCCTCACGGCATCGACGATCGAAGGCATCAGATTATCCCCGTTCCGGGCAGCCGTGACTATATCGTTCAGTTTTGCCCGTACGACTTTATTATTTCTCTTCCTCTTCAGCTCGCGCAGCTTTTCTATCTGACCCGTCTCGACCTTCTCCTCGATTTTAAGGGTCGGAATGGCGACTTCGCCCTCCGTGTTGTATTTATTCACCCCTACGATCGTTTTGATTCCGGTATCGAGCTCACGCTGATATTTATAAGCCGCGTCGGCGATCTCTTTCTGGGGATAGCCCGTTTCGATCGCCCTGAAAATTCCGCCCATTTCGTCGATTTTATTTATGTAAGCGAACGCTTCGTTCTCTATCCTGTCGGTAAGCAATTCCATCACGTAGCTCCCGCCGAACGGGTCTATAGTATTCACGACCCCGCTCTCCTCGGCGATTATCTGCTGAGTCCTGAGCGCGACCGTGACTGACTCCTCGGTCGGAAGGGCGAGCGTTTCGTCCATAGAGTTCGTGTGGAGCGATTGGGTCCCGCCGAGCACGGCCGCGAGGGCCTGTATAGTCACCCTTGCGACGTTGTTTATCGGCTGCTGCGCCGTGAGGCTCGCGCCCGCCGTCTGCGCGTGGGTCTTCAGCATCAGGGATTTCGGACTCCTGGCCCCGAAGCGCTCACGCATGATCTTCGCCCACATCCTTCTTGCCGCCCTGTATTTGGCGATCTCTTCGAGAAAATCGTTGTGCACGTTGAAGAAGAAAGAGAGCCGGGGAGCGAAATCGTCCACGTCGAGGCCCCGCTTCACGCCTTCCTCGACGTAAGCGATACCGTCTGCGAGAGTGAACGCAAGCTCCTGGACGGCGGTCGAGCCCGCCTCGCGGATGTGGTAGCCGGATACCGAGACCGGGTGCCACTGCGGGACTTCATTCGCGCAGAACTCGATAATGTCGACTGTGATTTTTACGGACGGCTCGGGCGGCGAAATCCATTCCCTCTGAGCGATGAACTCCTTCAGCATATCGTTCTGGAGCGTGCCCCGGAGCTTCCGCCAGCTGACACCTTTCTTCTCGGCCATGACGAGATACATGGCGAATATTATGCTCGCACTGCAGTTGATGGTCATCGAGGTCGTCACTTTTTCGAGGTCTATGCCGTCGAAGAGGACCTCCATATCGGCAAGCGAAGATACGGACACGCCTTCCTTTCCGACTTCCCCCTTCGAGCGTTCGTGGTCGCAGTCGTAGCCCATGAGCGTAGGCATATCGAACGCGGTGCTGAGACCGGTCTGCCCGTGCTCCAACAAATATTTGAAGCGCTGGTTGGTGTCCTCAGGGGTGCCGAAGCCTGCAAACTGACGCATGGTCCAGAGACGGCCCCTGTACATAGAGTTGTGGATGCCACGCGTATACGGGAATGAGCCGGGGAACCCCAAACGGCTCTCGTAATCAAAACCGTTCAGATCGAGGGGTGTAGAAAGGGGCGGTACTTCCATGCCGGAGATGGTGGTATAATCGGCCTCTCTTTTCGGGGCGCTGCCGTAATCCTTTTCCCAAAGTTCTCTCGCTTTCCTCAGTCTTTCAATCTCGTTTTCGTCAACGGACATCTGACCCTCCGACCCAATTCATTTGGACAAATCCCGGAACCCGTGAAGCACCCGGCACAACTTATTATAAATATTACCGAAAATTAAGCGTCTTGAAAAACAGTTGTCAAATAAATAGTAAAAAAGGGCGGGGATTAAGTCAACCAAGTGTTACAACATAGTGAACTCTTTAGAAGTTGTCACTAGAATAGATAGAATCGTTCAACTGAGCTTTTGACGTACAATAGAGGTAAAGCAAATGGCGGGTAGCGGCTTAAAAACACACTCTCCTTACAATGTTCGCTATCGCCCAACACTCTAAATCCTGCTTTACATCCATGCTACAACAATCAATCACCCGGAGGTGCGGCTACTGTCTGGGTAATAACTACAACTACTTCGATCAGCCCGTCGACTTCGGATATGAGCGGGCAAATAGCAAAAAACTCAGGTGGAATTTGTAACTGAATCCTGGCTAATATTATTTGTGTCCCGCCCTGACCTACAAACGCTGTGTACTGGACTATGAACTGACCAGAATCGATGCTCCCTAGTACAGGCACCTCCACTACGCTGAATCCTCCATTCAGTGTACCAATTACGGGGTTACTTATTGATACTTCAGCAAAGGTTCCAGGTTTGATTCCGAGCGTTGTAAAGATGAGTGTAACATCGACATCTTGAGGATTCTCCTCTTCGCCGCTGGGTACAGTTATTGGTCCAGGCGTTGGAGGGGTTATTCCTACACCTTGAAGCGACAATGTGATAAAATCGCTTTCTACATCGCCGCCGACCGGAAGTACGGTGGCAGATATATTAATTGTCGCTATTTCTCCTATTCCGATAAGCACGCCTGACAGGTAATTTACGAACGCGAATTCGTCCTCGACAGTACCACTGCTGTCAAACAGACATCCCCTCAACTGCGGCGGGAGACCGCTGCCGGAGAATGTTATCTCGAATTCTATGGGAGTACCATCCGGAACCAGATTGGTATTCACCTGAATGAACGAGTCCTCGCAAGCATTTCCGTAGAGTGTTAAAGGATTCGCGCTCAGGCCGATGATGGCAGTGTTTATCGGGTTCTCGGAGCTGTCTCCGTTGAGTCCGTCTAGACAGGCATATTGAGTGCCCAATAGCAGGGCGAAAAATAACAGGACCGAGAAAATGCGTATCGATCTATGTTTGAACAAGTTTCTGAGTCTCATAAAAATCCATCCCTCCTTATATAAAATCAAACTCTTATGGCACGTTAACTGTGAACTCGACTACATCGACCGAGCCGCTGTCTGTGGACGCCTCCAGGAACGCGGGGTCGATAATGTCCTCACCGCTTATCAGAATATCTACGAACGCAATCCCGCGGTCGTCCGTGAGGGTCTCGAACGGAGAATCTACGAAAGCCCCCATGGCGAACCACTCAGTTATATCTGTTAACGCGCATCTCTTCGGCGCGCAGGCGTCGTCGTTGACGAGCTGCATCGCCCTGGCGTCAGGCACGTTGTCACCGTTAGTATCGACTACGAAGTCATTCCTGCCGGCGAACGATGCTATCCATATAACCCTGACACTGTTCAAAGGTTCCCCTTCAGGACCGAGTACTATGGCCTGCGCGAGAAGGGTAGTCAGTCCATTGTCGGGGATAAAAACACCGGCTGGGGGGTCGAGTATTTCGACTGTAGATCCGAACGGGGCGAAAGGCGGGTTCGCACCGCCGCAGCTTACCGCGATAACTCCGGCAGTCAGCATCAACGCTATGATTGAGGGGAATAATAGTTTCCCCCTGAGTCTCCTGTTCATTACGTCATCCTCCTCTTTCTATATTTCAACTCGCTATTACCTTATTATCCTCGGAGTGATAAATACTATGAGCTCCCTCCGCTCGTCGTCAGTCGTGCTCCTCTGGAAAAGCCATCCGAGAAGAGGCAGTCTCGAAAACCACGGTATGCTGCTGTCCGTATCGGTTATCCTCCTCGTAAATATACCGCCGATAACTATTGTCTCACCGTCGCTCGCGAGGACCTGTGTAGTGGCCTCGTTCCTCCTGATACTGGGCTGCCCCCCCGCCCCGGTAAGTGCGGGATCGGGCGAATTGTCCGTTACGACGATGTTCATCAGTATCCTGTTATCGTTAGTCACCTGCGGCGTTACCTCGAGGCTCAGCGTGGCGTCCACGAACTGGGTCTGCGTACCGGCCGCCGATACGCTCAGGAACGGTATCGATACGCCCTGCTCGATCCTCGCGGGGGTGTTCTCGAGCGTCAGCACCTTGGGTGACGAGAGTATCCTGCCTTCTCCTCTCTGCTCGAGAGCCGAGAGCCTGAGGTCGAGGTCGTATGCCCCGGTCAGACTGCCCAATACGATCCCGAGGACACCGCCCGAGCCCGCGGCGGCCGCGGCGGGAAGGTCGATTATGAAATTGTCTCCGGTTGTTCCGAAGGGGCTCCCAATCGTGGAACCGCCTATCGCTACGCTCGACGGGAAAGTCGCGCCCGTCGGGTTCCCGGTGGCCGCGGAAGCCTCGTAATCGAACCCCCACTGAATACCGAGGTCGCGTGTGAAATCGAGCGTGGCCTGAACTATGCGGGACTCTATCAATACCTGAGGAGTCCTCGTATCGAGGTCCCCTACGAGGTCCTCGATCTGGGCGACTCTTACGCCGGTATCGTTAATTAGTATGCTGTTGGTACGTATATCGACCCTGAGCTCCCCTCTATCGCTCAGGAGCGGGTCTACGAGCGGTATGAGCTCTTCAGCCGTGGCGTAGTTGACGAAGATCTGCTTCGTGATCAGGGGCTCAAGCTCCTCGCTGGTCTCGGCCGCTCTCTTCACCGCGCGCTGCCTCGCCTGAAGCGTTCCCAGCGGGGCGACCCTCAACACGTTCCCGTCTATGAATGCGCCCAGTCCCGCATCCTCGAGTATAACGTCGAGCGCCTGGTCCCACGGGACGTTCGTGAGCTTTAGCGTGACCGTACCCGCCACGTTCTTCGAGATTATCATGTTCAGCCCGCTTATATCGGAGATAATCCTGAGCACGTCCCTGATGTCCGCGTCCTTGAAATCGAATGAAACGAGCTGGCCCTTGTATGTCTTCTTCGCGCCCGGCATCGACGTTAGCCTGAAGTCGAACGCATAGAGGTCCTCGGGCTTGACCTCGACCTCTACTTCTCCCCTTTCCGCCTGCATTTTCAGCTGTTCCCGCGTTTCCCCGAAATTGAGCGTAATGACGTTGCCGTTCTGTCCGATTTCCACAGGCACGTCGTCTTCCTTGAGCTCTATCACCATTATCACGTCGTTCGGCTTGATCGGGTCCCTGAAGGAGGATATGAAGTTAATCGGGCTGTCGAAATCACTCACGTCACGCGAGACCTGAAACTTATCCGCGAGTATGACGTCCATGAGCTTGAGAGTGACTTTCCTGTCCTCGTCCTGGAGCCTCTCGTACTGAGTGGTCCAGGCCGTTCCGACTGTCACTATCCCCATTCCCTGCTGGACCTCGAATCCGATACTCTCGATGTGGTTATATTCATCCGAGGGGTTCGGCATATTAACCGTCGTATTCTGAGGCACGACCGTAGTACCGGTTACGGCCTGTGCGAGCAGAGCGGGAGACGCTTTATTCGCCGCTGCGATGCCGGCAATTCCCGGTGTTTCCGCCGGCGAGTGATTATTGCGGTAGATTTGCCGCATCTGCCCGCTGTGAGCCCGGAGGCCCGGATACGGGACAGAGCATACGAGTACGAATGTTATTATCAGGAATCTCATTAATCCATCCTCCTTCACGTAATCATCCTGAATGCGATTTCCCCTATTCATCATTCTGAAACGCCAGTACAGACTGTTTCACTTCGATTTTTACCTCTCCGTACACATTCTCCATTTTCGTTCTTTCCTGCACCAGAATGCCGTTCTGCCTGACTTCGAGTATCTCCCCGTCGCTGCTCCCTATCTTGTCGCCCACGCCCAGGAAATAGGTATTAGCCTCGGGGTCCACGATCATAGCCTGCGGCTTCCCGCCGATCCATACGATCCCGACTATCCTGAACTGGTTGAGCGGGTATCTCTGAATGGGAGGACGCAGCACGACCGAGGGCGAAGAGGGTGTATCCACGAGCTTAATAAACGGCTTGAACGGGTCGCGCATCCCGGTCGAATCGTAAGGCAGCTTTTCCTCCCCGGTCGCTAGGGGCTCGACTTTCCCCGGCTGTGCCGGGCTTGTTGTATCCGGAGCTTCTTCTGAGGGCTCGGGAGCTGCCCCCGGGCCTTCTTCTCCCGCCGACTTCCCGGCTCTCTCCTCAGGCGTCTCGAGCTTATTCTCCCTGGCGTCTTTAATTACCTGTAACCCCTCGGACAGGGTGCTATCGGCGGGGGCATCCGCTTCCTCCGCGCTTATAGCACGCAGGGGGAAAAGGATAATCAACGAGACCAGGAATAATCGAATTAGTCCCGTCATTATGCTGTCGAATCGAGATATTTTAGTTAACACATTCATTTCTTGCGTTTCTTTCCCTTGATATTTTTGTTGTCGTCGGGCTTAGCCGCCTGCTCGGGCAGGAGCCTGAACGTAACGACGTCAAACTTAACGTTGAGGATCACGGTACCCCCGCGGATATTGTTACGGGTGAGCTGAAGGTCCCTTACGTTTACTATCCTCGGCAGCCTCGATATCCTGTCGAAGAAATCGGCAAGGTTAAAGTAAGTGCCGATAACTTCCATCTCTATAGGGATCTCGGCGTAGATCTCTTTCGTGACCTGGGGCTTGGGGGCGAAAATAATCGATTCGAGGTTAGAGGCGGCTATCTCGGAATAAACTCCGTCTATCAGAGCCGGTATCTCCTTATCCTTGGGCAGCTTGCGTGCGACAAGCTCGAATTCACGCTCAAGCCTCTTGTATTCCTTTTCAAATTTGGGAAGCTCAGCCGCGACCGCCTCGTATTCCCTGACCTTTTTCTCTTGCTGTCTCAGCTTGTTTTCGGCGGCCTGAAGCTGCTCGTTCCCGGGCGACCAGAAAAAATACCAGTAGACGAGAGATATCACTGCAATAATGAGAAGCAGGAGCCCGGCTTTTACATGAAGGGGCTGCTCGTTCAGTTTTTCGGAATATTCATCCAGGAAAGCCATTATTCTTTCACCGCCTTTCCCGGCTCGGGATCTTTTCCAGGCGTTTTCGGCGCCTGGGTCTTATCCTGCGTTCTGGACTTGCCGGCATAATCGAGCTTCGTGTTTATAACGAAAGCCCTCAAGTCGAGCTTGCGCAGCTCGGTTTTCTTAATCACGCCCAGCTCGACGCCGACGAAATAGGGAGAGGTCTGGAGGGCCTTCATGAAATCCGCTACGGTGAATTCGTTATCCGCTATGCCTACGAGCTTGGTCTGCGACCCCTTCTCCGTAAATTCGTCTATCCACGCTTTGTTCGGGATCGCGTGGGACAGGGCGTCCATCACATACAAAGGCCCCGTCCGGTTTTTCTCGAGCACGTTGATGATCTCGATTCTCCTGTTTAGCTCGGCGTTCCTGGCCTTAAAATCGTCGACCTTCTTCTTTATGACCTCGAGCTCCTTGATCCGTTTCTCGGCCTTTGCAATTCTCCTGTTAACCTCTTCTATCCTGTTTCCCTGCAAAATGTGTATCGCCGCAATAGCGGCGAATAAAGCCGCGAGAACGCATATCCCTATAAAGATTTCGCCTGCTCCCCTGACTTCCTTTCTTTCCGGCTCGGGAATAAGGTTTATCCTTATCATTACTTATCCCCCGGCTTTCTGGTCGCGAGACCCATCACGACGCTCATCTTCGGAGCTATCGCTTCTATATATTCGGGATCGAATTCGTTTTTATCGTAGAAAATATTTCTGAACGGGTTCATGAGATCGACGTTGGCTTCGGTCAGGTCCGCGAGGACGTCTATTAATCCGGGGACCTTCGACGAGCCGCCGCCGATCAGTATGCTGCCTACCTTGCTCGTCCACAGCGTCGAGGCGAAGAAATCGAGGGTCCGCTTGATCTCACCGCAAATCAATTCGTTGAAATTGCGGTTCAGGGTTTCGAGCTCCGGGGTCATTTCCCCCTCACGTAAAGCTGACTTGACCTTCTCGGCTTCCGCATAGTCGAGCCCCAGGTCCTTTATTATCCAATCGGTAAACTGGTTCCCGCCGGTCGTTATATCCCTCGTGAATATCGAAACGCCGTCCTTCAGTATGTTTATGTTCGTAACGGATGCGCCGATATTAACGAGCGCGATGAGTCCTTCCGCCTCCGGATAATTTATTTCGTACATATTCTCGAGCGCGAAAACATCGACGTCCACCACGACCGGGTTGAGACCGACTTCTCTCACGATCGATACATATGAGCTCGTGACGTCCTTCTTCGCCGCGACGATCAGAACGTCTATATTGCCCTCGGGCGTCTCCCCCGGGATGACCTGATAGTCGTAATTGACTTCCTGAATACTCTGCGGGATGTACTGCTCGAGCTCCCAGGGGATCGATTCCCTGAGCTCTTTCTCGGACATCTTGGGCAAGCTGACTTTTTTTATTATCACGGAGTGACCGGAAATAGAGATCGCCACATTCCTGGTCCTGACTCTCAGGTCTTCGAACAATGAGGAAATCGTATCCGCCACGGCATCGCGTTTTTCTATGACCTTGTTGACTATGGAATGGTGCGGCAGAACGGCCTCGCCAATATTTTTCAGCTGGTAGCCGTTCTTGGATGACTTTAGCTCTACGAGCTTGACGGCATTAGAGCCTATATCGAGACCCACTAGTTCTTTCTTACTTAAAAACAAATCATCCTCCTATGTTACATTACTAATTTAACCACCTTTTTGAAGTTATTGCAATACTCCATTTAAAAATATCAAACTGACCTTTAATAATTGGCAATAGACCACTTTAAACCTTAATTTTAAGAAACGGCGGCTTGGTAACTTCTAACTGTCTTGCAGTTGCAGTCATAACGAATATCGAAGAAATAGTTTATGATGACGGGGTGTTATAAAATTTCTAGTATGAATGGTGTAAGAGGGGTCGACTGATTGTTCAAGATTCTCCTGCTTCGGTAACCCTGCCGTCATAGGTAAGATACCCTTAGACCGTCGGCTTTGCGCCCCGCGCTTTCGCACAGTTTACCCTTTTTCGGTCGGAGACTTATACAACGATATCAACAATACAGTTTAAGTCCCTATGTGTCAATATTATTTTGGTGAGAGGCGAAACCGGGTGCTTGGTTTTTGTAAGATTATAATGAGGGGGTTAAGATGAGGGAGGGGTATCCGAAGCGTCTTCATAATATATTTCAACTTCCTTCGAAAATACCCTGTTCGGGTCTGTAGCGACCGAAAGACTGAAGAATGCCCTTTCGGAGGGATAAAGAAAGGCATTTGGGTCCTCATCGAATATCGAGACCGAATTCGCTTCGATAACATTACCTTCCCGATCCTTTAACACTATAACGATATACACGGAGCGAACAGGCGATTCCCCCGTGTTTATCAAAGCTCCGTTGAATTCCAGGTTACTATCAGCATCCATGCTTTCGAGTATCGGCCCGTCGAGCTGGACCACGCCATTCTCGTTCGGACTATCACAGCCCAGAGCACCTATAAAAAATATTAAAATAGCGGCGAAAATTAATTTCTTCATTGTTTTCTTTTTTCCGCCAACTCCGATATTGAGATCACATTCTTTCCCGATTCCTGTCTTTTGGCCGGGTCGGGACTTTCATAGTCAGTTTTATGATCGTCGATTATATCGCCCAGGACCCTGTGCATTATTTTAAGAGCGCCTATGGAGTGCTCTTTAAGATACCCCTTCTCGAAGATTATCTCTTTCTTCTTCCTCATCAGGAGGTAAAAGATGAAAGCCTGGTTATTCAAGACTATCAGCATCGCCGCGTAAAGAAGGTAGTTGTCCGCCAGCACCTTCTTTAATATCGCCTTCGTGTCGGAATCGATCTTGACAATCCCAAAGGGCTCGGTCTCGGTCTGTGTGGAGAATGGGACGGAAACTGAAATCATCCCGTTGATGTCCCTGACCGTATATCCTCCATCCGGATAAAACTCCTTCATGAACAAGCCGTCGGGCGTCAGGCTGTTTTCCACGTCTTTCCTGAATACGACACTGAAAAATTTAGGGGCTATCTCAAAAGTATTAAACAATTTTT
>Ga0187894_10001735_pt1 | contig 27395 bp, 22 predicted proteins | sample GBC1701081metaG_FD_136650 | JGI IMG/M metagenome (GOLD analysis project Ga0187894, IMG submission 136650) | White microbial mat communities from a lava cave in the Kipuka Kanohina Cave System on the Island of Hawaii, USA - GBC170108-1 metaG ... | reverse complement strand
CTTGAAGTACTCGAAGTCGGCTTGGCCGCGCAGCATGTAGACGGTGCCGGGCGTGCCCGTCGCGCACTCGTTGCCGTCGTCGTCGAAGATCTTGATCTCGGCGTTCGCCCACGCCTTGCCGACGGTGCCGGGCTTCTTCCGCCACTCCCCCGGCGAGACGATCGTGCCGCCGCCCTCGGTCGCGGCGTAGTACTCCCAAATCGAGTCGCCCCACCACGCGAGCATTTTCTGCTTTACGTCGGGCGGGCATGGCGCCGCGGCGTGCACCATCGCGCGCGTCGAGGAGCAGTCGTATTTCGCGCGCACGTCGGCGGACAGCTGCAGCATGCGATGGAACTGCGTCGGCACCATGTGGCTCGTTGTTACGCGGTACTTCGCGATCAGGCGCAGCATCTCTTCCGGCGTCCACTTGTCCATCAGCACCAGCGTGTGGCCGAGATGCATCGCCGCCGAGCCGAACATCAGCACCGCGGTGTGATAGAGCGGCGAGCCGGTGATGTGGACGTTCCCGTCCTCGGGCTTCACGCCGAACATCTGCTGGAAGCCGGTGAAGAGCGCGCCGATCAGGTCGGGATCCATCCCAGTGAGAGGCCGGCGCACGCCCTTCGGCCGGCCGGTGGTGCCCGACGTGTAGTTCATGATCGCGCCGGCGGTGCGCTTGTCCGGCGGCGCCGCGGACTGGCCCGCGCTCAGCTCGGCGTACGGACGGAAGCCTTCGAGCTTCCCCAACGCAAAGCGGTGCGACGCAGGTAGCGCGAGCTCGCCGGCCGCCTTCGAGATCGCGTCCGCGAAGCGCGCGCTGCCGACGAAGACCTTCGCCTCCGAGTTCTCGACGATGTACGCGATCTCGGGGCCTGAGAGATGGTGATTGATCGGGACGAGGTAGAGCCCGGTCTGGAAGCACGCGAGATACAGCTCGATGAACTCGACGCCGTTCTCGACCACCACCGCAACGACGTCGCCCGGTGCGAGACCGAGCGCCGCGAGACCGCGTGCGACGCGATTGCCGCGAGCCGCCAGCTCGCCGCGCGTGAAGCGCTGCTCGTCGGGCGCGACGAGCGCGAGCGCGCCCGCATCCGCCGCCGCGAACTTCCAGAAGCCGAGATCCGCCACGTCTCTTTCTCCGGGTGGCCCTTTGGGGTCTGACCCCAAAGGGCCAAGTTGAGCACTACGGCTTTGCGCTACTGACGATCCAAGTGCTGAAGTACTGCGATCCGCCGCCGTAGGCGTGGCCGAGCGCCTTCTTCGCGCCGTCGACCTGATGCGCGCCCGCCATGCCGCGCACCTGGAGCGCGCTCTCGGCGAAGCGGATCAGGCCGGAGGCGCCGATCGGATTCGAGGAGAGCACGCCGCCCGACATGTTCACCGGGAAATCACCTGTTAGGGCCGTCGCGCCCTCGTAGGTCATCTTCCAGCCCTGATTGCGCTCGGCGATCAGCATGCCCTCCATCCACATCGGCTCGAACCACGAGAACGGCACGTAGATCTCGGCGCAGTCGAGCTCTTGGCGCGGGTTGGTGATGCCCGCCTTCTTGTAGAGCGACTTCGCGTTGTCGAGCGTCGCACGCGGCATCACCTGATCGCGGCCGGAGAAGAAGGTCGGCTCGCTGCGCATCTCGGTCGCGTGGATCCACGCCGGCTTGCGCGGCGTGCGCTCGGCAAGCTTCTCGCGCGCCATCACCATCGCGCACGCACCGTCGGAGGACGGGCAGGTTTCGAGGTAGCGGATGGGGTCCCACAGCATCGGCGAGCTCGCGACCTTCTCGAAGCTGATGTCCTCGAGATGCAGGTGCGCGTAAGGGTTCTTCAGTGCGTTCTGGCGATCCTTCACCGCGACGCGGATGCCGGTGTCCTCGGGCGCGCCGGAGCGACGGATGTATCCCCTAACAAGTGGCGCAAAGTAGCCACCGGCGCCCGCTACGGTGGCCACAGAGAACGGCAGCGCGATCGAGAGCGCCCAGGTCGCGTTCGACTCGCTCTGCTTCTCGTACGCAACGGTGAGCACGCGGTCGTGGATGCCCGCCTGTACGAGGCTCGCGGCGACGATGCCGGTCGAGCCGCCGACGCTGCCCGCGGTGTGCACGCGCAGCATCGGCTTGTAAGCGCCGCCGATCGCCTCGGCGAGGAACAGCTCGGGCATCATCACGCCCTCGAACATGTCGGGCGCCTTCCCGATCACGACGGCGTCGATGTCTTTCCAGCTGCACTCGGCGTCCTCGAGCGCGCGCTCGGCGGCCTCCCGTAACAAGCCCGCCATCGAGACGTCCTTGCGCGAGGGCGCGTACTTGGTCTGACCGATCCCGACGACACCGCACAGCTCGGCCATGGCTAGTTGCCCTCCAGCACGCAGACCAAGTTCTGCTGCAAGCACGGCCCGGAGGTCGCGTGCGCGACGGCGCGGTCGGCGCCGCCTCGCCAGCTCTGCTGCGCCGCCTCGCCGATGCGCGAGAGCCCGACCGCCATCAGTGGGTTGCCCGCGAGCGCTCCGCCCGACGGGTTGACGCGCGTCTTGGCCGAGAGTCCGAGCGCGCGCTCGACCAGGATCTGCTGATGCGTGAACGGCGCCGAGAGCTCGGCCGCGTCGACCTTGTCACGCCACACGCCGGCCCTGTGTGCGGCGATCTCGCTGGAGCGCGAGCGCGTGAGATCCCGCACGCCCAGCTCCATCGGCTCGAGGATGTGCGCGATGCCGGTGATCCACGCTGGCCGCTTGCAGAGCTCCTTTGCCTTCTCGCCCGCGGCGAGGATGATCCCGCTCGCGCCGTCGCTGATCGGCGCGCAGTCGTGCTTGCGCAGCGGCGAGGCCAGCATCGGCTCCGAGAGCAGCTTCTCCACCTCGAAGTCGCCCTTCAGCTGCGCGAACGGGTTCGACTTCGCGTTGCGGCGGTCGCGCACCGCGCGCTCGGCCATCTCGCGCTCGGTCAGGTGTCCGTTCTCCAACAACAAGCGCGCCTGCAGCGCCGCGAGCGAGATCGCGTCCGGCCAGAGCGGCATCATCGAATACGGATCGAGCTGCAGCGCCATCGTCAGCGGCAGATCGCCCATCGACGGCTTGCCGAAGCCGTAGACGAGCGCGACGTCCGCGTAGCCCATCTGCATCTTCACCCAGGCCTCGTAGAGCGCCCACGCGCCGTCCATCTCGACGTGCGATTCGGAGACCGGCGGCCACGCGCCGACCGCGTCGAGGCCGGCGACGAACGCGAACGACTGGCCCGCCAAATAATCACTCGAGCCGGAGCACACGAAGCCGATCTGGTCGTTCGTGATGCCGACGCTCTTCTTCAGCTCGGCGATCACCGGCACGAGGATCTCGACCTCGTTGCGGTTCGGCTCGCGGCGTAGCGACGGCGACTGCACGAACCCGACGACCGCGATCTCGCGCATCAGATGTGCTCCTTGTACGAGTCGTAGGGCGCGTCGGGCTCGCCCGTCGGCTCGAAGTAGAGAATGTTCGCGACCGAGGTCGTCCACTGGTCGCGCGGCTTCCAGACCGCCTTCACGCGCATGCCCATGTGCACGTCTTCGAGCTTGCAGTTGAGCAGGTGCATCAGAATCGTGTTCGCGCCGTCGAGCAGGATCTGCGCGGTGATGTAGGGCAGCTGCAGCGGGATGTTCTGGCTCGGCACGCGCACGATCGAGTACGTGACGAGCGTGCCGACGTCCTTCAGCTCGACCGGCTCGCCATCGATCACGACGCCGTGCTGCGGGCACGAGCCGCGCGTCGGAAAGTAGACGCGCCCGTCGACCGGGCAGCGTTGCCCTAACAGCTTGCCCTGCGCGATCGCGCGCAGGAAGCGCGAGGCGCTCTGGCCCGCCGAGAACGTGTACTCGAGCTCGACCGGCGCCAGCATCACCTCGACCGGTCCCGGCGCCTGCGCAGCTTGCTCGCTCATCGCGCGCCTCCTTCCGGCACGAACGCGGCGATGTCGGTGATCGCGCCGGCGGTCTTCTCTGCCCAGCGCGCGCGCACGCGCATGCCCGTCTTCATCGCGCTCTCGCTGCCCGCGTCGACCACGTGCAGCAGCGGCGTCGCGGCGCCATCGAGCTGGATCAGCGCGTACGCGAACGGCCGGCCGAGCGGCTGCTGCTTGCGCGGCCGCGCGACCCACGTCCAGCTCTTCACGACGCCGGTCTCGCGCACCGGCACGAGCTCGGTCAGCGCCTCGGCCGTCTCCGGGTCGTACTCCTTCGGCGGCACGAGCACGCTGCCGTCCTTGCGGCGCGCGCCGAGGATCTGTCGGTCGCGTAGCGCGGTGAAGAACTTGCCCAGCACGGGGCCGAGCGAGCGCTTGTACGTGTAGGTGAGCTTGTGCGGCGCAGTGAGCGCCGGCTCGATGGGTCGACTCATGCAAACGACTCCTCACACGAGAGGGAGTCGCAGTGAAACACGTTGCATTTCCGCGGACAAGACGTCGGCGCGCCCGGCGTGCCGCGTCGTTGGCAACGCCGTTGCCGGGTCGTCGCGGATCCGTCAGCCCGAGGCGGCAGTTCCTTCGCGCGGCTTGACACGCCGCGGGCGAATCGGCGTCGGCGCCGTGCCCGGAGTGCTCGCGGCGAGCGGCGGATCGAGCGCGCGTTCGACTGGAGTCTCCGCTAGAGGCGGTTCCGCAGTCGCCACCGCCTTCGGCGCCGGCTTGCGAAACATCTGCCCGACCGCGGCCGTGCGCAGCTCCTCGAACGCATCGCGAATTGCGCGCACGAAAGCAGGCAGATCCGGCACGAGGTCTTGATCCGCCGCGAAGCCCCAGCACAGGCGCCCGTCGTAGCTGAACAGCGCGACGCCGAGGCCGGTGCGCGGCAGCAGCGGCACCACCGGATACATCCCGAGCAGCTTCGCCCCCACCATGTAGAGCGGGAAGCTCGGCCCGTGCACGTTCGTGACGATCATGTTCGCCGGACCGGCCGCGAGTCCGACCGCGCTCGCGAGCACGCGCGGCGGCAGCCAGTCCGCGAGCGACATCAGCGTCTCGACGCCGGCCGCTGCGTCGGAGCGCTTCAGCTGCGCCGTCTCTTCGCGGATCTTCGCGAGCCGCGTGAGCGGATCTTTCTCCGCGATCGGCAGCGGCAAGATCCATGACGAGACGTGGTTGCCGACCTGCCCGCGGTCCGCCGCGCGCCGCATGTTCACCGGCGCAGTCACGCGGAAGTCGAGGATCGAAGGCTCTGCGCGCCGCAGCAGTAGGTACTTCCGAACCGCACCCGCGACGGTCGCGAGCACGACGTCGTTCAAGCTCGCGCCGAGCACCTTGCGCACTTCGAGCACGTCTTCGAGCGGCATCGTCAGCCAGTCGAATTGGCGGTGCGGGCCGACCTCGCCGTTCAGCGGCGTCGCGGACGCCGGCTTCAGCGCGTAGCGCGCGAGCTGTTGGAGTGACGCGGCCCGCTTGCGCGCCTCCTGTGCGAGCGACTTGCGTTGCGCAGGCAGGCGCCCGAGCGCGCCCGCCAGCTGCGCCACGCGCCCGGCGCCGCGCAGCAGCTCCTCGTAGGCGAGCTCGAAGCGCGTCGGCAGCGGCCGCGGCGTGAACTGCGCGGGCTCGTCGATGTTCGTGCGCGGCGAGGGCGAGAGCATGATCTGCGCGAGATCCGCGCCCGCTGCGCCGTCGACCATGCAGTGATGGATCTTCGTGATCAGCGCGAACTGCTCGCCGCCTTCCACGCCCTCGACCAGCCACGCCTCCCAGAGCGGTCGCGCGCGATCGAGCTGTCGCGAGAGGATCCAGCCCGCGAGCTCCTTGAGCTGTGCGAGAGAGCCTGGCTTCGGCAGCGCTGCGTGACGGACGTGAAAACGCAGCTGGAAGTGTCGGTCGTCGACCCAGATGGGCCGATTCTCGAGCGGGCTGTACTCGAGCCGTTGTCGATAGCGCGGGATCAAGTGGAGGATCGACTGCATCGACGCGAGGAAGCGGTCGACTCGGACGCCGCCGTCCTCTCCACGCATCGGGCCCGCTTCGAAGATGCCGACCGCGGCGACGTGCATCGGCGCGTTCTCGCTTTCGGCGAGCAGGAACGTGTGGTCTTGCCCTGATAACCACTCGTAGGCGTAACGCGGCATCGCGAGCTTCCTCGCGCGCACACAGAAGCAAGTTGGGTGCCGTGCGCGGACGAGCCTGCGCGAGCGAAAACGCGGCTCGTGCCGCGCGTTGGTGCAGAAGCTGGTCGCGCGCTGCGCAGCCCGTGGCGGTTTTCAGCAGTAGGCGCCGTCGCAGAGGTTGTCAGAAAGCGATTTCGCCGGAGCGAACAAGTCGATCTCTGCTAGCGCGTTCGAGGACGCGACGTTCTTCGAGACGAGCGTGTCCCCGCTCGCCAGGATTCCGATGGAGCCATTCTGAAGGACACGATTCCCGATCACGAACCCACCAAGTCCGCTATCGCGAACGATTCCGATCTGACCATTCGCCCTCGCCTCGTTCCCCTCGGCGCTACCACTTTCCACTCGAATGCCGTGACCAAGGTTTCCCCCACGAATGACCGCGTAACCGACCCAGAAGGGCCGGCATGGACGCCACTGCCGCCGCAGGCTAGGGCTCGCACATCCTCCACTCGAGAAGAGGCGCCAAGCAGACCGATGCAGTCGCCGCCCATGCCGATCACGACCCCGCGTAGCACCTGGACCGAGATCTGATTCGATGAAATGCCCGCGACTCCGAAGCTGACGTTGCAGCCAGTGGGTGGTGAGCCGGTGCAGGCGTTCGTGCTCGCGACCTGAAATCCAGCGAGGTCGAGAGTCACGTTGATGGCCGCGATCTGAATCGCGCCGGTGCCGATCGGGCTGTCTAAGTTGCTCGTTAGCCGGTAGGAGCCGGGCGAGGTGATCGTCACCGGAAACCCCGGCGTGTCGCCCGGCGTGACTCCGCCCGCGAGCGCGGCGGCCTGATTGATCTCGATGACGCCGTCGCTTCCGTGGGCCGCAACCGTCGAAAAGCTCAGACTCAACGCCGCGATCCGAAACAGCTGAGTGGGACTCATGGCAGCACGCCTCCTCAGCCTCCTTGTGGTTTCCTCATGGCTGAACGTGGCGAGATTTCCGCTCGATCGCCGTCGCGATCAGCTCGCGCGCAGCCGCTCGATCACGCGCATGAACGCCGCGTCGTGGGCCGGATCGGCCGGCATGCGCAGGCTGATCCCCGCGGCGATGCCCGCGTAGCGAGCACGAATCAGCGCGGCGATCTCGCTGAAGCCCGCGCTCGGCACGAGCGCATCCAGCATTTCGTCCGTAATCAAAGCGCGCATGCCGGCCCAGTCGCTCGCGCGTGTCTTCTCGAGCAGCGCGCGGCCGACGGCGCCCCAGCCATGGTGCTCGAGCGTTCCCCAATAAGCAGGCGTCGAGTAGGTGAACGCGAGCACCTCGCGCGCGGCCTCGCGCTCGCGCGCGACGCTCGCTGCGTCCGGCCCCGTCGCGACCATCGGATTCGCGATCACGCGGATCGCGCTCGCCGCGCGGCCCGCAGCGGCGGCGCCCTCCGCGATCTTCGGTCGCATCCCATCTCTCAGGTAGGCCGGCGACGAGCTCGTCGGATGTGCGATCACGCAGTCGGCGGCTTCGCCCGCGACGCGCGTCATCAGCGGCCCGATCGCGCCGAGCCAGATCTCGATCCGCGCGTGCTCGGGCGCAAGCGCATCGGGCTTGAAGAATGGCTGCATGCGCGAGAGCGAGTACGAGTCGCTTCGGTACGCGAGCGGCTTCCCGGTCTGGAACGTCTCGAAGCACGCGCGCAGCGCGCCGACATAGTCGCGCATGCGCGCGGCCGGCGCGCTCCACGGCATGCCGAAGCGGCCCTCGACGTTGCCCTTCACCTGCGGGCCGAGCCCGATCGCGAAGCGCCCCCCTGATGACTGCGCCAGCGCCCAGGCGTCCTGCGCCACCAGCATCGGGCTGCGCGCGAACGCGACGATCACGCCGGTCGCGACGCGCAGCCGCGTGGTGCTCGCGAGCGCGAGCGTCGCCGCGGGAATCGCGTCGTAGACCGCCTCGGGAACGATCAGCCCGGCGAAGCCGAGCCGCTCCGCGCGCTGCGCGTGCGCGGGCATCGTCGCGAGCGGCATGCGCACGTCGTCGACGGCGGCCCAGATCTCCACAGCGTTCTTCCCCTCGCGTGCGGCAATGCTTCGCGAGGTAGCCCAGCGCGCCGGCCTTCGGCAGCGGCGCCCGCATGGCCTGCTTGATGCCGTCTTGATGCGGAGCGCGCGCGGCTTGACGCCGACCGAATGGCTCCGCGCTTAGGCTGCCGCGCGATTGGAGGTCGGCTCTGATGGATTTCGTCTACGTCGCCGGCGTGCTCGCCTTTCTCGCCGCCACATGGGGGCTGGTTCGCCTCTGCGAGAAAGTGAGCTGACGCGATGGCCGCTTTCGAGCTGATCGGCGGGGCGCTGTCGGTCGCCCTGCTCATCTACCTGCTAGTGGCGCTGCTCGCGCCCGAGAAGCTGTCATGACGGCGAACGGCGTGCTTCAGCTCGCCCTCTACTTCGTCGTGCTGACGGCGCTCGCGATCCCGCTCGGCCGCTACATGGCGGCCGTCTACGAGGGCCGCGCCGGTCTGGCGACGCGAATGTTAGGGCCGCTCGAGCGTCTGCTCTACCGCGTGGCCGGCGTGCGCGCGGAGCAGGACCTCAGCTGGCAGGACTACGCGTCCGCAGTCCTCGTGTTCAACGGGATCGGCATGCTCGCGGTCTACGCGCTCCAGCGCCTGCAAGGCGTGCTGCCGCTGAACGGCGCCGGCTTCCCCGCCATCGGCCCCGACGTCGCGCTCAACACCGCGGTGAGCTTCGCGAGCAACACGAATTGGCAGGCTTACGGCGGCGAGACGACGCTGAGCCATCTCGTTCAGATGTTAGGGCTGACGGTCCAGAACTTCGTGTCGGCCGCGACCGGCATGGCGGTGCTCGTCGCGCTGATTCGCGGCTTCACGCGAAAGCTCGCGCCGGGCGTCGGCAACTTCTGGGTCGATCTCGTGCGATCGACCGTCTACATCCTGATGCCGCTGTCGCTCGTCGTCGCGCTCGTGCTCGTCTGGCAGGGCGTTCCGCAGACCTTCGAGGCCAAGGCGACGGCGGAGCTGCTGGAGCCGACGACTGCCGGCGGCCGAGCCGCGCTGACGACGCAGGAGATCGCGCTCGGGCCGGTCGCCTCGCAGATCGCAATCAAGCAGCTCGGCACCAACGGCGGCGGTTATTACAACGCGAACTCCGCGCACCCGCTCGAGAACCCGACGCCGCTCTCGAACTTCGTCGAGCTGCTCTCGATCCTGCTGATCGCCGGCGCGCTCTGCTTCACGCTCGGCGAGCTCGTGAAGGATCGCCGGCAAGGAGTCGCGGTCTACGCCGCGATGTCGGTGATCTTCATCCCGCTGCTGCTCGTGTGCCTCGGCGCCGAGCAGCGCGGAAACCCCGCGCTCGATGCGCTCGGCGTCGATCAGGCCGCGAGCTCGCTGCAGGCCGGCGGCAACATGGAGGGCAAGGAGGTCCGCTTCGGCATCGCGAACTCGGCGCTCTGGGCATCGGCCACCACGGCCGCCTCGAGCGGATCGGTGAACGCGATGCATGACAGCTTCACGCCGCTCGGCGGCCTCGTGCCGCTCTGGCTGATCGAGTTCGGCGAGGTCGTGTTCGGCGGTGTCGGCTCGGGCCTCTACGGGATGCTCGCGTTCGCGATCGTCGCGGTCTTCATCGGCGGCCTGATGGTCGGCCGCACGCCCGAATATCTCGGCAAGAAAATCGAGGCCTTCGAGATGAAGATGGCCTCGCTGGTGATCCTGTTCCCGGCGCTGGTGATCCTCGTCGGCAGCGCGATCGCATGCAGCGTGCCGGCCGGCACGGCGACGCTCGGCAACCCAGGCGCGCACGGCTTCAGCGAGGTGCTCTACGCGTTCTCGTCGGGCGCGGGCAATAATGGCTCCGCCTTCGGAGGCATTACGGTCAGCGGCCGCTTCTGGGCGGTCGCGATCGCGATCGCGATGTTCATCGGCCGCTATTGGCTGATCGTCCCGATCCTCGCGATCGCGGGCTCGCTGGCGCGGAAGAAGGCGATTCCCGCGAGCCCGGGAACGCTGCCGACGCACGGGCCGCTGTTCGTCTCGCTGCTCGCCGGCACGGTCGTGCTGGTCGGCGCGCTGACGTTCTTCCCGGCGCTCGCGCTGGGTCCGATCGTCGAGCAGCTGCAGCTCTTCACCAAGTAACCAGGAGGCGAAGCGGTGCCCGCCAAGGCAGAGGCTCGTCCGCTCTTCGATTCTGCGATCGTCGCGCGCGCGCTCGTCGACTCGCTGCGCAAGCTCGACCCGCGCCACACGATCCGAAATCCGGTGATGTTCGTGGTGGAGGTCGGCAGCGTCTTCACGACGCTGCTCGGGCTGCACGCGCTGACGACGGGCCGCGGAGAGCTGTCCGCCGCCTTCATCCTCGGCATCTCCGCGTGGCTCTGGCTCACCGTGCTGTTCGCGAACTTCGCCGAAGCGATGGCAGAGGGTCGCGGCAAGGCGCAGGCGGACGCATTGCGCGCCGCGCGGCGCGACATCGTCGCGAAGTTCCTGTCCGAGCCGCGCCGCGACGCCGCGGTGGTCCGCGTGCCTTCCGTTCAGCTCGGCAAAGGCGACGTCGTGCTCGTCGAGGCCGGCGACATGATTCCCGCCGACGGCGAGGTGATCGACGGCATCGCATCGGTGAACGAGAGCGCGGTGACCGGCGAGAGCGCGCCGGTGATCCGCGAGAGCGGCGGCGATCGCAGCTCGGTGACCGGCGGCACTACGGTGATCTCGGACTGGATCATCGTGCGCGTCACGGCCAATCAGGGCGAGACGTTCCTCGATCGCATGATCGCGCTCGTCGAAGGCGCGAAGCGCCAGAAGACGCCGAACGAGATCGCACTCGACATCCTGCTCGCCGCGCTGACGATCGTGTTCCTGCTCGCGACGGTGACTCTGCAGCCGTTCTCGCTGTACGCGGTGGTGTCGTCCGGCGCGGGCGCACCGGTCGCGATCACGATGCTGGTCGCGCTGCTCGTGTGCCTGATCCCGACGACGATCGGCGGGCTGCTCTCGGCGATCGGCATCGCGGGCATGGATCGCATGATTCAGGCCAACGTGATCGCGACCTCCGGCCGCGCCGTCGAGGCGGCCGGCGACGTCGACGTGTTATTGCTCGACAAGACCGGCACGATCACGCTGGGCAATCGTCAGGCGACCGCCTTCCTGCCCGCGCCAGGCGTGCAGGAGCGAGATCTGGCCGAGGCTTCGCAGCTCGCGTCGCTCGCTGACGAGACGCCCGAAGGGCGCAGCATCGTCGTGCTCGCGAAGGAGCGCTTTGGCGTGCGGGGCCGCGACGTGCAGGCGCCAGGCGCGCACTTCGTGCCATTCAGCGCGAACACGCGCATGAGCGGCGCCGATCGAGGCGAGCGCAGAATCCGCAAGGGAGCGGCCGACGCGATCGAAGGATTCGTGAGGGAGCAGGGCGGCGAGCTTCCGAGCGCCGTGCGCGCGAGCGTGGAAGAAGTGGCGAGAAGCGGCGGCACGCCGCTCGTCGTCGCCGACGGCAAGCGCGTGCTCGGCGTCGTGCAGCTGAAGGACATCGTGAAGGGCGGCATCCGCGAGCGCTTCGCGGAGCTGCGCCGCGTCGGCATTCGCACGGTGATGATCACCGGCGACAATCCCCTTACGGCAGCGGCGATCGCCGCCGAAGCCGGCGTCGACGATTTCCTCGCCGAGGCGAAGCCGGAGATGAAGCTCGCGCTGATCCGCGAGTACCAGGCGAAGGGCCACCTCGTCGCGATGACCGGCGACGGAACCAACGATGCGCCGGCGCTCGCGCAGGCCGACGTGGCAGTCGCGATGAACACCGGCACTCAGGCCGCCAAAGAAGCCGGAAACATGGTCGATCTCGACTCGAACCCGACCAAGCTGCTGAGCGTGGTCGAGATCGGGAAGCAGATGCTGATCACGCGCGGCACGCTGACGACGTTCTCGATCGCGAACGATCTGGCGAAGTACTTCGCGATCATCCCCGCGATGTTCGCGGCAACGTATCCGGCGCTCGATGCGCTGGACGTGATGGGCCTCCACTCGCCGCAGAGCGCCGTGCTCTCGGCGGTGATCTTCAACGCGCTGATCATCGTCGCGCTGATCCCCCTCGCGCTGCGCGGCGTGCGCTATCGGCCGGCGCCGGCCGGCGCGTTGCTGCGACGGAACCTGCTCACCTACGGGCTCGGCGGAGTTCTGCTGCCGTTCCCGTTCATCAAGCTGATCGACCTGGGCCTCGTGGCCGTCGGTCTCGCGTGAGACGGAGGCGTTCATGATCCCCCTGCTTCGGCCCGCGCTCATTCTGTTCGCGCTGCTGAGCGTGCTCGCCGGGCTCGCGTACCCGGCCGTCGTCACCGTAATCGCCCAGGCGCTGTTCGCGGATCAGGCGAACGGCAGCCGCGTTCAGGACGGCGAGCGAATGCTCGGCTCGTCGCTGCTCGGCCAGCCGTTCGCGGATCCGCGCTTCTTCTGGAGCCGGCCGTCCGCGACCGCGCCCGCGCCGTACAACGCCGCAGCATCGACGGGCTCGAATCAGGGCCCTTCGAATCCCGCGCTGCACGAGGCCGTGAAGCGCCGAGTGGAAGCGCTGCGCGCAGCGGGGAGCAGCGCGAGCGAGCTCGTTCCCATCGATCTCGTGACGGCCTCCGGAAGCGGGCTCGACCCTCACATCACCCCTGCCGCGGCGTTTTATCAGGTCCCGCGCGTCGCAGAGGCGCGCGGCCTCGCCGCGGACGAGCTGCGGCGCGTGGTGGAAGAGCACATCGAAGGGCGCGCACTGGGCCTGCTCGGCGAGCCGCGCGTCAACGTGCTGCTGCTCAATCTCGCGCTGGAAGGAAAGTGAGAAGCTCCTCGCCGGGAGCCGAAACGCGAGGTGCTAACCCTCCCGGCACTGGGGCGAGGTGGAGCCTCCGCTCCGGATCTCGAGAGGCGCGGAGATGAGCGAGCCGGTGCCGCGTCCCGATCCCGACGCCCTGCTGCGGCGCGTCCAGGACGAGGAGGCGCGCGAGCGGCGTGCGAAGCTGAAGATCTTCTTTGGTTTTGCGCCGGGCGTCGGCAAGACCTACCGGATGCTGCAGGTCGCGCGCGATCTCGTGATCGAGCAGAAGGTGGCCGACGTCGTCGTCGGCGTGGTCGAGACCCACAAGCGCTTCGACACGGGCGCGCTGTTGTTGGGTCTCGAGCTGCTCCCGCGCAGCCGCATCGATTATCGCGGGAAGCTGCTCGAAGAGCTCGATCTGGACGGCGCGCTGGCGCGCAAGCCGCGGCTTTTGATCGTCGACGAGCTCGCGCATACGAACGCCCCGGGCTCGCGCCACGCGAAGCGCTGGCAGGACGTGCTCGAGCTGCTCGACGCGGGCATCGACGTCTTCACGACCGTGAACGTGCAGCACGTCGAGAGCCTGAACGACGTCGTCGCGCAGATCACCGGCGTGCAAGTGCGCGAGACGATCCCGGATTCGATCCTCGAGCGCGCGGACGAGATCGAGCTCGTCGACATCGCGCCGGAGGAGCTGCTCGCACGCCTGCGCGAGGGCAAGGTCTACTTGCCCGAGCAGGCGCGCCGCGCGGCCGACCACTTCTTCCGGCGCGGCAACCTGCTCGCGCTGCGCGAGCTCGCGCTGCGGCGCATGGCGCAGCACGTCGACGAGGACGTGCGCGAGTTCCGCGAGCAGCACGGAGTCTCTGCGACCTGGCCGACCGGCGAGCGCATCCTCGTCTGCGTCGGACCGGCACCGAGCAGCGCGCGCCTGATTCGCACCGCTGCGCGCCTCGCGGCCGGGCTGCGCGCGCCTTGGGTCGCCGCGTATGTCGACGCGGCCGCGCTCGGTGGCATCGGCGAGCCCGATCGCGAGCGGCTGGAAGCTCACCTGCGCCTCGCGGAATCGCTCGGCGCAGCGGTGATCCGGCTCTCCGGCACGCGGACTTCTCAGGCGCTGCTCGCGTACGCGCGCAAAGAGAACGTGACGCGGATCGTGATCGGCAAGCCGACGCACTCGCGCTTGCGCGATCGCCTGCGCGGCTCGCTGCTCGACGACGTGGTGCGCGGCAGCGGCGACATCGAGCTGGTCGTGATCTCCGGCGATCCGCAGGAAGCTCGGCCGGACCCGCGCGCCGAAGACGGAGGGCACGCGAGCTTTGCGCCGACAGATTGGCTCGCCGCAGTCGGGTTGGTGGCCGCGACTAGCGCGCTCGCTGCGCTGCTCCGACGGATCGCGCAGGTGCCCGACGTCGAGATGCTCTACCTGCTGGCGGTGATGATTGCCTCGCTGCGGCTGGGGCGCGGGCCGTCGCTGCTGACCGCCGGCCTCTCGGTCGCGGCCTACGACTTCTTCTTCGTCCCGCCTTTCCTCACGTTCCGCGTTTCCGACATCAGCTACCTAATGACCTTCGCGATGATGTTCATCGTCAGCTTTCTGCTGAGCGAATTCATGACGCGCATCCGCCGGCAGGAGCAAGATGCGCTCGCGCGCGAGGAGCGCACCGCGGCGTTGTACGCGCTCTCGAGCGAGCTCGGCGCTGCCGTGGATCTGACGACGGTGGGCGAGGCGACGGCGCGCCTCGCCGCGCGCTCGTTCGAGGCGAGCGCGTTCGTGCTGCGCGCCGAAGCCGACGGAGCGCTGCGAGCACTCGCCTCCCATCCGCGCGAGGCGACCCTCGAGCGCAACGAGCAGGCCGTCGCGCGCTGGGCGCTCGAGCACGGCAGACCCGCCGGCCTCGGCACCGACACGCTGCCGGGCTCGCGCGCGCTGGCGGTGCCGCTGCGCGCGGGCGCGGAGGCCTACGCCGTGCTGGCGCTGTTGCCGCGCTCGCCGCGTCCGCTGCGCTCCGAACAGCGCGGCTTCCTCGACGCGTTCTGCCGGCAGGCCGCGCTCGCGCTCGAGCGTGCGCGGCTCGCCGAGGAAGCGCGCGCGGCAGCGGTTCACGCACGCACCGAGGAGATGCGCAGCTCGCTGCTCTCGGCCGTTTCGCACGACCTGCGAACGCCGCTCGCAGTCATTACGGGCGCCGCGACCTCACTGCGCGACGACCGCGCTCTCGCTTCCGATTCGCGGCGCGACTTGGTCGAGACGGTGTGCGAGGAGGCCGAGCGGCTCGAGCGGCTGGTCGCGAACCTGCTCGACATGACGCGGCTCGATTCCGGGCGTGTCGCGTTGAAGCGCGAATGGGTGCCGCTCGAGGAGATTGTCGGCTCCGCGCTGACCCGATTCGACAAGGCGCTCGCCAGTCGCGAGCTGGGCGTCGACATCGCGAAGGATGTGCCGGCGCTCGTCTTCGTCGATCCGATCCTGATCGAGCAGCTGCTCGTGAATCTGCTCGAGAATGCGATCAAGTACGCCGCCGAGGGGCCGATCGAGGTCGAGGTGCGCGCGGCCGGCAGCTCGTTCGAGCTCAGCGTCGCGGATCGCGGGCCGGGCTTGCCGCCGGAGATTCAGGCGCGCGCGTTCGAGAAGTTCGTGCGCGGTCCGACGGCGACCGCGCGCGGTGTCGGCCTCGGGCTCGCGATCTGTCGCGGCGTCGCCGAGGTGCACGGAGGGAGCATCGCGGTCGAGAATCGCGCGGGCGGCGGAGCATGCTTCCGCGTGCGGCTCCCGATCGGCGAAGGGCCGCCGAGCGCCGCGGCGCCGCCGCTGCCGTGAGCGCCGCGGCGCCGCTTGTGCTGCTGGTCGAGGACGAGGCCGCGATGCGGCGCTTCCTGCGCGTGTCGCTCTCGGCGCACGGCTTTCGGCTGCTCGAAGCGGAGAGCGCGGGCCTCGGGCTCTCGCTCGCTGCCAGTAACAACCCGGAAGTGGTGCTGCTCGACCTCGGTCTGCCCGATCTCGACGGCCTCGATTTGGTGCGGCAGCTGCGCGAGTGGAGCCGCGTGCCGGTGATCGTGCTTTCGGCGCGCGGCCGCGAGCACGACAAGGTCGCCGCGCTCGACGCAGGCGCGGACGACTACCTCACCAAGCCGTTCGGCGTGAACGAGCTGCTCGCGCGAGTGCGCGTCGCGCTGCGCCACGCGCAGCGTGAGAAAGAACCCGCAGCCAGCACGCTCCAGCTTCCCGGCCTGCGCATCGACTTCGCGCGGCGCGAGGTCTGGGCCGACGGCCGCGAGGCGCGCCTGACGCCGCTCGAGTTCAAGCTGCTCGCGCTGCTGGCGCGCAACGCCGGCAAAGTGCTCACGCACCGGCAGATCCTCAGCGAGGTCTGGGGCGCCGCGCACGCAGGACAGAATCACAACGTGCGCGTCCACATCGCGGAGCTACGCAAGAAGATCGAGCTCGACCCCGCGCGCCCGCAGCGACTCATTACGGAGCTCGGCGTCGGGTATCGGCTGCGCGATCGCGAGCCGGAGTGATTCGAAGGCTCACGCCAGCGGCAGCGCGAACGAGTCGTCCACCGGCTTTCGGTTCGCGAAGAACGGGCCTAACACCTTCTGCAGCTCGTCGACTGTCCACGGCACGTCGTGCTCGTGGTCGAGCGCAGGCTGCGGCGCGGCGTAGATGCGCACGTGCTTGCCCCACATCTGGATCAGGTTGCCCGAAACGTTCGCCGCGTGCGGCGACGCGATCCACGCGACCACCGGACCGATGTGCTCGGGCGCAAAGCTGTCGAAGCCCGAAGCCGGCGGCGCGTACATCGCGGCCCACGTCGACGCCATCGTCATGCGCGTGCGCGCGCGCGGCAGGATCACGTTCGCGGTGGCGCCGAAGCGCAGGCACTCGCGCGCGGCGGACAGCGTGAGGTGCGTGATCGCCGCCTTCGCGGCGGCATAGTTCGGCTGGCCGAGCTGACCCATCATGAACGAATCGGACGCCGTGCTGATGATGCGGCCGTAGATCGGCTGGCCTGCCTTCCCGCGCTCGCGCCAGTGCGCGAGCGTGTGCCGGATCATGCAGAAGTGGCCCTTCGCGTGGACGCGCAGCACCGAGTCCCACTGCTCCTCGCTCATCTTCTGGATCATGCCGTCGCGCGTGAAGCCCGCGTTGTTGACGAGAATGTTGAGATCGCCGAACGCATCGATCGCCGCGCGCACGATGCGCTCGGCCTGGGCGAAATCGGCGACGTCGCCATATGCGGTGATCGCGCGCCCGCCCGCAGCCTCGATCTCGCGCACCACCTCGCGGGCGGGCGCTTCGCTCGCGCCCTCGCCGGAGAGTGAGGTGCCGAGGTCGTTCACGACAACGGCCGCCCCCTGACGCGCCAGCTCCAGCGCCTCGATGCGCCCGAGGCCGGAGCCTGCGCCCGTAACAATCGCCACCTTGCCTGCCAGCACCGACATCTCGTTTCCTCCCGCTCAGATCCGCTCGATCAGCGTCGCCGTGCCGATCGCCGAGCCGCAGCACATCGTGATCAGTGCCGTGCCTGCTCCGCTGCGCTCCAGCTCGTGCAGTGCGCTGACGATCAGCCGCGAGCCGGTCGCGCCGACCGGATGGCCGAGCGCGATCGCGCCGCCGTTCGGGTTGACACGCGCGGGATCGATCTCGGGAAACGCGCGCTGCCAGGCGAGCACGACCGCGGCGAACGCTTCGTTGCACTCGAACAGGTCGATGTCGCGCAGGCTCAGCTTGCTCTTCGCGAGCATGCGTCTCGTCGCATCGATCGGGCCTTCGAGGATCAGCGCCGGGTCGGAGCCGACCACGACGTCGTAGCGAATCCGCGCACGCGGGCGCAGGCCATGCGCACGCGCCTTCTCCGCGCTCATGTAGAGCAGCGCCGCCGCGCCATCGGAGACCTGAGAAGAGTTGCCGGGCGTATGAATGCCGTCCGGCTGCACCGGCTTCAGCGCGGCGAGACCCTCGCGCGTCGTGGGCCGAATGCCTTGGTCCGCTGCGACGCGCGTCGTCCCGCCGGTCGGCTTGCCGTCCTCCCCAACAACCGGCGCCTCGATCGGCAGGATCTCGCGCGCGAAGTGGGCCGCCGCAGCCGCCTTCGCAGCCAGCTCCTGCGAGCGCAGCGCGAACGCGTCCGCGTCGTCGCGCGTGATGCCCCACTTCTTGGCGATGCGCTCGACCGCGATGAACTGGGAGAGCGGCTCGTCCCAGGCGAAGCTCGGCGGAATGAAGAAGCCCGGGCCGTTGATCACGTTCGCGCCCAGGCCGACGTGGCTCATCAGCTCGATGCCGCAGGCGATGCCGCAGTCGATCGTGCCGCCTTTGATCAGCGCGCTGACGAGATTGTTGGCTTGCTGACCGGACCCGCACTGCACATCGATCGTGGTGCCCGCGGTGGAATGATCGCTGGTCACGGCGCCGAGCCAGGCGTGGCGCGTGATGTTGTTGGACTGCTCGCCCGCCTGCGTGACGCAGCCGCCGAAGATCTGCTCGACCTCGCCCGGCGCGATGCCCGCGCGCAGGACGACCGCACGCTGGACGAGCCCGAGCAGCTGCGCGGCGTGAAAGCCGGAGAGCTCGCCCTTACCGAGCTTCCCGCGCGCGATCGGCGTGCGCAGCGCTTCGACGATGACCGCATCTGCCATGTGAGCCTCCAGCGGGGCGTTCCTGCCTAACAGGGGACGTTCCGCAACCGAGTCAACTGAGAATTCGTGAGCGCGCGCTCTCGAACGAGCCTCCGGAGCTCCGGAATCGCGCGGATCCGGCGTCGATCGGCCGGGTCATGGGCGGCCCAGGATCAGCGCGCCGGTAGGGACGCCGACGCCGCTCGTGACGAGCACGTGATCGGCTTTCCTCGGCTGATTCGCGCTCTGGCCGCGCACGAGCCGCGCACCTTCGGCGATGCCGTTGACGCCGTGGATGTAGGCCTCGCTCAGTAAGCCGCCGTGCGTATTGTTAGGGAGACGCCCGCCTACCTCGAGCGCGCCGCCCTGGATGAAGTCCTTCGCCTCGCCCTTCTTGCAGAAGCCGAACGACTCGAGCTGGATCAGCACTTCGGGCGTGAACGCGTCGTAGAGAATCGTCGCGTCGATGTCCTGCGGGCCGAGCTTCGCCTGCGCGTAGACCTGCTTGCCCGCCAGCTCCATCTCCGGCAGCGCCGCCATGTCGGAGCGATAGAAGCTCGTCATCTGCTCTTGGCCCGCGGCCGAGGCCTGCGCGACGGCCCTGATCATCGCCGGCGGCTGCTTCAGATCGCGCGCGCGCTCGGGCGTCGTAATGAGTAGGGCGCAGCCGCCGTCGGTCTCCTGGCAGCAGTCGTAGAGGCGCAGCGGCTCCGCGACCCAGCGCGCGGCGAAGTACTGCTCGCGCGTCAGCGGCTGCTGGTAGAACGCGGCGTTCGGGTTCCTCACCGCGTGCGCTCGCGTCGCGAGCGCGATCGTCGCGAGGTCGTCGTGCGTCGCGCCGTATTCGTGCATGTAGCGCTGCGCGCACAGAGCGACCCACGAGGCCGGCGTCAGCATTCCGAACGGCATGTACCAAGACCAATGAATCAGATCGCTGGTGATGATGTTGCCGCTGACGCCCTGCCCCATGCGCTGGCCCGAGCGGCCGTTCAGCGCGCGATACACGACCACGTACTTTGCGGAGCCGGTCGCCACCGCCATCGCAGCTTGATGCACGAGGCCGACGCACGCTCCGCCGCCATAAGCGATCCGGCTGAACAGTGTCAGCTCCCCGATCCCGACCGTACGCGCCACCTCGACTTCGTCGCTCGAATCCATCAGGAACGTGACGAGGCCATCGACGTCGGAAGGCGAGAGCCCGGCGTCGTCGATCGCGCCGCGCACGGCTTGCGCCGCGAGGCTCAGCTCCGAGACGCCCGAGTTCTTCGAGTACTTCGTCTGGCCGATTCCCGCGATCGCGGCCTCGTCGTGGAGAGTGATGGGCACGTGTTCCCTTTCGGTCCGCGGCTTCGCCGCGCTGCGCGCTGCGCTTCCGCCTAATCACTCGGCAGCCGGACGCGCACCTTCGCGGTGACGTGGCTGCCCCAAGAGTTGTTGCCCGCGACCTCTACCTCGACGAGCTCGGGGCTCGCGGAGAGCACCTTGCCGCGCAGCTTCAGCGTGTCGCCCGGCATGCACGGCCCGCCGAGCTTCAGCCAGACGCCCTTGACCACCGCGTTCGGGCCGGTCCAGTCGGTGACGTAGCGCCCGACCAGGCCCTTGGTCGTGAGGATGTTCATGAACATGTTGGGCAGGCCCTGCGCCTGCGCGGCGGCCGGGTCGTGATGCACGGGCGTGTAGTCGCGCGACGCGATCGCTCCGCCGGCGACCAGCGTCGCGGTCACGGGGATGTCGAGCGGTGGCAGCGCGTCGCCGGGCTTCACGTCCGAGCTGCGCAGGGTTTGCTTCATGGCGTCGCCTGTTCGAGAGAGGTGTTAGGCAGACCGTGCGCCGCGATGTCGGCGCCGAGCGCGGCGAGCTGAGCCGAAGCGCCACCGAGCGCGAGCTCGAGCCCCTTCGACCAGAGGAAGTAGCGATGAATCGGGTAGTCGACGTCGGAGCCGATGCCGCCATGCAGATGCAGCGCGGCGTTCACGATGCGCGAACCGCCCTCCGCGGCCCAGAGCTTCGCGACGCGCGCCTCGCGTTCGGCGGCTAGGCCCTGCGCGAGCCGATAGGCCGCGCGCCACATCACCCAGCGCATCGCTTCGAGGTCGATGAAGGCGTCGGCCTCGCGGTGCTGCACGGCTTGGAACATGCCGATCGGCACGCCGAACTGGACGCGCTCGCGCGTGTAGCCGGCCGTGATCGCGAGCGCCCGGTCGCAGACGCCGACCTGAAGCGCCGCCAGCGCAGTCAGCGCGCGGGGCTGCAGCCAGCGCAGGATCTGGGCGCCGTCGGCCGGAAGGCGCGCGTCTGCGCCGACCCGTACGCCAGCGAGTGTCAGCGAGAAGAGCGGCTCGCCGCTCGAGGTGACACGCGGCTCGAGCTTCACGCCCGAGCTCGCAGCGCTTTCGACGACGAACAGCGCGACTCCGTCCTCGCTGTGCGCAGGAATCAACAGCGCGCTCGCGGCGCGCGCGTGCGGCACGAAGCGCTTCGCGCCGTCGAGCACCCAGCCCGCGCCGTCGCGGCGCGCGCGCGTTCCCGGCGCGAACGGGTCCGCGCTGGCGGCGTCGTCGAGCGCGGCCGTCAGCAGCGCCTCTCCGCTCGCGACGCGCGGCAGCCAGTGCGCTTTCTGCGCCGCGCTGCCGAACTGAGTGAGCGGCAGCGCGCCGAGTACGAGCGTGGCGAACGCCGCGCTCGGCAGCGCGGCGCGCCCGAGCTCTTCCAGCAGCACGCATAGCTCGCAGAAGCTCATGCCCATGCCACCGAGCGACTCGGGGATCGCGATCCCCAACAAGTTGGCATCGGAGAGCTGCCGCCAGAGCGCCGCCTCGTGCCAATCCGCGCCGCGCTCGGCGGCGCGCAGCCGCTCCTGCGTCGCCTCGCGCTCGAGGATCTCGCGCGCGAGCCCGCGCACCGTCTGCTGTTCTTCGGAGTACGAGAAGTCCATCTCTAACGAGCTCCGCTCGCCTGCGGCTCGCTGCGCGCTGCCTGCGCCGCTGCGCGGCGTTGGGCAGCTTGCGTTTCGCGACGGCGTCGGCCGGCCGTCCTCACTCGGCGGCTCTGAACTTGCGGCAGACGAGCTCCGCTCGCCTGCGGCTCGCTGCGCGCTGCCTGCGCCACTGCGCGGCGTTGGGCAGCTTGCGTTTCGCGACGGCGTCGGCCGGCCGTCCTCACTCGGCGGCTCTGAACTTGCGGCAGACGAGCTCCGCTCGCCCGCGGCTCGCTGCGCGCTGCCTGCGCCGCTACGCGGCGCTCGCCCGCTTGCGTTTCGCAACGGCGTCGGCCGGCGGTCCTCACTCGGCGGCCCGGAACAGCGGCAACTTGAAGCCGTCTTCGTCGGTGTGGATGAAGCACTCGACGCGCATCCCGATGCGCAGCGCGCTCGGATCGCAGCCAACCAGGTTCGAGAGAATGCGCTCGCCCTCTTCGAGATCTACGAGCGCCGCAACGATCGGATACTCGTAGCCGGGGAACTGCGGGTAGTGCACCGTCGTGAAGCTGTGCAGCGTGCCGCGCCCGCTCGCCGCGATCGAGTCCCAAATGAGCGAGCCGCAAGCGTCACACATCGGGCGCGGCGGATGGCGCAGCTTGTTACACGCCTGGCAGCGCTGGATCGGCAGGTGATTCTTCTGCGCGACCTCGGTCCACCACCAGCCGTTGTCGTGACCCATCGGCGGCTTCAGGCGGCTCGGTTTCGCGGGCTGCGCACCGACAGCGGCCGGTGCGGCCGCGCGCGCCGCGTCCTTCGGAATGAACTTCAGCACGCGGAACGTCTGCCAGCCGACTTCGGCGCCGGTTTGATCCGTGAAGCGCGTGCGCGTCGTGATGAAGAAGCCGACGCCCGCTCCGGTCGATTTCTCCTCGCTGATCTGCTCGATCACGGTCTCGGCGCTGACGACGTCGCCGGGCACGAGGTAGCGGTGGAACGCTTGCTCGGTGTCGGTCCCTAACACGCCGCTGTAGCCCGCCTCGCTCAGAATCTTGTGCAGGCGATGCTCTTCGTTCTGCGGCTCGTCGTAGCCCTTGTGCATCTCCCAGCCCTGCATCGTCCAGGCGTCGAGCATCATCGGCGGCGCGACGATGCAGCCGAACGGGCTGCGCTTCGCGACCTCGGCGTCGAGGTAGACGCCGCTCGCGTCGCCCATTGCGTCGCACCACTGGCGGATCATCGGCTCGTTCACCGCGTCGCGCGCGGTGACGCGCGGCCCGATCGGCTTGCCGACGAACGCACGGATGCGCGTCTCGAGCGCCGTTTTCTGTGCTGCGGTGAGGGGCATGCGCAGTTCTCTTAGTTGTTACGGACGCGTGCGCGCAGTCAGCGCCGCGAGCGCGGTTGCCCGAGCCCGGCCTGCGCGATGATGTCGCGCTGCACTTCGTTCACGCCGCCGCCGAAGGTATTCACCATCGCGAGCCGGTAGGCGCCTTCCATCAGGCCGTCCGTCAGCGAGCCCGGCTCGCCGCGCCGCGCGATGCCGAGCTGCTCGCTGATCTCGAGCAGCTGCCGGTAACAGTCGATCACCATCTCGGTGCCGAACACTTTCAGCGCCGACGCGTCAGCCATGCCCGGCGTGCCCTGATCGATCAGCCACGCGCTGCGCCAGTTCAGCACCTTCAGCGCGTCGAGCTTGGCGTAGACGCGCGCGAGGCTCGCCTGCACCCACGGCACGTCTGCGACGCGCCCACCGCCGGGGCGCTCGGTGCTTCGCGCCCACGCCACCATCTCCTCGTAAACCCGCTCGAGCGAAGCCGGCATCGCGAGCGTGATGCGCTCGAGATTCAGCTGGCCGGTGATCAGCGTCCAGCCGCCGTTCACCGGACCAACCGTGTTCGCGAGCGGGACGCGCACGTCCTCGTAATAAGTGACGTTCGTGCGCTCACCACCGACCGTCTTGATCGGCGTCGCGCTGAAGCCGCGCGCGCTCGTCGGCACCAGGATGATCGAGATGCCCTTGTGCTTCGGCGCGTCGGGATCGGTGCGCGCGGCGAGCCAGATGTAGTCCGCCGCCTGCGCGTGCGTCGTGAACACCTTCTGGCCGTTGATCACCCACTCGTCGCCGTCTCGATCGGCGCGCGTCTGCAGCGACGCGAGGTCGGTGCCCGCAGCGGGCTCGGAGTAGCCGATCCCGAACAGCATCTCGCCGTCGCGAATGCGCCCCAAGAAGTGCGACTTCTGGTCGTCGCTCCCGTACTTCATCAGCATCGGACCGACCGTGTTCACGGTGATCAGCGGGAGCGGCGCGCGCGCGCGCCAGGTCTCGTCCCAGAAGATGAACTGCTCGAGGTGACTGCGGCCCTGGCCGCCCCACTCGCGCGGCCAACCGATCGTCAACCAGCCGTCCTTGCCCATCCGCCCCATCGCCTCGCGAAAGGCCGGGCCGCCGAGCTCGTCCCACTCCGCGTCGAGCCGCGCGCGCAGGTCGCCCTGCGCAAACAGGTCGCCGTAATAAGCACGGATGCGCGCGCGCAGTGCTTCTTGGTCGGGGGAGAGATCGATCCGCATGCTCGCCGCCTCGCGCGTCGCGAGGTTTTTGGAACGTGTTCTATTTCAACGATGCATGAATTCTGCGCGGCTGTCCAGATCGTTCGAGCTCCGCTCGGCTTCGCCTCGCTGCGCGCCGTCTGCGCCGCCGCGGCGCTGGACGGCTTGCGGGAACCGCCGCAGCGGAGTCTTCACGCACTCGGTGGTTCTGTCTCGGTTCGTTCGAGCTCCGCTCGGCTTCGCCTCGCTGCGCGCCGTCTGCGCCGCCGCGGCGCTGGACGGCTTGCGGGAACCGCCGCAGCGGAGTCTTCACGCACTCGGCGGCTCTGTCTCGGTTCGTTCGGTGCGGGTCAGTCCTCGGGCAGCACGAGCTCGACGGCCTCGCGCACGCGCTGGGTGATCGTGCCGATTGGGTGGAGCCCACTCGCCCAGCCGATCAGCGAGGCGAACCAAACGTTCTGCAGTACCAGCGCGATGCGGCGCTCGCGCTCCGATCCGCTCGGCTCGGAGAGCGGCGTCGCGATGTCCGGCGGCTCGTCACGCAGAGCCGCAACGACCATCCGCGTCATGCGCAGGTGGAACGCCGCCTGTTGCACCGCGCTGCTGGCGTCGCTCGCCGCGACCGCGCGCAGCGCCGCGCGCGCGAAACTCGGCCGCCGCGTCAGCCCGCGCGTCGCGCGCGCGAACAGCTCGACGAGCCGTTCCCGCGAGCTGGCAGAGCGCGGCGGGCGCTCGGCGACGACGCGCAGCAGCTGCGCACTGTCCTCGTTCACCGCGAAGAGGAGCACGTCCTCCTTGCTGCGGAAGTACTTGTAGAGCGTGCCGAGCGCGACGCCGGACGCGTCCGCGACGTCGCGCAGCCGAACGCCCTCGAAGCCGCCGGTCTCGGCGAGCGCGATCGCCGCGTCGACGATGCGGCGCACGCGCCCGAGCTGCGAGAGCGCGAGCCGCGGCGCCGAGAGCTCCGCTGGCGATTCGCCGCGCGCGTCGGAAGAGGCCATCGGAGAATTAGAACACGTTCCAACGAGCAACGGGAGGGTTCTTTCGAACGCGAGCGCGCGCGAGAGGGAGTGAGGCGGAAGAAAGCGAGGACGGAAAACCGGAACGCGGAAATGGGGACGTCCGCAGAGCGACCCGGACGCCAACGTGAACGCGCGTTCTCGGGGATCGAATAGACCTGGTTGCGGACGTCCCGCTACTTCACCCACTTCGCGATCACGCTCTTCGCGGCGAGCGCGAGCACGCTGCGCGGCAGGAGGCGCATCGCGACGTTCGCACGCGCCCAGTTGAACCAGCCGCTCACGACCGATGGCTGATGGCCGAGCGCGGCGAGTGCATCGGCAACGACTTCGGCAGCGCTCGCGCCTTCGTGCGGCAGCTCGTCGGCGCGTGCGGCGAACTCGGTTTCGGTCGAGCCCGGCAGCAGCGAGAGCACGTCGACGCCGGTGCCCTGCAGCTCGCCCCAGAGCGATTCGCCGAGGAAGTTGTCGAAGACTTTCGTCGCGCTGTAGAGGGCGTGCAGCGGGAGCGGCTGCGAGCCCGAGACGGAGCCGGTGAAGATCACCGCGCCGCGCCGGCGCGCGACCAGCTTCGGCAGCAGCGCCGCGGTCAGCGCGACCGGCGCGGCACAGTTGAGCTGCACCATCGCCGCGAGCCGCGCCGGCTCCTGCTCGTGGAAGCGGCCGACGTAGCCGACGCCGGCGTTGTTCACGAGCACCGCGATGTCGAGCTCGGCGCACGCTTCGAGCAGCGTCCGCACGCCCGTCTCCGTAGCGAGATCGCACGCGACGCAGCGCACGCGCACGCCGGTCTCCTCGCGCAGCTGCTGCGCGAGCTGCTCGAGCTTGTCCGCGCGGCGCGCCGCGAGCACCAGCGAAACCCCGTCGCGCGCGAGCGCGCGCGCGAACTCCGCGCCGATTCCGGAGGACGCGCCCGTAACAACCGCCCAGTCTCCGTAGCGCTCGCGCAACGAACGCCGCGCCGGCTGAAACAGCTCCTGCGCTTGCCACAGCTCGCGTGCGATCACCGCGAACAGGAGCGCCGCGACGCCGCCGAGCACGATCGCGCCCGTTTCGCGGCGATAGAGCAGCGGCCAGACCAGCATCGAGAACGAAACCTGCGCGGTGTAGAGCGCCGCCCACGGCCACATCCAGCTGCGCATGCGCCAGAAGCCGTACGTGCCCATTCCGTAGACGAACCAGTGCGGCCACTCGAGCAGCTTCGCCCACCAGCCATGGAAGCGGACGCCGAACCACACTTCGTCGTCGTAGCGCGTCGGCTTCATCATCAGGTCCCACGGCACGTAGATGAACGCCATGAACGCGCAGAACAGCAGCAGCCCGTTCATCCACCACGGACGCCGTGCAAGCTGGTGGCGCAGCCAGTCGCGCATCGCGGGCTAAGCCCTCGCGCCGAGGCGCGCGAGCGCGGCGTCGAGCGATTTGCGCAGCAGCGCCGCGCATTCATCGAGCTCGGCGTCGCTCGCGTTCAGCGGCGGGCCCAGCACGATCACGTCCTGCGCGGGCGCGCAGCCGCCCGGATAGAAGAAGGCGCCGTGCGCAAGCCCCGCGCCGACCACGGCCGCGGTCGCGCGGGCTTCGGCGGGGAACGGCTCGCGCGTCGCGCGCTCGCGCACCAGCTCGATCGCCAATAACAACCCGCGCCCGCGGATCTCAGCAACGTTCGGGTGATCTCCGAGCTCGGCTTCGAGCCGCCGGCGCAGGCGCGCCCCACTCGCCGCCGCGCGCGCGACGAGTCCGTCGCGCTGCATGATCTCGAGCACCTTGTCGGCGATCGCGCACGCCCCCGGGTGCGCGCTGTACGTGTAGTACATGACCTCCATGCCGGCGGCGCCGATCGGCGCGCTGACGGCCTCGGTCGCGTAAACGCCGCTCATCGGCGCGTAACCGGCAGCGAGCCCCTTGCCCGCGATCATCAGGTCCGGCGTCACGTTCCAGTGATCCACCGCGAACTTCGCGCCGGTCCTGCCGAAGCCGCACATCACCTCGTCTGCGATCAGCAGCACGCCGTAACGCCGGCAGATCTCGGCGACGCGCGGCAGGTAGCCGTCAGGCGGCACGAGCGCGCCCGCAGTCGAGCCGCCGATCGGCTCGAGAATCACCGCGGCGACGTTCTCGGCACCCGCGCGCTCGATCGCCTCCGCGAAGCCGTCCGCGCAGCGCAAGTTGCACGCGCTCTCGCCGTGGCAGCTCGCACAGCGCAGCGCATAACAAGCAGGCGCCTTCGGCCAATCGTGCAGCCACGGCTCGAAGCCCTTGCGCCGCTTCGCGTGGCCGCCGACGTCGAGCGTCGAAAAGGTGGTGCCGTGATAACTCAGCTCGCGACCGATCACCTCGAAGCGCTGCGTCTCCCCCTTCGCGACGAAGTGCTGGCGCGCGATGCGCAGCGCGAGGTCGACCGCCTCCGAGCCTCCGCTCGCAAAGATGCAGCGCGTGAGGCCGGCCGGAAGCCACTCACGCCGCAG
>Ga0187894_10001734_pt1 | contig 27395 bp, 19 predicted proteins | sample GBC1701081metaG_FD_136650 | JGI IMG/M metagenome (GOLD analysis project Ga0187894, IMG submission 136650) | White microbial mat communities from a lava cave in the Kipuka Kanohina Cave System on the Island of Hawaii, USA - GBC170108-1 metaG ... | reverse complement strand
GGGCGGCGGCGGCGCAACCGCATTTACCGGCGGTGTTGGCTTCGGTTCTTTATCAGTTTGTTGCTCCTTTGCTGCTTTGTCAGCCTTCGCTTTACTCTTTTCCTGATTGCGCCTTACTTCCTCGATCTCCGCCTGCAACGCTTCAATCTTTTCTTTATCTTCGTTAGTCGCCGCCGCTTGTGCATCGTTAGCTTGTTGCCCGGTTGTTGGCGAGGCAGGGTTCGGGGTTGGTTGCCTGGGTACAGGAGCAACCGGCTGTGAGGCATTGCGACCTTTGAAGACGAAATAGGCAGAGGCAGCCAGAGCCATCAAGAGGACAACAACAGCAGCCGTGGCAATGCGCTTTTTCGTTGGCGAAGGCTCGCCACGCGACTCGTTGCGTGATGCAGCACTATCAGGTTTCTCATCGGTTTTTGCTGAACCGAAAGCCCGCGTCAACGGCGCTGCCATAGTCTTTTTTGAACCGGCATCTTCTGGTGTCAGGGTAATCACGCGCTTGCCTCGTTCGCCGGTCGGGGTTCTAACTTCGAGTTCATGAACGCCCGGTATCAGATTCAAAGTTGCTTTGCCGTCTTCATCAGCCAGCGCCACCGCCTGTGCGCCAATGAAGACCTGGCTACCTGCCGGAACCCCTTCCAACATCAGCATCGCCGTCTTCATCGCCTCCGCGCCGCTCTCCATCCGCGCGGTCTGGTATGCCATCGGCGCGGTATCATCGCCAACGACAGGCGACATCATGGTTTGCCGCGCCGCCAGCGTAACCTGTAAATCGGCACGTTTGCCATCTTCGAGAACGACATTGATCTGGTAGTCGTCATAGCCAGTTTTGCTGACGCGCAAGGTATGAGAACCAGATGCTAAAGATTCCATGAGGAAGGTGCCTGATGCCTCATCCGACGAGCCACGCAGAATGTCATCAACATAGATGCTGGAGCGCGGCGGCGAAGTCGTGATGGCAAGTTGCGCCATTTTCACGGCAACCGTCGCTTTCGCATCAGTACCCGATAAGGCGCGAATGTCAGCCAGCATTTCGTCCGCCGTCGCATAGCGATATTCGACGGTCTTCGCTGTCGCTTTTTTGATAACGCGTTCCACTTCGTCCGGCAAATCGTCGAGATTTATCGGCGGCAGCGGATGGCTTTCGTGCAGCGTCCGCATCTCTGCCCAGTAGATGAGCGGGTCGGAGGATTGCGATTGAAATGGCGCTTTGCCTGACAACATTTCATAGAGGATGATGCCGAGCGAGTAAATATCAGCGCGGCTGTCGGGTGCAAGCGAACCGGAGATGCGCTCCGGCGACATATAGACGGGCGTACCGAAACCTTCGCCTGCCAGAGTCAGGTTTTCGCCGCCAAGCAACCGGGCAATGCCGAAGTCGAGGATTTTGACCCCGGGGTTGTCGCTATCGCCAGTCAACATAATGTTATCGGGTTTCAGGTCGCGGTGAATGATGCCCTGCTGATGCGCGTAGCTGAGAGCTTCGAGCGCCTGCGCGATAATCAGCAGCGCCTGGTTGAGTGGCAGTTGCTTCTTTTCGTGAATTTCATCGGTCAGCGTTTTGCCCGACAGAAATTCCATGACCAGATAGTACGAACCATTATCTTCACCGAAAGTATAGATTTTCGGCAGATTGGCATGGTCGAGTTTCGCCATGGCGATGGCTTCCTGAAAGAAGCGTTGTTTGAGTACCGGGCTGCGCGTGTGTTTTTTATGAAGCTCTTTAATGGCAACGATGCGCCCGCTGGCGTCCTGAGCTTTGAAGACCGAGCCAAAGCCGCCGCCGCCGAGATAATCGCTGACCAGATAATTGCCGATTCGTCTGCCACTCATACGGTCACTCCATAAGGAAAGGTAAAAGTAAAAAGGCAAAAGTAAAAAACTTTTGGAACTTGCAGGTGAATTATCCCACAAGCTACACCTACAGTAAACAACTCCGCTTCTGCTATTTGACTACCGAGGTCAATCAATAGCCTGCAAAAATTCGCTTTTCGTCTCCTTTTCGCCTTGATTGGCTTGTCAAAAAGCCTGTTGCCGTGTCAATGTTAGTGCATACAAGCTCTGTCTCGTTGCAGGACCACACCCCAAAATTTATTGATAGAGGGAAATTCTTGGCTCGAAAAGTACAAACAGCAGTTAAGCGAGCGCCGAAGAAGACCTCCGGGGCGAGTGAGAAAGCCGCGGCATCAGAACGGCGACGCTTTGAACGTGCGCCCATACAGGCTCAGGTTGAGTATGAACTGACGAACAGCAGCAGCGGTCCATCGCGTGTCCGTCGCCACATGGCGAATATCAGCACCGGCGGTCTGTTCATTACCACCGAAGAACGGCTGCGAGCCGGAACCCGTATGGTGGTGCGCTTTGAATTACCGAATAAACATCGGGTCATCGCGGTTTCTCGCGTCAGTTACATCCGCGAAGGCGTCGGCGTCGGCGTTGAATTTCTCAATCTTGATACGGATGATTTTGAGGAGATTCACTCATATATTGCATCGTTGAAAGAAAGCGCCTGATGGCGGGCAGGTTCACAAGAGACAAAGCTAGCGCCTGCATAGAAAATTAGGGTCAATATAGTTTGTGACTATGATATGATGGTCGTGCCAACAGACTGTCATCAATCTTAAATTGTCTCTGGCAATCGCCCTTGAAACGTCAGTGTGATTGCCTTCGGATGGTGGGATGATCCGAAGCTAATCTTCAGGTTATAATAGGGGAAATCATGTCTACATTACTTTGTCCGTTGTGTAAACGCTCGTCAAATCAGGAACATCATTTCGTCAACCAAACATCCCGTCTGTGCAGCGAGTGTTGTTCGCTAATCGCCACCATCATGCCGCAAAGCAGCACGGCAGAGGCAAGTAGCCGAACGCCGCCGGCGCTGTCTGAGGCATCGCTCGCTGTGCCAATTGTCAGCGTCCCAATAGCTACTCCGGCATTTACGCCGGTCTATGTTGCCGAGACGGCAGAAAATTTCAGTGCGGTTCCGGCAGCGCCGCCGCCTTTTGAGATAACTCCGTCCGGCGATTTCGCCACTGCGGAATCTACCGCCTTTCCGGCGGCGGCGCGAGTCATGGAATCACCGCGTTTTGTGCCACCGGCAACGGTTGGCAATCTTGCCATAGACCGTTCCAGAGAACCACAAGAGGCAATCAAACCCGTAGAAGTGGAGAGCGAAATTGATGAAGATTCACTCGCGCCACATAACCTCAATTCGCCAAAATCGGCTAAACACCTTAACACGCCAGTAATTGATGATGTGCCGCCGGGTTGGGATAATACACTAGATCAATATCCGTTGCTGTTAGTGCCGCAGAGCCGCGCTAAAACCTATTCGACCCGGCAAACAGCCGTTCTTACCCTGCTTGTCCTTGTCGGTCTGGCAGCCGGTTTCTTTTCGTTCAAAGCAATGTTTACCTCGAATGCCGACAGAGCGGCAGAGGATAGGCAGATAAACCTGCCCGCGCCGGTAGTTCAGAACCAGTCGGCGACCTCTGCGCCGGTAGAAAAACCGCTTGCTCAGTCGTCAACAACTGCTGCTCAGAAAACGGAGACAAAAGCTGACTCTGCGCCGGTAAGCAACGACAAACCTGAGGCAACGCTGCCTGCGCCAGCCGTCTCTGAAGGAGAGGGCAATTTAACTTTGCAGGCGGCATATTTGTCGTCGGCAACAAATGCGACCGCCTTTGTAGACAAGTTGAAAAAAGCAGGCATTCCGGCTTATGTTTCTCCTTCCGGCAGTAAATTCAAAATTTTAATCGGCAGGTTTTCTACCGAAGTGGCAGCACAACGCTATATGTCAACTGCCAGAGAGCGAGCCAAATCGGTGGGCGTGGATTTGCAAGAGCTATTGGTCAACAAAGAGTAAGTCTGCACCGCGTTATGGAGCAAAGCGTTATCAAGAATTTCACCCCGCAGAATACCGACTACATGAAAATTGTCGAACGCTATGCGGGCTACATCGAATCGCCGGTTCTGCGCTTGAAATTCCTCAACGCGGCGATGCAAACCCCTGTGCGCCGCCGCCGGCTTCTGAAACTGCCCTTTGTTGGCTCGTTGCCGGAGCGAGCGCAATTGATTGTTGAACTATCGAAGGTGTTGCCGCCTGATCGTCCAGCGCCATTTTCTTTCCGTCTGACTTCGTTGCTCTATCGCTTGCGTACTTTGGTCTACGCGCTCTGCCTCGTTGTCGTCGTAGGTCTTGCGGTGAGCGCCATCTATGCCGGGTCAAAATTTATCAGCAATATAGCCGGTTCCAATCAGGCGCAGAATCTCGCGCTGCAACCGTCGCCGGAAGCCAACAACTCCACCAATACCGGCGAAGCGGTTGCCGCTATCGGTTCGGAAGCCGGTTTGCCGCTTGATAAGGTTTGGCTGGCGGAAAAGGGCGATGGCTACGAATTCTACAGCAATGGCTCACGCATTCTAACGCAGTATGAAACGGCGGGCGAGACCCAGGCTTTTTATAGTTTCGAGAACCAGCGTTTGACGGAAGATGTCGGAGACATTGCGCTGCAAACGAAGCCGGTGGGCATTATCTATCATTTGACTGAAAGCGATCTGTTGCCGTTTTCCGACAAATATAATGCTTCGTTAATCTATAACTCGGAAACCTTAATGGAGTATGCCGCCAGACATAAGCTCTATCATTACCTTATTGACCGCTTCGGCAGAATCTATCGCATCGTCAACGATGAACATATCGCTTACCATGCCGGTAATTCGATATGGAGCGATGGTAAACATACGTGGGTCAATCTCAATGCCAGCTTTCTTGGCGTTAGCTTTGAAGGAAAATCAACGGCTGGCAAGGGCGCGGACGGCATCAATGAGGCGCAAATTTATGCGGCGCGGGTGCTGACGGCAGTGCTGCGCTCGAAGTATCAAATTAACGATGCCAACTGCACCACGCACGGGCTGGTTTCGACCAATCCAGCGGCGCGGTTGCTCGGTCATCATACCGACTGGGTTGCCGGTTTCCCCTTTGAGGCAGTCGGCCTGAGCAATAAGTACGAAGTCGAGATGCTGGCAATTTCGCGTCTGGGCTTTGCTTACGACCAAGCATATATAACGGCGGCGGGCGGCAAAAAGTGGGCTGGCTTAAGCAAAGCCGAAGCGGTTTTATGGGAGGAAGCAAAACAGCATGGTTTGGTGATTGAAGAGCAACGTCGCGCCCTGTGGGAAAACTACCGCCGCGCTTACGCCAAACAACACGCCCTTGACGAACAGCGCGGCGCGGCGATGGCAGAGGAATAGAGGTCAGAGGGTAGATGCTATTGCACACATACTGTAAGGTTAGATGTTGAAGGTGAATCTTTACTGCATACTCGCAATTAAAGATTACTACCATCTGACCTCCAACATCTGACATGAATCAGGCGGACTTAATCAGTGAAGTGGCAAAATTGACCGGACTGCCAAAAGGCAAAGTGGCACACGCCGTAAAAGCCTTGTTCAAGATCATTGGCAAAACCGCGAAACGGGGGGCAAAGATTCAACTCAACGGTCTTGGCTCGTTTATCCTGAAACCCGACAAACCGCGACGGAAGAACTTTTTTTTCGTGGCAAAACAGAATCAGACAGTAAAGCTCCAGCGTAAAAGCAGGGTTATGTTTAGATTCAGTAGAAAGGCGGTTGCAGAATTGAACCGCAAATCTTACAAATCCACAAAGAAACAAAGAAAATTCGGAGGCAATAGAGAGATGGCAGAAGAGAATCCAACGGCAAACACTCAGACGACCGGCGAAACGAGCGCCGCTTACGGTCTTGATGTCGGCACGAGTCGTCTGGTTTTGGCGAGCGGTGCCGCAGAAAAGGCGGCAACCAGTACGGAATTGAATGCTTTTATAACCGTTCCTTACTCCAAAATTACCGAAAATATCCTCAAACAGAATAAGATTACTTATTCGCTCAATGACGGCAATCTCATTCAGGTCTATGGCAATGAAGCGGGACGTTTCGCCAATGTCTTTAATGTCGAAATCCGCCGCCCGATGATGGCAGGCACGCTCAACCCCAACGAAGAGAATGCCACCGCCATCATTCAGGCAATTATGAAACAACTGTTGCAACGCCAAGGCACAGGCGAAATTCTGCGCTTCAGCGTTCCCGGTCCGGGACGCGATGGCGGTATCGCCGCCGACCTTGTTTATCACGAAGCCATGTTGAAGAAATGGCTTGATGCGATGGGCTATAACTCAAAAGGCGTCAACGAAGGCATGGCAGTGGTTTTTGCCGAACTCGAAAAAGAGAACTTCACCGGCATCGGTATTAGTTGTGGCGGCGGTATGTGCAATGTCGCGCTCGCCTTTATGTCCATTCCGGTTATGACTTTCAGCACCAGCAAAGCCGGCGATTACATTGACCGCAGCGCCTCTTCCGTGACCGGCGACCGCGCAACCAGAATTCGTGACATTAAAGAGAAGTCGCTTGACCTCTTGCGCCCGCCGGAGAACAAGCAGGAGAACGCCCTGCATATCTATTATGACGATGTGATTTTATCGCTGGTCGAAACTCTGCGCGGCACATTGTCGGAAACCAGAAATATGCCGGCGCTGGATCGTCCCGTGCCGATTGTGCTTGCCGGTGGCACGGCTGCGCCACATGGCTTTCTGGAGAAATTCCAGAAGGCTGTCGAGCAGGATAAATTCCCAGTGCCAATATCGGAAATCCGCGTCGCCAAAGACCCCTTGACGGCAACAGCGCGAGGCTGTCTGATTGCCGCGCTCTATGATGCGTAAAAGTCCGTAGTGTTTAGGCTAGAGGGTAAAGCCAGATGGATGCAAAAAAGCGCAAAAAGCTGGAAGCGGCAGGATGGCAAGTCGGTACGGTTGAAGATTTCCTCAATCTTACATCTGCTGAATTGGCAATGGTAGAACTACGGCTGTCGTTAGGAGAAGCCCTAAAAAAACGTCGGGAGCAAAAGAGTCTGACATAGGTGGCTCTGGCAAAGAGTATTCGCTCCAGTCAATCACGAGTAGCGAAAATGGAAGCGGGTGATGCCGCTGTTTCTCTTGACCTGCTGATTAAAACACTCTTCAACCTTGGAGCTTCCAAAAAAGAGAGAGGAAAATTATTGCTCGGATGATTTTCCGTATCCTCAGTTTATTCCATTGACAACGCCTGAACTTCCAATAAGACTGTGCAAAGTGGTAGAATATGAGCGTCGTTCGCGCTCGAATTCCCGCTCGATAGGAGTTTGTCATGAAAATCTGTACCGCTTGCAACGAGTCTTTCAATGATGAGTTCAATTTCTGTGAGGTTTGCGGAGCAAAATTACAGCGGCATCAAGACCCATCCGCACCGCCCGCCAAACGTGACTGGTCGTTGCTTGGCATTGCTCTGGTTCTCGGCGCAGTGTTGGTAACGGTGGCTTCGATTATCTTCACACCGAAGGCGCGGCTGACCGATAATCAGATGAAAGAGTCGGTTGCCGTAGCGACGCCGCCACAATCTTCGCCCCTTGCTTCACCGAGCGCCGCTAGCGACCTTCCGGCAAATGCCGATTCTTCAACCCCAGCCAGCGAAGAGGCGGAATTAACCGACGAAGAAGCTGCCAAAGCCGAAGCAGAAGCCAAGAAGAAAGAGAAAGAGAAAGCCGCTAAAGCCGCCGAAGCCAAAGAGGCAGCCGCCAGAGAAGCGGAAGCCAAAGCCACTGCCAGCGAAGACGTAAATCCGAAAGCGGCAAAAGAAGCCGTGCAGCCTGCGGAGCCGGTGCGCCCGAAAGTAGAAGCGAAACCGGAACCGGTTGCCGCCGAACCGAAAGAAGAGTCAAGACCGCGCAGCGTTGCCGCACCGCCCGAACCCAAAGAGGTGAAGAAACCGACTGAGGAACCGAAAGCCACAACCAAGCCTGATGACAAAAAGAAGGACGACAAGAAGAAGAAAGGCGGCTTCTTTGGCGTCTTTAAAAAAATCTTTGGCAAAGATAATTGATGTGGTAGCAATCGGCAAAGACTTGGACATAGGGTTTAACAACTTGTAATTGTATGCAAAACGCAATCTCCTAACCGCAAGCCGGATATAGCTTGCGGTTGTTTTATACTCCCCCGGCAACTTTGATGCAGAGCTTGTACAACGAGCAGCGATGATTATTGATATTCGCACATGGCTCAGACGTTGGGATCGGCGGCAACCGCTAAAAACTGTCGCTGTGCTGACAGAGGCGGTAGTCAGAGAGATGAGCTATGGCGATTTGCAGGATTGTTGGCGACTCGATCAGGAAGTCTTTACCGATGGCGAGGCTTACGACAGAGAAACCCTACGCTATCTCCTTTCGCATAATAAATCGGCTTGTTACAAAATCATGACGCCGGCGCACGAGATGGCGGCCTTCATTATCGGCATGATTGAGCCGGATAATTCCGGTCACATTGTCGCGCTTGGCGTCAGCCACCGCCACCGCCGCCAAGGCTACGCGGAACGCTTACTGCGAGCCGTAGAAGCGAAATTTTGGAAAAGCGGCATCCGCACCATCCGCCTTGAAGTTCGCACCTCGAACGAAGCCGCGCAGAGCCTATACCTTAAACTCGGTTATAAAATTTTGCGCCGGATGCCGCGCTACTACACCAGCGGCGACGATGGCTTTATGATGGTCAAAAATTTCTAATTCCTTTGTTCCGCACAAAGTAAAACAAGCAGACAAAACGACCGCATAACGACTGAGGGGAAAGCGGTTTGCAGGCGCTATTTGGTTGCCGCGCACAGGTTGAAAGACGATGAGCAAGCGAATCATTCTTGCCAGTCTGTTGCTTCTGGCGGGCTTCTTTTTGGGCTATCACGCCATTGGTACGCTTACGGGCTGGCAATACCGCAATCAGGAAGCGTTCGGAGTTGCTTTGTTTACGCCCTATCTTGAACTGGCGCTGGCGTTAGCCTTGGCGCTGTCTGGCTTGTGGCTGTTGTTCAAACGACAGTAGTGAAACAGGTCATCCCGCCTTGTAGATTACTCTTTACTTCCCTAAGCGACCATTTTTAGCTATAAAGATGTTGATTCAGGAACGTCATCTGCAACTTTCAACCGCGCCTATGGCAAACGAACGACCTTATGTTTCCGTGATTATTCCGACCTACAACAATGCTCATTTTTTGCCGCAAACGCTCGACAGCGTTCTTGAGCAGACCTATCAGGAGTTTGAGGTCATCGTCATAGACGATGGTTCAACCGATGATACCGAAACGGTCATCGAGCCGTACCGCGAGCGCATTCGCTACTTGAAAAAAGCCAACGGCGGACCGTCGGCGGCTCGCAATCTCGGCATTCAATATGCCAAAGGCGAGTTTATCGCCTTTCTGGATGCCGACGATTTATGGCATAGCGATAAGCTGGCATTGCAGATCGCCTTTTTCCAAACCCACCCGGAAGTCGGCGTTGTTTATACGGATGGCGTACATTTCGATTCCGAGGGAGTTATCAGCAATAGCATCAAAGAGCTTTACGATAAAATTCCCAGTGGCTATGTCTTCGATGACTTATTCGGCAACCATTGTATCGGCTTATCGTCGGTAATGGTGCGCCGTCGTTGTCTGGATGAAGTCGGGCTGTTTGATGAGTCACTCATCGGCGCGGAAGATTACAACCTCTTTTTGCGGCTGGCGCAAAAATTTCAGTTCGGCTTTCTCGACAAAGCCCTGCTGCACAAACGCGCTCACGCCAATAATCTCTCCGACAATCTCGACCGGATGTGCGAAGACGAAATTAAAAATATAGATAAAATCGCTGCTATGTTCCCCGATAAAGCCATCAAGCGCGGTCAGTTGAAAGGACAGGCGTATGCCCGCTTCGGGCGCTACTATTTCGCCCAGCGCCGCTTCGATAAAGCGCGTCATTGCTACAAACAGGCAATGCGCCGTCGCCTCTTATCCATCAAAGACTTTGCCTTTTTCGCCTTATCCAGTGTGCCGCAAAGCTGGCGACAGTCTTTACTGGCATTGAACCGGCAACGAAAAAAGCTGTTCGACAACCAACGCGGTAAGCATAGCTTTCTGGTTGGCATACTCAGCATCTTTGCCATGTAGAAAACCGCCGATACGGCAATGTTGGGGCAAGAACATTGCTGGCAGTCATTTTGGAGATTTCCGGTTAAACTGACATAACTTGTCACCTTCCGTTTCAGTCAAAATCGGTCGTTTCAGAATTTTATACTCTTCCTTATCCCCTGCAAGGGGTATTAGAAAAGACCCTATCCTCTTTCCCACTTTGCGCCTGTGCGTTACCAACATTGGTACATCGTTTGCTCGCAAATTACCCGAAGAACTCATGACCCCCAATCGTGCAAATTGAAAAGCGAAGTACATCTGCGAAAGTCAAGGCAAACGAGCAGAATTTGCCGTCTTTTTGCCCGATTTTCTTGCGGCAATTTCAGGCTGTCAGAAAGAGATGTATTTTTCCGTGTGTCAGTGTGCCTTTACAGAAGGGAATTTTTACATAGTGTTGAGAAAACATTTCATATTGGCTTTTGCCGCGCTTTGTTTGCTAACAGCCGACGCACAGGTAGCTACTGCCACCACCGCCATTCAACCAAGTGATGTTGAACTGGTGGTCAGCGCCCGCGCCATTGTTACAGGTGAGGTAACGGAGATCACCACCGCCGTCCACAACGGCATGGTTTATTCGTACATTCGCCTGAAGGTGGACGAAGTTTTGAAGGGCAACGGCTTGGCATCCGATTTGGTCTTGAAACAACCGGGCGGCGAAGCGGGCGATTTGGGGACGTTAATTTATGGGATGCCGCGTTTTGAAATCGGCAAGAAGGTCTTGCTCTATCTTGATACCTGGAACGATGGCGCGTTGCGCGTTCATCAATGGTTTCTCGGCAAGTTTGACATTCGCCAAGACCCGTCAAGCGCGGAGCCTATCGTTGTACGTGATGAAATGGAAGGCGCGTCCGTGCGCTTGCACACCGGCACGGTCAGCACCCGCCTCGCGTTTCTGAGTTCTTATAAAACGCTAGTGACACAGTTGCTCGCTGAAAATGCCGAACGCTCGCGCACTTTTGAGCGGGAAACCTACGGCAACTTGATTATGCTGGCGCAACCCTCGGAGTTTGAAACCGCTTACAAACGCGGTCAGTCCGTGCCGCAATGGGTGAGCATCAATCCGCCGCAACCACCGCGCTGGTTTGAAGCCGACAGCAATCAAACTATTCCTTTTTACGTCAATTCGGCGGGCGCTCCCGCCGGAGTAAGTGACGATGTTGCCGAAGCTCTGAATACCTGGACACAGGCAACCGGCTCGTCGCTGAGACTGGCGCTCATGGGCGAGACGACAAGCTGCGGCATTAATAATTCAGACGGGCGCAATTCGATCTCCTTCAATAACTGCGACAACTATTTTTCGCGCACCGACGGCTGTTCCGGCATTCTCGGCACCGGCGGCATCATTCGGTACATTCCGTCGCAATCGAAGGTCATCAACGGGCAAACCTTTTATAAAGCCCTTGAAGGCAAGGTTTCGATGAATCCTTACGGGCTTTGCAACATCGTCAATCGTTGCGATTTACAGGAAGTCATTACTCACGAAATCGGTCACGCGCTGGGCTTGGGGCATTCTGAGGATGACACGGCAACTATGTTTGCTGTCGTCCATTTCGATAATCGTTGTTCGTATCTGCTTGGCGATGATGTACAGGGCATTCGTTTCCTCTACCCGCCACAGGCAAGCGGCGGCAATCTCAGCATACAGACCGGCGCTCAACTGCCGATAGCAACACGGAATCTCTCCTATACGCTAAGACTGGATGTCACTGGCGGCTCCGGCAATTATTCATGGAGTCTGACAAGCGGCAGATTACCGGGCGGCTTGCGTCTGACGACTAACGGCTCAGTGCTTGGCGAGCCGAACGAAAGCGGCAATTTCGACTTCGCCGTGCAGGTGCGCGATACGTCGGGCAGGACAACGCAATCGTCATTTACCCTGACAGTGCGGGATTCTTCTGCGTATCCGGCAATCAGCAGGGTTGAATACAAGAAGAAGAAAGTCTTTATCTATGGCAGCAACTTCTCAGTATCCGGCGCGGTTTATTTGGATGGCGCACAAATCTTCGCTTCGATAGGCGAGGTAAAAGCGACTACCGAAAAACGCAAATTGAAAGCCGGAGTCCACGAAGTCTATATCCTCAATATAGACGGCAAGCTATCAAATAGATATAACTTCACCATTGAGTAAGCTACCGCGTCAGACGACAAACAAAAAGGCACAGATGTTCAATCGTATCTGTGCCTTTTACATTTGGTCAAATTCTTCCTGAATCATAAGTCAGTCGTTTTTACCGGCTTTTTCCTCAACAGCTTGAACTACTTCAGCAAGTATTTCATTGATGCTTTTGCCCGATGTTTGAATCGTCGCATGGGCTTCGGCATAAAGCGGGTCACGTCGCCTAAGCAATGCCCTGAGTTCGGTCATCGCTTGCGGATTGTCGCGCATCGGGCGGGTATCGCCTTGTCGCAAAACGCGGTTCATGTGGTCTTCGGGTTTTGCCTTTAGCCAAACCGTCCTTGCCCGCCGTTTAACCATCGCCCAGCTTTCCGCGTCTGTCACCAGCGAACCGCCGGTCGCCAGCACACACCCGGCGGATTGATTGAAAACTCTGCCGAGCGCTTGCAGTTCGAGGCGGCGATAATAGGCTTCGCCGTGCATCGAAAAAATTTCTCCGAGCGACATTCCGGCAGCCTCTTCAATCAACGCATCGAGTTCAACAAATTCCATATCCAATCGCTCTGCCAGAAGTTTACCGATTGACGATTTGCCCGCGCCGCGTAAGCCGACCAAGGCGATGAACTGCTTTTGCGGAGCATCACGGCGTTGCGCTGCCCACTCCTGAAACTCCTGTAACTGCGCCTCGGTCGCTTCATCGAACCAGCGCCACACCTGCGCCCGTATCAAGGAATCGTCCGCCGCCGGAGGAATCAATTCCGTCAACAAGCGATTGAGCGCCGCCGCCACTCGCGCTAGTCCGGCAATCGAGATATTGCCCTGTCCCGCTTCCAATTGCGTCAGAAAGCGCAACGATAATTGAGCGCGTTCGGCAAGTTCGCGGACCGTTAGCTTGCCGCGCAAGATGCGGACGCGCACCCCGATACGTTTTAACAGCACGGTCTTTTCTGCTTCATTCATAAAAGAACGATTATATGAACTAAGTTTGCCGTCTTTCGGGACATTTTGAACCACGAAGAACACGAAGGACACGAAGAGAAAAAAGAGAAAAGAGGATAGACGACGAGAGGTTAGCGGCGGGTGTTTAGAGTACAAGCTTTAGCTTGGTCGTAGCTTGCAAAGCGAACCCTTTTGTTGCTGCCGAAGCAGCAAAGGCAAGGTTATTGGTCGCTCGCCGTAGCCGCTACGGGTCTGCCTTTCAACCTACTGCCAAACTAAAGTTTGAACTCTGACACCGGCTCTTTAATTGTCCGGTTATCCTGCTTTTCTGCATATCGTGAAAAGCATAAAACCTTTTCTACTCTTCGTGTCCTTCGTGTTCTTCGTGGTTCAAAACTTCTTTACTTCACTTCGTTGCTGCCGCTTTCTTCGCATCGTTGAAATTGAAGGGCAGCACATCAGGAACAACGCTCACTTGGGTCGTAAACTTGAATGGGTACTTGCCACCGCTCGGGTAAACCAGTTCAACGAAAAATGCTGTGAAGCCTTGCGGCGGCTTCGCCACGCGCCCAATATAAACGCCCGCTTTCTCTGCCGTCAGCGTCGTCTTGGTATACGCATTGCCAATGGTGTCAACGCGGAAGTCGCGGGCTTTTGGATTGGTCGCCTGCCAAAGATTGACTTCCTGCGGCTTGTCTTTCGCAGTCACAGTAAGCGAGCCGTCGGCTTCTTTCTTCCACGAAAACACCGGGCGCGGGCGATTGTGCAAAATCGCTTCATAGAACGCGACCATGCTCTCCTGCGCGTCAGAACCGGCAAGATTGTGTTTGGCATTCGGTACATAACGCAGATGCTTTTCGCCTTGAATTGCTCCATAATAGAATTGCGAATTGTCGGGCAAAAAGAACTGGTCGCCGGATGCGTTAATCAGATACTTGGGAATCTTCAAACGGTCGCGCTTGAGATAATTGTACGGGTCTTCAATATCAAGAATGTGTTGGTATTCCGGCGTACCGATTTTGTCCGGGAAGATTTTGTGATTGACATAATCGTTAAGCGCCGATGAGAAGAAACCGTAAGCCTCGAAGTGATGGCGGGTGATTGCCTGCGAATTGAGCGCGTCAATGACCAACGGCATAATTGCCACAACTCGCTTATCCACCGCCGCCACAAGCCACGTCGTCCAGCCGCGTTTCGAGCCACCGGCAACGACGAATTGCTCTATCCGCAAGCGCCCGCCCGCTTCGCTCGCCATAAACTCCTGCACCGCATCGAGAGCGCGAACGCCGCTTTTGACCATTGCCAGCCGCACCAACCAGAGGTCATCGCCGCTCTGCATCTGGCGAATGCGGCTGTAAGCGATTAAATCATCTTCGTACCGCCCTTTGTCTTTTGAGTCGGAGAAGAATAACGGTTGATTCGGCACCATACCGAGGTCAGCGACAACCGTATTAGTTTCAAGCGCCAGGCGTTTTGCCCGTTCGCTGGCGGTGGTCGGCATCGGGTCATTGTTATTGCCGCCGTTGATATAAAGCAGAGCCTTGTTGCTCGCCACCTTTGCGGGTTTGATGATGGTTAGCCAATGCGTCCATACGGGGCGGTCAACTTCCGCGCTGCTGCGCCACGTCTGCGAAGTCAGTTTCAGCACATAAGTCGTAAAGCCGTCGCTCGCTATAGTCTGTTCGAGTTTCCACGAATACGAGGCATCTGGCTTGGCAACGTAACGGTCAAGAATGGTCTGCGGTTGCTGCGCTTTGACGGTTGCTGTCAGAAATAGTAAGCAGCAAAGCAGACAGACGCGGCGGCAGATAGCGAGGCGTGATAGATAGCTCATACTCTTCCTCTGATAGCATTGATTGGCAGACAGCAAGGTAAAGAGAAACCTTGCAGAAGTCAATCCCGCCGGGTAGCGCAAACGAACCGTTTGCGTTGTTTGAATAAAGAAGCTGTGGCAGAAGCAAGCGCAGCAGTCGCTCGGATTGCCCTTGAATTAGAAGGTGGAGCAAAACCGCAAACGAACCGTTTGCGCTACCTTTTTGTCGCTTTACCCTTCCGGTTGCCCGTGATAGCATATCTGCCGTCCGATAGGAATCTGTTTTTCACCCCTTCTCTTGTTATTTCTATCATGGATCATACGCCTGAACTGCCTCCGTCGCCGCCTTCCTGGGCAGCGCGTCATAAACGCCTTCTTATCGTCGCACTTAGCGTGCTGTTTCTGCTTGTCGTATTAGCTGCCGGAGTATTGTATTACATTCGTTCCGGGCGTTTGAACACCACCATTAGCACACAGGTACAGACGGCTTTGCGCGAGTATGGCATTCGCGCTGAAATCGGCGGCTTCGACCTGACCTGGGGCATTCGCACTGCCAAAGCGCGTGACATCAAACTCTACAACGAAGCCACCGGGCAACTACTTGCTACGATAGACCAGTTGGAACTGGTCGTTGATATACCCAACGCCTATGCCTTGCGACTGCGGCGCGAAATCATCTTCAAGCGACTTGACCTTACGAATCTACAGCTGTATGTAGACGTTGACGAAAACAACCAGACCAATTTCAGCAATCTTAAAAACCCGCCGCCAGGCGCACCAGGTCGTATCACCTTCGACTTTTCCAGCCTTGTCGGTTCGGTCAACGGCGGCGCGGTGCATATCAATGACCGCGCTCATCAAATCGTCGGCGACGTGACCAATCTACAGGCAAAGGCGAACCCGCTGCCCGATGGTTCAACCATACAGGCGGAGTTCAACGCCGGACCGGGACGCTTGCAATATGAAGGGCGTGACACCAGCCTCGAGACGCTGAGTACGCTATTCCGTCTGAGTCCGACCAGCGCCGAAATCGAACGCTTCGACCTCAAATCGCCGCTTGCTCAGGCATCGGTTAGCGGGCGGCTCGATGACTTCAGCAATCCGCGTTATAACTTCGATGTGCAGACAAACGCCGCGCTTGCCGAAGCCACACGAGTCTTTGCGCCCGATACCAATGTCGAAGGCGCGGCTTATTTTGAGGGGCGCGTCGAAGGACAAGGCAAGACTTATCAGGTCAATGGCAAGCTGACTTCGGATGAAATTACCGCTTCCGGCACACAAGTTGTCAACGGCACAATTAACACCATCAATGTACAATCCGACGGCGATAAAATCACCTTCAACACCGGAGCCATACGCGCTGACACGGTTTCGGCTGAGGGAACGCGGTTCGGCAACATCACGGCAAGCGGCGTGCAGGGCGATGTTGTCAACGGACGCACTCACGCCAGCCTTCAACAAGTCAATGCTTCCCGCATTGCTGTAACCGATGGCGAGATTTCCGGCATTGTCATTCGCGGCATCACCGCCGATATTGCAGAGAACCGCACACAAGCAACGGCTCGACAGGTGACGGCACAAAGCGCAACCTTTTCAAAGAACCGTTTAAGCAACTTGGCGATTCAAGGCATTACGGCAACCATTCAAAACGGGCGCACTCAGGCTCGCGCTCAGCAAGCAACGGTCAGTCGCGCCAACATTCCTGACGGCGAAATTAACAATGTCGCTCTCAACGGTATCACCGCCAATCTGCAAGGCTCACGTTATCAGGTGACGGGCGCTTTAACGGTTGGCGGCGGCGTGGTCTCTGACGCCCGCATTGGCGCAACTCGCGGGCAACTCGTCGCCGATAACAATATCGTTGCGCTCAACAACTTCAACGCCGCAGTGATGGGCGGCACGGCAGCGGGCAATGCCAGCATTCAAATCGCCGGAAGCGGCGCATCGCGGGTGACGGCGAAATTGACTGACCTCAAGACCAGCGAGCTTTTGACGTTTGCCGAAGTCAAAGACGCGCCGCTTGCCGGGTCGCTCACCGGCGATGTCAACCTGACTTTTTCCGGCACCAACTTCGACGCCGCAAGCGGCACGATAACCGCGCAACTTACCGGAGAGACGACGCGGACCGCCAACGCCATTCCCGTTGCCGGAGATGTAAACATCCGGCTACAGAGTGGTACATATAATGTTGAGCAACTGCAACTCAATACTCCGGCTTCGCAGCTAACGGCAAACGGGCGACTATCGCCAAAGGGCGATTCCGATTTGAGCTTTACTGTCACCTCGACCCGCGCCGAAGAGTTACAGACGATTGCTATGGCGATTCCCGAAGTTGAGAAAGCCCTGAAAGAGTACAAGCCACAGATTGCCGGGGATTTCAGTTTTCAGGGGCGGCTCACCGGCAAGCTCGAAGACCCGGCAATCGAAGGCGATGTGAATGCCAGTAATGTCGGCATTCGTGATGAGGCGCTTGGCAGCCTGACAGGTCATGTCGTCTTCACGCCAACGGAAATCGCTTTCCAGAATGGTACACTAGCGGTAGCGCAAGGCGGCACAGCGAAATTCAGTTATGCCGCGCCGCGCAACGAAACGGCGACAAGCGGGCGCTTGGATGCGACGCTTAATGATGTCAACATTGATACGCTGACCGCCATCGCCGGACTATCCAATGAAAAAAGAACGCTTACCGGTTCGCTCACCGGCGAAGCGCATTTGACGGGACTACCGGATGCGCCAACCGGCACGGCGACGGTCAATCTGGTCAATGGTACAATCGCGGGACAACAAGCGCAGACCGCCGTTGCCAACCTCGTCTTCGACGGCAGAACGGCGCGACTCGAACGCGGCGAAGTGCGCCTCTCGCAAGGGCAACTCATCGCTACCGGCAATCTCAATCTCAAGACCAACGACTTTCAAGTGCAGGGCAACGCTGACAATGTTGACCTCGGACAACTGGCGACCTTCTTTGAAGTGGCTACCGATTTGACCGGAACCGCGAAAGCGACCTTTCAGGCGACGGGCAATACCGACGACATCCGCGAATTACAGGTCGAGTTAAAAGCCGAGGGGCAGAACGTCACCATCAACGGGCGCGATGCCGGACAATTGAGCCTGACAGCAAACACCAACCCCGGCGGGCGTGTTGACATCAACCTGACCACCGGCATCGCCGGTAAACCGCAACCCTTACGCGCCAGCATTGAACTGCGTCGTCCCGGCAGACCTATCCATGTAGAAGCGAATCTTGAGAGTTTCGACTTTGCGCCCCTCGTTGCGGCATTTGCTCCCGATTTAGCTGGCACGATTGCCGGAGCCGTTAGCGGCACATTGCGCGTAGACGGACCGCTCCTCAATGACAAGGACGAGACCACACTCGATAATTTAAGCGGCGCTCTCGTTCTCAGTACCGCGACGTTACAGGTTCAAGGGCGCACCATCAACATCACAACGCCGGTAACAGTGGCGCTTAACAACGCTCAAGTATCACTGACGCCGACGACGATTACCGGCAGCGGGCTTGATTTACGGCTTGGCGGTACGCTCGGCTTCAAGGAAGGTTCCGGCTTGAACTTCGCGCTGACCGGCAATGTCAATCTTGACCAACTCGGACAGGTTGCCCCGGACATCTTTCTCGGCGGCATGGTGGCGATTGACGCCCGCGTGACCGGAACCGTCAGCGACCCCCAACTCGGCGGCGAGGTGCGCCTGAATAATTTATCTGTCGAAGGGCTTGATTTGCCGGTGACGATTCAGGAAGGCAACGGGCGCATCGCTTTAGCCGGAAATAAAGTCACCCTCGAAAACTTCACGGCGCGGTCAAACGATGGCATGGTCAATGCCAGTGGCGCGGCGACGCTCGAAAAGTTGCAACCGAAACAATGGGACTTCGCTCTTGCTGCCAGCAATGTTGACGTTCTCTATGAAGGCGCACAGCTTACCATGAATGCCAATCTGACGTTGAAAGGCACACCCGACCGGCAGGTACTCGGCGGCACGGTGACAATTCCCGAAGGCGAATATACCACTGATTTGAATCTCAATAGCTTCACTACCGGAGCCGCAGGCAGCAGCCTCAGCCTCGGCGAATTTGCTGCCGGTGGCGCAGGCGCAGGCAGCGGTTTTCTCGGTCTGCCGCCCATCAATCTTGATCTTCGGGTCAATGCGCCGAGTTCATTGCTGATTCGCAATCAACAGATCAATACCGTCGCTTCGGCGTCGCTCACGGTTGGCGGCATCATCACCGACCCGAACATCACCGGGCGCGTCTCCATCGAAGGCGGCACAATTAAACTGCGTTCGCAACGCTACGAAATAACCACCGGGACGCTCGACTTTTTCGGCGGCGGCACCGTGCCGTTTATCAATGTGCAGACCGAAGCGACCATCAGCGGCTATCAGGTCTATGTCGGATTGCAAGGTCGGATTGATGCGATTGACCCGGTGTTGCGCTCCGACCCCGATTTGCCACGATCTGATATTTTGTCATTGATTGCCACCGGGCGCATTGACTCCAACACCCTTGGCAGTCAGGACATTGTAGCCTCGGGACTTGGCGCGGCGGCATCATTGCTCTCGGAAGAGTTCATTTCGCAACCGGCGCAATCGCTACTCGGACTCAATCGCTTTTCGATTGATCCGATTATTAAACCGGACGCTAATCCGGCAGCGCGGTTGACCATCGGCAAGCAGATTACCCGTGACCTGTCGTTCACCTATTCAACCAACGTCGGTTCCGAACAGGATCAGAGCGCCATTGTCGAATACACCGTCTCGAATCGCTTTTCTGCCCTCGCGTCCTACACCCAAGGCGGCAGCGTCACCAACGGCGGGCGCACTAACAGCGACTTTACGATAGAGATTCGCGGGCGCAAACGCTTTGCTTTGGGGTTTGGCGAAGATACATCCGGCAACAGAAACACGATTCCGACTGCGGCTCTGTCCGCCCGCCCGCCGCGCCCGCCCGCCGATGTGCTGCTGGAAAAACCGGATGAAATAAAACTGAGCGAGCGCAAATTACGTGAACTGCTGCCGATTGAAACGCAAGGCTTCAGTCGGGCGCTGGCGCGACTCGGTGAGCGCAACCTGAGCAACTATCTGCAAGAGAGGGGCTACTTCTTTGCCAAGGTAGATTCACGCTGCGACCCTGCCGATTGTAGCGGCGCAGAGGTCAAAGTCATCTACGATGTGCAGCCCGGTGAACGCCTCGACCTTGAAGAGATTCGACTGGAAGGCACAGACCTTCTCAGCATCACCGATGTCAGCGATCAGTTGCAATCGCGCCAAGCCAGCGTCTTTGGCGCTGTTCCGGTACTCAAGAATCTGCCGTTGATTGGCGGTTTGGCTCGCGGCATCACCAGCGACGACCGCATCCGTCAGGATCGCAATACGATTCGCTCACGCATGATTGATCTCGGCTATCGCTCCGCCCGTGTCGGCTCGCGTATCGAGCGCCAACCGCAAAGCGACGATACCATTTTGATCTTTACGGTAGAGGCGGGCGACCCCTCTACGGTTTCGCAAATCAACTTTCGCGGCAATTCGGTGCTGCCCTCTTCGGAGTTGCGCGGCGGTGCGCCGATTAAAGATGGCGCGGCGTTTTCGCCCACCGGCATTCGTGATGGCGTTAAGAACGTCAAGGCGTACTATGCCGACCAAGGCTTTTTGGAAACCACTGTGCAGTACACTATCATTGACACTGCGCCGAATCAGGTTGAACTGGTCTACACCATTGATGAAGGCTCGCGCTCACTCGTTGCCGAAATTGACATCACCGGGCAGACTAAGACGAGAGCCAATTCGATTCGCCGTTTCCTCAGTTTCAAACCGGGTGAGGTGTTGACTCCGGCGTTGATTCGCCGCACCCAGCGCGACCTTTACGCAACGGGCGCATTCAGCGAAGTGGCGATTAAGAATGAATCCATATCGGCGGACGACCCGAATGCCCGCAAAGTCATCGTCCAGGTGACGGAAGCGAAACCGTTGCTTGTCACCTATGGCATCGGCTTCTCGACCGATGAAGGACCCCGCGCTCTGTTCCAGATTACTAACACTAATCTCCTCCGCCGCGTGGATGCGCTGTCGCTCAGGATGCGCGGCAGCGCCCGCGAACAACTGGCACAATTACAGTACACAAATTTGCGACCCTTCGGCAGCCCTTGGGCGTTCATCCTCTCCGGCTTCTATAACCGTAATAGCAATCTCCGCACCTTTGTACAACGGCAACTGGTTGACGGCGGCATAGCGCCCAATGACGGACCCGGTTTCGGCATTCAACGCTTTGTCGGCTTTCTGCAAACCGAACGGAAGTTTTCGGATATTACGTCGCTGCGTTTTCGCTATACCCTTGAGAATTCCAAACTCTTCAATACCGAAACCATCCCGCTTGAAGAGATTGGGCGCAACGAGCAGGCAATTCGTCTCGGCACACTCTCCGCCGGTTTCACCAACGACCAACGCGATTCGGCGCTCAATCCGACACGCGGGCAACTCATCAGTTTCGACTATAATGTTGCGCTACGTTTCCTTGGCGGCAATGTCGCTTTCAATAAATTATTCGCCAATTATCAACACTACACATTGCTGCCGACGACAACGCCGGTATTGAAAGATTCGGTGTTGACGGTTGCCGCCCGCATCGGGTTAGCCGCGTCGTTCCAGATTCAAGGAACCGGAGCGAATGGCGAAATTCTCGACACCGACCGGCTGCTGCCGATTAGCCAACGCTTCTTCACCGGCGGCGCGACCACCTTGCGCGGCTTCCGTTATGAGCAAGCCGGACCACAGGCGATTTTAGAGCCACGCAACGATACAGAGTTACCGACGCTGGTAGCCATCGGCGGCGATGCCCTGGTTGTCTTAAACTTCGAGTTACGCTATCCGTTGACGCGCCAATTGCGGCTTGTACCATTTTATGACCTCGGCAATGCTTTCCGCCGGGTGAGCGATATTGATTTGAAAGGACTGACGCATACCATCGGGTTGGGCTTGCGCTTCAATACACCAATCGGACCCGTCGGCGTAGATTACGGTTATCTGCTCGACCCGCCGGTTTTCCGCAGCGCCTCCGGTATGTTCTTACGGCAACCGCAAGGCGTCATTCACATCCGCTTCGGGCAATCATTCTAAACGAGGAAGAGAAGCTGCATGGCAAAAGCGATAGATATGCACGTTCACCTGCCGACGGGCAGCTTTCTGGATGGCGCGATACGCACCTTCAAACTTGCCGCCGAAAAGTTCTTCCGCACCACCGTACCAATTCGGGACATGAGCGAAGTGGCGGCGATGTACGCGCAGATGGATATGCTTGGCGTATTGCTGGCGTGGGACGCGGAGACGGCAACGGGACTGCCGCCACTCACAAATGATGAGGTTGCCGACATCGTAAAGACCTATCCTGAGCAATTCGTATTCTTTGCGTCGGTTGACCCTTGGAAAGGCGAAGCGGCGGTCACGGAGATGGAACGCGCCGTCAAGGAACTCGGAGCCATCGGCGCAAAATTTCATCCCGGCGTGCAGGCTTTCTATCCGAATGACAGGCAGTTTTATCCGCTCTATGAAAAGATTACCGAACTTGGCATCCCGGCGCTTTTTCATACCGGCACGAACGGCTTAGGCGCGGGTGTGCCGGGCGGCATGGGCATCAAGATGGACTACACACGCCCGATCTACCTTGACCATATCGCCGCCGACTTTGCCGAATTGACGATTATCGGCGCACATCCGGCGTGGCCCTGGCACGAAGAGATGCTGGCAATCATCGGACACAAAGCGAATGTCTTTATGGATTTGTCTGGCTGGTCGCCGCGCTATATTCCCAAGCAGATAATGGATGAAGCAAAGACCCGCTTGCAGGATCGTATTCTGTTTGGCAGCGATTACCCGTTTATCATGCCGGAAAGATGGCTAAAAGATTTCGATTCACTGGAAGGCTTTACCGACGAAGTACGTCAGAAGATTCTCCATGACAACGCCGCACGAATTTTGAAATTGTCAGAATAGAGGGAACTCTTTGATATTGGCGGTGTCTAATGCGATTGATGAAATTATTTCCTTCGATAATCTGCATTGCAGCTTTCGGGGCTTTTTGCGTGTGCGGCAGTCAAGAGGCTGCAAAGCAAGATCAGGAATGCAATTTCGCAAAATACAAACCTATCAGAATTAGTCACGGACCGCCTGTCAGAAAACGAGTTGAGCCACCATATCCGCCTGTTCCAAGAGAGGCGAAAATAACAGGCTCCGTAACGGTGCAAATTCTTATTGATGCAAAAGGCAATGTCGTGACTGCTTGTGCCATTAGCGGGCATCCACTCCTCAGAGATGCCGCGGTGAAAGCCGCTTTACAATGGAAGTTTGAACCGAATTGCAGAGGTTGTGTGCTGAGAAAAGGAAGATATTTGGTTGATTCAATCACCTTCAATTTCAGTATTGCTTGAGACTCGCGCTACAGCTTTTTGTAATTCCAGAAATTTGTCACGTACAGAAGCATCCAGTTTTTTAGCGAACGAAGCATCAAGCGATTTTACTTTAATCATCTCCTGCACATCAGCAAGGTCTTTCAATCTATCAGGCGCAGTCATTCCTGAAGCGAGTTTCAATTCAATCAGTTTTTCAAGCGGGATGGTCTTTACGCTATCAATCACCACAAAATTATCCTGCGGGTCTGGGAATCGAACGGGCTTGGGAAGTCCATCGCCGGGATATTCACCTGTCGTAATAATCTCGACCGGAACATTTTCATCTGTCGTGCGAAACTTCTTTGTCGCGCCTTCAAACGCCGGACGATAACCCAAACCGATTAACTCGTCGCGGAATTTTTGTAAGCCTTCTTTCGTGAGCAGCACATCAATATCTTCGGTAAATCGTCTATAGCCATGTTGGTTTAAGGCAATCGCGCCGATTATTGAGTAATCAATACCGTGTGCTTCCAAATCCGTTGCCAGACGGCGCAACGCATTATTCAAAAGGCTTTTGCCCATAAACAGTTTTCGTCCTTCTTCATAAGCATCGGTTGGCGAAGCGATAATTTGTTGAAAATCCTGCTGCATAAGTACCTCATCTTAACACAAAATGTGAAGTTCAGAAGGTTTCGATTCTTCATGTATTGGAAGGAAAAACAAGAATTGATAAGCGGGCGTTAGAGTACAAGCTTTAGCTTGGTAGTAGAGTGAGAAGCGCAACCTTCCGTTTTTTGCGAACCTGATAATGCCTACCTGTCGTCTGTCAACTCTCGCCGTAACCGCAAACATCCTGACTTTGAACCTACAACCAAACTAAAGTTTGTACTCTAACACCTGCCGCCAATCGCTTTGCTGCCTGCAAACTTTTCTGAGATGAGCGCAATAAAAAAATCCGCCAGCCTGACAAACTGGCGGAGAAAGGACTAACTGACAATGGACTAACACTAATCTGACCTACGCCGCTTGGCGGGCGTTTGGTTCTTCGGAAATCTTATCCGTGTTCCAGTGATTGAATAACCACTGTTCAAATATCCGCGCTTCTTCCTTCTTGCCACTCCAACGAGCGCGATTTCTGCCAATCAATGCCAACTCTTCGGCGTGATGTTGTCCGGCACGGTCGCCCAAACGCTCGAAGTATTCGTACAGGCGGGCAATTCGCGCCACCGATTCTTTCGCCGCTTCTACCGTTTTATAGCTCAACATATTGCGCGAAAACCGGCTGTACAAATTCTGGTCAATCGCCGTCGTCGTGTAGAGGTCGAAGTAACCGCTAATGAGTCCCGCCCCCTGCAAAACACTGGCAACATAACTTGGCTTTGAGCCAACTTCCTGAGCCAGCTTGCCGATGTCGGTTTCGCCTTTACGGAAAAGCTCAAGAATGCGGCTTTTCTTCGATGGCTTCGGCTCTTTTTTGTTGGCGTACATTTCGCCTTCCCGGCTCAACGGCAAATTGGGCTGGAAAGCAATCACATTGGTTTCTGCTTTGTTCATGGTCATAATTGCACCCCCTTGGGAGAGTGAGGGAGTAGGGGTGGAGGGGAGTGGGGAGAGCCTCAATTCAAGCTCTGGTTTTATTTTCTCAATCCTCTACCGCGTTTCACTTCTTCGCCCCTACTCCCTTACTCCCTCACTCCCCTACTGCACTCAGCCTGCCTGACGCAATTCGTCGGCGTCGCTGTTCTTCGCTTTCAGGTAATCAATCAAGGCGCTTGCCGCTTTGCGTGAAAGCTCTTCCGGCTTGCAATTCATTAAGGTCTGGCATTCGCTTTCGTAGTCAACGCCCTGCGAATTGGCAATCGCCCGAATTGCCACCAATTGGCGCGGCGTTACCAGTTCTGCCATAGTCTTGGCAATTGGCTCACGCGGGAAAGAAGGTTGGCTGACTTTCACTTCGATATCCTCCTCTTCTTTGCGATAAAGTTCGCGGGCGATGCCGAATTTAACGGCGGCGCGTTTCAAAGCATCATGCTCGGCTTTCTTGATGCCGGTTTCGTCATACGCCGAACCTGTGCCGATGCCCTGCCGGGTAACGCCCTGAATCGTCAACGAAGCAGTGACCGCGACGAGATCGCCAATCTGTTTGATGCTGACTACTTCATGCCCCCAATCCGGGCAGATGCGGTCGAGCAAATCGGCGACGGTATGCCATTCCACATAATCCACTTCATGCTCACGCCCCTGACGGTCACGCCAGCCGACGCGCTGTTTCACCATTTCCGGCTGCACCGATTCGGAAAGCCGCTTGAGCAATTGCTCGAACGGGCGCACCTTTGCGCCATTGCGGGTTTCAAATACGCGAATGTTGTTTGCTTCTTCCATGACAATCTCCTCTGTTTCATCTTGTTTCATCTGTGAAACAATGTCTGTTTCATTGGCAACGGTTTCGGGGGCTACCGGGCTGCTGCCGACATTTTCTTCTTCCGACTGAATGTGCAGTTTCACGGCAAGAATATGCTCGCAACGGAAGCGCGGCTCCGTTTTGACGCGCCCCTGAAATTCGGCGCAACTGCAATGCACTTTGCCCTCTTCATCTTTCCAGACGCGAAAAGTCTCTTTGCGGAAACCGGGCGAGGTGACATTGAAGCCGTCAAAATCGCGCCCGACCAAGCCCATCGCGGCAATCGCTTTTGCCCGGTTGGCGATGGAACTGTTGTTTTCATTGACGATACCGATCATTGTGTGTCTCTCCTTACTTACGAATCATTGCGTTCTTTCTATATCGGTCGCAGGATGCAGGCTTGAAGAAAACCCCATTCCCTTGTTCGTCAATACTGCATCCCGCGAAATTCAATCTCTCGACGCTGACAACCTCCCAGGTTTCTCGTTGCTGTTTTGCGTCTCGTTTCATCTGTGAAACAGTGTATCATAAGACTCGGCGTGTTGCAAGTATAAAATTTAGTGTTGCACGCAACACTTGTTATATGTTATATAAACAATGGAGAATAAGCAGGAAGGAGTGTCCATAATGAACACAGAACCAACATTGAACATCGTTGAGTTAGGCGAGTACGTGAAACGCAAGCGCGAAGATGAGAAGGTATCGTTACGCGAGGTGGCGAAGCGCATCAATGTCAGCGCCTCAACCTTGTCACGTATCGAGAACGGCATTGGCGTTCCCGACAGCGCGACGCTGGCGCGACTGGCGGCGTGGCTTGGCATCCCGCTTGAGCGATTGATGAAAGGCTCATCTATCGGTGAGCATTTGACGAGAGAGGCGTCGGACGACTGGGCGGAGCCGGTCATCTATTTCCCCACCGAATCCATGCCGAACATCGTTGAAGCGCACTTGAGAGCCGACCGCAAAATATCGCCGGATATGGCGAAAGCCTTGGCAGAGCTTTTCCGTGTTGCCTATAAACAATTTGCTGAAAAGTAAGTTCCTGTACAACAATAGATTGAGTTTAGAGTTACGCCTTCAGGCATGAGGAGGTTGTTTCCAGATCACGCCTGAAGGCGTAACTCTAAACGAAATTCGTCAACCGAGAGAAGTTCTTATGGAGAATGAAAAAGTCGCGCCCTCTCTGTCCCTCGAAGATATGCTGCCGCCGACGGCAAAGCGCCGCGTCCACGAACGCATAGCCCTCAAGATACGCGAATTTGCCGGCGTAGCGATTGACCAGAACCTCAACCCCTGGGAACTGGCTCCATATTGCAAACTTCAACTTATCAATATCCGTGATGTACAAGGTCTTTCGGAAGAGGCTCGCCGACAGTTGCTCAGAATGGACGGCAAAGGCTGGTCGGGCGGCGCAAGTCGCCCGTTGCCGAACGGCTGGCGACTGGTCTTTCTTAATCCCACACACGGCAAAGAACGACAGGCGGCAACGCTGATGGAAGAGATTTGCCATATCATACTAGGACATTCGCCAACCAGCATCCGCACTGAACACAGCGAAGAACAGATTAACTTTCGCAACTTCAATGAAAATCAGGAAGAGGTCGCTTATGCCGTCGGCGCGGCGGCATTGGTTCCGTATTTCTCCTTGAAACTCGCCGTGCAAGCCGAACTTCCGGCAATGCAGATTGCCCGCCGTTTCGC
>Ga0187894_10001733_pt1 | contig 27399 bp, 23 predicted proteins | sample GBC1701081metaG_FD_136650 | JGI IMG/M metagenome (GOLD analysis project Ga0187894, IMG submission 136650) | White microbial mat communities from a lava cave in the Kipuka Kanohina Cave System on the Island of Hawaii, USA - GBC170108-1 metaG ... | reverse complement strand
TTAACTTCCATGCCGACCCATTGCAGTTGTAGCGGGCGATGGTTCTTCTTGATCTCAAAGGTCTTTTTCAGATATGCCAGCACCATCGCCCCGGTCTCTTTGCTGGTATCGAGTTTGACGCTCTTGTTATGCAATTTGCTCAACGCCGCTTCAAGGTCATCGGGAAAAGCGCGGATGACGATTTCGAGGGACTTCTCCTGCTCATTGTAATTGACGGTGACAAAGCTGGCATAAAACTTATGCGCCTCAGCATGCTGACTAAACAACACGCAGAAAACCAACAGGAAAATTGTACTGATAAAGCGTTTCATGCAAACTACACGAAAAACCAACAAACTTTGAACCATAACCGGGAAAAAGGTGAAGGGATGAAAAGATGAGCATACGAGAAACGGTTCCCTTCACCCGTTCATCCCTTCACCCCTACTCCCCTACTCCCTTACTCCCCTACTTCCCCTGCGGGTTTGGGCGCGGGTTCGTTTCTCCCGGTTTGCGCTCTTGTTGCTGCATCGGATTGGGCGGCGCTTGCTGTTCCTTAAAGATTTGAAAACGCGATTTCACCAGACGGCGCGGGAAATAGTTGTTATTCAAATCGGCGTCGGCGGTTTCCAGATGCGGGTCAAGCGTGATGGTCTTTAACTCTTTCTTTGAGACAATCAACTTCGTCGCCTCGGTATTGTTATAGCGCCAAATCTCCGCCGGAATCCGCATCTCTTCTTTCGTGCCGTCGGTATATTCCAGTTCAAAGATGACCGGCATCACCAAACCGCCGACGTTCTTCAAACTGACAACGTAGAAATTCAAGCCGGAATTGATTAACTCGCGCTCTTTATCGTTCAACGCTTCAACGAATTTGGCATACTCAGCTTTGTCGCGCTCCGTCACTTTATATTCGTCATAAGTGTTGTAGAAATCGTTGAGCGTCGGGAATTGTTCGGTGCGTTTCGGCAACGGTTTGTTGCGCTTTGCCGACAAAGTTTCCGGCTGCGCCGCATTCTGCTTTCGCCCTTCGGCTTTTTCGATCTCCGGGTTGCGCGTGTTGACGTTGTACATCTTCACATTTTCAATCGCCAGGTCTACGTGGTCTGTCGTATAAAACCAGCCGTGCCAGAACCAGTCGAGGTCAACGCCGGACGCATCTTCCATAGTGCGGAAGAAATCGGCGGGCATCAGGCGTTTGAATTTCCAGCGCCTGGCATACTCCTTGAAAGCGTAATCGAACAGTTCCCTGCCCAGCACCGTTTCGCGCAGGACGTTCAACGCCGTCGCCGGTTTCGCATAGGCGTTATTGCCAAACTGCAAGAGCGATTCCGAATTGGTCATAATCGGCACTTGCGCCTCGCTCACCATGTAATCGGTAATCTTCTGCGGCTCGCCACGCCACGACGGGTAATTCGGCTCCCATTCCTGCTCCGAAAGATACTGCAAAAAGGTGTTCAAGCCTTCGTCCATCCACGTCCATTGGCGCTCATCGGAATTGACGATCATCGGAAAGTAGTTATGCCCGACTTCGTGAATAATCACTGAAATCAAACCGTACTTGGTTGATGCCGGATAGGTACCATCGGCTTCGGGTCGCGGTCCGTTAAAGCAGATCATCGGATATTCCATGCCGCCGACCGGACCATTGACCGAGTACGCCACCGGATACGGATATTGAAAAGTGTAACGCGAATAGATATTCAGGGTATGAATAATGGATTGCGTCGAATACTTCTCCCAAAGCGGATTGCCCTCTTTCGGATAAAGCGACATTGCCATGAGGCGGTTGCCTTCGACGTTATGCCCTTGCGCGTCCCAAATGAATTTACGCGACGAGGCAAAAGCGAAATCGCGGACATTTTCGCCGATGAAATGCCACGTCTTTTTGCCCTTCGGTTTATTGCTTTCGTTCGCCTTCGCTTCGTCGGGCGTAACGATCATCACAGGGCTTGCCGCGGTCTTGGCGCGTTCGAGGCGGTCACGCTGCGCGGCGGTCAACACCTGTTGCGGGTTCTGTAAGACGCCGGTTGCGCCGACAATGTGATCGTCGGGAACGGTGATTTTGACGTTGTAATCCCCAAATTCGAGGGTAAATTCACCCGCGCCTAAAAACTGTTTGTGCTGCCAGCCGCTCACATCATTGTAAGCCGCCATGCGTGGGAACCAGTGCGCTTCTTCGTAGATGTAATTGCCATCTTTGGGGAAGTATTCGTAACCACAGCGTCCGGGCACTTTCCGCGCGTCATTGATGTTGTTATTCCAATCAACCGAAAACGCCACCGATTGATTTGGCGCAAGCGGCGTCTTCAAATCCACGCGCATCATGGTTCGGACGACGGTATATTTCAGTGGCGCTCCCGTCGCATCCTTAACGGCAGTAATCTTATAGCCGCCGTCAAATTCGCGCTTTGCCACGCTTTCGAGAATAAAGAACGGCACGCGGTCAAGGTTCGGGGCATTGCCTGTCAGGTAGGCTTCAGAATCTTTGGCGAAAACATTCTGGTCGAGTTGCAGCCAGAGATAGGTCAGCGTATCCGGCGAGTTGTTGTAGTAAGTGATGGTTTCCGAACCGATGAGACGTTGATTCACATCGTCGAGTTCAACATCAATTTTGTAATCGGCGCGTTGTTGCCAGTAGCGATGCCCCGGCGCACCCGAGCCGGTACGGTACTCTGTCGGTGTCGGTAATATCTCTTCAAGCTGGCGGAATTTATCCATCGGCTTGGACTTCGATTGCCCAAGCGCCAGAGGAACCGCAGCAAGACAAAGCAGAAACAGAAAGAAGCGACGCATAATGGTAGACCTTTCGTAAATCAATAATGGCTGGTGTGCAATGGAAGAGAAGTGTATAGCAACAGCGAACCGACAGGCAACCGCTGCTTTCCGACTTGCATGACCTGAGCATGCTTAAGGCGAAAACTAACCATAGAAAACCTCCTTCACAATGCTTGACCTAACTCCTACCGAGTAGGATAATTGGGATTTGGCAGAATCAGAGGCAAAACTATACAGTTTCATTGAAACCGCTGCGTTTCTGCGTCAAATAGATCGCAAAGCCTCAGTTGATTTGCTTATCGCAATTCAGAATGATTTATTGAAAGACCCTTTGCGCGGCGATCTGGTAAGCGGCACAGGCGGCGCACGGAAGGCGCGGATTGCCGACCCTAACGAGCAGCGCGGAAAACGCGGCAGCTATCGGTATATCTACCTCTACCTTGAACATCGCGGGCAAATCTATTTGCTCTACTTATATGGAAAGAATGAACAAAAGGATCTATCTGCCGCCCAGAAAAAACTGATTGCCGAGGCAATTCAAATCATCAAAGGAAGTTTTTTATGAAAGATCGTAACCCAAAAGCCAATAAGCGTTATATGAGCGATGAAGATTTCGCTGAACTACTAACTTCGTTGAATGAGGCAGCCGCCCACGCTAAGGGCGAGCCGAATAACTGCCGAGTCACGGAAATCGCCGTCCCGCCGCAACCAAAGCGCCGGTCAAAGGCGAACATTGTAGCACTGCGCCGCCGCCTCAACTATTCTCAGGTAATGTTTGCTCGCGCATTAAATGTAAGCCCCAAGACGGTGCAAGCATGGGAACAAGGCTTGCGGGTTCCCAGTGACGCTGCATTGAAACTGCTGGCAATCGCTGAAAAACATCCTGAAGTTTTATTGGATTCTGTGTAATCACGATTAAAAGCAGAAAAGAATTCTTTGGGTATCAAGCTGTACTCAGACAGTCAGACAACAAAACTAATGTTTGACTGTCTGAATATGCAAACCAAAAGAATGGTAGTGAGCTATCAGGCGCAGATACTTGCAGATTTATGCAGTCTCGCTCAGAACAACTCAAGAGCCCAATACTTCCGTTTGCGCCAAGTTGGTTTTCAGGAAGCTGACTGCTTCATCAAATAACATCCCCGTTGTCCAAGTATCATTCCCTACTCGAAAGCGAGTCTGCGATTCTTGGATTTCCATTGCAATATCTCCGATGCGTATGCAAGTGCTGTCTTTTGCATTTTGGAGATCGGAAAAGGCTCCCCACAATGGCTCAACCAAACTACCAATGTTAAATATAAACCGAGCGCCTTCACGAATGTCTGCTTCAACTGCTGCGGAGCTATCCAATTTCACCATGCATAGAACAAAGTGGTCTTTCTGCTTCGCCGCCGTCTCTACTTGCCTCACGCTCATACGAACGTTTGATTCTGTTGTCGCCTTGACCTCAATCAAATATGACTTACTACCGTCTTTTACTTCCAAAGCAATTTCCTCGTCTCCCTCCACAAAGTCATATTCAATCTCAAAGTCTGATCCGATTGGCTTTCTCTTCATCTGTAGATTTTCAGATGTTAGTGCCTGCTTTAGCAAATCTTCTACAAGTTTTCCTACCGCCTGATTTTGTTTAACTTGTTCTCTTTTCTGCTTGCGCTCTTCGAGTTCTTGTATAATGTCAGGATTATTTTTAATTTCCTCGGCAAGTGATCGAATTCTATCAGTATCATTGCCAGCAGCTTTGAAGATATCGGTGACTGAGCTAATCAATGTGATTCTCGAATCTTCATCATCGGTAACGAATCTAAGCAAGAAATCACCGATGCTTACTCCTAAGACCTGCAACAACTCCGCTGGTCTACCTTCTCTTAGCAGCTTGACCATATCCTCTTTGCCAACAAGCAGAGAGGCAAGTGACTCTGCGCTTGGTAGTGAAGTTTTGTTTTCACCAATAGGAATCCATTTGCGTTGATTCAGTGGAATCAACCAGGCTGCTCTATAGTACTTATGCTGTTGACCGCATTCGCAGTCTGTTTCTATTTTCTCAAAGGCTCTGTTGTCTTCTGCTAGGACAAACTTGAGAAGAAATTGAAGGAGAGAAATTGCCTTCGTTTTGCTCTTCCTTGCAGTATCAATTAGCCCAATATCTTCTTTCTTCAAGAAAGAAATCGTGCTAACTTCGACAGCTTTGCTTGCCTCATGGCTGGCACCTTCTGGCAGTGGATCATCCGGCAAAAACCCTTTAATGCGTTCGTGAGTTAAATAAAGCGGGCTAGTCAATACATAGCCTTGTTGCGAAATCTGACTCCATAAGCTTAGATCTGAGCATTTATCATAGTATGCTGCGGAAAGTATAAATCTTTTCGGAAAAAGATCTGAGAACTCACGGGCCAATTCTGGCCAGCATTGCAAGGGAGCAAGAGGCATTTCTTCAGGGTTGTTTATCCCAGGAACCAGCTTCTGAACATAATGCCGGTCATTTATTTCAGCTTCGGTCAACACCGGAAACCCGTCGAGCCGATCTAGCTGTCCATGCTCTAATATCCATTTGAATAAAAGCAGGTTAGCATTCCGCAAATCCTCATTAACAGCAAACTCTGCCTGCTTGTTCTTCAGCCTCTCAACCGTTTCGATAAGTAGGTCGTTTTCTGTTTTCTGTGTAAGTAAAGATAAGACGCTTGAAAACCGTATCTCTTTACGTAGCAGGCTTGCTCGAATATCTTGTCCGAGATGTTTGGCAATATCTTTCAACGCGCCATCAATCCCCTCATCTCTTAATATCTTTTGTCGAGTTATAAAAGCACCGTTCTGATTAGGTAGTAGTGGCAGTTTATCGAATAAGGTAATTAGTTGGGTTTGGAATATCAATTCATAAAAGTTATCTAACCACATCATTGGATCAATCCCCTCATCGAGGGAGGATTGAAGGGATGGGACATTACTCATTTGGGCTATCTGTTCCGCTAACTTGGTAACCGTGACGCTTTCGGGTAAATCGGCAATGCTATTATTGAGAAATGGAATCCAACTTTCTAGTATCTCAGACCAACCCGAGGCATACTCACGTTTTGGAAGTTTCTCTTTGACACTCTTTAGGTTGCTCACTAAGTCCCAAAGCATCTCTGGCGCGACCTCTCCAGTATGAACCGGAATCCAAGCATCAGCGGGTTGGATTAGATCATTGCCAGCATTTTCTAAAATGGCTTTATGTCTAATCTCTTCTACGAAGCTGTCTCTAATTAACTTTTTGTACCAATCCTCTTTAAGCCATTCATGACTTTTAAGTTCACTAAGCTGAACCAAGGAATGCACATTGCCCCATCGGTTTTGAGCAGCAAATAACATCAACTTCAAGGATAACTCAGAGGCTCTGCCAACAAGTTCCTGATTACAACGATTAGCCTCGTTATCGCCTATTCCAAGATATATTCCATCTCTTTGTTCTCTCGGTGAAAAATGCTCGCTATTTATAACTGCCGGAAAGCAAAAATCCTCTGTCCCAAATAAGGGAAATGCTATAAAAATCTTTGGCGTGGACGAATCAGGCTCAACACAAAACTGTCCTCCGTTCTCACCTAGTAATACAGCTATAGAGACCTTTTCGTCCTTGGCGACCACTAAATGGCTATAATAGGAGCCTTCGTTATTGCTGTGCTGAATTTTGAATAAAATGATGTCTTTATCTAATGATTCTTCGCTGGTCTTCTGAATATGATTGACCTGATCACTTTGACATACACGAATAGAATTTAACATTGGATTGAATGCGAAGATGTAAGCACAATAATGCTCAAATGTCTCAACACCATCAGTGACTACTTGGCTCGCCTCAACATTTAAGGGATACGCATATTCCGTTGTAAATCCATCGTCATTACTGATGGGTAGAATGTTTAACGAATCTTTGAATTCCTTCCAAGATCTATTCATAGCCTCACTTAGCTGCTCAGGAGAATTGCCATCACGATCAAGAACAAATTCAAAGTATCTGTTATCCATTATCTGACCGCGGACAGTAATCTTCCGGGAAATCAAGTGCGTACTAACAAACCCGGAGCCAAAATGACCAATCAGTTTAGGATCGTCATGCTTTGTTGAACCATGATAAATCAGGTGTGCAATTTCCTTATCTGTAAATGGAATCCCATTATGACGAAATGCCAGTTGGCTTGGTGAGAATGATAACTCAATTTTCAAGTTTCCATCTTTTGGAGTAGCATCTCGAGCATTCTGCAATAACTCCCATATCCAACGGGACATATGCAAAGACTTTTCACTCTCAAACTGATTTAAATGCTTGAAAACAGCTTGAGAAGTGTTATCAATGAGAACTCTGTCCCGTGCTATATCCAATTCATCAGCAAGTTCTAAGTCTGACAATTCAAGATACCTCCACAAATGTTTGGTTGAGAGATGGCTTTGTCTAATGTACCCCGATTTCTGGCTCTTCCGCGCTTTTGGTGCAACTAACTTGAGCTATGTTTTTACAAGTGAGATATTTAGCGAGAATTTGTCACCAAATAAAACGCGCCATCCTTTTATGATTAATTGTTTGCAGCCGCCTGCATTAAAAGTGCGCCTAAACCTGAAATCGGGGCACATTATATTGACTTCTTCTTATTGTCTGCCGCGTAATTCTTTTGCCTTTTGATATTCGCGGTTGGCTTCGTCGCGCAAGCCCTGACTGTAGAGTGCGTGACCAAGTTTGGTATGCAAATTATCGTCATTGGGTTTTAAGGCGACTGCTTTGCGATAGCTCTCTGCCGCCTGTTGCCAGCGATTCTGGCTGAAATACTCGTCGCCCAATGCCAACCACACGGCATAATTTTTCTCATTCAACGCCGCCGCTTTTTCAAATGCCGCCAGCGCCCCGTCGTTCTTCTGTGAGCGATAGAGCAATGCCAGATTATAATGCGGCGCGTACCAGTTCGGCTCCATTTCGATAGCGTTTTTGTAAGCCCGTTCCGCCTTAAAGGTTTCCAGTTTACCGGCGTAGGCAATGCCGAAAGCGTTTTCCGCCGCCGCGCTCTGCGGCATCTGCGACAAGGCGCGTTCCGCTTCATCGTAAAATTGCAAAGCAAGCAAGGCTTCGGCGGCGCTCAGTTTTTCCAGCAGCGGCAACTCTTTATTCTCCGGCGCAAGGCTTTTGCCTCTGGCAAAGAGTTGTCCGGCGCGTTTGAAATCGTCCACCCGGTCGCTGATATTGTCGCCGCGCACATCGCCGCTAACCGTCTCTTTGCCAACGCGAATCAAAGCGTCAATCAATTGCGGTTTCAAGCGCACGGCATCCGCTATGGTTGCCGCTTGCCCGTTCATCTGCTGATAGAGTTCCCACGCATTATTGCCACGCGGTTCGATGATTCTGCCCGCCGCGATTGCCATTTCAAACTGCGATGGCAACGGCGATGGCGCAGATGCCAGTTCGGTAACGGGCAAAGAGGAAGCGGCGGCGGTTGGCGGTGGTTGCGGCGCGGCTTCCGAAAGGGGGACGATGGCGGGCGGTTGCGGCGTTGGCTTTACAGGCGCGGGCGGCGTTGACAGATTGGTGGCTAAAGCAGCAGTTGTCGGCGGCGATGTTTTTGCCTCGTTAGTTAGCGGCTGCCGGGTCTTTACCGTTGGCGGCGTTGGCAAAGCAGGCTTCGGCGGCGCGGGCTTCGCTGCTCGGTTCGCTTCCGTCTTTGGCGCGGGTTGCGCTTCTGATTTCGTCGGAGCAGTAGCTTCAACAGGTTTTGGCGTCGGTTTACTTTCAACTGGCTTAGGCTTGCTGGCTTCCGCCGTTGGTTGAACCGGCGCTTTACTCGCTTCGGTTGTTGGCGGATTGGTTGGTTTGCTGATTTCGGCTGCCGGTTGCGCGGTTGGTTTTGTCGCTTCGGCAATCAACTGTCGCGGCTTCGTCGGCTCAGGTTGCTTGACCGTTGGGGTTGCGGCGGGCGTTACCTTTTCTGCTGTTACAACAGGGCTTGCCGGTTTATTTACTGGCTCCGACTTCGCTGCTTCCGCTTTGGCTACCGATGCGGGCGGCGCAGATTTGTTGCTCTCCTTCGCCTCCGCTTTTGCGACCACAGGCGGCGCAGTATTCTTTACCGGCTCAATAGGCTTTGCCGCCACAATCGTTGAGGATGTACGCGCAACGATAATCTCGGCTATCAGATTGCCGGAACGTGACGGATGCTGTTTGTTCGAGGTATCACCGGCAACGCGGCTCGCCACGAAATTATACAATTCATCGGCGTTTATCGCGCCGTCGTGGTTGGCGTCGCCGTCTCCGGCAAGCGCGTCAAGCAGGTATTTCGTAAAGACCGAATGCCCGTTCCAGCGTTGCCCTTCACGGGAGTATTCGCCCGCCGCATTTGCCAGCAGCGTGGCGACGCCGGGGCGAGCGTCGGCTAGTTTATCGAATGCCCGCGAAAACATTGTTGAGGTCGCCACGCCGCCTGAGTCCGGTTCAAAGAAATCCTGCCGCACCGCATCGGCAATCACCAATAGCTTACCGGCGCGAACCCGGCTGCCAATGGCATGGTTCAACTCTCTGAGCGACAATGCCGACGCAAAGGGCTGTTTGGCGTCCGAATCGTAAGCCAGCAGATAGGCCTCGCCGTATTCCGCTTCGACAATGCCGTGTCCCGAAAAGAAGAGATAGACGGTATCGCCCTCAAGCGTAGACCGCGCCAGCCAGTTGCCGACGGCTTCTTTAATTGCCGCCAGCGTCGCTTCCTGATTGATGAAGGTGCGGACATTGTCGCCGCAGACTTTCTTCATCGCTTCGGCAAACGCCGTCGCATCCTTATCGGCAAACATCAACTGTTGCCCGCCCGGTAGCTTCGGATATTTGTTGATGCCGATGACTACAGCGTAAGACTTTGGCGCTCGCGTTGTCGCCGGGTTCGTTTGTGCCACACCATAGCGGGCAGACGCACAAAGAACCAACAGGGCAATGACCAGCGCACAAATTTTACTGAACTGATTCATACGACATGGAAGAGAGCAAAAAGGCGCGGCATTCTCGGAGAATATCGCGCCTTTTTCAACTACGCACTTTGGCAAACGATTACTCGAAAAGCGAATCAACGAGCATCCGCCAGCCGCTTACGGCAGGCGCGGCTTCGGCTGCATCGCCGCGCCGGTAAATCGTTGGCTGTGTCGGGTCGCTGGCTCGATAGACTTTCACCACCTCTTCACTTAACAAATCCACATCCCAGACTACCTGAGTGCCACAGGCGAAATAGTCCCGGCGCTTCTGTTCCATTTCTCTTTCGGCAGTTGCGCCATAGTCATTTTCGCTACGGACTTCGACGGCGAATACCGGAGCGCCGTCAAAGAATCGCATGGAAATCTCGCCCGTCCACCACGCCGCATCAGGGCTAAACGATTCCCGGTGTGGCAAATCAACAATAAAACCTGCATTATCGAGGATTGCTCGCCCGCCGCCGTGAGTTCGTTCATGCTCTCTTAGACTGAGATAAATGTTGCCGCTTGCTCGGCTTGGGATTCCGCCTGTTGGCATAAAGCGCACCAGTTCGCCGTTAATGAGTTCGGCTTTGCCATGCTCCGGCACGTTGTAGAGGTCTTCGATTGTAGCTTTGACCATCGTACTCATAATAAGCCTCACTGCTCAAATGGTACACAAGACAGGCGCTTATTTGAAGCTCGCCAATGCCGCATCTTCGCTTTCGTGAATTTCAAAAACGGTCAACAGCTTGGTGATTGCCAGCAAATCCTGAATCTTCTTGGTCAGGTTCAACAGTTTCAAACTGCCGCCCGCTTTGCCTGCCGTCGAATAGGAACTGACCAGTTCACCGATGCCGGAACTATCCACATAAGAAACATCGCCCAGATTGAGCAAAATCTTCTTTTTGCCGCCATCGAGTAAGCCTCTGACGGCTTCGCGCAATTGGACGCTGCCTTCGCCGATGGTGATTTTACCGGATAAATCTAAAATCGTAATGTCGCCTGCTTCCCGATGTTTAATACTTAATTGAGCCATTCTTTTCTCCTTTTCAAATCCATTAGTCCTTGCGTCTGTATTTCTTCAAACGCACAATACTGCCGCCGTCGGGGTGCGCTGTATGTTCAACTTCGTCCATAAAAGTCCGCATAAAGAAGATGCCGCGCCCGCTCGGTTTCAGCAAATTGTCCTCGTCGGTCGGGTCGGGCAATTCTTCCGGCACGAAGCCATTGCCCCGATCTCTGATCGTAACCGTCAGAGCCCCGGTCTCCACCAGAAATTGTACATCTACCTGTTTGTCGTCTGCCTGTTTATTGCCGTGAATGATAGCATTTATCATCGCTTCGTGAACCGCAAGCTCGATAAAGCCGATTTCGTCTTCGTCAAAACCAACTTTACCGGCACACTCTTTCACCGTGGCGCTGATAGTTTCCGCAGAACTGAGCTTGCTTGCCAGCGAAAGCTCCACGACATCAATTGTCCCCTCCATCCCGTAGCCAGCCTTTCCTGAATAATCAAACCGAGTAGTCACGAAGTGCGAATAGGGTGTAACATAGCGAAAGTTACGATGTCAAGAAATGTCAGAATCAACCGCCCTGCTGCCCTCAACGGTGCGATTCGTGTACCCGGCGATAAATCCATTTCGCACCGTGTAGCAATGCTCGCGGCAATTGCCGACGGCGCTTCGACCATCAGCAATTTTGCTTCCAGCGCCGACTGTCACGCCACCCTCGATTGCGTCGAACGGCTCGGCATTCGTGTTGGACGCCGCGCTGATTCCATCATCATTTACGGCAACGGGTTGCACGGCTTTGCCCCGCCTGAGCATCCGGCAAAGCTCTTTGTCGGCAATTCCGGCTCAACAATTCGCATGATTAGCGGCATCCTCGCCGGTCAACCGTTCATTTCCGAACTCGACGGCGATGAGAGCATCCGCCGCCGCCCAATGCAGCGCATTATTGAGCCATTGCGGTTGATGGGCGCACAGCTTAACGGGCGCGACGGGAACTTTGCGCCACTGACGATTCACGGCAGCAAACTGCAAGCCATTCATTATCAAAGCCCCGTTGCCAGCGCCCAGGTGAAAAGCTGCCTGCTCTTTGCCGGACTCTACGCCGACGGCACAACCGTTGTCAGCGAACCGGCTGAGTCGCGCAATCATTCGGAACTCATGTTGCGCGAATTTGGCGCAACGCTTGCTGTTGACCGCGCTGCCAACACCGTCAGCATCACCGGCGGCGCAGCCTTACGCGCTACAGATTATGAAGTACCGGGCGATGTCTCCTCTGCGGCTTTCTTTCTCGCGGCGGCAAGCCTTGTGCCGGACTCCCGATTGCGAATCGAAAAGGTCAATCTCAATCCGACGCGCACCGCTTTTCTTGAAGTCTTACGCAGTCTCGGCGCAACTCTCACAATAGAGAACATCGCCACGAAACACGGCGAACCGATTGGCGATTTAGTAATTCGCAGCGCCGCCCTTCGCTGCCCGAATCTGCGTTTATCCGGCAGTATCATTCCGAATCTGATTGACGAGATACCGATTCTCGCCATCGTCGCCACACAATGCGAAGGACGTTTGGAAGTGCGCGACGCCGCCGAACTTCGCATCAAAGAGAGCGACCGCCTCAAAACCGTAGCCGCCGGCATCCGCAAAATGGGCGGCGAGATTGAAGAATTTGCCGACGGTTTTGCCATCACCGGCAAACAACAACTGAAAGGCGCACGTATTGAAACGGCAGGCGATCATCGCATCGCTATGGCATTCAGCATCGCCGGATTATTGGCGGAAGGCGAAACCGAAATCATCGGCGCGGATTGCGCGGCAGTCTCCTTCCCTGAATTTTACGAGTTGCTTTCTCAGGTCTCAGGCGGTGTGGTTATCGAAGCCTGAACAATTGCTGAGAATACAACCGCGAACGAACGCGGATATAAGTAAGGTTCATTGAATAAAATTCGTTGCAAAATAACTGGCGATACAACAAGTCATTGGACGCGAGGCGAAACCGCTTGCCTCATAAAAATGTCGCTCGTTTCATTCGGTGTTTTGCATAGCGGTTTCGCCTCGCGTCAACTCCGCCGTTAGGCGTTCGCAAATTGCCAAGAGTATTTCTTTCTGTCACCCGGATCTGCTATGGATAAGCTATTGGTAATCATCAAACGCGAATACCTGACCCAAGTAAAATCAAAAGGTTTTCTTATTGGCACAATTCTTACCCCTTCATTGATGATTGTGATATTGCTCTTGCCTGCTCTCTTAACAGGCGGCGGGCGCTCGAATTACCGCCTGCTGGTTCTGGATCAAACGCCAGACCAGGCGCTGTATCAACAGGTTGAAAACTATCTGGTCGCTGGCAATGACCATCCCGGTCGCTTTCAAGTGCAGCGTGAAGCCGTTACGGAAGCTCAACTTGCCACCCGCAAACGGGAACTCAACGAGGAGCTCCGCGACAACAAACTGAATGCTTATGTCGTGGTTCCGGCAACCGTATTCGAGCAGGGAAAGATTGCTTATCACACCAAAGACATCGGTGATCTGAGCGCCGAAATGCACATTGAAAATTCGTTTACTACTGCCGTCATCGAACAGCGGATGATTCGGGTGGGAATCAACTCGACACAGGTTGGTCAGTTGAGCCAAAAGATTGACATGGCAAAGTTCAATGAACACGGCGACACAGAGGACAGAAAACGAATCGCTCTGGCTTTTGCGTTGATCGGGCTTATTTGTCTCAGCGTGTTAATTTATGGCACGCACATCTTGAGCGCCGTCATTGAAGAGAAGCAATCGCGGATCATTGAAGTGTTGCTGTCTTCCGTCAGTCCCTTCGCGCTGATGCTGGGTAAACTGATCGGCGTCGGGCTGGTCGGCTTAACGCAGTATGTCATCTGGTCTGTGTGCGGGGTGTTGTTGAGCAGCCAGGCGCTGGCATTTGGCGCATTCCAAATGCCTCAGCTTTCGCTTTCGCTGATGGTCTTTTTCGTAGTCTATTTTCTGCTCGGTTATTTCCTCTACGCGACCTTCTATGTCATGGTCGGAGCGATAGTCTCCAATGAAGAGGACGGACAACAGTTGCAAATGCCAATGATGATACTGATTGTTTGCGCTCCGGCGACTTCCCTGATGGTGTGGCGCAGCCCGGATAGTCTGGCAGCGATAGTGGTATCGTTGACTCCCTTCTTTAGTCCGAGCGCGATGTTTTTTCGCATCGCCATGCAGCAACCGCCCTGGTGGCAGGTGGCGCTCTCAATCATATTGCTGATGGGGGCGATACTGGGGATGGTTTGGTTGGCGGCGAAATTCTATCGCCTTGGGGTCTTGATGTATGGTAAGCGCCCGACCGTGCCGGAACTTGCGAAATGGTTGCGTTATAGTTGATAAGTAAGGCGAATCAAGAGGTAAATTTACCTGCTTGAAAAAAGGCTTTTCTTGGCGGTCTTGGCGACTTCGGCTTTGCGCCTTTGCGAGAAATAAGCTTTTTTTCACTGCCAATGTCACCAGGATCATTGCGACTCTTGATTCGCATAAGTAGCCGGACAGAATTTGGTTTGCGTATGGTGGTTCAGAATTACGCCTGATGGTCATTGAAGAAATAATGATACAACTATCTGCGCCGGAGGCGCGTTGGAAATTAGCCTGCGGTAGAGCCGCAGGGGTTGTGCAATCGTCAAGAGTTCTCGCCCTGAAAGGGCGCAGGAAGCGGTTGGCTCAGTAACTTTTCAAAGACCATTTGATGTGAGCTTCACGCCTAATGGCGTAACTCTGAACGGCATGCTCTTTTTGTGCGACTACTTACTTTCAATGAGATTTTTTCCGTAAGAGGTAAGCAACTATGGATTTTCAACTTGAACAGGCGACAGAGATTTTGCGACGCACTCCCGCGACTTTGAATGCGCTGCTGCGCGAGTTGCCGGATGAGTGGGTTTTATCGAACGAAGGCGAAGGGAGTTTCAGCCCTTACGATGTTCTCGGTCATCTCATACACGGTGAAGAAACCGATTGGCTGCCGCGTGCAAAGATCATTCTCGCAGATGGCGAGTCGCGCCCCTTTGAGCCATTTGACCGCTTCGCTATGTTCGAGAAATCGCAGGGCAAAACACTGGCGCAACTGCTCGACACTTTCGCACGATTGCGGGAAACGAGTTTGCAGGAACTGGCAGCAATGAATCTGTCAACCGCGATGTTGGAAAAGCGCGGCAGACATCCTGAACTGGGAGTGGTAACGCTCAGTCAACTGCTGGCGACATGGGTTGTGCATGACCTGGGGCATATCGCGCAAATGGTGAGAGTGATAGCAAAGCAGTACCGCGATGAAGTCGGAGCGTGGCAGGCGTATCTGCCAATCTTGGGAAGCTAGCAGTTGAAGTCGCGTAGTGTTGGCATCTGACAACGGCGAATGTCCGCAAGGCTTTTTCAAGTTAAAAACGGCTGTCGTTTCTATGATATTGTGTGTATTCGGCGGCTAACAGTATTGTTTAAAATGATCTCTGGAGGAGTTTATGGGAAGAATGAAGATTATTGCAATTTTCGTACAAGGAATTTTAATGTTCGCAATGACTGGTAGGGCTGCCGTGCAAAGCGACAAAAACAAACAAGTGCTTGACCGGCAAAAGGCATTTGCCGCCGCTATTCTGCAATCGGACTGGAAAAAGCTGGAAACCTTTTGTCACGCTGATTTGATTTATACTCATTCGTTTGGACGAGTTGATACTAAAAGTGAGTTCCTGACTAACATTGCCAAGTTGCGCTTTGAACAGTGGGAGAACGAAACCCTGAGCGTCAATATATATGACAATACGGCGGTTGTTCGCAGCAATCTGAAGGTCAAACTGATAGCTCCCAATGGGGAAATTCAGGTTAGCCAACAGCGAACAACTGATGTTTGGATTTTACAGAATCAGCAGTGGGTTTTAGTCGCGCATCAATCTACGTCCTATAAATAGCGCCACCTAAAATGTCGCTGGACACAAGCATAGAGGGCTATATCAAACAGACATCCTGACTCTTAGCGAAGATGAATTCATTATCAGAATGAACAATCCCGGCGAAGCAGTAGAAATCACCTTCACTCCGGCGCAGCAATCATCATTGCAGAAATAGTGGATAGCACATACCGAGTTTAGACTATGAAAATAAGAATCGCGCTAGCCTCGCCGCGCATTGCCGCTTCACTTGCCGAAGGCACAGCGAAGGTCAAACAGTTCATCGCTCAGGCGGCGGCGCAAACCGCCGAAATTGTCTGCTTCCCGGAATCCTACCTTCCCGGATTGCGCGGACAGGATTTCAGCGTTCCGGTCTATCCGCAGGTGGCTCTTGAGTCTGCCCTTGCGGAAATTTGTCAGGCGGCAAAGAAGCATTCCATAACCACGATTATCGGCATGGATTGGCAAACCGCAGCGGGTTTGCAAAATGTCGCGTTTGTGATTGCGCCAAGCGGCGAAGTGCAAGGCTATCAAACGAAAAATCAAATCGCCCCCGAAGAAGATGGCTTATTCGTCGCCGGCAAAGACCGGCATCTATTCGAGGCGAACAATGTCAAATTCGGCATTGTGATTTGTCACGAAGGCTGGCGTTACCCGGAGTCGGTCAGATGGGCGGCAATTCGCGGCGCAAAAATTGTCTTTCACCTGACCTATACCGGCAGCGACAAACAAGGTTTGACCTTGCAGAAATGGGGCGACCCTGATGCGCCGTACTACGAAAAAGCCATGATGTGCCGCAGCATAGAAAACACCATCTTTTTTGCCAGCGTCAATTACGCCATGCGGTTTCAGGAAGCGGCGACCAGCATCATCTCGCCATCGGGCAACTGCATCGCCTATCTGCCTTATGGCGAGGAAGGTTTATTGGTACAGGATTTGAACCTTGCCGAAGCCACTGGCTGGCTGGCCGCCCGCTACCGCAAAGAGTTATATGACTGATAAGTTTCGCGCCGCATTAACCGCACCCTGAAATTGCTACTTGAGCAGTAAGGGTTTTGTTTCCTTACAAACTCTCTCCATCTGCTTGCCGAAGGTTGAAAGAGAGTTACGTTTTCGGGTATTTTATTTGACTCAAGGTAGTGGCTCAAACTAACTGAGGAGGAAGGTGCAGAGTAAAGGCTTTCACTTGTGATCTTCACAGGCGAGCAAAGCGTTTATTCTGAACTTTCCTTTTTCTTTTTGAGCCACTACCTCTGTTTGCAACTAACGGGACTCTATGCAATCTCGAAAACGACTTTTGGTTATCGCTTGGTGGCTGACAATTGCCGCCGATGCTTTTTCGCAAACGCCGACCTTCGGCGCCGATTTTCAGCTTTGGAACGACACGCAGTTGATTGTTCCGCTAACCAAAGAAAAAGATTGGAATGTGGTGTTGTGGACCTTCGGGCGCTTCGGAAATAATGTCAGAACGACGACCGATGCCCGCATCGGGGCGCTGCTCACCAAACGAGTCAACCCGTATGTGACGCTCGGCGGCGGGCAACTCTATCGTTATGCCAATCCCTCATTTGTGCAGAAACGCTACGAAAACCGTTATTTGGGACTGGCGACTTTTACTGTTCCACTTACAAAAAAATGGACGCTGATTAACCGCAATCTCTATCAATACGAAGCTCGCTACTCACGCCCCAATGCCACCATTATTCGCAATCGCTTGTGGCTCAAGCGCGAGGTCACAGTGAAGCAAAAGAAGATTGAGCCGTTTGTCGCCTTTGAATCATTCTACGATTTTCGCCTCGACGGTTTTGCCCGCTTTCGCACTCAGGCGGGCTTTTCACATAAATTCAACAACCATTTTTCGGCTGATTTTTTCTATGTCCGGCAAGACGAAACCGGCAACGGCACGCGCCCCGGTACGCTCAATGGCATCGGCACAAGTTTTCGCATCAATTTGTAAAGGGTAGCATTGACTGCGAAGAACTACTCAGCTACAAATTTATAACCCGGCACGGCAGGCTTCCACCACCTATGAGGTTGCCGCGAAATGTGATAATGTGAGCTATACAATGTTCAACTACTTGCAGTACATGAAACCTGTCAATGGTAAGCGCACTCAGGGGATTCGGAGTGTATCTAGCGTCGCGGTATGCTTATGGGCGCTTGCGACAGCCGGCGCTCTCGCAGGTTTGTTCTCTTTGAGCATCTCTGCACAGCAGACTTCACCATCGAAACCGGTCGTGGTTCAGCCCGGTGCGCCGGGGAAACCGACGCGGACTCTTCCCCCGACGACGCGGGCTACCCTGCCGCCCCTCTCCCCGGCAGATGTGAACTTCATGCAAGGGATGATTATGCACCATGCTCAGGCGGTTGAGATGACGGCGCTGATCGAATCGCATACCGAGAACAAAGACGTGAGGTCGCTGGGGGCGCGAATCAGCAGGTCGCAAGCAGACGAGATAAAGTTTATGAAACGGTGGCTGGCTGCCCGTGGACAGCCGGTTTCACAAGAGATGCATGACACGCACCACAATCATACGTCGCACGGGGCGATGATGCTGATGCCCGGTATGCTTAGCGCGGAGCAGATGGAGACGCTCAGGAAAGCAAGAGGCGCGGAGTTTGACCGCCTGTTTCTGACGGGTATGATTCAGCACCACGGCGGCGCTTTGACTATGGTGAAAGAGTTGTTTGCCACCGCAGGCGCAGGGCAGGATGCTGAATTGTTCAACTTCGCAACCGATGTGGATAGCGGGCAGCGTGCCGAAATCCGCGTCATGGAACGTATGCTGGAGAAAAAACCTTTAGAGGATAAACGATGAATCGAATAGATAAGATAGCCTTCCGTTTACTCGTAGCTTCCCTTGTTTTGTTCTGTTTGGTCAGCCGGATGCAGGCGCAAACGCCCGCCTCTCCGCAGCCGTCGAAGCCGGCAGACGCTAAAGCCGAGCAGAAGAAAGCCGAAGAAGACCCGTTTGCGATTGAGCAAGCGCCGCCACTCCCCGCCGGCATGACCGGCTCTGATGTCAACGACCCGCGAGCCAAACTGACACCGGGGTTGTACGACGCGGGCGAAGCGGCGAAAGGACTGAAACACCTCCAGCTCTTCAAAAAACCGGATGCCTTTCAACTCGGCTCGACCGATCCGAACAATGCCAAAGTGCAGAAGACCTTAGGCTTGCTAGGCGTTCCCGATCCTTCAAAGATGCCTAAGCCTTTCCAATTGGTTATGGCGCAACTGGCGTTTGCAAACTCAGACATTGCCTTTCGAGGAAAGCATCTGTTTCAAGGGAATTTTTACGGCGTCAATATCTTTGACATCTCGAATCCCGCTAAAACCAGATTGGTAACCTCGATGGTTTGTCCGGGCGGACAGGGGGATGTTTCGGTTTACAGGAACCTGATGTTCATGTCGGTCGAGATGACGAACGGTCGCCTCGATTGCAGCACACAGGGGTTTCCACCGGGACCTCTGCCGCTCCCCGGCGAAGAGCATAAGCCGATGCTGCCAGCGCCACAGAAAGACCGCTTCCGGGGCGTAAGGATTTTCGACATCTCCGACATCAGCAACCCCAAACAGGTGGCGGCGGTGCAAACCTGTCGCGGCTCGCACACGCATACGCTGGTCGTTGATCCGAAGGATAAGCAAAACGTCTACATCTACGTCTCCGGCACATCATTCGTGCGGCAAAGCGAAGAGTTGGCGGGATGCTCAGGTGAAAAACCGGATAAAGACCCAAACACTTCGCTGTTTCGCATTGACGTAATCAAAGTGCCGCTGGCTGCGCCGCAGGATTCCAAAGTTGTAAACAGTCCCCGGGTGTTTAGCAATCCCCAAACCGGCACCCTGAACAGCTTGAGCAGTGGCGGCAGTCATGGCAAAGATGGCGCGGAGAAGCCGTTTGACACCGACCAGTGCCACGACATCACCGTTTACTCGGCGCTTGGCTTGGCGGCGGGCGCTTGCGCCGGTAACGGCATTCTGCTGGACATCAAAGACCCCGCCAATCCCAAACGGCTGGATGCCGTCAACGATCCGAACTATGCCTACTGGCACTCGGCTTCGTTTTCCAACGACGGCAAAAGGGTTCTATTTACCGACGAGTGGGGCGGCGGACTGTCTGCCCGTTGCCGCGCCAACGACCCTGACAAGTGGGGCGCAGATGCGGTCTTTCATTTGAAAGACAACAAGATGACTTTTGCCAGTTACTTCAAAATGCCCGCCGCACAGGGCGACACCGAAAATTGTGTGGCGCACAACGGTTCGCTCATCCCGGTTCCCGGGCGGGACATCGCCGTGCAAGCCTGGTATCAGGGCGGTATCTCAATCGTAGACTTTACCGACGCTGACCATCCGGTTGAAATTGCTTATTTTGATCGCGGTCCGATTGATCCAAAGATGCTCGTAATGGGTGGTCACTGGTCTGCCTACTGGTACAACGGACACATCTACGGTTCGGAGATTGCCCGCGGGCTGGACGTATTTGAACTAAGCCCGACCGGGTTTCTGACTCAGAATGAGATTGATGCCGCGAAAACCGTGCGTGTGGCTGAACTCAATGTGCAGAATCAGCAACGCATTGAGTGGACACCTAAGTTGGTCGTGGCTAAGGCTTATCTGGATCAGTTGGAGCGTTCACAGGCTCTGCCGGCAGACCAGATCGCTGCCCTGCGGAAGGCGATTCAAAGAGCGGAGAGCGCCAATCTGAATCCAGGAACGCTTGCCAGACTCAAGAGCTTCGCGCCGTCGCTGCAAGCTAGCGCCCGAACGACCACGAACGCAGCAGACGCGAAACGGTTGCAGGCGCTTGCAGAAATCCTACAGCGCCCCGCAAAGTGAGCTACAAGCAGTATACCTGCATCGGGATGACTCCGGCGTGCGGTTCGGCTTCGGAGTCATCCCTGACAAACTTTGCCCCCGCTATTCCTGTAATAAATCACTTACACCTTTATCACCACAATCACTTCACGATATGATACCCCTTTGAGGGTTGAAGCAGATATGTCGAGATTAATGTTTGTCTACCTGTCGGGGACGGAAAAAGGCAAAACGCGCATCTTCAAACAGGATCAAGTCACCATCGGCACTGACGAAACTTTTGATTTAACCGTCGTGCCGCAAGATGGCGGCGAGCTTCCCGTCGGTCTGCTTGCCGAAGTCTACTCCGACGACAACGATGAACATTTTCTCGTGCCGCGCTACAAAGGCGACTTTTTTGAAATCTCCGTCAATGGCGAAAAGCCCGACCCGGCGGCTGAGGGCTGCGAATTGCAGGACGGCGACACCATCCAGTTCGGGCGCGGGCTTTCAAGCGCCAGCATTCTCTTTCAGGTGATGCCGGAAAATTTCTCTACCGCCAGCCTGATTCGTCAATCCAACAAAGTTCTCGAACCGGCGCAACCGACGCAGCCCGTCCATCCCTTGACCGCCACCCTCTTTGTTAAAGAGTTGTCCGCCAGTTTGTGGGCGGAAGTGCCGCGCAAAGCCAAGGTCATCGGCTTGCTCGGCTTCGCTTCCCTGCTCGTGGCGGCGGCAGTGATTATCTTCATGAACTTCCTCATCCTGCACCGCAATACCTCGCGCATCGAAGCGATAAACAAAAAAGCCGAAGACGAAGCGGCGCGACGCAATCAGGATCAGGAGATTATTAAGAAGCAACAGGACGAGATTCAACGGCTGCGCGATTTGACCGAAAATTCGCGCCAGTTCACGCAGCGCATCTCCGAACGCTACAGCCCCGGCGTCTGCCTGATTGTCGGCAGATACACCTTCGCCGAAAAGGGTACGGGCAAACTCTTGCGCTATGAAAGCGCCGATGGAGCCAATGCCACGCCGGTAGATAAAAGCGGCAATCTGCTGGCTTCCGTAGACGGACTCGGACCGCCCGTGCAGATTGACTACACCGGCACTGGCTTTCTCGTCCGGCAAGGCGTACTAGCCACCAATCGCCACATCGTCCGCCCGTGGGAATCGGACACCATCGCGCAGTTAATTCTGCGACAGGGCGGCGGTTTTCGCCCGCAACTCGATCATCTGGTCGCTTTCTTTCCGGCAATCAAAAAGCCGTTCGATTTGAAAGAGGTCATGGCTTCTTCGCAATATGACGTAGCGTTGTGCGGTTTCGAGCAAGGCGACGCGGCGTTGCCGGAAATCCCGTTGAATACCGAAGACCCGCGCACATTGGTCGGCGAACCTGTGGTGCTGCTCGGCTATCCGACCGGCGTTGACGGCTTATTGCAACGCATCAATGATGAAGGCGCACGCCGCGACATCCTCCGCACCCACGGCGCATCTGCCGAAGATGTTGCGGTCGGGTTAGCCGGACGCGGCTTGGTACGCCCGCTTACGACCACCGGCAATGTTACAGACGCTTTGCCCGGTCGCCTCGTCCACAGCGCCCAAACAACGGAAGGCGGCTCCGGCAGCCCAATCTTTGACCGCGATGGCAAAGTAATCGCCATCAACTCAGCAATACTGACCACCGCCGACGGCGGGCAGAGCTTCGGCGGCTCGAATTTCGGCGTCCCGATTCGGGCGACCTATGAAATGCTGGCGTCGTATCAGAAGTGACGAATTGAAGAAAAATTCAACCACAGATTACACAGATTATACGAATTAGACACAGATTCTTTGTTCGCGTCACAATCCTATAGATTGATTAGCGGCATCCTAACCAATCTGTGAAAATCTGTCGAATCTGGGTAATCTGTGGTTCCTTTTCTGTCTGCCTATTGAAACTCTAACTGGCGATTTCGATGCTGCTGAATTTCAGCAATTCATCGTCCTTGGTCGGCGGTTGCAGAACATCGAAGAGGATGTCGTCGAACTTATCCTGCCCGCGATAAAACGACACTTTGTAACCGCGTCCGTTGGTAAATTCGACGGTCTGCACCCCCCATTTGCCGAGCGCCGCATTCTTCGGAATCGGCACGACAATTTCATACGCCGTTTCCTGATAGGCGGCTTCGGGCGGCACGATGAGTTCGCCGTAAGCGAGTTTGATTTTATTGCTCGAAGCAATGCTGAATTGAAAACATTGGATGCCGATTTTGCTGATACCCGCCGGGTCAAAGGCTTTAATGCGAAGAATCAGACTCTCGCCCGCCGCCACGCAGGTATGATCCGGCTCCTCGCGGTTTTCCGCCGGTACAGCATGAAGACGATTTACAGGGCTTTCCTGAATACTCAAAGACATGATTGATCCACCTCGTAAAAATTATGATTTCGCGTGAGGATAATAGGTTCGTGTGAGGTTACTTATTTTTTTAGAGCAAGAGGCAGGTGAAATAGTCACTCAAACCTGCGGATGATGATATTGACTCCCTCCCGAAGCGTCAAGTGATTGGGGCAGGAAAGCGCGAAAATTGAAAATAAAAATTTAGGGCAGGGCTGTCGTCAGTCGCTTTTCAACTTGTGCGTCAACCACATAACATCTGATAAGTAACGCAGCCCTTTAAGGGCATTGAAAGAATTATTCGTCTTCGTCATCATTATAATCATCTTCGTCGTCTTCCTCATCATCTTCAAAATATTCTACGAGGTCTTCGAGCTTATCAGCAGATTCATTCGGGTTGATACATTCCCCGTTTAGAAAAGAGTCGTCTTCAAAGCCGACTGCAATCCAACACCATTCCTCCGTTCCATGAACCAGGCGTTTCAGGGGAGCTAAGAAAACACCTGTGGCAAAAATTGTATCACTCTCTGAAAATGGTGGCTTCACGATTTCTCCTATTCCTTTGATAAAAATTTCTCCTGCATTTGGCTGAATTTTTTCACGGACTGAAAAAACTCATCTAACTGGTCATAATTTTTGAAAATAAACTCATTTTTGATCTTTGCAAAAGGACTCTTTGAAACCTCTCGAATAAATTTCCCCTTGTTAGCCTCTTCTGAAATGATGAACATTTTGATTCGTAATTTATGAACCTGATATAGACGCAAAAGCCCTTTCGTAATATCTGTCGTATGTTCTACTTCAAAGGCATGGGTTGGGTAGCCTTCTTCGTCAAACCAAATAACATCAACGAATTTAACTGTATTTAGGCTTAGACCCGGAATTGAGCCTTCAGGAATATCCGTTTCCGAACACAATTCTCCCAAGACTCCGTAAATCGTGTTTTTATTTTTATCCGGTGCGGGAACAAATGTTCGATAGCCCAAATAACTGCCAACCAAAACCAATTTTGCTTGTAAATCATAATGAGAGAGTTTTATATCATCTTGAATTTCAATGTTAATGATTTTGGCAACCTCTTTGAGGTTTTCAAGGCTCGGCTTGTGACCATGCAAAAAGATTTCAGTTACTTTGTTGCAGTACAGTTCTTCTATTTCTTCTAAGTACAAACCATCTTCCGTAAGTACACAATGAAATTGATAACCTCCTGTTTTCGTTGTCAACAGTCGCTCTTTGTTCTTCAAAAACGTCACTAAAGAACCGACACAAATATCCATTTTTGATTTATATTTCTTGACGACTACAAATGCGCCCTCTCTATTATAGGTATCAAGTTCCTCCATTAAATTAGCGTTAATACCATGCCAATCTTCAGTGCCTCCTGAAATCAGATACAACATTCCATTGGTATCTCGGAAAAGTTTCCGAGATGGTTTCACTTGAGCAAGAGAAACATTTTGGATTTTTTCCAATTCTTTAATGACAAGTTTCCTGTCTTCGTCCGAAAATTTCGATTTCATATATCGTGATTGAAAACATCAAATACAAATCTTTTGAACTTGTCTTGAGATTAAATACAACTGCGGTAAAAAGCGCAACAATTTCAGGCGTTGAAATCTACCCTCTATTTCGGTTGCTGGCAACCGTTCGCCGCACTTCTGATTCACTCACAACTCGCAAGATTTGCCAAGCCTTCCTCTGCCTGCTCTTGCTATACTCTATGATGTGTTTGAGCCGGAATATCGTGAGCGCATCAATAAGGTCATCAAGGCGATTATTAAAAATCCCGGCGACGATTGGACGACCCAATCACTGGCTGGACTCGCCTGGATTTCCGCCTTTCACTTTCACCGCATCTTCAGGGCGTTGACGGGCGAGACCATGTTTGCCTTCCTGCAACGCCGCCGGTTATTGCGGGCGATTGAATTGATCAATGAAGGTGGATTCACCCTGACCGAGATTGCGCTCGAATGCGGCTTCGATTCCGGCTCCTCCCTTTCCCGCGCCTTTCGTAAGCATCTGCATTGTTCGCCGTCCGAGTATCGCCGGTTGCATTCGTCGCCGTTATTGCCGCCGCCGCGCCCAAGTCTTTCCGGCGCGGAGAAGATGGCGGTCGAAATCCGCGAAACCCTGCCGCGCACGGCAATCATCGTCGAACGCAAAGGGCTGATTGAACAGAATTTCAATCAGGCTGCCGCCGATGCCTTTCACGTTCTCACCGGCGAACTCAAACGCAGCAACGGTTGGCACGTTATTCGTGAGTGCATAGGGATGTGTCCTGATGAAGCCAGCATGGCGCCGGACGCCGAAGCGCGTTATCAGGCTGGCTTCATTTACGAAGGCGAGTTACCGCCGCTGGGCGACGAGGCGCAGCGCGTCATTATCTCCGGCGGCAGATGGGCGGTGTCCATCCATCAAGGCTCGTATGAAACGCTCTGGCAAAGCTGGAATTGCCTCTACCGCGACTGGCTGCCGGCGTCCGGTTACACCTTGCGCGACGCCGCGCCGTTCGAGATTTACCTGAGCGACAAGAAGAAAGTCCCAGCCGAAAAATTACGCACCGAAATCTGGATACCGATTGAATGTCTACAGCACGAAAAAGAGGGATAACCAAGACCTTTCAGGAGCGGGTGGTAGAGTTCAACCTTCAGGTTGGTGGTAGATTCAAATGCAGTTCTTTTCAGAGTATGACGACGGCTCGTGACCGGAAACTTGCAGCGCGAGGTTCAGAAGAAACTGTAATTTTCGCCACCTCAAGCTACGACCAACCTGAAGGTTGAACTCTAACGCCGGTCGCCAAGTGGTTCGGTTATTTGACGCGGCAGCGGAGCGCATGACGATGGAATTATCACAACCCCTACAAGCAATTTTATTCAGCGGCTTGACCGCCGGAGTCCTCGACATCACCGCCGCCAGTATTAGTAACGCCGCGCAAAACGGGCGCTCGCCGCTTTGGGTCTTTCAATCGGTCGCCGGCGGCTGGATTGGCGCGAAGACTTTTCAGGGCGGCTATCCAACGGCGGCATTCGGACTGCTGACCCATTTCTTTATTGCTATGACGTGGGCGACAATTTACTACCTCGCCAGCACGAAGTTGCCCATCCTGACCCGACAGCCAATCATTTGCGGCATCCTCTATGGCTTGATTGTCTATGCGGTGATGTACGGCATCGTCTTACCACTCTCCGCCTATCACAGCAAACCCTTCAACCAACAAGGCGTGGGAATGCTCATCGGCATCCTCATTCATATTTTCTGCATCGGTCTGCCGATTGCTCTGATAACGCGATGGTATGCAAAATAATCTGTGAGAAATCTGTGTAATCTGTGGTTTTCTCTTCTGTCTGAACATCAAACGAAGGGGTAAAACGATGAACAACAAAAAGCAAGCGCGAACCGCCGCCAAAGATGTAGATGCTTATCTCGCCGCCTTGCCGGAAGCGGAACGGGCGACGCTTGCGAAACTTCGCAACCTGATCAAAACGACTGCGCCCAAAGCCACCGAAGGCATCAGCTATCAGATACCAACCTACAAGTATCACGGAATGCTCGTCTGCTTTGCGGCATTCCCCAACCATTGCAGCTTCTATGTCCGCCCCGCCGTACTCGAAGCGCATAAAGAGGAAGTCGCCGCTTACCAGACCAGTAAAGGCACGATTCGCTTTGCGGTCAACAAACCGCTTCCCGCCGCGCTCGTGCGAAAACTCATCAAAGCGCAGATGGCGGCGAACGAAGCCAAAGCCGCCGCGAAATCGAACCGCGCCGCCACCTGAATTGATTGACGATTGCCTGTACGGGCGGGCATCCCTGCCCGCCCCGTTTGGCTGAAATACATACCTGCGCCTCGCGTCATCCCTTTCGCCTCTTTCCCTTTGCGTCTTTGCGAGTTTTTCCTTTGCGTCTTTGCGTGAAACTCTCTGTTGCCGCCCCGCCCACTATTTCCTTCTCCGGCTTTTCGCCGCCCCGCTTCTCCCTGCCGCCTTCGCCTGATATTTTTTTGATTTGATTATTTTGTACATTTGCTGTACGTTATTGTTGTATTTCTGTACCGCAATGTGACTTTAATAGAACAATCTTGCGGCGACAGAGATGCCGTATCTTTTTGTCTAAAGGAGTATCATCATGACTATCGCCAATCCATTACCGTTTTCACCTGTCGCGCCATCGCCCCTTGCTTTGTCGCCCGATGTTGCCGATCCCCTCGCCGAACGCTTCGCCGACCTTGATGCTGAACGCCTCCTGCTTGCGGCTCTCCTGCGCGATTCGCAGGCTCTCTCAGCCTTAGACCACCCCCTCCCGCTCTGCGATTTCTTCCTCCCGGAACATCGCTGCCTTGTCGCCACCTGCCAACAGCTGCGCCAGCAGGAAGCGGATGCCACACCCGCAGCCCTCACCCTTGCCCTCCGCCACCATTCGCATTGTCAGGTCGCCGCGCTCCTGCCCGCCCTCCTCGACCTCGACCCCGCTTCCACCCCAGCCGCCTTCGACCGCCAGAGCCTGCTCGACTCCTGCGCCCAGCGCATTCGCCTTAAAGCCCGCGAACGTCGCCTCCTCCTCTGGCTGGAGTCCGCCCATGCCCGCTTCCGCGATGGCGCTCCCTTGCCGACC
>Ga0187894_10001731_pt1 | contig 27451 bp, 20 predicted proteins | sample GBC1701081metaG_FD_136650 | JGI IMG/M metagenome (GOLD analysis project Ga0187894, IMG submission 136650) | White microbial mat communities from a lava cave in the Kipuka Kanohina Cave System on the Island of Hawaii, USA - GBC170108-1 metaG ... | reverse complement strand
TCGCCATTGGTGACATTGTTGGTGTGGGTCGTGCCAATCGTCACCCAATCCGGGAACGCCCCGCCCACCACTTCCAGCTTGTAAAATTGGCCTTCGCCGTTCGGAAACTGCGCTGTACCGTATATTTTCGTCTCGCCGGTCAGCACCGCCCCCGGCTGCGGCGAGGTGATCGCGCCGACGGCCACGCTCGCGCTGCCGCCGCCGAATCCACCGCCTTGCAGCAGGTCGGGCGAGCAGGCAATCGTTGGCAGGAACGCCAGCCCACTCGTGCGGGCGTACTGCTCGGCGGCCACCGCGTCTCCTGGCACGGGCGGCGGCGCGATGAACAGCATGGGCTGCGATCCCGGCGCTGCGCCCGCCAGTTCTACCGGAACCTGGCAGTACAACGGCGCGGGCGGCGGTTGTTCCCCTGGGATCACCTGGAACTGGATCAGGTTGGCGATCTCCGGCGCGAGGCGGAACGACAACACCTGGTACACACCGGGCGACACCTCGGCAAGCTGCGGCCCGCTGCTCGACTGCTGTGGCGGGGGCGGGGCGGGCGGGTAGTATAGGTTGCCCGTGTCGTCCGGGATGCCCGCCGGGCCGTCTAGGAAATACTCGATGATGCGGTTGCAATCGGTAGCCGGATCGCGCAGCGTGCGCACGTCGCAGATTTCGCGTGTGACCAGGCCGGGCAGCGCGGACTGAAAGTCATCCGGCAGCAGTTGCCCATTCACCGCGAACGACGCCAGCATACTCTGGTTGCTGTAGATGCTCGTGATCACACTGTTCCAGATCGGCGCGGCGCCCGTCAGCCCGGACGAGTTGACCATCGGGTCGCCATTGTTGTTGCCGACCCACACGCCGACCGCCACGTTGCGGCTGTAGCCCACCGTCCAATTGTCTTTCACGTCGTCGGTCGTGCCGGTCTTGACCGCCGTGACCAAGTTGCCGGTGTTGAGCGGGCTGTTCGCGCCCATCGCGGCACTGCGGGCGCGGTTGTCGCTCAAGATGTTGTTAATGAGGAAGGCGATACGCGGGTCGAGCGCCTGCCGGTCAACCTCCGAGGCCGAACGGCTGATGGTGCTGGCAGTCGGCGTGCCGCGCAGGCAGCCATTTTCATACTGGTACAGGATTTCGTCGTCGTTGTTCAGAATGCAGCGGATGCTGGTGGGTTGTACCGCCACACCCTGGTTCGGGAACACGCTGTAGGCGTTGCTCAATTCCAGCAGCGATATTTCGCCGCCGCCCAACGTTAGCGACAGGCCGTAGCGGCTGGCGTCGTCGCCCAGGCTGGTCGTGCCGAAACGTTTCATCAGCGTCAGCAGCTTGTCCACGCCCACCTGCCGCAGCGTTTGCACCGCCGGGATGTTGTAGCTGTTGGCAAGCGCGAACCGCATAATCATCGGCCCGTGAAAGGCACTGTCATAATTGCGTGGGACATACTGCTCGCCGCCGGGGACACCGATCTTGGTTGGCGTATCCCAGATCACACTGCCCGGCGTCAGCACGCCGTTTTCCAACGCCGCCGAATAATTAAACGGCTTCATCGTGCTGCCCGGCTGCCGCAGCGCGATGGTCACATTCACCCGCCCGTCAATCGCGTCGTTATTGTAGTCGATGCTGCCGACCATCGCCAGGATTTCGCCGGTGGTCGGTTGCAGCGCCAGCACCGAGGCGTTGCTCACGTTCTGCCCGCTTAACCGCGCCACCTGGTCGCGCGCCGCGTTCTGCGCCATGTCGTTGATGTCCAGGTCGAGAGTCGTGTAAACCTTCAAGCCGCCCCTGGTGATCTGCTCCGGGTTGTAACCGAGCGCGGCCATCAAGTCTTCGAGTTCGCCCTGCGCATAAACGGTGAAATGCGGCGCGAGCAGCGACACCTCCGGCGTGCTGTAGGTCAGCCCTTGTGTGAGGGCCTGGCTGCGCTGGTCGGGCGTGATCTTACCCAGCGTCACCATGCGATCCAACACCAGCCGCCAGCGCGAATACACCGCGTCCTGGATGGCTGGGTCGGGGTTCAGCGGGTCGAGGTCAGCCGGTGCTTGCGGCAAACCGGCCAGCAGCGCCGCCTCACCCAGTGTCAATTCGCTGGCGCGTTTGTTGAAGAAGGTCTGTGCGGCGGCCTCAGCGCCATAGGCTAGGTTGCCGTAGTAAATCTCGTTCAGGTACAGCTCCATCACTTCCTGCTTGCTTTTCCGCCCCGCCAGCGCCAGCGCCAGCACGATCTCTTCGACCTTGCGCTGAATGCTGCGCTCGGCGCGGTACTGGAAGTCGAACAGGATGTTGCGCACCACCTGCTGCGTAATCGTGCTGCCGCCCGACGCGCCTTCCGCTAGCCCGACATATTGCAGCAGCGCCCGTGTGGTCGAGGCCACGTCAATGCCAGGGTTGTCAAAGAAGCTGTCGTCTTCAATCGCCACCGTCGCGTCAATCAAAGACTGCGGAAAATCGCTGTATTGCACGTTCGTCCGGCGGCCTTCGCCAAAGGCTTCATACAGCAGTTGACCTTTGCGGTCGTAGAAAAACGTACTCTGGAAGTTCTGGTAATTGTCCACCCCGGCGATGCGTTCGTTTGCCAGCGTCTCGGCGCGGTTCACACCCCACGCCCCCAGGCCGAGCGTGAGCAGCGTCAGCCCGCCGCAAAAAATGGCGAAGAAACCCGCCACCAGCCACAAACACCCTGGCGAACAACCCAGGCATCCCCGGCGGCGTGTGGCGCGCGGCGGCAGCTTTTGCGCCTGTCCACCGTTGGACAGTGTGCCTTGTTTCGGCGGTGGCACGGGCGGCAGGTTGGGGACAGCCCGCTGTGGGCGCTGGAACGCTTGGTTTTGTGGGGGGACAGCCGGGTGCGGCGCGGTGCGGTCAAGGCGTACCGGCTCGTGCTGCACCGTATGATCCGCCCGCTTCGACGGTGATGGATCGAACGGCAGGAAATCCGGGTTCGGGTCGAGGCCGCCGCTGCCCGGCAGCGTCTTTTTCGGGTCGGGTACGCCTGGTTCGCGCGGGATCGGCATGGTCGGCATGTTGCGCGCGTCTACCGGGTTGGCCGCGTCCCACACGTCGGTAGCGCCTTTGTCGTCGTCTACCAGTTGTTCGGGCGCGTCCTCGCTCAACGGCAGCTTAAAAGGAATGTCATGATCGTCATCGGGCGGCACGGGGTCGTCCGGTATCGTTCGCGGGTCAAATTCGTCAGACATTACAAACTCCGCTCAATATGCTCAAAACCTATTGTATAGCAACCCGGTAGCAAGCGTCTATGCTGCTAACCTGACGCTTGTCACGCGCCCAACACACGCCTTCCACACGCTGTATTGTAACGTCCTTGCAAGCCGCCCATCATACACTGGGTCTATGCACGTAAAATGAGAATTGGGTATACTGATTTCATCATGTTCGACCCAAAAGTAGTGACGGATGTTGTATCGGATATGAACGGCGAACCGGCTGATTGGAGTGATCGTCAGCCCATCGAATGGGAACTCGAACCGCAGCCCTGGATACCCTATCCCACCGGGTTCATCCGCTTCATCGCGCGCTTTCCGCTGGTTGTATACCGGCTGGGGCTGGGTGATCTGCTCAACAGCCTACATCTGATGGTGCTGACCACGCGCGGGCGCAGCACCGGCCAACCGCGCCACACGCCGATTGAGTACCGACGGCATGGTCGCAAAATCTATGTCGTGTCCGCCTGGGGCGCACGCCCCAACTGGTATCAGAATGTTCTGGCCGATCCGGTGGTCACCATTCAGCTTGGGAGCAAGACCTTTAGCGGGCGTGGGCAGCAGGTACACGATACAGCCGAGGCACTGCGGGCGCTGTCACTGTTCCGCCGCATCGCCCCGGCACGTTACGATGCCGTCCTGGGGCGCTTGATTGAAGCCGAGGTGAGCGGCAGGACGCTGCCCGACCAATCCGGTAAATTCACCATCCTCCGTCTCGATCTGGTGGCGGAAGCGCCTCGGCTGCCCAACCTCGCCGCGAATCTGGCCTGGCTGCTGCCGTTGCTGCTGGTGGCCGTCTTCAGCGCCGCGACGCTGCTGGCCGTGACTCGCCTGCGCCGCTCCGCTCAAGGGGACGTATGACCGACCAGATTCAACTGCTGCGCCAGGTGCGGCTCGCCCTTCAAAACGACGATTTTGAAACGGCTATCAACGCGCTGCAACAGGCCGCCGCCCTCGCCCGCGACTCCGGCGACAGCGCCGGGGAAGGCCGTCACCTCGGCAACCTCGCCCTGATCTACTATCGCGTCCAGCGTCCGGACAAAGCCCTGCAATATTTCGAGCGCGCCCTCGTCAGCGCCCGCGAAGACGGCGACCGCCTGACCGAAGACGGCATCCTCGGCAATATGGGCAACATCCTACGCGAAGTCGGTCGCCACGACGAGGCGACCACTTATCTCAACCAGGCGCTCTTGATCGCCCAGGAAATCGGCGATGTGCGCGGGCGCGGCATCTGGCTGGCGAACCTGGGGCTGGTCTACGACGATCTCGACAAGCATGGAGACGCCATCGAAGTCCATAAAGAGTCGGTCAATGTAGCCCGGATCATGCGCGACCAGCGCGGCCTCGCCTCCCGCTTGGGCAACCTGGGCAACAGCTACCTCGCCGCTGGCACCAGTTCCGAGGCGCTTAAGTGCTTCCACGAGGTCGTCGCCATTTACAAAGAATTGGGCGAAAAAGGCGAGGCCGCCCTGCGCATGGGCATCATCGGCAACATCAACAGCGAATTAGGCCGCGCCGCCCCCAACGATTTTGAGGCGACCTTTTACTACGGCCTGTCACTGGATGCCTACCGCGACACGCTGGTGATGGCGCAAGAATTGGGCGACAAGGTGGGCGAAGGCGACTTGCTCACGAGTATCGGGAATGTGTATGGCAACCTGGGGGATTACGACCAGGCCATCAACCACTTCACCTTCGCGCTGCAAATCTTCGGCGCGCTCGGCCAGGAAGACCGCCTGGAATATCTGCACAACAACCTGAACCTGGCGCAGGGCTACCGCGCCGGTCGCTAGAAATCGTCTCCGTCCTCGTCGTCTTCTTCAAATTCATTCCGCCCCAGCAGCCGGTCGAGCATCCCGCTCTCGTCCTCGAAACCGAGGATGTCCGCCAGATAATTGAACTCGCATACAATCGTATCGAACAGGTGATTTTCGTCGTAGGCGTCGGGCGGATAATACGAGATCATCGCCTCGAAAATTTGCTTCAAATCCACATAGCGCCGTTCCAGGTACGCCAGATGCTCCGGTGTATAAGAGCGTTCAATCATATCGGCTTCGCTTCCTCAAACTCCATGAGAGCTAATTATAGCATCTCAGACGCGCCGATATGAGTGTCTCTTCCCGGCTATTTATACGCTACCCGCCACCGCGCGCCATGTCCCGGTCACGTTGCCCGGATCAAATGCCTTGATGATGATCTCGCCCCGCTGCGGCAAATACACCATCTGCCCTCGGTCAGACAACTGTATCGTCGCTGTGCTGCCGCTCTCGTCAGCGGTCGCCCAGCCCAGCCCAGCCCGCACAGCCGGGTAGGTGCGCCACACCTTGCCGAAGCCGCGCACGGGTTCGAGCAGGCCGCTCGGTGGCGTCTCACCGCCGCTGAACGGGTCGGTCGCCGCGTTGTAGGTATCGTCGTAGCGTTGGAAACGGCCACTGCCCAGCAGCGCGTAAATCACGGGCGGCGGGCCTTGCAACCAGAACATCCCGCCCTGCTGGAAAAGCTGCGACGCGCTGCTGACCGGCATCGTGGCACCGACCGGGCAGCCGATCAATTGGATCAGCGTCGGGTCGCCCGCGAAGGCTGTCCCAAAGCCGCCGCTGGGGGGGACGGGGCAGCTTGTCGGCGCGCCGGCTGTGGTCGGCACGAGAGCGGGCTGAATTAAATTCTGCGGCAGGATCGTCGCCTGCGCGGCCAGTTCGAGCAGCGACAACAGCGCGTCGTTATCCGGCGGCGGGGGTGTGGTCGGCGTGATCGTCGGCGTCAGCGTCGGGGTGGGCGATGGTGTGTCGGTGATCGTTGCGCTCGGTGTCACTGTCGGCGTGACCGAAGGGACGGCAGTGGGTGTGTGGCTGGCGGTCGGCGTCGCGCTGGGTGTGACCGGCGGTGGGGTTAGCGTCGCCGTTACCGTCGGCAGTTGCGCGAGGGTCGGCAGGCGGCCCACCGATTGCGGGGTCGGTGTTCCCCCGCAGGCTGCCAATAGCAGCAGGCACACAATCATAAATGGTCGTAGGTTCATCATGCTGCTTATTATATACTCTCCCCGTAAGATACCAATTTGACCTTCGGGCTATCGAAAGGCACGCTCATGACCGACACCATCCTGCGCTTCGTCCACATCAGCGACACCCACATCAGTGCCAATCCCGATTATGGCCGGGGAAGTTGGGGCGCTCTCCACAGCACCCACGAAGGCGCGCAAGCCCTCGTTCGCCAACTCAACAGCCTGCCCTTTGAGCCGGATTTCGTCTTGCACACCGGCGATGTCGCTTATGACCCTGACCCATCAGCCTATGCTGTCGCGCGCGACATTCTGGAACAGATTCGTTATCCCGTGTATTACGTGGCTGGTAATCATGATTATCCCTCAGAATTGCAGCGCAGCATGGCACGACGCGATGAAATTTTGCCGTCTTTCTATCACACCTTCGAGGTCAACGGTGTGCAAGTCGTTGTTCTGGACAGCAACGGCCCGGCTGAACCCCCACGCGGCTTCGTGATCGAGGAGCAGTTGACATGGCTGGCGAATCTGTGCCAAGCGGATGATTCTCGCCCTTTGATCGTCGCCGTCCATCACCCTATTTTGCCCGTCGGCATCCCCTGGCTGGACGATTTCATGCGCACGACCAACGGCGAGGCTGTGCATCACGCTCTCACGCCCGCGCGTCATCGGCTGCGCGGCGTATTCTTCGGCCATGTGCATCAAAACCTGGATATGTACCGCGATGGTATCCTCTATGCCAGCACCCTCAGCAGTTGGGGGCAGTTCCACGCCTGGCCGGGGCAGGTCGAAACCAGTGCTGATTTAGGCGCTGATCTCGGCTTCAGCGTCGTCACCCTCACCCGCGACCAGACCTATATCCGGCGCTGCCGTTTTGATCTGTAAATCCGCATTGTGGCGAATCCTAACTCATGCAATACTGAAAGAGTATGACATCTGGGTGATGGCAGGAAAACGTGATGAGCGTTGAGTCGCTGACCGGACACAAACTCGGACAGTACCAACTGCACGAACGGATCGGTTCAGGCGGCATGGGCGCAGTCTATCGTGCCATGCAGACCGGCCTCGAACGCGAGGTCGCGGTTAAAGTGTTGCCGCCCTCGCTGGCGATGGAACCGGGTTATGCCGCCCGCTTCACCCGTGAGGCCAAGACCTCCGCTGCCCTGGAACACCCCCATATCATTCCCATTTACGATTATGGCACGCAGGACGACATCAGTTACATCGTCATGCGCTTGCTGACCGGCGGCACGCTCAAAGACCGCTTGAATGCTGCGCTTCTAAATGGCGAACCGCTGCCATCATTGGAAACCGTAATCACGCTGCTGCGGCAGTTAGCCGATGCGCTGGACTACGCCCACAGCCGGGGTGTCATCCACCGTGACATCAAACCCGGCAACGTGATGTTTGATAACCGGAGCGATGTCTTCCTGGTCGATTTCGGCATCGCCAAGCTCACCCAGGCCACCACCCAACTCACCGGCGACAGCATGATGATGGGAACACCCGCCTACATGTCGCCTGAGCAGTGGATGGGGCAAGACCTGACGCCTGCCGCTGACCAATACTCCCTGGCTGTCCTGGTGTACAACATGCTCACCGGGCGCGGGCCGTTTGAAGCGCCCACCCCCTATGCCATGATGCACCAGCACATCCATGAGCCGGTGCCGCCGCCCCAACTCCTGCGCGCCGACGTACCGCTGACTGTGAATATGGTCTTGGAACGGGCGCTCGCCAAAGAAGCGGGTTCGCGTTTCCCCTCGATACGCGATTTTGCGACGGCCTTTGAAGACGCGGCGCGCGGTGTGCCAACCATCCCACCGCCGCTGGTTGTCGATCATTTGCCAGACGAAAAGCCGACGCTCCCGTTGCCTGCGCCTGCGCCGGTGGTCATCCCGCGCCCCAAACCGGAGCGAACCTTGCCCTCCCAATCGACCGAGCCAACGGCGAAACCAGCCCGCCGCTCCTGGGTTTGGGCGATCAGTTTGCTCCTGCTCGTGGGAATGATTGTCTTATTGATCGCGTTGTTTAGACCGCCTGCGACCGATAATCCCGACTCGAACTTGCCAACTCTCATGCTCCTGCCCAGCACCAGCCCAACTGGGTCAGGCGACCAAACGCCGTCGCTCACCAATACCGATGTTGCGCTTGTGCTGCCGGACATCACCCAAACCCAAACATCCCTGGCGGCTACTCTAACCCGGACTATAGGAGAAACGCTCACACCCTTCGCCACCTCCAGCCGTGTCCCGATCCCGACCGCGCTGCCCAGCGCCACGCCCACCCCAACCCGCCGCCCCACACTCACCCCCCGACCGACGTTTACGCCGACGCTGGACGCCACCTATTATTTCAACCTGGGCGTCGAAGCGGCAGCCGCCGGCGATTATGCCACCGCTATCAGCTATTTCGACATCGCCCTGGCGCTTGACCCGAATTACACCGATGCCTATTATCAGCGCGGCTTCGCCTATTATGTGTCGGGCGATCCGAACACCGCTTACAATGACTACACTGCCGCGATCAGCCTGGACGCCGCCTATTGGCCCGCCTATGCCAGCCGGGGACAGGTGGTCTATGATTGGGGCGACTATCCTTCCGCCCTTGCCGATTACAGTCAGGCGATTGCGCTTAATCCCGACTACCCCTATACCTATCACAGTCGCGGGCTGGCCTATGTGGCCGTTGGCGACTCGGACTCGGCGCTGGCCGATTACACCCGCTGCATCGAACTCGACCCATCTTATATTTACCCGTATGTGGATCGCGGCAACCTGTATAACCTGTTAGGCCGCTACGACGAAGCAGTGGCCGACTTTGACGCAGCCCTCAGCCTGGATGGTGGCTATTTCGCGGCCTATCTGGGACGGGGTGGGGCGCATCATGCCCTGGGCAATTACGAACAGGCCATCTCCGATTTTTCCAGCGCGCTCTCGATTGATGGCAGCGCGGTCGATGCCTATGCCGGGCGCGGCGATTCGTATGCGGCGCTCGCCGACTTCGACTCGGCGATTAATGATTTTTCGACTGCCGTCAGCCTGAACCCGGAGTTGGCCTACGGCTTTCAACGCCTGGGCGATATTTATTATGATCTGGGGAATGCCGAAGAAGCCCTCGCCAATTATCAGCGTTACCTCGACCTGATGGGGGAGGCTGCCGAACAGTACGTCCGCGACCGCGTGACGGAACTCGGCGGCTGACCGCGACCGCTATCAATCCCTTTTCGGCCTTTTCATCTAAACGCCTTTGCGTTATGTTTTCTAACGGTGGGCTTAACCCACTGTTTTTTCTTTGCTGACTGCTGAAGGCTGATCGCTGATGGCTATCGACTATGTAATTGACTACGCCTGCTATCCCAAGCAAGAACTCACCACCGAAGGTCTGCTCGACCGCATCAAAGGCCGCGCCCGCGCCGAGGCTGTGATCGACCTGTTCCGGCGCAGCGGCGATGACCGCCCCGTTGAGGAAATCGGCTTTGAACTCGCGCGCAGCACCCCCGATGGGACGGAAGAAACGCGCGTCATCATGGTGCAGGGTTTGCTCGACAGCGCCGCCGAACTCACGCCGTATGAACACTATTGCGCGGGCTGTCCGGCCAACAATACCGGCGCGCCCTTCGGCTGTGTCGGCCAGATCGAGTATCCCATCTCCGGCGTAGCCGAAATCTGGCTGCTCAACCAGCTTCCTACGCCCGATCAGACCTTGCCCTGGATGCTGGTGCGCCAGGCGCTCGAAGAATTTAAAAACGACGGCAGCAGTGTTAACCCCCTGCGCGCGGCGGGGCAGACTTATTTTCAGGAGGCCGGTGTGCTGATGCGCGGCCTGGGCGAGTTCAACGTCACCACCAATCAGGTGTTTGAAATCCTGTTCACCCTCGGTCACATCCGTCCCTCGTTCGCGTCGGTGCTGCTGCTGTTGTTCGGGGCGATCCGGCGCGACCTGGAGGCTGACGAAATCATGGCGCTGTCCAAATCGCCCGACGACGCCTTTGATCGCTATCCCTTCATCCTTAAGCCCGCCGCCGATGACGACCTCACCATCACCCAGGTCAAGCAGTTCTTCCGCGCCCTCTATCTCGCCTGGGGTCTGAACGCCCGCCTCTTATTGGATGTCTAAATTGCTGTCAGTCAAGTCCGTTTCCCCCTCGCCATGAGGGAGAGGGGGCCAGGGGGTGAGGGTTCAGCTCGGCCTGTACTTCCGCATGATCGCCTGCAACGCATCCAGCGGCAGCGCATAGGCCGTCCGCCCCTTGTACCCCGTCATCGTTTCCGCCGCCGTCAGCGCGTTCAGCACCGCTTCTTCCACCGCCTCGGCAGCCGCCTCGAACAACGGGTTCATCTGCTGCTGCGGCAGCATCTTGACCTCATACGTCTTCTTATGTGGCACGGGGATATGGTTGCCTGTGGCGAACGCCAGGAACAGGTCGCCGCTGCCGTTGTGGCCGACGCAGCCCGCCCGCGCCAGCCCAATCGTCGCCCGCTGCGCCAGCCGTTTGCACTGGGTTGCCAGCAGCGGCGCGTCCGTAGCAAGGATCACGATAATTGAGCTCCCGGCGGGCGGTTCGTCCCAACCCGATGGGATTTTGTCATAACCAATCTCGCGCCCGACCGGCACGCCGTCCACCCGCAGCAATTCGCGGTCGCCGTGATTGGCCTGCACCAGCGCGCCGACGGTGAATTTGCCGCTGGGGATATTGATAACACGCGATGCCGTGCCGATGCCGCCCTTGAAGTCGTGGCAGATCATGCCCGTGCCGCCGCCCACACCACCCTCGTCGATTACCCCGCCCGCCGCGCTCTGAATGGCCTGATACACATGCTCGGCTTTCAGGTGGAAGGCGTTGATGTCGTTCAGCCAGCCGTCGTAGGTTTCGGCCACCAGCGGTAGGGCGAAATACTCCTCTTTGCGGTGGCTGAACTCCCAGTTCACCAGCGTGTCACGCACCAGCCCAACCTGGTGGGTATTCGTCAGGGCGATAGGCGTGGTCAGCAGGCCGGATTCTTCCAGCCAGTGCGTGCCGGTGAAGTCGCCATTGCCGTTCAGGACGTGGAAACCGGCGAACAATTGGTCATCCCAGGCGGCTTCCTCGCGCGGCAGGATCACCGTCACGCCGGTGCGGGCGATGCGCGGTTCGTCGTAGATCAGCGTGCAGTGGCCGACGCGCACCCCGGCCACGTCGGTGATCGCATTATGCGGCCCGGTGGGGTGTGTGCCGATGATGATGCCCAGGTCGCGCAGTCTGGCTCGCGTCATAATTGTCCATTTCCTTGTGATGCGCGTGCGTCAGCCGTCGTCTTGCCTTTATTTCAGCATAATTGCCCCGCCTGCATCCGCTGCCGGGACATGCAGCGTGCCGTCCACATGGTTCAGCACCACCCGGCCATCCGTCAGCTTGAAGATCAAATACGTATCCTTCGGTACCAGTAGGCTGAACACGGCGCTTGACAACGTACCGACTACCAGGCGACGCCGCGCCACCACATATACCCCGGCCTCGTCTTGATCGGTCGCCAGCCGCCAGCCGAACGCCGCCTGAAGCTGCGCCGTGACTTCGATCTTTGGCTCGACCCAGCGCGTCACGCGCACCTCGGCGCTCTCCGCTTGCAGATACAGCGTCACCGCCCCACTCACGCTGAAATGAAAGGTCTGCGTCTGCCGCGCCAGCTCCGTCACTGATGAGGCCACGTTCACCGCCTGCCACAGCGTATTCAAGTGCTGCATAAGCCAGTCTCCCGCTTACTTGGTCGTGCTTCCCCTCTCCATCTTTGCGAACCCACCGAAGGGTTGGAAAGGGGTGAGGGTGAGGTCATCTTTCCAGCAGCCACTTGCGCACCGCCTCGGCCACCACGTCCGGTTGCTCTAGCATCATCATGTGGCCGCCGCCTTCGACCGTCACCAACTGCGACCCGGCGATGGTATCGCGTAGGTACTCGCTGAACTTATACGGTGTCAGCCGGTCGTCCGTCCCGCCGAAAATCAGCGTCGGCAATTTGATAAACCCGACCTGCGACCGGATGTCGAACAGGTTGCAGGCGGCGTAATCGTGGGTCAGGATCGTCGGGTTAAATTCCATCAGCCGCCGGGTTGAACTCCGCCGCATCGAGTCCGTCCCCGTCCTGCCATAATACAGACCCACGACCAGCGCCACCGTCTGTTTCATCTCGTGCATGAATCCGTTCAAAATATCCGGGTGGATGCCCAACTTCGCCGCTGTGCCGATCAGGATCAACCCCTGCACCCGCTCCGGGTAATTCAGCGCCATCGTCATGGCGATTGCCCCGCCCATGCTGTGTCCGGCGAGGATCGCGCGCGGCAGCTTGAGCGCATCCATCAGGGCGATCATATCGGCTGCATACGCGCCAATGGTCTGCCTACCTGGCGCGGGGCTGCGTCCGTGTCCCGGCAGGTCGGGCGCAATCGCGTTCGCCTCCCGCAGCCGCCGAAGTTCTGCCGGCCAATCCAGATGTGTCCCGCCCGCGCCATGCACCAGTATCGTGACCGGCAGGTGTGCCGTCGGGTCGCGGTGGTCAGCAAACCATACCGGACCGTTCTCGGTTTCAATCAGGGGCATTTTCTCGCCTTCACCAAACCTGTCCAATATTGTAACCCGCGCCCGCCAGGTTGGGCTACAATAGCGCGCTATCACAACACTAAAGGAGCGAACCCATGCGCGTACTCATCATGTCGGATATGGAAGGGGTCAGCGGTATCATCAAATGGGATCAGGTCACGGGCGGCAAACCGATGTACGAAGAAGGCCGCCGCCTGTATACCGAGGAGATTAACGCGGCGGTGCGCGGCGCGAAAGCCGCAGGCGCGACCGAAATCGTCGCGGTCGATTGTCACGGCGCGGGCGGCGATTGGACATTCAACTCGTTCGTGCCGGAACTGCTCGATCCGGATTGCGATTGGGTGGCCGGTCACGCCTGGTCACGTTATACCGAACTGCTCGAACAGGGCTGCGACGGGGCCCTGTTCGTCGGGATGCACGCCCGCAACAACACCCCCGATGGCGTCCTCTGCCACACCATCTCAACCGCCAAATGGCATAACTTGTGGTTCAACGATGACCTGGTGGGCGAGTCTGGCATCAATGCGGCGCTGTGCGGGCATTATGGCGTTCCCGTGCTGCTCGTCACCGGCGATGAAGCGGTCTGCCGTGAGGTTAGCGAACTTCTGGGCGTTGGCTTGACCACCGTCGCCGTCAAACGCGGCCTATCCCGTTACTCCGCCCGCCAGATTCCCCCCGTCCGCGCCCGCAAAATGATCGAGGACGGCGCAGCCCTGGCGCTCAAGAGTCTCAAGGCCGTCAAACCCTACGTCCCCGCGCGCCCGACGACCATCACTGTTGAACTGTCCAGTGCCGACAAAGCGGTCGATTTTATGGGGCATCCCAACGTGGAAATCATCGACTCGCTCAAGGTTATCAGCCGGGGCGACACCTGGATGCAAGCCTGGGATCAGGTCTGGCACTGGTAGGCATACTACATTGCAGAGTGCAAAGTTCAGAGTAAAGTAAAAGCGTCCGTGTTATTAACTTTCTGTGTTCTCTGTGTCCTCTATGCTGAATTCGGTTTATCACGACCTTGCCGGATTTTTTGTTCCCAGGGTCGCTTGGCCTCGCCGGTATAGCCCATCGCCCGCAGGCGTTGAGCCTCTAGCTGCTCTAACTGCGCTGCGACTGCCTCATAATCGCCCGCCGGGATACGCCGGTCAACCCCGCCCGCGTCCCGGTAAGTATAACCGATCCCACCGCACCAGTCGCAGTCCTGGGTCTGGCCGTCCTCATCCTCGAACCAGCCAAACCCCTCGCATGAGACGCACTGCACAATCTCCATCATCGCCATCTTTCAAACCATTAATCTGTACGCACGATCCAAGCAATGGGTTTAACGTATTCCTCACTCATCATTCATACCTCATTACTCATCACTTCCTTAATTATCCCCCCGTCGCGTTATTGGGGATTTCCAGCGGGACATATTCGTTCTCGAACCACCAATCCGGGTAGGGATAAGCGGGCTGCCCGAAGTAGTAATCCAGTATCCGCCGTACAATTGGCCCTGCCGTCTCCGAGCCTTCGCGCGAATACTCGACCATCGCAACAATGGCGATTTGCGGATCGTCTGCCGGGGCATAGGCCACAAACCAACCGTAGGGTTCGCGCCGACCGGATTGCGCCGTCCCGGTTTTGCCACAGGTGGTGTAAGTCACATCGTAAAAATCAAAATGTGCCGTCCCCAGCGTGGTATCCGTCGTCACCGCGCACATGGCCTGCCGGACTTCCAACATGACGGTATCGCTCAGGCCGTTGTAGCCGAAAATCGCCGGTTCAGCCGTCATCAACGGCTCGGCATCGTTGTCACCGCCCACCTGCTGCACAATATAGGGTTTATACAGCGTACCGCCATTCGCAATTGACGCCACCAATCGTGCCATTTGCAGGATCGTCACCTGGATACCCCCCTGGCCGACGGCTTCGTTAATGCCCTGCTCGACTGCCGTCGGACTTGGCAGGTTGCCGGATGCTTCCCGAAACACGGGCGGTAGGCCAGTGGCGACACCCAATCCCAGATCACGGGCATAATCCACCAGCGTATCCGGTGCTTTGCGGAACAGCCGCGCCCCCATTTCATAGAAGAACGGGTTGCACGAAGTCGTGAGTGCCTGCCGGGCTGTCAATTCGCCCGCCGCGCTGCTGAAGGGCGACTCCGGCGGTTCAAAGCTGCGCCAGTCGAAGCGCGGCGATGAAGTATCCCCGTAGGTTACGCGCCCATCCCAGGTCAGATCACAGTAAAAAGTCGGTTCGGTCATCACCTGTTCCGAAAGTGCTGCGCTCAAGGTGATGATTTTGAAGGTCGAACCAGGGAAATACTGCTCCTGAACCGCGCGGTTGCGCAGCGGTTGCCGTTCATCCCCGTAGACCTGGCTGATGATTGCGCCCCGATTTTCATATGGGCTTTCGGGGTCGAAAATGCTCGGTTCAAAAAACGGGTAGCTGGCGAGCGCCAGGATCGCGCCCGTCTTCACATCCAGCACCACCGCCCCCGCCCCTGGCGAGATACCCGGCGCAGCCCAATTGTTCTCGGCATAGTTGAAAGCCGACACCAGCGCCCGCGCCGTCGCCTCCTGCAAGTCGCGATCAATCGTCAGCGTGACCGACTGCGGTTCTGTCCCCTGTTTGCCCGCCAATTCGCGCAGGATTAGGCCACTTGACGAGGTAATGCGCAGCACTTTCTCTGGCTGCCCGCTCAACACTGCTTCATACGCCTGCTCGATCCCGTCCAGGCCGACCAAATCACCCGGATCATAACCCTGCGCCTGGTACGCGCCCAGTTGCTCCGCCGGAATCTGGCCGACATAGCCGGTCACATGCACTGCGCCGCCGCTCATGATGTAATGCCGAATATCGCTGGAAGCATCCGTAAAAATTTGCGCCGCGCACACATCGCGCAGTTCTTGCCCCCGTATGACTTCAGTCTCCGCGTCAATCACCCCCACGAAAAATATGGTCACCGGGTCATACGGCGTGAACATATTCGCCAGGTCGTACCGCTGTTTCATCAGCACATCGGCTAGCAAATCCAAACAGGCATCCACATCCGGCATATCCTGTTGGGCGGCGTAAACCGGGATCATCGTCCCGACCGGCTCGACCAACGGCTGCCCGTCGCGATCATAGATGCTGCCGCGCGCCTGCCGCCGGCTGAACACCTCCAACCGCGAACCGGCGGCCAGCCCATCAAAAATATCCATGCTCGACCACGCCACCCCCCAGCCGCCTGGCTGCTGCACCAGGCGCATCGTCCGTCCGGGGTCATCAATCGTGCCGAACACCGGCGACTGGAAACGGGCGTCATACGTCACCGCCGCCGCTGCGCCTTGAAGTTGAGTCTCTTTGATTGAAAATTCAATCCCGGACAGCGACAGCGCGGTCGCCGCGTCTTCGTAGGCTGCTCGTAACACCGGCAGCGCGTACTGACCCTGGCTCTGCGGGCTGAGGGCCGCATACATATTTTCGTAGCTGCCCGCCTGCCACGCTTCCATAAATGTCTTCACCACCGCTTCCGGCGATTGCACGGCTTGCAGGATCGGCGCGGCCAAACCCACCTCGCTGGTGGTGCTGTTCCCACTGCAACCGGCAGCCAACACCACGACCATCAGCCAACACAACCGGACAATCAACTGGCGTGTTTTCAAACGTTGTTCGACACCATTCATACGCTACACCTCAATCCCAAACGCGATCTTACTATAGCGCCCGCCGCCAGCAGCGTCCAGATAGGATAGGGCAATCATCGGTTACAACCGCTCATCAATGCCCGTCTTTCAAGATTATTTACCCCTTTCACAGCAAAAGTATGCCATAATAGGCGCATGGAATCAGGATGACGACACCAGTGAAATCAGTTGCCCATGCCAACGTCTAATTCGCTTGACTCGATCCAACACATTACCGCCGCTGTCACCACTGCCGACACGCCGCGCCTGGCCGCCGCGTCGCTGCTGCGCTGGCTGGGCGATCACATCAGTCCAGGGTTCATCAGCCTGCTCAATATCGAAACCTCGACCTTTGAAACCCTCACCACCTCATCGTACAGTCCACCACCAGCCTTGCTCGCCTGGATCGAATCCTTCGAATGGTGGACAGCATGGCAAAACGACGGCGTGCCGGTCTGGGTAACAGCCGACCGCCCCCTAAACGGGCTGGATTTTGTCGGCCCTGGCTTGTTGATTCCCTTGCGCTACGACCAGATCGTGCGCGGGTTCTTGTGGCTGGTTGCGCCCGATTCCGCCATTCTCGAAATGGGTGCAGACCAGCAAGCGTTTCTGCTGGCGCAGCTTCTCGGCGCGCGCCTCCACCATTTGCAAATGAATACCGAGTGGAGCAACCTGGTCAACGGGATCAATGACTTTAGCCGTGCGCTGGCACAAACCGCGTCCGGCGAAAATATGTGGGAATTGGTCGAAGGGCAAATCGGGCTACTCTTCGATACTTCTTCTTTTTTCGTCGCCCTGCTCGATCCCTTCGCCACCCAATTCACGTTCCCGCTGACATCGCAGGATGGCCTACGCATCGCCCCAGAACCGATGCCCGTCGCTGGCCTGAGTAAGGCGGTCATCACGGCGGGTATTACGCTGTACTTCCGCGACCTGGAAGCCGAAGGCGAACGCCTGTCCGCGCTCAACATCGAATACAGCGCCGACGAGCCGGGGGCGACCGCTCGTTCCTGGATCGGCGCGCCGCTGCGCAATAGCAGTAACCAGGTCATCGGCCTCGTCAGCATCCAGAATATGATGCAGGACGCCTACACCGATGCCGACCTGTCACTGTTGATGTTCATCGCCGCGCAAATTGCCCTCGCCGTTGAGAATCGCGGCTTGCTCCAGGCTGAACAGGATCGCCGTCGCGTTGCCAGCACCCTGATGGAGGTCAGTCAGGTCGTGAGTTCAACGCTGCAACAGGACGAAGTATTGGAACGCATCCTCGAACAGATGCAGCGCCTTCTCGATTTCGACAGCGCCAGCATCATGATGCCTGCGCCCGGTTGTACCGACGGCAGCCGGATGATTATTTCGGCGGCACATGGTTCATATCGCGCGGCCAAAGGCGCTGAATTTCACTTTAATGAATTGAACCCTGCGAGACAGGCCTTTGCGTCGCAGCAGCCAGTCGTCATCACCGATGCCCAGGCACACCCCGGCTGGTACAACCCGCCCAACGTACCCTCCGCCTCGCAAATCCGCTCCTGGATCGGTGTGCCGATGTTAGCCCAGGATCAGGTGATCGGCTTGATTACGCTGGATAAATTTGTTCCGAATCACTATACCGAAGACGACGCCAGCGCCGCGTTTGCCCTCGCCCGGCAGGCCGCCATTGCGGTGGCGAACGCCCGCCTCCACGCCGAAGCCGAAACCGCGCTCGCCGCGCTCGACCAGCGCGCCCGGCGTCTAGCATCCATAGGCCGTATTTCGACCATCCTCAGTTCGTCGCTCGATCAGGATGTTGTCCTGAACACCGCCGCCCGCCTCCTGGCCGAATTGTTCGCCTGCGACCGCTGCGGCATCATCTTGATTGATGACCGCGATGGGCTTGCTTATCTGGTCGCCGAATACCCGGCAACTGGCAATGTCGGCGTGCGTATTCCGGTGGAAGGCGACGCGACCTTCGAGCAGTTGATCCACAGCAACAAGGCGCTGGCCGTATATAAAGCGAACGCGAATGGTACCGAGTCCACACAATGGCTGGGCGCGCCCGCCACGCTGCTCGCTCCCTTGATCGCGCGCGACCGTGTGATCGGCAGCATCAGCCTGGATGTGACCGACCCAGAACGTAAATTCACCGATGAAGAACACGAAACCGGCCTGACCATCGCCGGGCAGGTCGCACTGGCAATCAACAACGCTCGCCTGTACGAGCAGGCCCTGGCCGCCAACCGCCTCAAGACCGAATTTCTGGCGAATATCAGCCACGAACTGCGCACCCCGCTCAACGCCATCATCGGCTATAGCGAACTCCTGCTCAGTCAAATCTACGGCGAACTCAACCACAAGCAAGTTGACCGCTTGAACCGCGTGAACAGCGGCGGCAAGCGCCTGCTCGAACTGATTAACGACGTGCTTGACCTCTCCAAAATCGAAGCCGGCCAGTTGGAAATCGTGCTCGCACCAATGTCGCTGTCGGATGTGATTTATGACGCCATTGCCGACATCACCCCACAGGCAGAGGCCAAAGGACTGACGCTCGACCCTGTGCTGCCGTTGGACATGCCACCCATCCAGGCTGACGCCCAACGTATCCGCCAGATGGTCACGAATTTGCTCGACAATGCCGTGAAGTTCACCCAGACCGGGGGTATCACCCTGAACGTTGGCCTCGTCAGCCTGCGTGACGGAACAGTAGTCGAGGGTGTTAAACCGCCGGATTATGTAAATGTCATAGACGGCGATTGGCTGTCCATCTCGATAGCGGATAGCGGCATCGGCATCAGCTATGAAGACCAGGCCATCATCTTCGATTCGTTTCGGCAGGCCGACGGTTCGACCGTCCGCAAGTACGAAGGTACAGGGCTTGGCCTCGCCATCACGCGCCAGTTAGTCAAGCTGCATCACGGCCACATCTGGGTCGAGAGTGAGCCGGGCAGAGGCAGCACTTTCACCATTTTGCTACCTTTTGCACCGCCCCCACAATACAATACCGACGTACCGGAGCAGGCCGACCCGGAGCGCCCACTCGTTTTGGTTATAGACGACGATCCCCTGGCACTGCAACTGGTGCAGGATTACCTCAGCGAGGATCGCTACCAGGTCGTCGGCACCACCAGCCCGGCGCAGGCACTTGAATTAGCGCGTAAACTCCATCCCGCCGTCATCATCACCGACATTATGATGCCAGCCATCAGCGGGTGGGAAGTGCTGCGCGAACTCAAGGCCGACAAAGAAACAACCGACATTCCCGTTATTATCCTATCCATCATTGAACAGAAAACCGTCGGCTTTTACCTGGGGGCAGCCGATTACCTCGTCAAACCGATCACGCGCGAAACGTTACAGGCCGCACTCGAACGAGCCGCGCACATCGAGCCGAAAGACCCGATTCTGATTGTCGATGACAATCCGGCAGATCGCGCTTTCCTCGGCGAACTACTGGAATATGCCGGCTTTGAGGTTGTGCAAGTCGAAGGCGGCGCGGCGGCGCTCGAATGGCTGGCGGAGCAGCCCGCGTCACTCATCCTGCTTGATTGGATGATGCCCGGTATGTCCGGCTTGACGGTGCTGCAACAACTCGCCGCCAACCCCGGCACCAGCCACATCCCGGTCATTATCGTCACCAACAGCCCGCCGGCAGAAGACACAATCGCCGCTATTGAACAGGCCGTTAAGCCCATCCTGGAAAAAAGCGCCGTCTCCGGCAATTCGCTGGTGCAGCAGGTGCAAATGGCACTCAACCGTCGCCTGCATCATCCAAACAGCTAGCGCCACCTTCGCGTCGCATCTGGGTTATCATTCACAGTAAATACGTTAAAATTGTTTGACTACCCACCTGATGGGTGTGTTTCGATTTCGCCGCGTTTTGACCAACCAACGGGGAGATATAGTTGTGAAATACCTGGATGACGGCCCGATCGGCTATTATTTTGAAGCGATTGAAATCGACAAGACGCTCGTCACGCGCGGGCGCACCGTCACCGAAGCGGACATTGTGCAGTTCGCCGCCCTCACCGGCGACTACAACCCGATGCACACCAACGCCGAATACATGCAATCCCACCCGATGGGCCAGCGCGTCGCACACGGGATGCTCACCCTGAGCTACGCCGTCGGCCAACTGTATCAACTCGGCTTCATGGAGCGTACGGTGCTGGCCTTCCGGGGGTTGGAGATGAAGTTCAGCCTGCCGGTGTTGATTGGCGACACCATCCACGTTCGGCTGACGGTCAAAGAGAAGAAAGAGATGAAGCGCCTGGGCGGCGGCATCATCAGCGCCGAGGTCAGAATCCTAAACCAGGATGGTAAAATCGTACAGTCTGGGACGATGGAACTGCTGCTGGCCTCCAAACCGGCCTAACTTGTTGAAGGGCGAAACGTTGGTTCGCCCGATTTTCACACCGCTGCCGCTTCCGATTGGCTTTGCGCCGGGATGATGAAACTGAAAATCGACCCCTGCCCCGGTTCGCTCTCCACCCAAATTTGCCCGCCGTGCGCCTCCACCGCCAAGCGGCAGAACGCCAGCCCCAGCCCGACCCCTTTGGGCGCGTCGTGGTATTTCACGCGGCTGAACTTGTCGAAAATCTGCCGCTGCATGTGCGCCGGGATGCCCGGCCCGGAATCCGCCACGCTGATGCGGACGCCGCGCTCCACCAATCCGGCGCTTAATTTGATCGCCCCGCCCATCGGTGTATACTTGATCGCATTCTCCATCAAGTTGGTAATCACTCGCAAAATCATGTCGGAGTCGCAGGTGATCGCCGGCAGATCGTCCACCAACTCAAAGGTGAGGCGCTGGTTGGATTCGGCGGCCAGCGGCTGCACCAGTTGCGCCGCGCTCGCCAGCAGGTTGTGCAGCGAGGCCGGCTTCACATCCAGCACCGCTTTTCCCTCTTCCAGCCGTTGGATATCCAGCAAACTCTCGACCATGCGCGAAAGCTGCCGCGTGCCGCGTATCCCCACCTGGAGCAAATCCAGCACGCTGGTCTGGTTGTTGTTCGCCAGCAGCCGCGCCAGCGTCGTTAAACTGGCTTGAACCGTGTGCAGCGGCCCGCGCAGGTCGTGGTACACCATCGCCGTTAAATCCTGGCGTAATTGCTCCAATTCCATTTGCGCCGAGACATCCTGCTCGACCCACGCGATCACATCGTGGTCGTCAAAAAACAACCGCCGCGCCCGCACGATGACCGGAATTTCGTTCCCCTCGGCAGTCCAGGCAATCGAGCGAAATTCGACTTCGTTGCCCAGTTGCAGCGACTCAAAGCGATTGCTGCCCACCGGCCCGGTGCCCATCCGATGGATCGTCGAAACCGGCAGTTGCAGCATATCCTGCCGTTTATACTGCAAGAACGCGCACGCCTTGCGGTTAACGTCCACGATATAGCCGTCAACATCGGTGATGATGATCGGCACAACCGCGTCTTCAAACAACCATTGGTAGCGGCCTTCATCCTTCGGTGTCGCGTTCAGCGCAACCGCGTTGCCAATCGCCGCCGAAAGGATGTCGATCACCGCCGCCAACAGGTCAATAATATCGCTGTCAAAAAAATCAACGTCCGGGTGAATAAAGGTCATTACCCCGTACAGGTAGCCATTTTTTTCCATCGGCAGGCCAATCGCCGAACCCGTTTTCGGCAGGCCGGGCAATTCGGGCAGTTGCGGCCAACGCGGATCGGTGGTGATGTCGCGTACCACAATCGTGCGCTGGCCGTGATGCACGAAGCCGGTCAGGCCGCGTGTAATCAAGCGTTGCCACAATTTTCGGTTCGCCTCCGGGTCGCTCTCCGCGCCAAGTAGGATTACACGGTTCACTTTGTCGTCTTTGCGGAAGGTGACGACCGAGCCGTGCTGCACGCCAATCGCCTGACTGGTCAGGTTGAGCGCCGTTTGAAACACCGCCTGCGTGCTGGATTCCTGCTGGCGCAGGGCTTTGGCGATGGTGTACAGCGCGTCAAGCCGTTGGCGTTCGCTTAACATGCACAACCCTTCTTAATGCACGGGGAAATATTATCAATTCTTTTTCAAGTTTACACGACAAATTGTAAATGCAGCCCTTACAATTGTGAAAAGCCTGTGAATCCCGCTAGGAATTTAGTCCCGCGATTCCGGTTAGCTTTTCTGGCGCTGCTGGATGTCCGCCACCAGGTCATCGAAGGTCTGTTTGCGGTTGTGGCTGTCGTAGCGGATCAACTTGCGGTTCGCCAACTCCATCGGTAGTTGCTCGACGTTGGCGTACACCAGCGGGATCACCGGCTTCTCGCGGTTGAAAAAATAGCGGTACGCCAGCCGCACATGCCGCGCGCTCAACGCCTCTGGCGACACCACCACCACCAGCAACCAACATTCCGAGAGCGCCTGCTCGACCGCCAGCAGCCAGTCGTCGCCGCCCTGCTTGAGATATTGGTCAACCCATACCTTGTAGCCCGCGTCTTGCACGATCACCGTCAGCGGCGCGACAATCGATTCCCACTCCTCGCGGGCATAGGTGATGAACAGATGGTCTTCCAGCGCGCCCGGCTGCAAACCCGTCCCCAATTGGCTCGTCTTACGCTTGCTCTTCGAGCCGAGCAACTTGGCCTCGTTCGTTTCCAACTGGGCGACCTCGCGTGTGCCAAGTTTAGCGGATGACCGCGACGGTTTGTGTTCGCGTTCCACTTCAATATCATCCGGCTGCCAGGTAAACCGGAACTCGACCAGCGTCGCCACCTGGATGACATCATTCGCGTGCAGCAGGGTCGGCGTCGCAACCGGCAGATGCGCGCCATTCACCAACGTGCCATTAGTCGAACCCAACTCTTCGACCTCGAAACTGGTTTCTGACCAGCGCAGTTTGATGTGAAAACGGCTCACTTCCGGGTCGGAAACCACAATATCATTCGACAAATCGCGCCCGATATTCACCGTCTGCGTTTTCAACGGGTACACCATGCCCGCATTTGGCCCGGTGATCGTCACCAGCGATGGCGCAGCCGATGGATCGGGTCTGTCCGTCCGTCTGATCTGGCGCGCCGCAGTGATGCGCGACAAATCCGCCTCGGCAGCCGAGCGTTCGTATTCCAACGTCACATTTTCGCCCAATTCGACGATGCTGCCCGGCTTGAGCAGCCAGCCGTTGTCCACCCGCTGCCCGTTCACGAACGTCCCCCGGTTCGATTGCAGGTCGTTCACCTCGTAGTCCGCCATCACCCGGATCAAGCGGCAGTGTTCGCGGCTGATGTCATTGTCCAGGATGACAATGTTATTCTTGCTGCCGCTGCCAATCGTCAGGACATCGGCGTTGAGTTCAAACACTTTGCCAGGGTGCGGCCCCCGGCGCATGATGAGATGGGTCATGGTTTCCCTGCTGGGCGTGTTATCGGGCTGCTCAATTTATCTTAACAGAACCTACGCTAGCGCGAAAGCAAAGGTAGCGAAATACATACAAAAACCCTCCATCCGTCAGGCGGGAGGAGGGTTTGCGTAGCATTCAAGATTGTCGTTTTACACTTATGGTGCGCTGGTAGCCTCGGCGGTCGATTCACCAGTAGACTCAGCCGTTACTTCCGGCGTTGTTTCGAGGAACGCCTGGGCAGTAGCCGTTTGCTCGACCACTGCCGTCGCCGTCTGCTCAACCTCGCTGTACGGGTTGGCAGTCGCGGTTGGCGTGACCGTTGGCGTTGGCGATGGCACGTAAGGCGGCTCGGTGATCTGGCGGATCAAGTTATCGACCAAATCCTTAAGCAGCACGTAAACCGTCGTCGTGTCCTCGTCCACCAGCGCGTAGTAGCGCGGGTTGGCCGGACTCTGGTTGCCGATTTTCACGGTATAGGTCTTGCTGTCGCTGTCGGTCAGCACCAGCGTATACTTCGGCGCATCCAATCCAAAATCGGCCAAATTCTCGGTCGTAAAGCTGTCCACCGCGCTCAACGAGGCCAGCACGCTCATCGTGCCAACCGCCGCCGTCTGATCGGTCGCCAGTGCGCTGAGGCTGGCGGATTCATCCACCGTCCACACGTTGGCGGCGTCCTTCGTCATCACAATCTTGGTGTTCGCTGTGTTGTCCGTCACTTCAAACCGCACGATATTGCCCTGGCTGTTGACATCGGCAATCGTCGGGAAAAGCGGCCCCGCTCCGGCGGAAGTCGTCGCAGTCGGCGTCACGTCCGGGGCGGCGGTGCGCTGATTGTTCAGCACCAGCACGGCGACAATGACGACCAGGCTAGCGAGCAGTAACAGGATGGTTCCTCGGTTCAAGCGCATGATTTAACCCTCCTGGGTCGGCGCAGGTGTACGCGGCGCGCGTTCGCGGTTGCTCCACCATACCAGGAAGCCAATCGCCAGCACGCCGAACGGCAGCACGAAGATCGTGAACAGGTTGATGTTGCGCAATTGCTGGTCGTTAGCAAAGATCGGCGTATCTTGGGGTTGGGCGGCGCTCTGCACCGTCACCGTCGTGAAGTAATCATTGAAGCGCGTCACCCATACCAGGGTGTTAAACGCGACATCCAGGTTCACAATACCGCTGCCCAACGACGCAAAATTGTTCGACGGCACGCTCGCACCGCCATACAACACCACCCGCGCGCCAGTTTGGGTGTTCTCGGCAGCGGCGGCCAGCACAAACGGGCCTTGCGGATCGGTTTCGGCCTGTGTGGTGTTGCCGTCCAGCACCGCCTGGATGTCGGTCTTGGCGAACGAAGCGTCACTTGTGGATGCCAGTTCGTCCACCGTTACATTCGCGGGCAGCGTCGGCGCGATTTCGATGCTGTGCGGCAGCTCAAACACGATACCGTTTGAGTTCGGAGCAAACGCGCTGGTGATATAATTGCCGCTGCTGAAGGTCGTCGCCACCGGGATCGCCGGGGACTGCACCGACAGTGCCGGATCGAGTACCAGGTTGTCCACGAAGCGCATACCGAAATTCGTGAACAGGTAATTCGACAGGTTATCCGCCAGCGCCAGCGGTTTATTCGAGGCGACGCTGCTCTCGCCCTGGTCATTGGTCGATGAGGTCAGGCTCGGCGCGGCGAAGATCACCAGGTTGCCACCCTTATCGACGAAATCGGTGATAATCTTGAGTTCGTCATCACTCAGAGCTTTGTCCCCACCCGCGATCACCATCACCTCCGCGTCGGCCGTTTCATCATTTAGCTTGATCGCGCTGTCCGTGCCGGTCAGTTCAAACAGCGACACCTGCTGCGTTTTCCAGTCATAACGCTCCGTCAGCGAGTCGTTCAGAATCGACAATCCGGCACCCGACGTATCTTCTAACTGCAACCCGCCTTCGACATTCAAGAAATAGGCGCGGAAATCCCCCGACGCCGCTACCCGCAGCACCGCGTTGGTGATGTCGTCCTGGTTGAAGAAGTTCACCAACTGCGCATTTTCGATGTCCGCCTGCCCATCCTCGTTGATTCGCGCCACCGAAATCTGGCCGGGACGTGTAATGTTGTACTGGGTCGCCCGCGCCGGGTTACGATCCGGGTCTACAAATTCGTAGCTGATTTTGCCAGCGCTGGCCTGGGCATAATCCTCAAACAACAGCGTGTCCTGGTCGCGGCTGCCCGCCTGTGACGCGCCGTAAAAAGCCAGAATCTGCACGGTGGGCAGGTTCGGGTCTGCGCCCAGCCCGACAATCGACTGGCGCGCCTCCTCGGTGAGCGAAAAGGTGTCGCGCTGCGTCAGGTCAACACGCCAATTCTGATCGCGCACGATTGCATAAATCGCCACCAGCGCCGCCAGGAAAACGACCGTGACGAGGATGCTCGTGCCACCGAAGCGCGCCGTGCGCCCGGTGAGGAGCGCCTTCGCCTGGTCGGGTGCCATGAATATCCAGGCCACAAACGATAGGATAGCGATCCCCAGCGCGCCCCAACCGATCACATTGACAGACGGTTGTGACAACGCCACCCCGACGAAGATCAAGAACGCGACCAGCGCCAGGATCAGCATGTAATACGGTGGAATAAACGGTTCTTGCTCGTTTGGTATATTCGGGTTCTGGTTGATCATGATTACGCCCTCCACCGGCGCGTTTCGACAATCCGCATCGTGATGAACAGCGCGCCGACGATCATGAAAAAGAAATACACAATGTCTTCAGCCCGGATGATCCCGTTCTGAAGCGTCGAATTGTAATGCGCTTGCAGCCCCAGCCCTCGGATCAAATCCGCTAGGCCCGCCACTGCGCCCTGGTTGGAAATCGCCAGCGCCGCGCTCTCCGCCAGGTACAGCACCAGGATGGTCGCCGCGCCCAGGAACGCCGCCACGATCTGGTCTTCAGTAACCGCCGACCAGATCATCGTCACCGCCAGCACCGCGCCGCCGTACAGCCACGCGCCGAAATACGAGCCAAACTGCACACCCATATCCGGTGTGCCGACCAACAGCAGCATAACATGATAGATCACGGTGAGCAGCATCAGGATGGTATAATAACCCCACACCGCTAGGAACTTGCCGATGATAAACTGTGCCTCGCTCATCGGCAGGGTCATCAGGACTTCAATCGTGCCTTCGCGCGACTCTTCCGCCAGCAGCCGCATTGTCAGCAGCGGTGCGATCAAGAACATCAAAAACGTCAGCAGCGAAGGGGCGAGGTTCAGATCGCTGGCGGTCACGCCCTGGCCGCCCTGTTGCAGCGCCCCAGCGTTATAGCTCACCGCCTGCGCCAGATTGCCGCTGAACAACACCCCGATGAACAGCAGCAGCGCGAACGCCACCGCGTATGCAATCGGCGAACGGAAGTACAACGCCAATTCGCGCTTGAATACTGCGATAATCGCTCTCATCACACAGCCTCACTTTCCGGCGCAATTTCGGCAGGCGGCTCAACCGGCATATCTGCCGCCGGTTCTGCCTGCCGCGTCAATTCAAGGAAGATTTCTTCCAGATTCACCGCCAGCGGGCGCAGTTCGATCAAGTCCCAGCCCCGTTCGACCACCGCGCGGGCAATCGCCGGGCGCGGGTCAACCTGCGCATCGGACGGTGCAATCACCAGACCATCCATCGAAATTTCGACCGACGCGATGCTGGGGATGGTGCGGATCACGTCCAGCGCCGT
>Ga0187894_10001730_pt1 | contig 27455 bp, 29 predicted proteins | sample GBC1701081metaG_FD_136650 | JGI IMG/M metagenome (GOLD analysis project Ga0187894, IMG submission 136650) | White microbial mat communities from a lava cave in the Kipuka Kanohina Cave System on the Island of Hawaii, USA - GBC170108-1 metaG ... | reverse complement strand
GTGCATCAGGACTTCGCAATCATCGACGACGAGACCGTCCAGCAGAACGCGACGATCCCGCTGGAGTACGCCTCACCCCGCGTCCGGCGCAACGCGCGGCGCGGGCGGGCGGGCGAGGCGATAAACCAGGTCGGACTCGAATGGGCGGTGCACAAGAGGGCCTCACACCTATCGCAAGGGGAGCGTCAGCGGGTAGCCATCGCCCGATCCCTGGTCAACCAACCCGACCTCATGCTGGCCGACGAACCGACCGCCGCCCTGGACAGTGTGACCGCCCAAGAGATCATCACGTTGCTGCTGGCGGTCCGCCAGGGCGGTGCCTCCGTCCTGCTGGCCACGCACGACCAGCGGGTAGCCGACCGGTGCGACCGCATCGTGCGCATCCGGGACGGCTACCTACTCGGCGATACCGTCAGCCCGGAGTCAGAGCCCACCGGCAAACGGATCTAGACGAGTGGTGTCTTTTGCGGATTTCTGGCCACAGTTCGCTGAAACGAGAAATTTCTGTGCTATCGACGCTGCACGAGCTCTCGGCCTCACCGTCGCATAGGAGATGGGTCAACGTCCTGTTCATGCCACTGCACCAGCACTGTTGCTTCCACGTTTTGGGCGCCACACCTTATGATGGGAGCATCCAATAGTGCAGACAGCGTCTGCACTATTGCTGAAGTCCGCATGTCTCGCGGTTACTCTTACCCTCTCGCCGCTCACGGTTTTCTTTGACGCGGTTTTGAACGCTGACGCTTTATGTTTCCTCAGTCAGCGGGGATAGGTCGTAGGCGCGGCGAGCCTCGCCGGCTAGATGCCAATGGGCGGTAGTTCGTTGTCCGCTATGTCTAGTGAGGTTTTCTCAATGCCGCTGGCGCCGATTGAAAATGAAAATGAATATCAGTACCCTTAGGATGGTGTCGAGCTGAGGAGGAAGGGTGCTGAAACAGGCTACGCAGGACCGCCAGGTGACTATTCGGGGTGCCGAACCCGGCGACCTCAGCACGGTGCGGGAGTTCATGCTGGAGATCATTGACAAGGACTTCGGCTATCGCTACCAGCCGCAGTGGCACTGGGACCTCGATGCGCTGGCCGAGGTATATCTGGAGCACCCCCGGCACAGCCTGGTTGTCGCGATGGAGGCGGAGCGGCTGGTCGGCACCGCGGCACTGCGCTCGGACGGGCTGCGCACACCGCCGCACCCGGAGTGGTTGTCGACCCGCTACGCTGGCCCGGACGCTGGGCAGCTGGTACGGGTGTTCATTGCGGCTGATCGCCGCCGTCGTGGCATTGGGCGGGCGCTGGTGGCGCCTGTGCTTGAACAGGCGTTCACCCGGGTTGGCTATCGGACGGTGTTTCTTCATACCTCCGCCGATGTTCCTGGGGCAGAGTCTTTCTGGCGCTCACTGGGTCCCACGTTGGTGTATGACGAACGCGAGCATGGTACTGGCCATTACGTGCACTTCGAGTTCGCTGCCCCTTGACCGCTCCAGCATCGGCCTTGTGGCCAGGGTTCGTCACGTATACGTGACGAACCCTGGCCAGTCAAAGCGGACGGTATCAGCGAGGCAGCAGAGGTGTCGTGAGGGCGTACGCCGCCAGCAGAATGGACGATTCGACACGGTTCAACCGGGCGTTTCGGGCCAGCAGAATCCAGGCGAGCACACTGACGGCAACCATTACCACGATCAATGCAGTGCCGATCCCCGCGGAACTGGCCCGGCCCGCGCTGCCGAGCCCGATCACCGCCCCGCCGGCAAGGCTGTTGAGCAGGTTGCTGCCCAGCAGATTGCCCACAAGCAGATCGCCTTCGCGGCGGCGCTGTGCCTGGATAGCGGTCACCAGTTCCGGCAGGGAGGTGCCGAACGCGGTCAGGGTGAGGCCGATCAGCGCCTGGGAAACGCCGAGACGCGCGGCCAGTTCGCCAGCGTTCGACACCAGGAGCTGCGCCCCGACCAGTGTTCCGGCCAATCCCAGCCCGGTCCGTGCCGCTTCATACGGCAGCGAATGTTGTGATGGCTCGTCAAGATACTCAGTGAGTTCTTCGGACAGCACGTTGTCCGCCTTTGGCCGGGCCATGCGAAGCAGCGCGACGAACGCAGCCGTCAGCAACGCCAGCAGGATGATTCCGTCGAGGAAGCTCAGACCACCGGCGAGCAACAGCACCCCAAATACCGCGACAGCTGCCACTGACAGTGGTGCTTCGCGTCGGAGGACCGAAGAGCGCACCAGGACTGGCGCGATCAACCCGGCGATGCCCAGGACCAGGGTGAGATTGAGAATATTCGAGCCGACGAGATTGCCCACGCCGAGCGCGACATTTCCCTGTACCGCCGCGAGTCCGGAAACCAGCAGCTCGGGGGCGCTGGTCCCAAAGCCGATGATGATCACACCCACCACAACCGGGGATATCCGCAACCGAGTGGCAATCCGTCCAGCTCCCAGGATCAGATGATCCGCCGCGACAGTGAGCACGCCAAGCCCGAGCACGGCCAGCCCGACCAGAAGCAGCATGTCGTCTCCTTTGTCCGCTTCATTCTGTCAGACTGCCTCATGTGTTGCTCCCGAACTGGCGTGGTAGATGGCGCGAACGGTGTGGATGGTATCGGCCTGGCCCGGGTGAGGTCGCGGCGACCTCATTCGAGATCTCGACCAGTTCCCGCGGTAACATACCCTTATTCTGGCTGACGCTAGACTGCTGATCGTCACCAACACCCCGCGCTCGTTGCCTAGATACCAGGAACCTGAGATTCGTGCCTAAGCCTGTGGTTCTTCTTGCTGAAGAACTTTCTCCAGCCACCGTTGATGCCCTCGGTCCGGATTTCGAGATTCGCTCCTGCAATGGCGCTGACCGGGCTCAGCTGCTCGATGCCATTCCTGACGTGGACGCGATCCTGGTGCGCAGCGCCACCACGGTGGATGCTGGGGTTATCGCCACGGCCAAGCAGCTCAAGGTGATTGCGCGCGCTGGAGTTGGTCTGGACAACGTGGACGTGCCCGCCGCCACTAAGGCCGGGGTTCTGGTCGTCAACGCTCCTACCTCTAACATCGTCAGTGCCGCTGAGTTGGCCGTGGGATTGCTGCTGGCATGCGCCCGGAACATTCCCGCGGCTCATGGGGCGCTGCGTAACGGCGAGTGGCAGCGTAGTAAGTACTTGGGCGCTGAGCTCACCGAGAAGGTCGTTGGCATTCTGGGGTTGGGAAGGGTTGGGGTGCTGGTCGCTCAGCGGCTGGTCGCTTTCGGGGTCCAGCTCATTGCCTATGACCCCTACGTTCCAGCCGCCTGGGCCGCTCGAATAGGGGTCCGGCTCGCAAGCCTAGAGGAGCTGCTTGCCGACAGTGACTTCATCTCTATCCATCTCCCCAAGACTCCGGAGACCGTTGGTCTGATTGGAGAAGAGCAGCTGCGGCTGGTCAAGCCCACAGTGCGCATCATCAACGCGGCGCGGGGCGGCATCCTGGACGAGAACGCGCTCGCCAGCGCGCTGAAGGAGAAGCGCGTCGCCGGGGCGGGCATCGACGTGTTCGCCACCGAACCCTGCACATCCAGCCCGCTCTTCGGATTCGACAACGTCGTGGTTACCCCTCACTTGGGGGCCAGTACGGAAGAGGCCCAGGAAAAGGCCGGAATCGCGGTGGCCCGCTCGGTGCGCCTGGCGCTGGCTGGTGAGCTGGTCCCGGACGCGGTGAACGTCCAAGGAGGAGTGATTGCCGAAGACGTCCGCCCTGGGCTGCCGCTGGCCGAGAAGCTTGGTCGGATTTTTACCGGGCTCGCGGGCGGGGCGGCCGCTCAGCTGGACGTGGAGATCCGTGGCGAGATTACCCAGCACGACGTGAAGATTTTGGAGCTGGCGGCGCTCAAAGGCGTGTTCACCGACGTGGTGGAAGGCTCGGTCTCTTACGTCAACGCCCCGCTGGTGGCCGCGGAACGCGGCCTCACCGTGCGGCTGACCACCAGTGCTGACAGCCCCGATTACCGCAACGTGGTCACGGTTCGGGGCGCTCTGCCCGACGGGCAGGTTGTCTCGGTGTCCGGTACGCTGTCTGGGCCCAAGCACGTGGAGAAGATCGTGGAGGTGGACGGGTTCGATATCGACCTGGCGCCCACCGATCACATGGCCTTTTTCCGCTACTCCGACCGTCCCGGCATCGTCGGCATCATGGGCCGGTTGCTCGGCGATGCCGGCGTCAACATCGCGGGTATGCAGGTCAGCCGGGATGCCAAAGGCGGGCACGCGCTGATTGCCATCACCGTCGACTCAGCTATCCCGCAGGGCATCCTGACTGAGATCATCCGGGAGATCGACGCTACCAGCGGCCGCACCGTCGACCTCGCTGAGTGAGGGACTACCGCGACGAAAAACGGTCGGCAACCGTTTCCGCCGGCTATGAGCACTGCTCAAGCCCTGCTTTCGTTGGTGCGAAAGTAAAGTATTCCTTTACTATCGTGCCATGCAAGGGGTTGGTGAGAGTTGGCGGCGGCAGTTAGAGTTGGACAAGTTGGCGGAATTGCTCACTGAGGCGGAGGCCCAATGGCCCGCCGTCGACTTGTCATAGGCGGCACAGTAGTTCTCGACAGCACAGCTTTGACGAAGGCGGCTCACAACGACCGTCATGTCCCAGCGCTGCTTGAGGTGGCTTACCGACAGCGGGCGCTCTAAAGCTTTTAACCCAATGATCCGGGCAGGTTGCGCGGGCGTCTGTGGGAGCGACGGGATGCCCTGCTGGAGATTGCTGCTCAGCACGGAGCGAGAAACGTCCGGGTATTCGGGTCGGTAGCACGAGGTGAACACCGCACCCAGTCCGATATTGATCTGTTGGTGGATATCGAGCCAGGAGTAATTTTCTTCACACTAGCCCGGCTTTGCCGGAAGCTTTCGGAACTTTTAGGTACTCCGGTTGATGTGGTGAGCGCACGGGCACTTGTCCCTAGAGATGCTGATGCCCTGGCAGAGGCTATCCCGCTGGAACTCCGTATCTGAAGGATGAGACGAATGTGTCATAACGTGAGATGCCCGCTAGGCTACGGACATGTCTCGTAGCATCCGTCTTGCGGTCATCCCCGGTGATGGCATCGGTCCTGAAGTCGTGGCCGAAGGGCTCAAGGTGCTGGACGCGGCTCTGGCAGGTAGTGATGTCAAGGTCGAGCCCACGTCGTACGATCTCGGTGCCCAGCGCTGGCACACCACTCGCGAAACTCTTCCCGATTCCGTGCTGGCGGAGATTCGCCAGCACGACGCGATTCTGCTCGGCGCGGTGGGCGACCCCACAGTGCCCAGCGGAGTGTTGGAGCGCGGGCTGCTGCTTCGGTTGCGGTTCGAGCTGGACCACCACGTGAACCTGCGCCCAGTGCGGCTCTACCCCGGCGTGGCAACCCCGCTGGCCGGAGTAACGCCAGACGAGATCGACATGGTGGTGGTTCGGGAAGGCACTGAGGGTGCGTACGCCGGCGCTGGCGGTGTGCTGCGTAACGGCACTGCTCAAGAGATTGCCACGGAGGAGAGCCTCAACACCGCCTACGGCGTGGAACGGGTGACGCGGGACGCGTTGAGCCGCGCGGCAGCCCGCCCGCGACGCAAACTCACCCTGGTCCACAAGGCCAACGTGCTAGTTCATGCCGGCGACCTGTGGCAGCGGACGGTCAACCGGGTATCCGCCGAGTTCCCCACGGTGGCGGTGGACTACTGCCATGTGGACGCGGCAGCCATGTTCCTGGTCACCAACCCACAACGGTTCGACGTCATCGTCACCGACAACCTCTTCGGGGACATCCTGACCGACCTGGGCGCCGCCATCAGCGGGGGCATTGGGATGGCCGCCAGCGGAAACCTGGACGTCAGCCGGGCCAACCCGTCCATGTTTGAGCCGGTCCATGGCTCAGCGCCAGACATCGCCGGCACTGGCAAAGCTGACCCGACCGCGACCGTGCTCTCGATCGCGATGCTGCTCGATCACCTTGGCCTCACCCAGGCCGCCCGCCGCGTGGAAGACGCGGTTGCCGCTGATCTTGCCTCCCGGACTTCAGTGAGCGAAACCCGCTCCACAGCCGAGATCGGCGACGCCCTGGCCCATCTCATCGGGTGAAGGGGCCCTTGAACCAATAGGATTGTGTGAAGGGACCCTTCAACTAATCACAAATGAAGGATTTGGTATGCCGACCCTGCGCACCCAGCCCCTCACCATCGAGCTTAAGCCGACGAGCGAGCCGGTCTCGGAGACCGAACGCGCGTCTCGGCTGACTGATCTGGTCTTCGGACGTACACCCACCGAACACATGGTCTGGATACGGTGGACCGAAGGCCGAGGCTGGCACGACGCCCAGCTGCGGCCCTACGGCAATCTTGAGTTCGATCCAGCCACCTTGGGCTTACATTACGGTCAGTCCATCTTTGAGGGGCTTAAAGCCTACCGCCAGCCCGACGGCGGCGTGGCGTCCTTCCGTCCCCGTGACAACGCTCGTCGCTTCCAGCGCTCAGCCCGCCGAATGGCCATGCCTGAGCTGCCAGAAGAGCTGTTTATCGATGCCATTGAGGCGCTGGTGCGGCAGGACCGCGACTGGGCGCCTGCCGGACACGAGCAGAGTTTGTATCTGCGGCCGTTTATGTTCGCCACCGAGGTCGGTATTGGACTGCGCCCGGCCAACGAGTACCTTTTCTTACTCATTGCGTCGCCGGTGGGCATGTACTTCCCCCGGGGAGTCAAGCCGGTGTCGGTGTGGCTGTCGGAGGACTACACCCGTGCCGCTCCGGGAGGCACTGGCGAGGCCAAGTGTGCCGGCAACTACGGCGCCAGTTTCGTGGCCCAAGCTCAGGCTGCCCAACAGGGCTGCGATCAAGTGGTCTGGCTGGATGTGCTCGAGCGCCGCTGGGTGGAAGAGATGGGCGGCATGAACATGTTCTTTGTCTACGGCACTGGCGAGCGGGTCCGACTGATGACCCCCGCGCTGACCGGCACGCTGCTGCCCGGCGTGATCCGGGATTCCCTGCTCAGGCTAGCCCCCGAGCTCGGCTATCCAGTGGAGCAGGGACGGATTTCCGTGGAGCAGTGGCGAGCCGGCAACGCCGATGGATCACTCACCGAAGTCTTTGCCTGTGGGACCGCTGCGGTGATCACCCCAGTCGGCTCGGTCAAGTCCACCGATGGGGATTGGACGGTAGGGGACGGTGGGTCCGGTCCGGTCACTATGCGGCTGCGTCAAGCCATGGTCGACATCCAATACGGCCGCGCTCCCGACTCCCACGGCTGGATGCACCCCATTTGCTGACCGGATGATGAGATGGATTGTTCAGCTGGGGCTGGGATGTGCCATGCTGAAGTTCATGCAGTGCCGCCTTATTATCACCTAGCGCGCTGGTGCCCTCAGCACCGACCGGCGCGCAGACCTCTCGCACCCGCGAGAGGTTTTTTGTTGTGGCCCAATTTGTTGTAAACCCAGGAGTACCCGCCATGTCACCCCTCCCCGACAGCTTCCACATCTTCGACACCACGCTGCGCGATGGCGCCCAGCGGGAAGGGATCAACCTCTCGGTCGCGGACAAGCTGACCATTGCCCGCTATCTGGACGAGCTGGGGGTGGGTTTCATCGAGGGCGGCTGGCCCGGCGCCAACCCTAAAGACACTGAGTTCTTCCGGCGGGCTCGCACCGAGCTCGACCTGAAGCACGCGCAGCTCACCGCATTCGGCGCGACCCGCCGGCCCGGTGGGAAGGCCGCGGACGATCCTCTCGTGGCCGCGTTGCGCGATTCTGGCGCGCCGGTCGTGACTCTGGTAGCCAAGAGCCACGATCGGCACGTCGAGCTGGCGCTGCGCACCACGCTGGAGGAGAACCTGGCGATGATCCGCGACACCGTCACCCACCTGCGGGCGGAAGGTTGCCGGGTCTTTGTGGACTGTGAGCACTTCTTCGACGGCTATCGAGCCAACCCGGCGTACGCAATGGAGGTGGTGCGCACTGCCGCGGCAGCCGGGGCGGATGTCGTGGTGCTGTGCGACACCAACGGCGGCATGCTGACCAGCGACGTGACTGAGGTCGTCACGGCGGTGGGAGAGGCCACCGGAGTGAGGTTAGGCATACACGCCCAGGACGACACAGGTTGTGCCGTGGCCAACACCTTAGCGGCGGTGGCCGCTGGCGCCACCCACGTGCAATGCACTGCCAACGGATACGGTGAGCGGGTCGGCAACGCCAACCTGTTCTCCGTGGTGGCCGCGCTGGAGCTCAAGAAGGGGATGCGGGTGCTGCCTGCGGGCAGGCTGCGGGAGATGACTCGGATCTCGCACGCCATCGCCGAGGTCGTCAACATCACTCCCGACACCCATCAGCCCTATGTAGGGGTGTCCGCGTTCGCCCACAAGGCGGGTCTGCACGCCTCCGCCATCAAGGTGGACCCGGATCTGTACCAGCACATTGACCCCACCTTGGTGGGCAACGATATGCGCATGCTGGTCTCGGATATGGCCGGCCGGGCTTCGGTGGAGCTCAAGAGCAAAGAGTTGGGGTACGACCTGAGCCAGGACCGAGAAGCCACCAGCCGGATCGTGGCCAAGGTCAAGGAACTCGAGGCCCGAGGTTTCACCTTCGAAGCCGCGGACGCGTCGTTCGAGCTGTTGCTGCGCGACGAGTTGGCCGGGAACCGGCAGCGCTTTTTCACGGTGGAGTCGTGGCGGGTCATCGTGGAACAAAGCCCCAACCGGACGCTGCTCAGCGAGGCCACCGTCAAGCTGCATGCCAAGGGGCAGCGTATCGTGGCCACCGGTGAGGGCAATGGGCCGGTCAATGCGCTGGACATCGCGCTGCGGCAAGCCCTGGAGCAGCTGTATCCGGAGCTAGCCCGACTGGAGCTGGTGGATTACAAGGTGCGCATCGTGGAGGGACGACACGGCTCGGGTGCGGTGACCCGGGTGCTGGTGGAGACCAGCGACGGTCAGACCGACTGGAGCACCATCGGGGTGGAGGAAAACGTCATTGCCGCCTCCTGGCAAGCCCTCGAAGACGCCGTCACCTACGGCCTGCTCCGCCAAGGTCACCAGCTGGTGTCCTAGCAAGGGATATTCAGGGTTATCTCGACTAAAACCTCCCTGATATGGGTATGTCTGAAGCACATCGAACAGTCATATGATGGGAGGCTGGTCATGGCTCAGATACCTGACCCTGGTTCGCGTTTAGAAGAAGAGGGCATCCCCGACCTGCAAGATGGCACGCCAGAGCAGCAGTGGGCTAACGACCCCCAGGAAATGCCCATACTTGGGGACGAGCCGGTCGCGGTGGAGGAGTACGGCACCACCCTCGATGAACAGCTGGCCGGTGAACCGCTTGATATGCGGCTGGCCCGCGAGGAACCCGACGGCAACATTCGGACCGATGATCAACATGCGGGACGCTTGGTTGAGCCAGACGAAGGTGCGCGTGAGGACACCGAGAAGGACATGGTGGCTAGCGAGTTTGGCGCTGACGGAGGCGGTTTCTCCGCGGAGGAACGCGCCATTTCCGTGCAACCGGAGTAGTGATCAATGCTAAGGACCCAGGGAGTCCCTGGGTCCTTAGCTAGGTGGCGGTTCATGAACGAAAGAAACCGCCGGGTAAGCCTAGCTACGGATTTCGATGCGCCGTGGCTGGGCTTTGGCTGCTTTAGGCACCGTGACCGTCAATACTCCCTCGGTCAACGAGGCATCGATCTTTTCTTGCTCTACCTCGCTCGGCAAGGTCACCCGGTAGGTGAACTGACCGGCACGCCGGGTCTGCCGGTGCAGCACTCCGGTGCGTTCCCGTTCCTTGCTTTCCCCGCTGATCATCAGTTCTCGATCTCGGAGCTCGATGGTGATGTCGTCCTTGCGCACACCGGGCAGCTCAGCTTCCACCAGGTACGCGTCGTCGGTCTCCTCGACATCTACCGGAGGCGACCATGCGGTGGTGGCGCCCCAGTCGCGGAAGGCACTGTCCCACCACCGGCCCATCCGGTCATAGAGATCCTCGAATTCGTGAAATGGGTCCCAGCGTCGTGTCGTGGACGCGGAACGACGGATCGGCAGAGCCATGTCCACTCACCTCCCTGACGTCGAATTTGCATGGCCACTTCCTGGCATTCCCCATCTCCGCCGCCTTATGCATCCACTCCCACCATTTCTCGCGCCTTAGCGAAACCTTGGCAAAAAGGATCAAGGTCTTCCGGTTCGTCAGTCGTTGGCATAGAGTCAGGTTCGGCGCCTATGCGTCAGTGCGCTCACATGCTTCATGCCGTCGTTTGGCGCGATGAACCGTCATAGTATGAAGGCGGGGAGGGGTTCAATGGTTGATCAGAATACTCACCATCCTGCCGAGAATGGTGGCAAACCAAACAGCGATGGCGCGGGACGGCCACCGATTCAACCTCGCGGTAGTTTGCCGCCTGGTTTCGTTGTCATTGCCCACGGCGGCGAAACTGGCCCTCCGTACACATTAGCCACAGCTACCAGGATGGCGCCTTATGCCAACTATCTCCATGCGCCTATCGCCATAACCAAGGATGACAAGGTCGTTGTAGCGCCGAACGAATTAACTCCGAGTGCTTTATTCGGTATTCCTATGCAAGTAAAAGGTTTAGATCCAAAACGTCAAACCTGGGAAGTTGGTAATTTGAAGCTTAGTCAGATCTGGAATGCCAAAACCTGTCGGGGAGTGCCACCGTTGGCAGATTTTGTTAAACTTGCTAAACGGGAAAATATCGGACTTTTCATCGAACCTCAAGGCTTATCCCTCAAAGACCTGCACTCTGTTCTAGATGCCCATAACCTCGTTGGTGAGCAAAGACTTCCTATTCCTCTTTTTATTGGATCAGAATCGCAAAGAATACTTAGAGGTTTAAAATCTACTCTAATTGCTAGGTCTAACGCAATCACTCTAATCCAATTATATCCATCAGGGATTCCTGTAGACAGAGGATCTGCCATCTCTTTATTAGATAATGCTCAACAATACGCTCAAGGCATCGCTCCGGTAGGGATGGTCAGCAGACGGCTGGTTGAAGCTGCGCATAAGCGTGACCTGGCTGTCTATCCATGGGGTGTGAATAATCCGGAAAACTTCAACAGCCTCATTGAGCGCGGGGCTGATGGCGTTTTTACCCGTGATCCCCGCAGTCTGAGAGAAATCCTCGACGCGAGGGAGGCTGCGGAGGGAGGAAGACCATAAAGCTGAATAGCCGGCGACCTCTCCGGAGCGGGGCTTCTCACGGTTAGGACTCTTCCTCAAGCCTTTCCTGGGGATTAAAGCGCCATGTCACCATATCTTGCTCCGTGGCGTGCCGGAACTTTTGTCCAATCAGTGACGCCACAGAGGTTGACCAGCTACCGTTGAGCAGACCCGACCCGCCAGCCGAGCAGATGGTTTCGGTACCGGCTCTCGTGTATCCTGGACGGCAGCTCATCGTCAGCAGTGACGACGCGATGGGGTATGGGGTAATTGGCAGCCCGCCGGGTTCTGGCCCCGTCAGTCTAGGTTCGAGTCCTGGTACCCCAGCTTGAGTGGAACTTCAGCTAGTTCGCGAAGTTTCAGGTACGCGGCGCGTATGCTGGCTATACGCGTTGTTTTCCTGGCCCCGTTGTGTAGCGGCCTAGCACGCTGCCCTCTCAAGGCAGTAGCGCCGGTTCGAATCCGGTCGGGGCTACCACAAAACACCAGCCCAACTGTTATGAAGGGGCCCTTCACCTAATCCTATTGGTTCAAGGGACCCTTCACTCATTGTTTGTGGTGGGGTTCCAGTCGAACTCTAGGTGAGAATCTAGGGCTAGGGGGTTCATGCGTGGTCCGGTGGGTGCTCCTTGGTCTGTGATCTCGACGCGGGCGAGGCCGGGGTCGCGGCGTAGGGTGACGTGGACTATTCCGTCTTTTTTCCCGGAATGAGTGTGCTTGATGGCGTTGGCAACGATTTCAGTGACACACAGCGCCACATCGGCGGCGACAGGGCAGGCGGTGAGCTGTTCGTCGACCCAGCGGCGAATCACGGGGACTTGCTCGGGGGCGCCGGGAAAGGTTTGGGTAACAGTGTGGTGGTCGGTCATGGGGTGCTCACCACCCCGCCAGGGCCATGTCAGCCCGGCAGACAGCGGGGCATGGCCAGGTGTCGTGGCAGCAGGCGCATTCGCCGTTCTCTTTGGTGTGCGCATTGAGCACCCGGGCCGCGGTGCGTGTCCACTGTGCGATCTCCGGCAGCACCGGCGCGGGCGGCTTATCGCCGCCCGCCTCGCTAGGCGGCGTCGTGGGATATCCCATGATCAACACGTCTCCTCCTCATAGGGTTCTGGAATCTCCGGTAGGTGTTTTCCCGTTATCCCATCTTTGAGGAGAGAGAAAGACGGGATATGGCGAGGGAATCGGGCTCATTCCCCAACCTGACACAGGTCGCTGAGCTGATGATTTTCGATGTATTCCAGTTCAGACTCGAATGTTGTCCCGGATGTGTTCCCATTGTTGCCGCGGGGTAATAACAATGGTGAACAACACGGATAGTGCTTGCGGGAGGGAAAAACGTCATGGTCACCTACAGTCGCGGTCAATCAGGAGCGCGCAAACGCGAACGCGAGCGGTTACGCACAACCATGGCCGCCACTGGAGCCAGCGTCGAGGAGATCGCGGCCGAGATCGGTCATCGGTTCCGGGAACGACCCAGAGCGGCGTTTCGCTACGCCCATGGGATGAGTCAACAAGACGTGGCTGATGCCTACAACGAGTTGGCGGACACCCAGGGCACCGCGCCGATGAACGATAAGCGGATCAGTTCGTTTGAACGCTGGCCCGCGAGCCCCGAACGTCCTTCCGTGCATGTCCTGGATGTGCTGGCCCGCATCTTCCACACCAGCATGAACAATCTGCTGGACAAGGACGATTACGACCACCTGCCGGAAAAAGACCGCCGCCTCCTCGAACGCGAATCCACCACACCTCCGGCGCCGTTCTCCCTCGCCGTTACAGCCAGCCCATCAGCCAGCGTAAACTCGGCTCCCGCCAGTCATTGGCCGCTCCGCGATCTCTCTGTTATTCCTAGTGGGCAGGGACTGAGCGCAGCGATCGCTGCGATAGTCGAACTCGCACAAGCAATACGAGCGTGGCAGTCAGCTCCAGTCTTCGGTCAGCCGAGCTGGGTAGAGCTAGAAGCACTGCCGGGGATCGCCTGTGCGCAGAGTCAGTCAGGGACGTTGGAGGCATTAGGCGAAGTTGTGGAGAGATGTCCTGTGGATCGTCGTGACTTCACCGTACTCACCGGCACGGGACTGTCAGCCACAGTGATGGGGTGGCTCAGTGGAGCTTTCCCCTTGACGGCAACCCAAGCCGGACGTCGCATAGACATGAGCATGGCAGCGGGAATCCAACAGCGTACCGCTGTATTGCGTGGCCTGGACGACCACTTAGGTGGGGGTGAGATGCTTCGTGTGGTCAATTCTGATTTGCGGGCTATTGTGGGGATGCTGCGGACGGCTAGCTATAGCACGACGGTAGGCCAGGCTATGTATCGTGAGGCGGCTGAGCTGTGCCGGGTTGCCGGGTGGGTATCTCTTGACAGTAATCTGCAAGCCTCGGCGCAAGCTTATTGGTTTGCCGGGTTACGGGCTGCGCGCCTGGCGGATGATCCGGCGCTGGCGGCGGTCATGCTGGCGTGGCTCAGCGAGCAGGAAGCCTGGCTGGGCAATGGGCGTGACGCGCTCGAACTCGCCCAGGCCGCTTATGAGCATGGCAAAGGCCATCTGTCCCCACGTGATGAGACTTTGATTCACCTACGCGCCGCCACCGCGCACGCCCAACTGGGAGAACATTCTCACCGCGACCGGAAGCTGGGTGAGGCAGCCCAGGCCTATGGTCGGGATGGGGGGGGCGAGGATCCACCGATCACCTACTGGCTCGGTCCCGCGCACCTGCGGCACCACATCGGTTGGATGTATCTTGAGGCCGGTGATTGGAATAAGGCGGTGGAGAACATGGAAGCCGGAATGGCGCTGCTCGAGGCTGATTACATACGAGACCGGGCAAACCACCTTCTCATGCTCGGTCGTGCTCACTTAGGTCAACACGAGATCGAGCAAACCTGTGCCGTGATCAAACAAGCTATGGAAACGCTGGATACACAGGTCACGTCACCACGCCTAGCCAGCTACCTAGGAAAATTACGCCGTGACCTGCAACCCTACCGAAAAGTCGCTGCGGTACAAGAACTCGAGGAAAGTCATCCCGTACGCCAATGACTCCCCTTACCCCGGCCGGATAGCGTCGAGATATTGGCGGGGTCAGTAGCGGGATGTGATGAAATTTCCGGTGCGCACAACGACCCATCACCCCACCTATGCCGGAAGTGTCGATTGATTGGGCTGTGCCTCCCAGAGCAAATCGTCTATCTGATAGAACTACCCTGATCGCATTAGTTGTATCGTGAGGAAGTGTATCGTAGTATACTTCCTCACGATACAACTAGGACTTGGGATGATCGATCGCGAGAATGAGCTGGCGCAACTACAGCAGGCCGCTGATAGTCCGCCGCGGTTGGTGATTCTGCGCGGCCGTAGGCGAGTGGGTAAGAGTTTTCTGCTGGATCGAAGCCTAGCTGAGCGGCGAGGAGTCTTCTTTCAAGCGGATGAGCAGTCTGAGCAAGCGCATCTGGATCTGTTGGCACGCGAGGCTGCGCGACTGTTGCCAAGTAATCCACCGCTACGGTTTGATGACTGGGACGCGGCCTTGCGTTTTCTCGGTGACCAAGCTGCTCAAGCGCCCCTAGTGGTGGTTCTCGACGAATTCCAGTGGCTGTGGCAGGCTCAGCCGTTTCTGGATTCGATCGTTCAGCGCCACTGGGATAGCTGGGAACGGGCGGGAACCCCTATCACCCTTATTCTTAGCGGCAGCGCGCTTACCATGATGGAGAAGTTGCTCGATCACTCCAGTCCTCTTTTCGGGCGCGCTCAATATCGTCCCCTGCTCCTGCCCCTTGACTTCCGGCAGGCGGCTGAGTTCGCCGGTCCCAAGCTGAGCGCACAGGAGAAGCTCGAGCGCTACGCGGTGCTGGGCGGGGTGCCCCAATACCAAGTCTGGGGCGGTCGTGGCTATGTGCGTGACGTCATTGCCGACCGCATCCTCGTCAAGGACCAGGCGCTTCACGAAGAGCCGCTTCACTTGGTACGAGCTGAGCAGCAGATCCGGGATCCCGGTACCTATTTCGCGATGGTTTCCGCCATTGCTCATGGCGCTACCCGCCCCAGTGAGATTGCCAACCGGACTGGCCTAGAGCTGCCCAATCTCCTGAAGATGCTCTCCCGCCTTGCTGAGTTGGGGTATGTCGAGTTGCGTCACCCGATCTCTGTTCGGCCCGAAAATAAGCGGTCGGTCTATCGGTTGTGTGATCCCTTTTTCCGCTTCTGGTTCCGTTTCGTATTTCCTAACCGGAGCCTGCTAGCGCGAGGACGTGTCCAGGAGGTCCTTGCTACTATTGAACGGGATTTCGACACCTTCATGGGAGGCGCCTTCGAGGATTGCTGCCGGGAGTGGGTGGGGCGTTACGCAACCAGTGAACAAGCTCCTTCCTGTGAAGAGCTGGGCGCGTGGTGGTCCCGCGATGGGCAGGTCGAAATCGACATTACCGGCATGACCAGAAGCTCTTATGTGCTCCTCGGCTCGTGTAAGTGGAACCAACAGGCGCCAGCTCAAGTCGTTGGCAAGCTTCTGGAACACCGAGACTTCCTCGGCGCTCGCGCCGGACGGGCCAAACTGATGATCTTCGCGCGAGGCTTCGCCCCCCAGCTGGTCGAGCGCGCCCGTGACGAAGACGTCACTCTGATATCGGCGGAGGCTCTCTTCGCCTAGGGCTTTCCTTAGATAGCACCCTATTGCAGTCATGATGACAAGGAGCTATCATCGTGATGTGCGTACAACTCTGACTCTTGATGAGGACGTGATAACCAAGCTCCGGGAGCAGTGTCGCCAGTTGAGGATAAGTTTTAAGCAGGTTGTCAACGAGACACTGCGGCTCGGGCTGAACGCGGACCGCGTCCTACAGCCGGACCAGCCATTCCGTGTTCAAGCTCGGGATCTCGGGCTTCGTCCAGGGCTTTCTCTCGACAATGTCGCGGGGTTGCTGGAACAGGTGGAAGGCCCCTCCTATCAATGATCCTGGTTGATGCCAACATTCTTCTTTACGCCTATAACAGCAAAGCAGACCAGCACTGCTCCGCGCGGGCATTCTGGGAGAGCAGCCTCTCGACGCCGCAACCAGTCGGCTTAGCGTGGTCCACCATCCTGGCGTTCCTTCGGATTGGCACCAATCCAAGAGTGTTCGAACATCCCATGACAATTGCTGAGGCGTGTGGTCATGTTTCTGGGTGGCTGGAGCGCCCGATGCTCCAGATAATTGATCCCACTTCGCGACACTGGGAAGTTCTCCAGCGCCTTCTCGTACATTTTCAAGCACCGGCCAACCTGGTGCCGGATGCTCACCTTGCCGCGCTCGCGATCGAGCACGGCGCCACCCTTTATTCTGCCGACCAGGGTTTCGCTCGTTTTGGGGATCTGTCCTGGCGTAATCCGCTGTAACCCCGAGCACCACTCTCGACAGCCAGGCGGCCGGCGAGGTAGCTTCGGATCGTGAATTCCCGTGAAATGCACTGTCTGTCGGTGATTCGCTATGATTTCGCAGCACCCATATTCGTGACACTCGTCCGCGAACTGGATGCCTGGGCGTCAGTTTTGTTGGTTCCGGATGAGACGGAGAATGCGTTACGCTGCGTCGCGCATCACAACCTTCCGTCTGATTGGGCAGCGCTTCCGAATAAGCTTGATAGCGGCAGCATGAACACCCGGGCATTCCTCTCCCAAAGTGAAGTCGTTGCTCATGGTATTGACGAAGATTTGCCGCCCGCCACAGAAGTCGTCAGTCGCCACCGAATGACCGCCGCGGCGGTGGCGCCGGTTCGCGATGTCGGCACGCTCGAGGTGATCGCGGACAGCAAGGGTTATCGACAAGGATGGAGGATTACTCGGGGTAAGGGATACTACACGATGTGGCGCCCTGTGAGGGAAGGCACAAGAAGACCGTGAAACTCACCCCGTCGGACCCGAACTATGAACGAAACCTTCGTGGCTGGCTGAGGCGCAACACCTGTTGGAAGGAGAGCCAGTGAGCAGATACAGTGTCCGACTTGCGCTGTATATCATGTCTTCTCGTAGTGAAGATATGGATTCCTTCACTGATCACATGATGGAACACCTTGTTGAGCTCAATGATGACGCGGATATGGGTGGCTCGCTGTCGACCGGGCTGTTCGATGTGTGGGTGACTGTTGAGGCTGGCTCGGCTACCGAAGCGGCGCTTGCTGGCACGACCATTATCAGAACTGCCGCGCATGCCGCGGGCGGTTACACCCAAGACTGGCCCCAAGCGAATGAATGGCCTGCCTGGTTGCGGGAGAGGGCAATTGAAGCTCACGAAGTCGAGCGCCCCGAACTGGTCTACGCGTAATCTTCGGTGCCTGACTGTGGGAACCATGGACCACGAGGAAGAGTACAAGTTCGGAGCCAAGGCGGGGCATCGGGCTCAACGCGGTTCTCAGCAACACCTAACAGCTATCGTGATGAAGCCCACGAAGATCGGGATGCCATGGGCGGCAACGAGAATCAGCGAACGATCCAGGCGTATGACCACGCTCCGGATCAATACGCCCAGCGTACTCCCGCCATGGTCGAAGGATTCGTCAAGGAGTGGATTGACCAGGCGCTGTCCCTGTTATCCCCGGGCGCGACCATCCTGGAGCTCGGGACCGGCACGGGACGAGATGCCTCGTATCTGGAGAGCTGGGGCTTTGCCGTGGATCGCACGGAAGCGTCGATCGGATTGCTGGAACGGCTGCGAGCACAGGAAATCCCGGCGCGTCCGCTCAATGTTGTCACTGACGAAGTGGGCGGCTCGTATGACATGGTCTTCGCTAACGCCGTCTTTCATCATTTCCCGCTTTCGGTGGTGGGCGCCGTTCTGCGCAAGGTGCGTCAAGCGTTGAAAGACGAGGGAATTTTTGCCTTCAGCACCAAGGAAGGACAGGGCGAACAGTGGGAGACCGACAAGCTCGGTCGTCCACGGTTTTTTCACTACTGGACCGCTGAGGCGCTCACGGAGCGCTTGACCTCGACAGGGTTTTCCGTTCTCCAACTTCGATCGGCACTTCGTGGCGCCAGCGGCGAACTGTGGATCAACGTCATCGCCCGGCGAAACAACGGGTAATCGGCGGCGGTCATACCGCAGTCCTCTCACGTGCGAACGCGCCGCCAGTCGCCCGTTCGAAGGCTCCCGATGACCCGGTTGGAACAGCTGCCACAGGCGCGCTAGACGCGTCCGGAGCGTGGCCTTGGTCTGAGTGAAACGCGCGTTGAGATGCTGGCGGATGAAGTACGTAGCGACCGTGACTGATGATGGCGCCTTCGTGGTTCCTGTGTATTCGTCTGCTAGGTGTGACGTGGCGCCGCTTTTGCCTAAGAACCAAAATGTCAATTTGCCATAATGGCAGAAAGGAGGCATACTAAAAGAGGAGGTAAGCAATGAAGACGGTGATGATGGCCGATAACGGCCGAATGACTCTTCCTGCTGAGGCGCGCCAGCGGTTGCGGCTACGGGGCGAGGCAGAGTTCGAGGTTGAGGTGGATGAAGCCGGCGATGCCCTCATCCTGCGTCCCGTTATCGTCGTGCTGCGGGAAGACGCGTGGGCTTATACCCCGGAGCACCGGGAGCTGCTAGTCCATGCTCACGCCGACTCTCGAGAGGGCCGCGTCCATCGGTTGACCGAAAGCGAGCTTACGGAGTTGGCGGACTGATCCGTGGGGAGAGCTGATGAGTACCGAACCCTCGATTTCACCGCCACCTTTCTTGAGACATTCGCGAGCCGGGATTTCAGCAAGGCGGAGCGTGCCGCCTTTCTCAAGGCATTGCGTCTTCTCGACGAGAACGAGCGTCATCCATCGCTGCGCGTGCATGAGCTAAAAGGAGACCGGGAGGGCTCATGGTCTGCCTCGGCGTCCGCGGTGTTGCGGATGACCTTCGAGCGTTTGTCTGATGGCCGGAAGCATATGCTCACCTGCAGCAAGCACTACGACCGCTGATTATCTCGATCGTGCTACACCTCAGAATTCTTGAGAGCCTGGGTGAGTTTGGCGGCGGCAGCGAGGACGGCGGGGGCGTGCAGTCGGCCGGGCTGGCGGGTGAGCCGTCCGATTGGACCAGAAACCGACATCACCGCTACGACCCGGTTGTGTGGACCACGTACCGGAGCGGATACGGAGGCAACTCCCGGCTCGCGCTCGGCTACGCTTTGCGCCCAGCCACGACGGCGTACCCCGGCTAGCGTGGTCGCGGTGAAGCGAGCGTCGCGCAGCCCCCGGTGCAGCCGGTCAGGTTCTTCCCAGGCGAGGAACACCTGTGCCGCGGAGCCAGCTGTCATGGGTAAGGCACTGCCGATCGGCACGATCGTGTGCAAGCCAGCGGGTGGCTCGGCTGTGGCCACGCAGATCCGCAGCTCACCCTGACGACGGTAGAGCTGGGCGCTTTCTCCAGTGGCATCGCGCAGCTGGGCGAGTACCGAGCTGGCGGTAGCCAGCAGCAGGTCCTCCCCGGTGGCTTCCGTCAGTTCTGTGAGTCGTGGTCCCAGCGTGAATCGCCCCCGCGTGTCCCGGCTGACGAGCCGGTGGTGCTCCAGGGCGACAGCCAGCCGGTGGACAGTGGGCCGAGCCAGTCCGGTGGCGGCGACCAGATCGGCCAAGGTCGCCGGCCCGGGTTCGAGGGCATTGAAGATAGCCGCGGCTTTGTCTACCACGCCGACTCCGCTAGAATTGTCCATAATCTGATATTGACGTCTCGCATCGCGAGACACAAGTCATATGGTGAAGAAACCTCCTGCCATGCCTAAAGATTGCCAGCGCTGAAGGGATAGCGATGGGACGAACCCTGGCACAGAAAGTCTGGGACGCGCATGTGGCGCGTCGAGCCGACGGCGAGCCGGACCTGCTCTACATTGACCTGCACCTGGTGCACGAGGTGACCAGCCCGCAGGCTTTCGAGGGGCTGCGCATGGCTGGGCGGCGCCTCCGTCGTCCTGATCTCACGCTGGCTACCGAAGACCACAACACCCCGACGCTCGATATCATCACGCCCATCGCTGACCCGGTGTCCCGGACTCAAATCGAAACACTGCGGCGCAATTGCGCCGAGTTCGGGATCCGGCTGCATCCGTTGGGGGATGAGAATCAGGGCATCGTGCATGTGATCGGCCCCCAACTCGGCCTGACCCAGCCCGGCATGACCGTGGTCTGTGGGGACAGCCACACCTCCACCCATGGCGCGTTCGGCGCACTGGCTTTGGGCATCGGCACCAGCGAAGTCGAGCACGTCATGGCGACCCAAACTTTGCCGCTGACACCGTTTCAGATGATGGCGGTCACCGTGAACGGCCAGCTGCCGCCCGGAGTCACCGCCAAGGACATCATTCTGGCAGTGATCGCCACGATCGGCACTGGAGGCGGCCAAGGCTACGTCATCGAATACCGGGGTGAAGCCATTCGGGCGCTGTCCATGGAAGCCCGGATGACCGTCTGCAATATGTCGATCGAGGCTGGCGCCCGCGCTGGCATGATCGCCCCTGACGAGACCACTTTCGCTTATCTAGCGGAACGGCCACACGCCCCATCCGGCGCCCAGTGGGATGCCGCCCGCGAGTACTGGCGGACCCTGCGCACGGACACCGACGCGGTCTTCGACACAGAGATCACGATGGACGCGGCTGACCTGTCTCCCTACGTCACCTGGGGGACCAATCCAGGCCAAGGCGCCCCGCTATCCGCGAGCGTGCCAGACCCGGCGTCGTATACCGACCCGGTCGAGCGGGTCGCGGCCGAGCGAGCACTGGAATACATGGACCTGCGGCCGGGCGCCCCACTGCGGGAGATCGTGGTAGACACGGTTTTCGTGGGCTCGTGCACCAACGGTCGCATTGAAGATCTCCGCGCCGCCGCCGACGTGCTCCGCGACCGTACTGTGGCCGAGGGCGTCCGGATGCTCGTGGTGCCGGGTTCGGCCAAGGTTCGTCATCAGGCCGAGGCAGAGGGGCTGGATCAGATCTTCACCGCGGCCGGCGCCGAGTGGCGGCATGCTGGTTGCTCTATGTGCCTGGGCATGAATCCGGACCAGCTTGCTCCTGGAGAGCGCAGTGCGTCCACATCCAACCGTAACTTTGAGGGCCGGCAGGGTAAGGGCGGGCGTACCCATCTGGTCTCGCCGTTGGTCGCCGCGGCGACCGCGGTGACCGGTCATTTGGCTTCCCCGGCCGACTTACCGCAGCGTGCCGTTGCTGCCGTTACCAGTGAGGAGGCATAAGGATGCAGCCGTTCACCACTCATACCGGTCCGGCAGCGCCGTTGCGGCGGGGCAACGTGGACACTGACCAGATCATCCCGGCGGTTTACCTCAAGCGGGTCACCCGCACCGGGTTCGCGGACGGCCTGTTTGCGGCGTGGCGGGCCGATCCAAATTTCGTCCTGAACCAGCCGGAGTACGCGGACGCCACGGTGTTGGTCGCGGGTCCCGAGTTCGGTACCGGCTCGTCACGGGAGCACGCCGTGTGGGCGCTGCAGGACTATGGCTTCAAAGCTGTGATCTCGTCCCGGTTCGCGGACATCTTTCGCGGCAACTCATTCAAGGGCGGACTACTCACTGTACAGCTGCCGCAGCCGACCGTGGTGCAGCTGTGGCAGCGCATCGAAACTGATCCGGCCAGCCAGGTGACTGTGGACCTGGTGGCTTGTGAGGTTCGGATGGGGGATCTGGTGGCGCCCTTCGAGATCGACTCTTACACCCGCTGGCGGCTGCTTGAGGGGCTGGATGATATCAGCCTGACATTGCGCTGCCAGGAAGACATCACCAGGTATGAACAGAATCGTGCCAGTTGGCTGCCTAAGACGCTCGTCTGACGGATGTCCGCCGCATGGAGGTGACCTCTATGCGAGTCGTTTGCGATAATAAGGCTTGTGCGGGAAGCCGAGCGTACCAGCCTAGGAGATGATCTCGCCGGGCTGTTACGAGAAGCCCACCTGCGGATACGCGGCTTAGACGCTCCAGAAGAGATGAAAGCCGTGTTCATCCGCCGTCTGCTAGCTGTCACCAACGTCGCCAAGCACGATCTGGCAACTGCCGCGGACCGGCTGCAGCGGCTCCTCGCCCAGTTAACATGGGCAGAGAAGTCCGGTTAGCCCGCGCGTCCGATGGCTCTCGGCTACCGTAATACTAAGGAAGACCTGCCTACCGAAGAACGCGAGAGGGTTTGGGCTACGGCGTCATGGCTGAGGCTGACTACTATGACATCCTCGGTGTGCCGCTCAATGCTGACCAGAACGACATCAAGAATGCTTACCGCGCGATGTCTCGTCGTGTGCATCCAGATACTGGCGGAAATGCCGCGCTTTTCCGGCTCGTTCAACAGGCCTACGAGATCCTCGGCGACGCCCGGCGACGGGCGATGTACGACCAAACTCGCGTTCAGAGCAATGGGAAATCTTCCGCCCCGCCAGAACCTCCGCGCTACCCTGAGCCGGAGCCCCCATCGCCGCCACGCTACGAGCCCCCACCGCCAGAGCCGGATCCGCCACCTCGCTGGGACTACCAGGACCTTTGGGATGAGCGGGGGATCTATCAGACTGACCAGCCAGCTACCATGCCTGCCGCGCCAGAGTTCACCCCGAACCATCGCAAAGCCAGACCGGGCCGTGCCACCTCGATATGGGGGAGGCTAGTAGCCCGATTCGGACGCGACCGCACGTGGCTCATGGTGGTGTCGGCGGTGTGGACGCTAGGGGTAGCGGGACCAATCACCGTGGGTTCGTACCTGAACTTTCCTACCTTCACGTTTCTCTATACCGCGACCAGCATCGCATTTCTGATTATCGCGTGCCGGAACGGCATTGCCGCGGTGCCCAGTGAGCTCACCTGGTTGTTCTTGGCCTGTATGGGCGTTCTCATTTGGATCAGCATGGACGTGCTGCGCAGGTACCCATTCGTGGCGATATGGCTAGTCCTTTACGGTCTCGGTATTGTGATCATTCCATGGCTGGCGCACCGCGGCCAGCCTACTCGGCAATCATGACCGGAGGGAAAGGACCTCGGGTGGCTTATCCGACGACGAGCACAGGGAAGGGGTTCTGGTTTCGCCTGACCGTGCTTTTCCTCAAGCCGCCGCTGACAATGTTCACCAAGCGCGATTGGCAGGCAGGCGAGCATCTTCCCACCACCGGGGGCGTTATCATAGCCGCTAACCACACCTCGTACTTCGACCCGTTAGCCGTGGCTCACTTTCTGTATGCTCACGGCCGGTTTCCCCGGTTCCTCGCCAAGGCTGGACTGTTCGCTAACCCTCTCCTTGGCAGAGTGTTGCGAGGCGCGGGGCAGATTCCGGTCTATCGGCATACCAGTGACGCGGCGGGGTCGTTACGGGATGCGGCGGTCGCGGTGCGCCGCGGTGAGTGTGTGGTTTTTTACCCGGAAGGCACGGTCACCCGTGATCCTGCCCTGTGGCCGATGACAGGCAAGACTGGCGTGGCGCGGCTGGCACTGTCCACGGGGGCGCCGGTGATTCCGCTAGCCCAGTGGGGGGCTCAGCGGGTTATCCCCTCAGGGTCCTTCGTCCCCCGCCTTTTTCCCCGTAAGACCATGCGCATAATAGCCGGGCCACCCGTGGATCTGTCCGCGTTCTCCGGCCAGCAGATCACTCGGGACCTGTTGTGCGCCGCAACCGCCGTGATCATGGCTGAGATCACCACATTGCTGGAGAAGTTGCGTGGCGAGCCAGCGTCGGGCAAGCGTATCGCGGCCGGGAACCCCGACAATGAGAACGATCCGCGCCAGCGGCAGGGGAGCCCTAGGTGAGCAAGATCGCCGTTCTCGGCAGCGGTTCCTGGGGTACCGCGTTCGGTATGGTTCTGGCGGACGCTGGGAACGAGGTGGCGCTCTGGAGTCGTCGGAGCGAGGTGGCTGACACGATCAACCGCAAGCACGAAAACCCTGACTACCTGCCGGGCATCGTCCTTCCCGACGCTATCTGGGCTAGCACCGAAGCAGCCGCGGCCATCGCGCATGCCGAGTTCATCGTCTTTGCCATTCCGGCGCAGACATTACGCGGTCACCTTACCCAATGGACGCCGTTACTTCCGTCGAACGCGGTTATGGTGAGCCTGATGAAGGGCATCGAGTTGGGCGCCTCGAAGCGGATGAGTGAGGTGATCCGTGAGGTGGCAAAGGTTCCCGAAACCCGGGTCGCGGTCCTCACCGGCCCTAATTTGGCGTGGGAGATCGCCCAGCGGCAACCAGCGGCTAGCGTCATTGCCTGCGCTGATGGCAGCGTCGCGTCCCGGTTGCAAGCTGCCTGTCGCACCGGCTATTTCCGGCCGTACACCAATGCTGACGTGGTGGGCTGCGAGCTGGGCGGGGCGGTGAAGAACGTCATCGCGCTCGCGGTAGGCATTGCCGACGGTATGGGTTTTGGCGACAATGCCAAGGCATCACTGATCACCCGAGGTCTGGCCGAAACCGCTCGGCTGGGCGCCGCGCTAGGCGCTGACCCGCACACCTTCTCCGGGCTCGCTGGACTCGGAGATCTGGTGGCGACCTGCTCGTCCCCGCTGTCTCGTAACCATACCTTCGGCGAAAACCTCGGGCGCGGTATGGCTCTGGCGGATGTAGTCGCGGTGACCCGGCAGACCGCCGAGGGCGTGAAGTCCTGTCAATCCATTCTGGCGCTCGCTACCCGACATGACATTGCCATGCCAATCACCGAAGCGGTCGTGGGAGTCGTGCATCACGACAAGGCGCCCCGCCACATGCTGCGCGACCTCATGGATCGCGCCCCCAAACCAGAGCGGATTTCTTCGCATGCCTAAGGCACTGATTTTAGCAATAGGTGATCATCTGGTAGCAGCATGAACCTTCCACCCTGTAACGGACGTATGGCTCGGAAGTGACAACGGTCGAACGTGAGAATTTGTCGGGTCTGGAAGCGCTCAGCGAGTACCACGAGGGAAAGATCAGCGATTCCCGGTCGGAGATCGGGATACTTCGCCTCAAGTTCGGCGACCGTGGAATAGTCGGCTGGCTGCAAACATTCCACGCGGAAGCGGCCCGCGGCAAGGTCGTGGAGAAAGGCCAGCTTTGCCTTGTTGCCAATCCGCTTTCCCAGCAGATAGTCGATTTCCGCGGTGATCTGGGCTGACATGATCAGCGGTTCCCGGATCGCACGAAGCAGCTCCTGAATCTGGGAAGAATAAGGGGAGTGACGATCCGCGGCTGCCACGATGGGCGCTGTGTCGATAAGGACCGTCATGAGGTACAGCTATCTTCGCCGAAGCCCTCGAGCAGTTCGTCGTCGTCCATATCCACCATCCGAGGGCCCCAACTCGCTTCGCTTGCTCCAGTGCTGAACAGTGCGAAGTCCCGATCAGGCGGAGGTGTTGGCTCGTAGTGGGCGATCGCCTCACGGATGATAGCGGCCTGAGAGCGATGCTCCATCTGGGCAAGGTAGGCTAGCCGACGGCGCTCGTCCCCTGTGAGGTACACACTGGTCTTCTCCATCAATGTAGGGTATCACGTAGGGTGTGCGGACGCTACCTTTGTCATGAAGTGAGGTGCGCCGGGGGACAGATGCCATTCGATAAGCTTCAGCGGGATAAGCGGGCATTAGCTACATGCGTAAGACACTGGAGAAAGGACGCGGTGTGAGCGATGCTATCGGGGTGGTCTTGGGAGGTCCCTCTCCTGAGCATGACGTCAGCGTGCTGACCGGGCTGCAGGCGGCCCACGCGCTGCTGGACCGAGGGCACGAGGTCGCCGCGCTGTACTGGACCAAGGTGGGGGAGTGGGTCAGCATTGATCCTCATTCGGAAGCAGCCGCCCTCGCCGACGGCGTTCCTAGCGGCGCGAAGGAACTGCAGCTGGTGACTGGGCGTTCCGGTGGGTTGTCGCGGCGGCGGCTACTTGGGGGGAGCACGGAGAAACTTGATGTGGTCGTGAACTGCTGCCACGGCGGGCCAGGTGAGGACGGCGCCTTGCAGTCTGTGCTTGATCTGGCCGGAGTGCGCTACACCGGGCCTTCCCGGGGTTCTGCCGCGCTCGGTATGGACAAGCTGGCGTTCACGGCCTTCGCCAAAGCCCAAGGTCTCCCGACGTTGCCCCAGGTCAGCTATGTGCGTACCGTTGATCAGACGCCGCCGTTCCCCGCTCCATACATGGTGAAGCCCCGGTATGGTGGCTCGTCCATCGGAATTGAGATCGTCGAGGACGTGGAGTCGCTGAAGGCGCTGGTGGAGCACAGCGTTCACCTCCGCGATGGCGCGGTGGTGGAACCGTACCTGCCGGATTCGGATGACCTGAACATCGCGATCCGCGCCTTCCCGGAACTCGAGGTTTCGACCATCGAACGTCCGCTGCGTGGCGACGAATCCTCGCGGTTCCTCAGCTTCCAGGACAAGTACGTGGGCACGGAGGGGATGGCAAGCGCTCCCCGCGAGCTCCCCGCCGTCCTGCCTGACGATATAGCCGCCGAGATCCATCGGGCGGGCGAGATCGTCGGCCGGTTCCTGCCGGTGCGTGGCATTGTCCGGCTCGATTTCCTCCGTGACGGGTCGAATCTGTACGTCAACGAAGTGAACACCATTCCGGGTTCCCTGGCGAAGTACCTGTGGGTCGACCCGCCGCGGCCGTTCCATGAACTGCTCGAGGATATGATCGAGGAAGCGCGGCGCGTGCCCACCTATCGTCCATCGACCGAAGGCGCCGACGGCGAGTTGCTTCGCCGAGCTTCCGCTATTGCCGGCAAGCTCGCCTGAACTCGCGGCCGGTCCTAGACTCGGCTCACCAGCGAATGCACGCCGCAAGCCGGAACGGGGATGACATCCGTGACACAACCACATGTAGCCGTGCTGGCGGGTGGATTGTCGTTTGAGCGAGAGGTCAGCCTCAGCTCGGGTCACCGGGTCGCGGACGTGCTGCGCGAACGCGGCTACGACGTGTCGGTGCTCGACGTCGACCAGGAAACCCCAGCGCGGCTGGCCTCCGCCGACGTGGCCTTTCTGGCGCTGCATGGCGGCAGTGGAGAGGATGGGGTCATCCAGTCGCTGTTGGAGTTCCTGAAGACGCCCTACACGGGGTCATCGGTGTACGCATCGGCGCTGGCGTGGCACAAACCCGTGGCCAAGGGGGTGTTCCAGCGGGCCGGTCTCAATACGCCCGAGTTCCTGCTGCTGTCCGAGGCCGCGCTGCGGGAGCTCGGCGCGCGTCACGCGCTTGGGCAAGTGGACCAGGTGCTCGGTCTTCCCGTCATGGTGAAGCCGGCCACCGGCGGTTCCGCGCTCGGTGTGCAACGCATTGACATCCTGGATGAGCTGCCCGGCGCTCTCCTCCACGCCATGGCGTATTCCCACACTGTGATGGTCGAGCGGT
>Ga0187894_10001729_pt1 | contig 27472 bp, 39 predicted proteins | sample GBC1701081metaG_FD_136650 | JGI IMG/M metagenome (GOLD analysis project Ga0187894, IMG submission 136650) | White microbial mat communities from a lava cave in the Kipuka Kanohina Cave System on the Island of Hawaii, USA - GBC170108-1 metaG ... | reverse complement strand
CATTTTGCTCGCCTGCCTGATGCTGACGCTGTTCGCCTGCCTGCGGATGCAGTTCCAGATCAGACCAGGTCCGCTCAGGGGCGCCGCGGCCTGTGGCACGGCCATGGCGGCATTCGTGCTCGTCGTTTCGGTGAAAGGATGGGCGCTCGATACCGAGCCGTTGAACTACTACTACTATCTGTTGCTGGGGATGGTGTTCGCACTGCCGTACGTCGACCGGCGGATGGCGGCATCCGTTCCGGCACAGCTCGCCGGCCGCACGGCGCCGCTCGCCGACGCCGGCGGTGTCCCAGCGCCGGCAGCCGTGACGCCGGGCCGTCCCGCCCTGGCGGGACGGCTCCATCGCCCGCTGATTGGACGCAACGGCTACTACGGTGAGATCGTCAAGCGGCGATCGTTGGCGTCGTCGTCCACAGGGGATGAACGCCCCGCCAACCGATCAGAACCGGGCAATCCGAAGGACGTCCCGTCCTAGGGGACGATCGTCAGGCGTCGAAGCGTCGACGACTACCTATCGCGCCGGCCGTGGCAATCGATCGAGCAGCGTCTCGAGGTTGCGGGAATAGGCCGCTGCATCGTGCGCCTCGGCGCGGGTGCGCGCCGCGCGCGACATGCGCGCGAGCAACGCCGGATCATCCGCCAGGCGCGCCATGCGGTCGGCGACGGCAGCGGCATCGCGGATCGGCACCACGAAGCCCTCGACGCCGTCGCGCGCCACGGCGCCGGCATTGGGTGTCACGATGACCGGCAAGCCGCTGGCCAGGGCTTCATTGGTCGCCATTGCCGAGCCCTCGTGCAGAGAGGGGAAGACGAAGATGTCGGCGTCGCGGAAGATGGCCGGCATCTCGGCATGCGGCACGTTGGCGATGTGACGGTAGCGACCGAGGTAAGGCTGCAGCCAGTCGCTGCCGTCGACCACGCCGCCGACCAGGCCGATCTGGATGTCGTGACGGGCGAGAATCTTCATCGCCTCCAGGATGTATTTGACTCCCTTGCGCATGCCGATCTGGCCGACGAACAGCGCGCGCAGTGGATGCAGCGGACGCGGCGATGCCGCCGGCGTGAAGCGTTCGGTGTCGACCGGGTAGGGCAGCAGGTCGATGGTCGCGGGGTCGCGGCCGTTATCGACCATGGTGTCGCGCACATAGTCCGACGGCACGATCACGCGATCGGCCAGCAGCGCTTCGCGCGTGTTGCGTTCGATCCAGTCTTCGCTGGTGTCGCCCAGCGGCACATGCGCGAACTCGGGATGCAGGCGCCGCTCCTCCTCGAGGATGCGCAGGCCGCTGCGCAGGTGGCCGATCGCCTGGAACAACAGGGAGACCGTGCCGGTCTCCTTGCAAGCCCGCAGCGACTGCTCGCAGGAGCCGTCGAACCCGATGAAGATATCCGGCCGCTCGCGGCGGATCCGCGCTGCCACCAGCCGATCGAAGCGCGCGTTGCGCCAACGCAGCAATGACGACGTCACCGCGGGCGGGGCTGTCCGCGCCGCCAGCACGTGAACCAATTCGGGCAGCGGATGCGTGATGATGCCCCGTGGCGCGATGTCCGGATGGCGTCGCCGACTGAGCTCCCGTTCGGCACGCGCCTTCAGCTTGCCTGGCAGGACCTGCGCGAGGCGCGCGTATGTGTCGCCCGGTTGGGCATAGAAGGAGGTCTCGAAGCTGACATCGAAGGCCATCCGCTGCAGCAACGCGACCAGGGGATAGAGGAGCGACGTGGCGCCAGGATGAGCGATCAGGAGACGACGTTGCGACATGTTGGGCCGATTATACGGATTATACGCCATGCGCGTCAGGCTCGGCGTGACCTCCTCGGGGCAGCGCGTGTCCCGTATCCGCTGCGTCCGCTGATCGCTTGCTCTTCAGCGCGTGGTGCGATAACGCCGTCAAGGCGATGTAACGTTGTTCTGCCAGTCGGGTCTGTCCGACGCCGTTTCCCTCCTCACATATGACCGTGTTCTACACATGACCAATCCGGTTCGGGGCACTCCCGTCAGCAAGTTCGCCCGCCGTCTTGTCGCCGGCGCTTTATTGCCCCTGCATCATGCCCGACTCTCCGGCCAATGGCGTAGCGCATGGACGGGCGCACCGCTGGCCGCCGATGGGCGTATTCTTGCGTGGTATACGCGGCCCATCGTGGCGCTTCTGGAGCGTCGCAACTATGTCGGCAAACGCGTCCTCGAGTTCGGCGGTGGCTATTCAACGGCGTTCTGGTGCCAGCGCGGTGCTGACGTCACGACGTTGGAGGATGACGCGGTGTGGTTCCACAAGATCGGCGATCTCGTGCAGCCGCATGCGCCGCGTTTGTTCCTGGTCGATGAGCCGCTGGCGGATTTTCCCGCCGCGTTGCTGGCGGAGCGCTTCGACGTCATCGTTGTCGATGGCCTCGATCGGGCCCATGCCGCGCGAATCGCGTCCACGCTGCTGGCGCCCGACGGCGCCATCATTGTCGATAATTCCGAAGGGTCGTGGTCGAAGATCGGCGCCGATCACTTTCCCATCCTGGCGGCGCTCAGTGCCCCGACGTTTCAACGTATCGATTTCTATGGTCACGGGCTCGGCGTGTTCAAGCCAAGCTGCACATCGATCTTTTTCCGCGACCGCTGCTTTCTGTTCGACCAGAGCGACAGGCCGCGTACGGACACGCAGCCGCGCTGAGAGACTCAGCGTGCGCCCACCGTCGCGGCCAGCGCGGCTTTCAGACCGGCCAGGTTCTGGTTGAAGCTCCAGGTGTCGATGATGCGTCGGCTCTCGACGCCCATGGCAGCCAGGCGGTTGCGATCGGCCAGCGTCTCGCGCAGGCGCCCGGCCAGCGAGTCGGTGTTGCCGAACGGGTAGACGAAGCCGTTGACGCCGTCCTGGATGAGATCGCGCGCCGCGCCGACGCGGTCGCTGGCGATCACAGGCTTGCCGGCGTTCATCACTTCGTTGACCACCAGGCCCCAGGTCTCGTGCGCCGACGGCAGCACGAACACGTCGCAAAGCTCGTAGAGCGCGGCCAGTCGCTGTTGCGATTGGAAGCCGAGCAGGCGCACGGACTCGGACAGGCCCAGCGCCTCGATGGCGACCTCGACCTGCGGCCGCAGGCCGCCATCGCCGGCCATCAGCAGCACCGGCCGCTGCGGCAGCGGGATGCTCGACACGGCGCGGCCGAATGCCTGGATGAGATCGAGCGGTGCCTTGCGCTCGATCAGCTTGGCGGCATAGAGCGCGATGGGCCGATCGGCCGGCAGTCCGAGCTCGGCCCGCAGCGCTTCGCGATTCGGCCGGGCATCGGCGACACGAGCCTGGAACCAGGCATTGTCGACGGCATAGCAGACACGGAAGAACTTGCTGGCATCAATGCCGAGATCGAGCAGATGGCGCTCGTTCATCGAACCGATGGTGAGGTAGGCGTTGACCTGCCGGTCGATCAGCCCGAACAGCGCCCGTTTGGCGCCGTGCCGTGCCGGCTTGGCCGATCGCCCCAGCGCACTGGTTTCGTCGCGCAGCAACACGCGGGCGCCGGCGCCGCGGGCGGCCATCATGGCCCAGAGGTGCGGCACCCGCGCATAGCCATGGATCCACAGCGCATCGAAACGGCCAGCCCGCAGCCGGCGGCGCAAGCCGACGCTGAACGGCCGCCACGAATCGAAGTGGGCATCCCCCGGGTAGCGCAGGCCGGGCAGCGTCGGCAGCACCTCGTGGTCGTAGCCTTCCAGCAGCGGAACGTCCCAGGCGATCTTCTGGCCGAACTCGGGGTCGACGAACTGGCGGGCCGAGAAGTCCGAGGCGAAGAAGGCTTTGAGATAGATGTCGGGGTCGCTGTTGATCTGAGTCAGTAGAGGCGCCTGATACTGGATCGGATGAGTCACCAGGTAGGCGACACGGTATTTCTTGGCATCCGGCACGGTTGCAGCGTCCTCGCGGCTTGGCGGCGTCCGCTGGAGGCGCGGAGCGTGGTGCCGGGTGAGGGATTTGAACCCCCGACCAACGGTTTACAAAACCGCTGCTCTACCACTGAGCTAACCCGGCGTTCGATCCTGTAAGCCGTTGCCCTATCAGGTTTTCTTGCCCCGGACAAGCCGCTGGCCGGGCCATCCGCGCGCCCCGCCGCGTGCGGCAATCACCACGGCCTGTCGTCGGCCAGTACGATTACTGTCGGCGCTTCGCGATAGTGATTCACCGCTTGACCCATGGTGTTCATCACCATCACCCGGGTGAAGCGGCGGCGGATCGTCGGCAGGTCGTCGAACACGGAATAGGAATAGGCCAGCCCGTCGCCCTCGGTGATGGTGTAGCCCTTGCCACCGGTCTTTAGCCAATCGGCGGCCCGCCACAGGCGTAGCGTGCGCAGCGCCTGCTTGGCGAACCGAGCTAGGCGGCCGCCTTGGCCGAAATTGTTGCAATCGGAGATGAAGACGGCATGGCGCGCCACCCGGGCCATCTCGGCAACGGCCCTGTCTGGCCGGCGCATGTGGTGCAGTGCGCCGAACTCCGTCACCAGATCAAAACTCTTGTCGGGGAATGGCAGCCGTGTGGCGTCACCGTCGCGCAGTTCGTCCTGGGTGAGCTTCAGATCGCGGTGGCCGACGGCGCGGAACTCGGCCGACGGCTCGACGCCGCAGATCGCTAGCCCGGGGAACCGCTCGCGCATGACATGCAGCGCGCGGCCCGATCCGGCACCGACATCGAGGACCGACGCCGGGCGGGCGATGCTCATGTAGCCCAGCAGGATGGCAAGCGGCCAGTCGTGCTCGGCCTCGCCCCAACCCTCGACGGCATAGCGCGTGGCGCGATCGGCATAGAAGCCCAGCTGTCGGCGCCATTCGTCCGACGCTTTGTCGGTCGCCGGCTGATCGGTGGACGGCGCAATCGGCGCGCTCATGGCAGGGGGCGCTCAACGGTCACAGGGAACTCTGGCAGCTCTGGTAGGCGCGGCACGGCGGCAAGGTATCGCGACCATCCGATCGGGGCTAGCACCGGCGTTGACTTGGTTCAACAACGGCATCGTGAGGGCGCTCGACAATGCGGTGATCCTGAACATCGACTCCCATGGCGCACTCAGCGTGACGATGGCGCTCGCCACCATTGCTGGCAACGCCGAGGGTTTTGGACCCGGCCGGATCATCGTTCATTGCCTGTTCTGCCTCTGAAGTGAAGGGCTGCCAACCCGCGGCTATACATCGGGTGTCGATTGAATGTTTCACTATAATAAAGTATAGTAGTCTGCTGTAATATATGAAGTTCTCTGGGACTTTCCGATGTGGCCGTTCGAGAACAAGTTGCTGTCGGCGAAGCTACGCATGCCTGTCCGGCATGCCGGCACCATGTACGGCATGTTTGCCACGGTCGTGGTCGCCAATGGCGCGTCAGAGACGATGAACGGGATCGTCAAGGCCACGGGTGAGCGGCATTTCACAGGCAAGTTCGGGAAATTCGCCTGTGTCGCGCGGAGTGAGCCGACCCCTGGCGGCATCGATTTCGTCATCGGTGCTACCAGTGCCGGCTTGCCGGCACCGGACTTCCATCGCGAGTTGTCGGCGGTGCTGGGCGAGCGCGTGATGGCTTTCAACGCCATGCTGAAGCAGATCGGCTGAAAGCGCACGACATCGGTTTTTGCGTAACGCTCGACGAGCAGCTTTTACCTCACATCAGATCAACGAATTCGGCTCAGCTCATAAAGCGAGATCGCAGCGGCGTTCGACACGTTGAGGCTGGGCATGGCCCCCTTCATGGGCAGGCGTACCGTGAGATCGCAGCGCTCCAGCGTGAGGCGGCGCAGGCCTTCGCCCTCGGCGCCCAGCGCGAGCACCAGGCGGCCGTCCATGGCGCCGTCGGCGAGCGTTTTGTTGGCACGCTCATCGAGGCCCAGTACCCAGAAGCCCGCCTGTTTGAGCTGATCCAGCGCGCGCGCCAGATTGACGACCCGGACCAGGGGGATGCGCTCCAGCGCGCCCGATGCCGCCTTGGCCAAGGTGCCTGTCTCGTCCGGCGCATGCCGCTCGGTGACTACCACGCCGGCGGCGCCGAAGGCCTCTGCCGAGCGCAGGATGGCACCGACATTGTGCGGATCGGTAACCTGGTCCAGCGCCAGCACCAGGGCCTGCTCGCCGGCAGCCGCGACAATGTCCTCCAGCGCGGCGTCGGGCAGCGGCGCGACGGCGGCCAGGAAGCCCTGATGCACGGCGCCCGCGGGCAGACGCTCGGCGATGCGCTCGCGCGGGACGATCTCGGCCTGTGGCGGCGGGCGGGTAAGGCCGGCCAGGTCGCTCGCCGCGCGGTCGGCGGCATCCTGCGTCAGCATCAGTCGAAAGATGCGGCGTTCGGGATTGGCCAGCGCCGCCAGCACGGGGTGGCGGCCATAGATCCACACCTGGCCGCCACCGGGCGGGCGCGCCGCCTCGCGTCGAGGCGGCTGTTGTGCGGCACCGGCAGCGGGGCGCTCCCGGTACGGTCCGCGGCCGCGATGGCCGGGATGATCCTTGGATTGACGCATGGCGGCGCCATATAGGGGGCATCGACTCGCTTGGCAAATCACCCCGTCGGTGGCCGGTCGCCAAGATCATTTGCCTGCGCGATGTCTTTATCTTGACGCAAGCCGTTGGATTTGCTGTATCCCGCGCCGGCCGGACGGCCGGTGCGTAGCGTAGTTTCGTAGCGTCGGAGGGGTGGCCGAGCGGTCAATGGCAGCTGACTGTAAATCAGCCGGGTTCGCCCTACGAAGGTTCGAATCCTTCCCCCTCCACCACGACTTTTCAAAGACTTAGCCGATAGAGCGGAAGAACAGGCCGGGAACGAAAGTCTAACGCGGGCGTCTACGCGTTAGACTCGTTAGACTGGACGACAACAAAATGCCCGACACGGCAACGCCGCAGGTAGCGTTCGGAGAGGCGCTGGAGGCGCTGCGCAAAGGCCGGCGGGTGCGTCGCCTGGCCTGGCCGCGCCACCACTTTTTGCAGCTCATGCCGGCTCAGGGACGCCTGGCGCCGGTCATCACCAAGTGGGGCACGAAGACTGGACTGTTGCGCCGGACAGCTAGCCGGCCCCCGGCAGCAGCTCGATCAGCGCTTGCGCGCCGCCTTGAGCGCACGCGCGATGGCCTCGGAGTGCTCAGCCTTGATGTGATCGTCGGCGATGTACCAGCCTTCATCCCAGGCATCGCGCATGAGCTTGCGCGGCCCGGCCTCGGTCTTGTGCGGGTTGGCCTCGACGGGTTTCCCATCTTCGCGAGCCGTATAGCCGTCCATCAAGGGTTTGGTCTTAGGAACCATGCTCACGACTGTCCGCCCTCGCTGGCCAGGCGCTTGGCGAAGGCGGCGCCGGCCTGGCGGGCGGTGCGCTTGCGGTAGTGCCGCGACAGGATCTGCTCGATCGTGTTGCGGCTGTGGCCGGTCACGGCCGCGATGCCGCGCAGGCTCACGTCCTTGTCGGCCAGCAGGGTGACGGCCGTAGCGCGCAGGGTGCGCAGCTCCAGCCGGCTGAAATCGACGGCGAAAGGATCGTCCTCGAAATGCTTGGCCAGGAAGTCGGCCGGCCAGCGCGTCGTGCGATCGAGCCGGCCGGCCATCAGCAGGAAGCCGAAGCCGCTGCGCAGGTCGGCATGGGCGCGGCTCAGTTCGTCCGGCGCCCACGGCCGCCCGGTGCGATCGTCGTAGAAGAAGGTGGTTGCCCGCACCGCCCGCGCTGCGCGCCGTTCCACGGCCTGCGCGTGGCGCGCCTGCAGTTCGGGCACCATCGACCAGGGCAACACCACGTCGGCGCCGGTCTTGTGCTGGCCGACCCACAGCGGCCGCGTCAGGCTGAAACGGTCAGCCGGCAGCGCGATCATGTCGTTGATGCGCTGGCCCAGCCAGGAGTTGAACAGCACGTAGTCGCCGACGCCGGGCTTGCCGGCGGCATCGCAGAAGGCGACGTAGGGATGGATCAGCGATCCGGGCCACGGCAGGATCTCGCTTTCGGGGCTGGGCACCGCCAGCTCGCGGAAGGGATTGGCGCCCAGCGGCACGTGGCCGGGGTGGTCCTCGGGATGGATGAACCGGGTCATCGCCAGCACCAGGCGCGCCACCCGCATCACGTAGTGGCCGAAGTAGGGCGCCTCGTCGATCAGCAGCATGATCCACTTGCGCGCCTCATGGGCGCTGATCGCGCGCCACGGCCGATCGCCCCATGCCGCCTCCAGCAGATCCAGGCACGCGTCATAGGTGCGCCGCGTGTTGGCCTCCAGCTCGCCGTAGGCCTTGCGCCGCTTGCCGCGCCGGTTGCCCTCGGTCTCGATCACCCGCATGGCCGGCTTCCACGCCTTGTAGTCGGCGATGACGGCGCCCAGCGTGCCCGGCGCGAAATAGCGCACGGCGTGCGTCGCCTGATGCTTGCGCTTCTTGGACGCCGGCGCCGGCGGCGGCTCGCGCACCAGGCCCCAGGCGTCGATCCAGGCGGCCGACACACTGCGATCGCCTTCGCGCCAGCGCTTGTAGATGTCGGCGCACTTGCGGCAGGCCTCGGCCGCCTGGATCTCGTCGGCGATCGGCACGTGGTGCGCGTCGTGCAGCCGCACCGCCTTCCACCCCGCCGCCCGATCGGTCGACTTCGGCTGGAACAGGAAGCGCCGTGTGCCATCCTTGTTGGGACGGATGTTGAAATAGGGAACCTCGATCTTGCCCATGCTGGCAAAATGGCGCGCGGCGGCGGGCATGGTCAATCGCCGATGATGCGAGAGGCGTAGATGTGGGGCGCGGCCGCCGCGATGACGAAGAGCCTCCTATTCAACTCCCTAGTTGACGGCATCGTGCGCCTCTCGCATCTGATTGAGGATGTACTCGGCGATGCCTGCTGTGCTCGTGCTGCGGATAGTCGCCAGTGACATTTCGATCGTGATGGTTTTGTCGTCCATCACGATGCCGACTTTGATGCTGCTCTTTTCCGCCGGCGCGTCGCGCTCGATCGCTTTGAGCTTGCCGGCGATCTGATCGGCCTGCGCTTTGAGCATGCGCAGCGGCGAGTTTTTGGTGGTCATGGAGCAACCTCTGTGCACTCGCTACACAAGTCGGGCTGGACCCAGTGGCAGCCGTCAGGGCAGGCATGCCGATCGGTGCAGCCGCACTCCCGGCACATGCCGATCGTGCCGCGCCGAATCTCAAAGCGGACGATGCTCCGGACCTCTCGCGACACCGAGCGCTTCTCGAAGTACACGACGGCCTCGGCGAGCTCGCGCGTGATGTAGATCCCGATGCGCTTCGGTTGCCAGTGCTTCGGCCGTTTGCACTTCGGCGGCGTGGGCACGGCCCACACCTCGTATCCGTCGCGCGGAAAGGGCGTCATGTCAGCGCCTCCACCTGGATGCGCTGCAGGTACGCCGCGCGTTCGGCGATGCAGTCGGCGATGATCTCCTGGCGCCACGCCGTCAGGCGATCGAAGCCGGGCGCGCCCCAGAAGGGCAGGCGCATGCGCCACCGGCCGTCATCGGTTGGCGTGCACCAGTAGGCGACGGCCGCGCGCACGCTGTCGTCGTGGCCGTCGGCGATCGCGATGCTGCGTGCCGGCAGCGGCAGGGTATAGCTGAGGCCGATGAGGCCGGCAGGGTCGACGTAGGCGATCATGGCGTGCCTTCCTCCAACAGCATCATGACGATCCACAGCGCGGTGATGCCGGCGAGGATCACTTCGTTGTGCCAGCGGTTGAGCCAGGCGCTCATCGTGCGGCTCTCGCTCGTTGTGGTGCCGATGCGCGCGCCGGCGGCGGTTCGAGCGGCACGGGCACGTGGACGTGCACCGCGCGCGTCACCGATACGGTGCGGCCCTGCACGATTTCGGGGATCTGCGAGCGCGCCTGCCCCAGCACGCGGCGGATGCTGTCGAGCGTGCGGCCCGGCGCGTCGCCCCAGGCCCACAACGCCGTCGGATCTTCTAGCGGCAGGTTGAGCAGCTTGCGGATGCACATGCCGGCCAGGTAGGCATCGGCAACCGTGTCGGCGACCCTCCACAGCGCGCCATCGAGCGACCATTGCACGGCGCCCTCGTCGCGGGTCGCGACCCACTTGCCGAAGCAGTCGCGGGCCGAGGCGCCCTGCGTCCACACGCCTGTCGCGCACAGCAGATCGCGGGCGCGGATCAGCACCTTGTCGACGGCTTCCTGCGCCGCCGTCAGTGCCAGGTCCTGGTTAACGGGCATGGTTCTCTCCCCTGGTTTTGCGGCGTTGCGCCATGTGTTCGCGCGTACGACCGATGACCTCGGTGAACGCGTCGACCGGCGCCGGCGATGGTTGCCCAGCCGGCGCCGGCGGCCGGCCGTCGGTGTTGCTGGCGCGCAGGATGAAGGCGACCACGTCGCGCTTGAGCCACTGGCCGCGTGTGATCGGCCGGGGAAAGCCTGCCGCGTAGAGCCGGGCGCGCTGGCCGGTGCGGTCAAACCACGACGGCGCGCGTCCGAACAGCTTGGCGATTTCAGCCGGCCCCACCTTGGCTAGTGGATCGGGCACAGCCTCGATCACGGTCGCTGCGATGCGATCGGCCGTCACCGCGCCGGCTCCCACAACTCGTAGACTTCGATCGTGGGAAAAACCGCACCCGACGTGTCTTGCCAGTGGAACGGATGACCATCGCGTCCGGCGAGCCAATCACGCGGGTCACGCAGCCCGGGTCGGACACCCGGCGTCCGCTTGCCGACATTGCCGCCGGCATCGAGCACGTAGCTCGCCAGCGCGTTGAAGCTCTCAACGATTTGGGCGACGCCGCCGTGGATGACGACAAAGCGCGTGCCAGCGTCGAAGAGCACGTCCGGTCCTTCATCGTCGTGAGGCTGTTCCCGTTGGGGCGGCTTGGCGCCGCGCGGCATCACGACCAGGTCGTCATCGGCCGCCCTGACTTTGGCCTCTACTGCCTTGTTGCCCTTGTCGATCGCCTTGTTGATGCGATCGTCCAGCAGCGTGCGGAAATGCTTCAACTCAGGCGCCGAGAGGCCGCCCTGAGCGCGCAAGATGCTTTCGGCCCAGATGGCAAAGCGCGCCATCATTTCGGCCCAGCCGTTGCGCGCTGCTTTGCTCCAGCTCTGCGCGCCGCCGGCGTAGCCGTTGGCGAGATCGATGCAGGCGTCGGTGCAGGAAACCCGCAGCGCGAAGGTCAGGGTGCTGTAGGTGACGTCGGCCGTGAGAGGACCGCCCCGACCGCTTCCGGGATGTTCGGCGCTGCGCGCCTCGATCCACTTGTCGGCGGCGATCTGCAACAACCGCAGCTCGATGGTGCCGCGCGCGTGACTGAACGTGTACGTGCGCAGGTGCGGCTCCTCCTCGCTGTAAACGCCGCTCTTGTTCGGCTTCGGCCACTTCTTGACGCCGGGAACGTCCTCGATGTCGGCCTGTGATGTTGCCGTCGCTGGCGGCGCCGCCGCGCGCGTCACGGCCTTGGTGCCGGCGATCGCCGCGCGGACGTCGTCCTCGCTGAGCCGTTCTCGAGCAACGCGGGTGACCAGTTCGTTCTGTCGCTTCTCATCGCGTTCGCCGGCGAGCGCGATGGCATGGCTGATCGAAATGAAACCCGATGTCAGCGCATTCTTGGCTCCGTTGGTGCAGTGGCGCGCGACGCTGATGTATTCCTGCACCACGCGCTTGCCCTTGCCGAAGGCGCCGGCGATCTGATCGGTGCTGTCGCCGTGGTCGGCAAGCCGCTTGAAGGCTTCGGCCACATCGAGCGGGTGCATGTCGGCCCGCTGGATGTTCTCCGTGAGCGCCAGGCGCAGTGCGGTCCGGTCGTCGGCTTCGCAGATCCGCACCGGCAACAAGTGCTTCGGGCCATGGACGGCCATGGCGCTGCGCCAGCGCCGCTCGCCGGCGATGATCTCGAACTGCGCACCGCCGGGATGCGTGCCGTCCTCGGCCGGCAGCGGGCGTGCGATCAGGGGCAGCAGCACGCCCACGTCCTGGATGGACCCGTCCAAGCCATCGCTGCTGGCCTTGATGCTGCGCGGGTTGAACGGCGAGGGCCGCAGATGACCGGCGGCCACCATGCGCACGGCGTGCGTCTGGCCGTCGACCAGGTCGGACACCTGGCAGTCCAGCCCGGCCGCCACGGCGCGCAGGACGTCGAGGCTGGGATTGAGCTTGCCGGCCTCGATCGAGGAGATCGTGGCCTTGCCCAGCCGATGCTTGCCCTTGGCCGCCACCGCAACGACGTCGGCCATGGACAGGCCCCGCTCGGTGCGCCGCGCCTTGACGCGCGCGGCCAGCGTCTGGGACGCCTTAGCCATGGTCGCCTCGCAGCAGCGGCTCGCCCCGCGCCGCCCGGCGCGCCAGTGCGACGACGGGACTTTCCGATACGTCCTCGAGCGCGGGCGGCAGTTTGTGCAGGAAGCCAACGCGGCAGCCGTCGTCGGCATAGGTGATCGGCCAGGCGCTCATCGCGCCGGAAGACGCGGGCGACACGATCACGGCCGGCGGGCGCAGGTGGCATGTGCCCTCGCGGGCATCGCGGTGCCGGCGGCGCCAGTTATCGCAGTTCTCGCATTTCGGCAGAGGCATTCGACGGTTCCCAATGGTTGAGCCCCGGTAGCAGGGCGGGTGACCGTCTTATTAAGTCGCTATACGACAAAATCAGTCAACCAGAATTAAGTCGTAAAAAGACAAAATAGAACATCCACAGCTGTGCATAAACGCCCGGCGATCTATCCATTTGCGGGTGAATCTTGTTGAATTGTCACGCAAACTGCCGGCGCTAAGCGCTTGCGGCAGCGCGTAAGAAGGGCGCGGCAGGGTGGAACGATTCGTCAACGATCGGTAAACACGCGCGCCCGAAGCGCGCCGCCGGTCTAGCCGGCCTTGCGGCGTGCGCTGTCTGCGTCCGTGGCCGAGGGGGCCGCCGATTGCGCGAGCGCGCGACCGAAGTTGAGCAATCTGTCCTGGTCCTCGGGCGACAACTGATCCAGCAGCGCTAGCAAGGCTGTCTGTGTCGCGCTTGCGGCGTCGGAGAATAGTTCCCAACGCTGGCAACGAAGCGCCTGGCTGAGCCGTTCCACGTGGACGCTATGCAGCTTGTTCTCGCCGCGCTCGATCTTGCCGACCTGGCCGGGCGACAGCCCGATGCGGTCGGCGAGTTCACGCTGGGTTATGCCGGCGGCGAGCCGAAGCTCCCGCACCCTGTTGGGAAACGGTCCGGTTTTCTCGCTCGGTGGGCGGCCCGCCATGCGGGCTATTTGGTCGCCACACGATAGAACTAGCACGCCCGTTTCCCGGCAGAATTGCGGCTGTCGCCAAGCCCGATTCCGACGTGGGCTTGACTTTATTCTGTCGTTATACGACTAATTACGCCAGCCACTAAATGTGGTGCGGTTTTGTCACCATGCGACAAAGGCTAGGCGATGCGGCTGGACGAACGGATCAGGCAAGGCGGTCGGGGCGCGATCTCGCGGCTGGCGGAGGCGGTCGACCGCTCGCCCTCGACGGTGCGCAAGTGGGCGCTGCCGCAGGGCCACCCCGACAAGGTCTATCCCGACCGTGACTCCGCTGTCCGGCTGTACCGCGCCACCGAGGGCGCAGTGACACCCAACGACATCTTCGATCTGCCCGCCTTGGCCGAACGTGGCGAGGGGCCTGCCGTGAGCGGGAGCGAAGGGTCATGAGCGCCGGCAGGCCCTGGCGCCTGGACGTGGTCGACAACGGCCGCCTCGTGTTCGGGAGCCGGGGCCTGCCGCACAACACGTTGAGCGCGGCGATGAACAACGCCGACAAGCACTACCGCCGCAGCTCGTGCCGCGTGGAACACGCCGCCAACGGCGAGCGCTGGCACCGCCGGGCCGGCACGTGGATCAAGGAACGCAACGCGAATGATCCCGGCTGGCTTGCCCAGCGGGACAACGACCTCGGTGCGAGCCGAGCGGACGGACGGCCAAGCCCTTCGTCCTAATCATCTAACACCTCCCCGGCGCACCGTGTGCGCCGGGGTTTTTCGAGGGGAGAGAGACGCCCATGCGGGACAACGATCCGATCCAACCAGCCCTCGACGCGCTGCGCGCGCAGCGCGAGCGCATCGATGTCGCGATCGCGGCGCTTGAAAGCATGCTGTCGCCGGGGGGGGGCGACGCCCGTAGCAAAGCGACCGCGTGGCGCGTCGCCAGATCCGGCCGCACGCGCCAAGTGCGGTCCGCGCAGCGACCTCGACGACGGGACCATGCAGGCGGAATTCGAGCGCGGCGATCCCTCGGCCGAGATTGCCGCGCGGCACGGCTGCCACGTGACCACCGTCAACCTGATGGCGCGCAAGCGCGGCTGGCAGCGCAAGAACGCCACGGCGCGCGTCATCAAGGCGGCGGCCTGACATGAACGCCGCCGAGCGTCGGCTGCTCGCCGACCACGACAGCGATCGATGCGATCGCCACAAGAGCCGCCCGCCGGCCCGCCTGAAGCTCGGGCACATCTGGACCGATCCATGGGGCGCCGTTGTGCGGCGGACCTATCGCAACGCCACCAACAAGGCGCGCCTGGCGCGCAAGCACCGCCCGGCGAGGCGCTGACATGGACGCCCACCATCTCGCCTTGTCGGCACGCCTGGCGCAGATCGAAGAGAACGTAGCCGAGCGGCGCCAGCTTGAGGCGGGCGGCCAGGCGATCCTGCGGCCGCTGCCCGCGCGTCGGCCGCAGATCATGGTCAAGTGCGTCTACAGCCAGCCCGACCGCGGCTATGCGCTCACGCTGTTCTGCGGCTGCGGCATCGATCCCAGTACGCTCGACGTGGTCGAGGTGTTCGTACGGCCCGGCCACGGCCAGGACCGCGACCAGCCGGCGCATCGCGACGCGCTGATGGAACGGGTGATGGACGACTTCGGCCGTACCGTGTCGTTCCTGCTGCGGCTGGGCTTCTCGCCGCACGGCCTGCGCGACAAGCTGGCCTCGACCCGCTCGCACGACGACCACGCCGGCTTGGTCGATCTGTTCGACGGCGCGCCGATACCGGTCGCCTCGCCGCTTGGCGCCGTGGTCGAGGCCGCCTGCTGGGCGCAGCGCCACATCCGCAAAGCCACCGCCGCGCCGAGGCCGGCATGATCGCCGCACTTGTTCCGCTCGGCGCGCTCGCCGGCGTCATCATCATGGGCGCCATCGGCTGGCTGTTCGCCCTCGCCATGACGCCGCTGATCGTCGCCGGCGGCCTGGTCGGTGCCTGCCTCGCGATCGTTGGCGTCGCTTGTGTGCACGGATGTTGGTGATGCGGCCGCGCTTCTCGATCGCCGATGTCAACGCCGCCCTGGCGGCGACAGGCGTGCTGGAGCGCTTGTTGCCCGACCTCATCGGCTGTTCGCACGAAAATGCGCGGCGCGGGGAATGGTGGGCGGACAGCACGCGAGACGGCGGGCCGGGTGACAGCCTGGTCGTAGTCACGAAGGGCGCCAAGCGCGGCATCTGGTGTCACCACGGCGGTGGTCAGATCGGCGGCGACGCGTTGGGCCTGATCGCCTACGCCAAGCATCTGCCGATGAAGGATGCGTATGCCTTTGCGCTCGACTGGCTCGGCGGACGCGTGCCGACGTTGAGCGATGAAGACATCCGCCGGCGCGCGCTGGCCGCCAAGCGAGCGGCAGTCGATGCCGAGCGCCAGGCCAAGGCCAATCGTGTGCTGGCGCGGCGCATCTGGTTCCGTGAGCTGCAGGACCAGATCCTCGACACGCCAGTCGAGGGGTATCTCGCCGGTCGCGGCATCTCACTGCGCAAGCTGTCGACGCATTGGAACCACGTGCCCGGCTGCCTGAAATTCGCGCCGGCGCTCGACCACCCGCAGCTGGGTCGTAAGCTGCCCGCGATGGTGGCCTGCTATGTGAACCTGGCCGGCGAGCTGGTCGCGATCCACCGCACCTACCTGGTGCAGCGCGACGGCGATCGCTGGGACCGTGTTCGCGAGGAACACGAGGGCAGGGACCGCGTCGGCAAGCCGATCAAGGGCAAGATCGTGCTTGGTCCCACGACAGGCTGCTGCATCCGCCTGTGGGCTGGTGAGCGTGTCGATCCACGCACCGGCGAGATCAAGCGCGGCGTGCCGTGGTCGCGCGCGCCGGAGAACAGCGAAATCACGCTGACCGAGGGCATCGAGAACGGCTTTGCGCTCGCGTCCGTCATGCCGGCTAGGCGCATCGGCGCCACCGGCTCGCTCGCCGGGCTGGCCAACGTCGAATTGCCAGCGTGCTTCGCGCGCGTCGTGCTGGCACACGATCGCGACGACGGCAACGGGGCCGCCCGCCTCGGGCGCGAGCGCGCGGTCGCGGCGCACCGCACTGCCGGCCGCGAATGCCTGCCCGTCGGGCCGCCGCCAGGCATCCAGGACTGGAACGACATGTTGCGGCGCGCCGCGACGTAGTACCGCGTAAGGAAGACCTACAATGGCCGACGCTCCCAAGACGCCAGACCCTAACGAGCCGCCTGACAACGCGTCGGCCCTCGCGTCGTATTTCAACAACGAGCAGGAGCGGGCGGCTGTCGTGTCGCTGGAAGACGCGCGGCGTCGGCGCGAGGAGGAGGCGCGGACCGCTACCGGCAACGGCGGCAAGGCTCCGCCGCCGCCGGCCGATGATGCGTCCGACGATGACCCCGCACCCAGCCGTAAGAAGAAGGGCGGCGGCAAGCCGTTCAAGCCGCTGCCGGCGGACTGCCCGGTGACATGCCTGGGCGTTGACGGCAGCACCTACTATTTCATCGACGCGCTCGGCCAGTTCGTCCCCAAGGAAGCGGGCGAGCTGGGGCAAAATGGCGTCGATGATCTGTTCAAGGCCAAGCATGCGCAGCGCTGGGCCGATGAGCATTTTCCGCGCGTCAATCAGCACGGCGACATCAACGGCATCGACCGCGACCGCCTCAAGCGAGCGCTGGTCGCGGCGTGCGGCGAAGCGTCGACCGGTGGCACGTTCGAGCCGATGCAGCGCGTGCGCGGCGTCGGCGCCTGGCGCGACGACGCCAGCCGCCTGATGTGGCACATGGGCGACGCGATCGTGAGCTGGGAGGAGGAGGGCCGCGAGCGGTCGCAGTCGCCAGGCCAGATCGGCGAGCTGGTCTATCCCATGGGCGCACGCCAGCCCCGACCCCTGTCGCGCAGCGAGGCGATCGCCTCGACGTGGGATCCGGCCGCCGGGACCTGGTCGGGGCCGGCCGGCGAGCTGCTGCAGCTATATCGCCGGTGGCAGTGGGCGCGTGGTGAACTGGACGCGCGCCTGCACCTGGGCTTCACCGGCTGCGCCATCGTGTCGGGCGCGCTGCAGTGGCGGCCGTCAGAGTGGTTCACGGGCGACTACAGCAACGGCAAGAGCGAGCTGCAGCGCGTGACCTACACCGCGATGGGCGGCGCGCAGCGCTGCGTGGTGCAGTCCGATGATGCCTCGGGCGCCGGCATCTGGCAGCGGCTCGGCTTTCGCGCGCTGCCCGTGGCCATCGATGAACTCGAAGCCGACGCCGAAAACAGGAAGCGCACGGCCATCGTCGAATTGATGCGGCGCGCCGCGTCCAAGGGCACCATCACGCGCGGCGGCGCCGACCACAAGGCGGTCGAGTTCACCGTCACCAGCTGCTTCATGTTTTCCTCGATCCTGCGCCTGCCGTTGCCGCCGCAGGATCTCAGCCGGCTGCTGCTCATGGAACTGCAGCCGCTGCAGGGCGGTTCCGGCCGCTTCCGCTGGGATGCGGCGCGCGTAGGTGTCATCGGCCAGGCGTTCCGCCGGCGCATCATCGACGCCTGGTCGCGCTGGGATGAGTTGATGGCGCCATGGTGGGACTACCTCAGCAGCAACATAGGCAACCGGTCGGCCGACGTGTTCGGCACCGTGCTCGCCATGCAGCACGCGCTGCTGTTCGACACCGTAGCAACGGAGGATGACGTGGAAGAACTAGCGCAACCGCTTGTGCCGGACATCAAGAAGCTGCTGGAGGCGGCCGGCCGCGATCACGATCAGATGCTGGGCAAGCTGGGCTCCAGCCTGATCGAGCCATGGGACAAGGGCCAGCGCTACACCGTGCGCCAGCTCGCCGCGATCGCAGCCCAACTGCGGCCGCTCGAGCTGGACGAGGCGCGCCGCGACCACGACGAGCGCACGCTACTGCCGGCCGAGATCACGCCGGACAAGGCGCAGGATGGCCTGATCCGCATCGGCCTGCGCGTGGTGCGCCCGCGCGTCGCGGGCCGCGAGCGCTCGCCGCACCTGGCGATCGCGATGTCGGCCAACGGCCTGGAGCGCATCTTTCACGGCACGCGCTGGCAGGCCGGCGTCTGGGTCCAGGCGGCCAAGCGTGTGCCGGGCGCGTTCGACGCGAAGCAGCGCATCGACGCCGGCCCGCAATGGTGTGTCTGCGTGCCGATCGGCGCGCTGCTGGGCGAGGTCAAGGAGGAGGAAGACAAATGCGAGTTAACGTTTACGCCGAGGAAATGACCGAGCGCGTCGAGATCATCAGCAAGGAGATCGACGGGCAAACGTTTACGGGTCTGCGCCTCTATCTCGAACTGCCGGCGACCGTGAACGGCCAGCAGCATCAAGGGCCGTTCATGCACCGGCCTGGTGACGACGACAGCTCAGCTGTGACGTTCTGGGGCAAGCGCGATCTGCGTGACGTGCTGCGCCAGGCGCTGGCCATGCTGGACGATCACTACGCCAGACGCGGCCGTTAGCTAGTCCTTCTTTTCCGCCATCATCGTCGTCGGCGCCGGCGCCGGCGGGCGACGGTTAACCTATCGATTTCGCGACGTCGACCCATCGCGCTTCGCACATATCGCTGTAGATCCTCCGGCGCACCTTCTGCGCCCGCGGACAGTCGGCCGATAACTCGCGCAAGATGTCGACCAGTGACGCGCGCTCACCGAAGCGCTGGCGCATCGTGCTGACGCGATAGTCGCCCTTGCGGGTGCATCGCCGGCACTCGACGACCAGGCGCGGGCTGGTGACGCAATCGAGCGTGATGACACCCCCTTTGTGCGCGCCGGTGTCGGCGGCCCGCATCACGCGCCCCTCAGCCGCCGCAGCGTAGCCTGCACCTGGCTGCCGCGCTCCACTAGCAGCGCCACCAGCGCTGCCCGCACGGCGTCGGGGTCACGCGGCGCTCGCTCACCGGTGAGCCAGTAGCGGGCGTTGCGCTCGTTGATCCCGACCGCGGTGCCGAGCTGTGCGGCGCTGTAGCTGTCGCCAAACAGGGCACGGCAGGCAGCGTCGAGGTCGGCGGGCGTCATTTGCCAACCTTAGAATAGATACGATCAATGACGGCGCGCTGCTTGTCCGACACGCGGAGCGCCGGGCCATACCGCCACAGCTTGTCGATGATCGGCGCCATAAAATCGTGCTCCCACGGCGTGACATGGATCCGGTCGCGCAGCATGGCATCCGCAATCTCATTGATTCGCTCGCACAACTCACGCAACAACGGGTCGGCGGTCGCCATCTCGGCCTTGTGTTTTTGCCATTGCTCCTGGTTCGCGGCGTCAAGGCGGCGCGAGGCCGCTTGCTGTCGGGCGACCTTGCTGTTGTCGGCTGCGGCAATAGTCGGCGCAACCTTGCGGAGGTGGCGCCAGCCATCGGCGGGCACGATCCATGCAAAATTTGACACGTCCATCCTGTCGCGGCGCTGCGCCGTCGTGCCGGGAATCCTGCTCACCATATCAACGCCGGTCGAGGTTGCGACGTGGACGATGTATCGAGAGAGGGCCGGCTCTGGGAAAATCCAGGTGGCCCACTCCGACCAATCCTCAAAAAAACCGGCGTCGGCGTTCCGCGCGCTGCGGCTGCGGTTGGGGTGGTTGGCCATGTCAGATATGGTCGTAATAGATATGGGCTGCATTGCGTGCCCGCCAGATCCGCTGGGCTTCCGCTAGCAACTTGACGATCGGGTCAGCCGCGACGACGGCAGCTTGACGATCGCTCAGCGTGCCGGCCTGGAACCAGCTGGTGTCTTCGGGCTCCCCGACATCGACGGCATTGTAGGCGGCGCGATGCGCGGTCTCGAGCGCCCGGACCAACTCGCGCTCAGCTTGTGGCAGGGTGTCACGGTAAGCCATCTGTCTATCTCCGCCCCTGATCATCGGCGAGGCGCCCTGTTGATGACTAAGAGCATGTCCGATAATCGGATCAGATGCAAGCGGTATTTGATTGCTCGGCGTTGCCACCCAATCTTTGTTGGAAAATCAAGGAGTTGAGCGCGCCGCGATCGCGCCGCGCGCGATCGCAGAGGGCGCGCGTTAGGACGGACACCACGTGCACGCCGCAGGCGTGCGCCGCATTCGATCACCCGCACCCGCGGGCGGGCAAGATCCTAGTGGCTATCCACCACACCACACCCGTACCCATTGATTGCAGTTGGAAAAGACGCGGCGCTGTGGCATGCTTTGGATGTGCCGCGAGAAGCGGGCGTGTTGCCAATGGGTCAGGGGTTTGGCAACAACGCGTCAACAAACAAACCTTGATAAATCAGATGGTTAGGACGATTGTTGCCGCTGTTGACGTGTTGCCAGCAGTCTCTACATGCGTGCGCGCCTGTGTATGCCCGTAGGTACATGGCAACAACGTCAACAACGTCAACAAGATATATATACGTAGTCATATCAAGGGCTTGGCCGTCCTGTTTTGTTGCCAGCGTCTGGCAACAAGGTGGAACAATCGGCCGGCGCTCTCCGCTCCGACCGATTAAAAACGGGGCGGATATTGAGCAAGGTCAATGGCTTAGCCGCGATCGTCGAGGAGGAGCGGCCGACTGAGGCGCCGCCGGCGGATGCGCCGGTGCAGCTGATGCTCGGCGCTGGTTTCGCGCCGGCGCTGCCGGTGTTGAACGCGGCCGGCCCGATCGTGGCGGCGCCGGACGATGGCGAGGACGGCGGCGAGGTCGCGCACGGCGAGCGCCGCGTCGGCCGGCCGCCAGGTGCGCGCAACAAGAGCACCGAGGCCTGGCGGCGCTTCATCCTCGGCCTGCACGGCTCGCCGCTGCAGGCGCTGGCGAGGATCTACGCCAGCGATCCGCGCGAGCTCGCGGCCTACCTGGGCTGCGACGCGCGGGAAGCGCTCAAGCGCATCATCGAGGCCGCGCGCGTGGCCGCGCCCTACCTACACAGCACCATGCCGACCGAGGTCAAGGTCGATGGCCGCGGCGCGCTTGCCTTCGGGGTGTTCATGCAGCGGCCGGGTGATGGCCAGGGTGACGCGCAGGTCGAGGATACCGACGCGCTGCGGGCGCTTGAGAGGTTCGCGGCGCTGCCACCTGGCCGCCTCGACTACGTCGCGGGCACAATCATTGAAAATCAAACACTTAGCGCGCCGGAACCTGGCCAGTCTAACGCGGCGCAGTCTAACGCGGCGCCAGAAAGCGAGCGCGATCAATGACTTGCCTGCATTCCCCGGCTGATTATCCATCAGCTTGCCGGCCGCACCTGATCGCGCTCGGGCCGCTCGCCGGCCTGCGCCTGGCGCTTGCGATCGCAGGCCGGCGCCGCGAAGTGCGGCAATGGGACCCTGCCGGGGGGCATGCCCCCCCTGGCGCTCGCTCTGCCCGCGCGGGGGTCGGACAGGCTTCTACCGCAAACCGTACAACTTTTTCGTCCCCCAATGCCTTGTTGGAAGCCTCGCGCGAAACAATTGACTGGTCGCTCCAGCGGGTCGGGGCGGGGGCCTTCGCACCCCCGGCAATGTTGCCTCGCCGGGTACGGGTATCGAGGGAGGCCGGGCCATGGCGACGGTAATCCGTCCATGGACCCCGCCGGGTCCGAAGGCGCTGGCCGCCTTCCAGTCCCATGAAGAGCTGATCGTCCTGCAGGGGCCGGTGGGTTCCGGCAAGACCGGCACCTTCATCGCGAAGGCGCTCGCGGGCACCATGCGACAGCATCCGCAGCCCATCGTCAAGGGCGCAATCGCGCGTGTTCCACGCGCGCACGCCGTGCGCCGCTCGCGCCTCACCATCCTCAAGAACGACTATCGGCGCCTGTGGGAAAACTTCATCCCCTCATGGTGGGAGTGGATACCCCAGCACGATCCGCAAAACGGCATCGAATGGGTCGGCAGCCACGGCGGCCCGGCCGTGCAGCTCGCCACGATGGCGCTGCCTGACGGCACGGCCGGCCTTCTCGAGACGCATTTCATGGCGCTGGGCGACATCACGTCCGACGAGGCGCTGGAAGACTTCTTCGCCGGCATTCAGTCGACGTGGATCTGGATCAACGAATTGCAGACCTTCATCGAGCTTGCCTTCGGCAAGTGCTTCCAGCGCGCCGGCCGTTACCCGCGCGAGGCCGACGGCGGCAGCGTCGATCCGGGCGTGTGGGCCGACATGAATGCGCCCGTCGTCGACACATGGCAGCACCGGGAGATCGTCAGCCGCCGCTGGATCGAGAACCGCCATTACTTCCGCCAGGCCGGCGCGCGCGATCCCGGCGCCGAGAACCTGCAGCACCTGCCCAAGGGCTACTACGAGCGCCAGGTGCGCTTCATGAAAAAGCACGAGGTCGAGCGCAAGGTCGACAACAAGTTCGGTCGGCGCCTGGACGGCATGCCGGTGCATGATTTCGACGACGCGCTTTTCGTGGCGCCCGACGAACTGCAGCCCGACCACAACCTGGTGCTGATCATCGGCATCGACGCCGGCGGCTCGCCGGCGGCGGTGCTGAAACAACGCCGCGCCGACACGCAGCTGCGCGTGCTCGACGAGGTCGTGTGCGAGCACGGCGTGGGGCCGGAGCGCTTCGGCCGCCGTCTTGGTGCGCTGCTCGACACGGCCAAGTACATCGCTTTCCGCGCGCCTGGCCGCATCCGTGCCGTTGCCGATCCGTCCGCCCAGTACGGCAGCGACAAGGTCGAAGGGGAGCGGGACTGGATGGAGCGTGTCGGCGCCGAGGCCGGCGTGCGCATCCTGCCGGCAAAGACCAACGCTCCCGAGCCGCGGCGCCAGGCGATCGACGATTGCCTCAAGGTCGAGGGTACGGTGCCGATGTTCTGGCTGTCGCCGACCTGCACCGTGCTGCGCGGTGCGCTCAACGGCGGCTATCGCTGGCGCAAGCTCAACATCGCCAATGTCGAGCGCTACGACGAGAAGCCCGACAAGAACGATTACAGCCACGTCGCCGAGGCCTGCCAGTACGGCGCGATGGAGGAGGGCGGTTACGAGCGTGCGCTGGGCCGCGCGCGCGACGACAGCAATCCCGTTCGCCAGCTGCTGCAGCAGAACGGCTACGCCACCGTGACAACGCCCGCGCACGTCGGCCGCGTGCCGGGCCGGCTGCGCGATGTCGCGCGGCATCAACGGCCGATCATCATCGACGGGTAGGAGACGATGGCCACTAAGCTTGAGCCAGGTAGCTACGATTGTTTCGCCAACGCCCTGCCGGACGAGCCGATGTTCGTGCTCCTGGCGCGCGATCCGAGTGCGCCAGGATTGGTGGAAGTGTGGGCGGTCCAACGCGCCCAGGCGATTGAGCGGGGAGCAAAGCCGCTCGCCGACCAGGACATGGTGACCGAAGCCCTGGCATGTGCTCGCTTGATGCATACCTGGCGCAACGCCAACCACGGCAAGTGGCGACAGCCGCAACCGTGCAGCTCGTGGACGGCCGCCGAGTGGGAGGCGGAAGCCATGAGACTGGCACATGTGCTTGCCTGCGTCGCTTATCACGCAACCGGCGGCAAGCTCAGTAAGACTGCCTACGATCTCAGCGTCTACTACGAGGCGATCGACGAGCGCGTCGAAGCGCGCTGCCAGGAGGCGGTCGCGGAAGCGAAGAGCGAGGGTGAGTGATGCCGGCCAACAAACTCCCCTTGCGAGTTCCGGGCGGCCAGCAGCATGCGGCCGTCGCCGTGCACAAGGCGCTGGAGGTGCTGATAGCGGGCGGCCAGGCCGGCTCCAACGACATTTTGTGGGCGCTGGTCGACAACGCGGCCTTCCTGATCGCCTTGGTGGCCAAGCCTGGCGCGGTGCCCTCGATCGTCGAGAACGTCGTGGCCGAGTTGAACCAGCGCGCCGCCGCTCACTGCAGCAACACCGTCGTGACATCCACGCGCGAGCGGATGTTCGGCGAGAGCGCGGCGAAGTATTGACAGGTGCACCAATGAAGAAAATCCCCACGATCTTCGAGCGCGACTGGAATGGCGATCGGTCGCGCGTACTCGACAAGGCGCATCCCGATTGCGGTTGGGTCTTCGCCGGTGAAGGTATCGCGACGCGCAAGATCGACGGCACGGCGTGCATGGTGCGCGACTACCGGCTCTTCAAACGACGCGAGCTCAAAGGTGACGAACCGGCGCCATCAGGCTTCGAGGTGGCCGATGTCGATCCCGAGACTGGCAAGACAGTCGGTTGGCTCCCGATCGGCGAAGGGCCGGAGGATCGCTGGCATCGCGAGGCGTGGACCGGTGCGGATCATTGGTCCGATGGTACCTATGAGCTCATCGGCCCGAAGGTGCAGGGCGATCCCGAGCACGCGCGCTTTCACCTACTGATCAAACACGGCGGCGGCCCGGCCGGCCCACTGGCGGACGTACCCACGACCTTCGATGCCCTGCGTGATTGGCTGGCCACGCAAGACATCGAAGGCGTCGTGTGGCATCACCCCGACGGTCGCATGGCCAAGATCAAGAAGCGCGACTTCGGCCTGAAGCGAAGGCCGCAGCACTGACATGCCCCGCATCGCGCTCACTGTCATCATCGACACCGATCGGCCGTTGGGGCCGCAGGTGGCGCCGGCGCGAGCGCAGGGCATTCCGTGGAAGATCCTCGAGCACATGACGGGGCGCACGCGGCGCGGTCTCAGCAAAATGTTGAGCAGTTCCCAACTATGGGAACGACAAGTGGTGTCGCTTCGTGTGCTTAATGCGCCGTCTCTAGGCAGTGATGATCAGTCACGTAGAGTTTCCTCTCTCGACACTGGCCCGGCCGCTTCGGCGGCCGGGCTTCTTCCCGAGTACGGCGATGTGAGCACACCATGAGCTTCAGCGCGCCACGCCAACAGACGCCGCCTCCCGTGCCCGACCCCGAGGGCACGCCCGAGGAGCAGGCGCGCCGCCGCGAGCTCGCCGCCCAGGCGCGCGCCGGCGGACGGCAGGGCTCGATCCTCACCAACTACGCGCTCGCCACCACGGCCGCGCCCACACTGCGCGCCACGCTCGGGGGTCAGTGAGCATGGCCGATCAGGCCGCAGCCGCCCCCGACACCTTCGGCCCGCAGCGCGCGATTTCCTGGTACGAGGAAGGCAAGACCGATCGCGCGGCCTTCGAGACGACATGGAAGGCGGCGCGCCGGGTGTTCTTTCCCGGCTCACAGGACTTCGTCGCCCAAAACGACACCCAGGGCAAACGCGATCGCAACGTCGCCGTGGACGGCCACGGCATCCTCGCGGCCAATGACCTGGCGGACTACATCGTGGCGGCAGCCGCGAACCCGCAGCAGAAGTGGATCACGTTCGAGGTTGAGGGTGAGCTTAGCCCGTCACCCGCCGGCCGCGAGTGGCTGGAGGGTACGCGCGACGACATCCTGGGCGACCTGCACGACCCAAACTCACGCTTCGACGAGGCGCTGAAAGCGGCGGCGAAAGAGTACGCGGTCTTTGCCAACGGTCCGTTCTACACGGGAGACCGCCCGGGCAAGCTGCCGGTCTACATGCCGGTGCCACTGGCATCGGCCGTGTGGGAGCTGGACACGGATGGCGAGCTGCTGCGCTTCGGCTGGAAGTGCCGCTGGACCGCGCGCCAGGCCGTCGACAAGTGGCCGGGCAAGGTCAGTTCCAAAATCGAAGAGGCAGCCAAAGTCGAGACCGGCAACGCGACGCGCCGTGAGTTCCTGCACGTCATGGATCGCAACCCGGCCTTCGTGCCGGGGTCGGACGTGCCGCGCGAGCGGCAGTATCGGGTGCGCTGGATCGAGTGCGACGGTGCGCACGTGATCTCGACGTCCTACCTGGAGGAGAGCTGCTATTCGATCTTCGCGGCCTTGCCGCAGCCCGGCGAGGCCTACGGGCGCGGCTGCGGCGACAACGCGCTGGAAGACACCCAGATGGCGCAGCGCGTGCGCGTGTCGACCATTCGCGGCATGGAGAAGGCGGTAGACCCGATCACGATCGTGCCCGACGACGGCGTTGTCAGTCTGCCGACGAACGAGGCGCGCGGCCTGCTGGTGGTGCGCTCCGAGTTGATGCGCAATGGCAATGTGCCGGTCCAGACGTTGCGTTATGAGGGCCGCCCGGATCTCGGGCTGGAAGTGTCGAAGATCCTGCACGAGGCGATCGACCGGCACTTCTACACGCACTACACGCGCCTGCCGCGCGAGCCGCGCATGCCGACGCAGCAGATCATTGGCCTGCAGGAGGAGCAGATGCGCGCGCTGGGGCCGCTGCTGACGTCCTTCCAGCGCCCGCTCGGCCAGATCGTGATGCGGACCTACAACATCCGCCGCCGCGACGGACGACTGCGCCCGCTGCCGCCCGAGTGGCAAGACCGCGACATCAAGCTGAAGTTGAAGCTGGAGCCGCCGGCGCTGCGCCAGATGCGCCTGGCCGAAGTGCGGGCGTTCATCCAGTGGCTGGAGATCGTCGGCATGGCGACGCAGGTCGAACCTGGCGTGGCCCACGTGCCCAACCTGATCACCGCCATTGCCGAGGTCGGCTCGGTGCTCGGGGTGCCGCAGCGCTGGATCAACAGCGCCGACCAAGTCCAACAGATGCTGGGCACGCAGCGCCAGGTCGCGGAAGACCAGGCGGCCACCGAACAGGCGCTCGATGCCACGACGGCGGCGAAGAACATCGCGCCGCTGCTCAAGGTGCTGCAGGGCAGCCGTGAGAACGCCGGCACGCCCGCGATGGCCGCAGCATGAGCGACTGGACCGAGATCGCTGCCGCCTACCAACGGCTGTTTGCGCAGAGCGCCCGGCCTGGCGACGCCAAAATCGTCCACGACGATCTCAAGAGCTTTTGCGCAGGGACGGACATCTACATGCCAGGGCGCACCAAGGCGGATACGGCCTTCGCGTGCGGCATGCACCGGGTCTGGCAACGCATCGACCGTGCACTCGCGGCACCAGCCGCGCCCGCGCCGCCGGAAAGCGACGGCCAGGCGTCGTTGTTCGACGGCGCCCAGGGCGTCGAACTGGCGCCGGGACCATTGGGCGTGGAGGGAGTGGAAAATGGCTAAGGGCAAGCCGGCCGCTAAGGCTACGGACATCATGCTGGTGACGCCGGAGCGCATCGAGCGTGTGGAACGCGCACTGATGCTGGTGACGCCGGAGCGCATCGAGCGTGTGGAACGCGCACTGATCGCGGTCGACGGCCTGCTGCAGTCGATGCGCTTCCCGTCCGAGCAGGCGGGAAAGGCGCACGCCGTACACGAGGCCGTGCGGCCAATGCGCGAAGCGTTGGAGAACTGATCCATGCACTGGTGGATGAACACGAGCGGATTGCGGCGGGCTTACTTCGCGCCGTCCGGTGAAGGTGGCGGCGGCGGTGCCGGCGGCAGTGCTGCTGGCGGTGCTGCTGGCGGCGGCGGTGCTGGCGGTGGTGCCGGCGGCAGTGCTGCTGGCGGTGCTGCTG
>Ga0187894_10001728_pt1 | contig 27476 bp, 27 predicted proteins | sample GBC1701081metaG_FD_136650 | JGI IMG/M metagenome (GOLD analysis project Ga0187894, IMG submission 136650) | White microbial mat communities from a lava cave in the Kipuka Kanohina Cave System on the Island of Hawaii, USA - GBC170108-1 metaG ... | reverse complement strand
CTCGTCGCCGCGCTCGGCAAGCACGAGCCGCGCGACGTGCTGGCGGCGACCCGAGCGCGGATCGGGCACGATCGGGAGCGCCTGCGGCGCACGATCGAGCGGCAGGTGCAGGCGGCGCGTGGCGCGTTCGAACGCGAGCAGGCGCGCCTCGGGGCGTTCTCGCCGCTCGCTTGCCTCGAGCGCGGCTACGCCATCGTGCGCCGCGAGGACTCGCAGGGGACGGTCGTCCGGGATGCGACGACCCTCGCGCCGGGCGAGCCCGTTCGGCTGGTGCTTGCACGGGGCCGCGCGCGGGCGCACATCGACTCGACGGAGAGCTGAGACGAGATGGCCAAGGACGAATCCACCACGCCGCCGCGCTTCGAGGACTCCCTCGCCGAGCTGGAGGCCGTCGTGCGGCGGCTCGAGCAGGGCGAGCTGCCGCTCGAGGACTCGCTGGCGGCATTCGAGCGCGGCATGGGGCTCGTGAAGCAGCTCTCCAAGCGGCTCGAGGACATCGAGAAGCGCGTCGAGGTTCTGCTCGAGCGGGAGGACGGCACGCGCACGTTGCGGCCCCTCGACGACGAGGAGTGACGTGGACCTCGCCCGCTATCTCGACGGGCGCCGCCGGCTCGTCGAGCGGGCGCTAGCCCGCGCCTTTCCGGCGACGCGCGCGACGCTCCGGCAGGCCATCCGCTACAGCTTGCTCGCCGGGGGCAAGCGCGTGCGCCCCATCCTCACCCTCGCGGCGGGCGAGGTCGTCGGGGCCGCGCCCCGCACGACGATGCCGTTCGCGTGCGCGCTCGAGCTGATCCACACGTACTCGCTCGTACACGACGATCTGCCGGCCATGGACGACGACGACCTCCGCCGCGGCCGGCCGACGAGCCACACCGTGTACGGCGAAGGCACGGCGATCCTGGTCGGCGACGCGCTCTTGACCGAGGCATTCGGCGTCATGGCGCGCGCGCGCGGCGTGGCGCCGAAGCGGGCCCTCGCGGCGATCGACGAGGTGGCGCGGGCGGCGGGTGAGATCGGCATGGTGGGTGGTCAAGCACTCGACCTCGCTGCCGAAGGGACCTCGGCGACGCTCGCCACGGTGCGTGGCATCCACGCGCGCAAGACCGGCGCGCTCATCCGAGCCGCGGTACGCGTGGGAGGCATCGTGGGCGGTGCTGCACCTGCGACGCTCCGCCGTCTCACCCGCTACGGCGAGCAGCTCGGCCTCGCCTTCCAGATCGCCGACGACATCCTCGACGCGCTCGAGGACGGGGACGCCGACGGGCGCACCGATCGCGAGCTGGGCAAGGCGACGTATCCCGGGACGCTCGGCATGGACGGCGCGCGCCGCCACGCCCATCGCGCCCGCGACAAGGCCACGGCCGCGCTCGCGCGCTTCGGGCGCCGGGCCGAGCCGCTCGCCGCGCTCGCCGCCTACGTCGTGGAGCGCGCCGACGTCGCGGCCGAGCGCGCGGCGCGTGCGTGAGCGGGGTGCGTCTCGATCGGCTGCTCGTCGAGCGAGGGCTCGCGCCCAGCCGCGAGCGAGCGCAGCGCCTCATCATGGCGGGCGACGTGCTCGTCGACGAACGCCCGGTGACCAAGGCAGGGACGCTCGTCGGCGACGACGCGGTCGTTCGGCTCCGGGTCGCGCCGTCGCCGTACGTGTCGCGCGGCGGCGAGAAGCTGGCTCCTGCCCTCGACGCCTTCGGCATCGACGTCGCGGGTCGCGTCGTCCTCGACGTCGGCGCCTCGACCGGTGGCTTCACCGACGTGTGCCTGCGCCGCGGTGCGCGCCGCGTGATCGCGATCGACGTCGGCTACGGGCAGCTCGCGTGGACCCTGCAGACCCACCAGCGGGTCACGATCCTCGACCGGACCAACGCGCGAGCGCTCGTGCCGGCCATGCTGCCCGAGGTACCGGACGTGGCCGTCGTCGACGTGTCGTTCATCTCGCTCGCGCTCGTGCTCCCGGCCGTTGCCGGGGTCCTGGCGCCCGACGGCGAGGTCGTGGCGCTCGTGAAGCCGCAGTTCGAGGTGGGCAAGGGCGAAGTGGGCAAGGGCGGCGTCGTGCGCGATCCCGTCCAGCGGGCGGAGGCTGTGGCGCGGGTGCGCGCGGCGGCCGAAGCGCTCGGCCTTGCGGTCCGGGGCGAGGCGGAGTCGGCGCTGGCGGGTCCCAAGGGGAACCGCGAGGTCTTCCTGTGGCTCAGTCGAGCGCGTGCGGATCGGAGCGGATGACGACGTCGTCGTACGCGGCGAGCTGATCACCGTCCTCGTCGTAGATGCGCGCCAGGAGCTTCGCCGACCGCGGCTCCTCGGGATCCCAATGGGTCGCGTGCTCGATCAGCCGGCGTCGCTTCTCTTGCGCCGCCTTGCGGGCACCGACGGCGCGCTCCCACTGGTTGCGGCCGGGCAGGGGATCCGGCGCGACGGGCGGAATGCCGCCGCCCATGCCGAGGATGTGGTCGCGCAGGAGCGCCGCGTGCCCGTCCTCGGCGGCGGCGATCGCGCGCAGCTGCGCCGCCACCTGCGGATAGCGCGCCAGCTCGGCGTGCTGGCGCAGGACGATCGCCTGCGTGACCTCGGCGCGATAGTCGTCGATCAGCTCCGACATCAGCTCCCGACGCACTGTTCCCGATCCCAGCAGCCGCGACACGAAACCCATGGGCGCGAGGCACGTACACAGCCGGCCCCCCTCGAGTCAAATGCGCGCAGGACCGGGGTTCCCTTCACCGGGGATTTCCGTTACGGTCGGCGGTCAATGGCGCGAATCACCGTCGAAGACTGTCTGGAGAGGGTCCCCAACCGCTTCGAGCTCGTCCTGCTCGCCGCCCGCCGGGCGAAGCAGCTGCTGAAGGGAGCCCGGCCGCTCGTCGAGTCCGACAACAAGGACATCGTCACCGCCCTGCGGGAGGTTGCCGAGGACAAGGTCCGGCTCCACTATGACGAGTGAGCCGGAGGCCGATGGCAAAATCGAAGGACCTCTATGGCATCCTCGGCGTCGAGCGGAGTGCGAGCGCGGATGACGTCCGGAAGGCGTACCGCAAGCTCGCGCGCAAGTACCATCCGGACGTAAACCCGGGCGACAAGAAGGCCGAGGAGCGCTTCAAGGAAATCTCGCTCGCGAACGACGTCCTCTCCGACGCCGCCAAGCGCAAGCTCTACGACGAGTTCGGCGAGGAGGGCCTCCAGTCCGGCTTCGACCCGCAGCGCGCCCGCGAGTACAAGCGCTGGGCGGAGAGCGGCCACGGCTTCTCCTTCGGACGCGACGGCGAGGCGTTCGACTTCGGTGGGGCGCGCGTGCGCGCCGGCGAGGGCGGATTCGCCGATATCTTGAACGAGATCTTCGGCGCCGGGGCGCGCGAGGCCTCGCAGCCGCAGGCCGGCGAGGACATCGAACACCCTGTCGAGATCGGGCTCCTGGACGCCCTGCGCGGGGTCAAGATGCCGGTCACCGTGCGGCGTCCGGTCACCTGCGCGACGTGCCACGGCAGCGGGCGCGTCGGGCGCAAGGCCTGCACGACCTGTGGCGGTACGGGCACCGTCGAGAAGCGCGAGCAGCTCCAGGTGAAGATCCCCCCGGGGGTCGCCGACGGCGCGCGCGTACGCGTGTCGGGCAAGGGCGGCGGCGGACGCGCGGGCGGCCAGACGGGCGATCTCTACTTCCGGGTGAAGGTGCGCCCGCACCCGCTGATCCAGCGCGACGGCAAGGACCTCACGATCGAGGTGCCGGTCACCGTGAGCGAGGCCATGCTCGGCGCCACCATCACGGTTCCGACGCCGCAGGGCGCGATCAAGCTGAAGGTGCCGCCGGGCAGCCAGGGCGGGCAGCGCCTGCGCGTCCCCGGCCGCGGCGCGCCCGACCCGAAGGGCAGCTCGGCCGGCGACCTCTACGTGCGACTCATGGTCCAGGTCCCGACCAAGGGCGAGCCCGATCGCCTGCGCGACGCGCTCAGCGCCCTCGATCAGGCGTACGCGGGAGATCCACGCGCCGAGCTGGCGCTCTGAGACGGCCGGATCGCATGGCCGACACGCCCGACACCGCGCCGATAGAGGCCGAGGTCGTCGACCAGGTCGCCGACGCCGAGGCGGGCGTCGCCGCACCGGAGTCCGAGCTCGATGACGAGACGAAGCGCGTCGCCGCGGGCGCGCTCGTCCCGCTCGACAACCTCCAGAAGTACCTCGCCGAGATCCGCCGCATCCCCGTTCTCACGCGGGAGCAGGAGCACGCGCTCGCGGTGCGCTGGAAGGAGAAGGGCGATCGCACCGCCGCGTGGTCGCTCGTCACGGCGAACCTGCGCCTGGTCGTGATGATCGCGCGCGACTACCAGCGCGCCGTGCACAACCTCCTGGACCTCGTCCAGGAGGGGAACGTCGGCCTGCTCGAGGCCGTCAAGCAGTTCGATCCGTACCGCGGCGTGCGCTTCCCGTCCTACGCGGTCTGGTGGATCCGCGCGTACATCATCCGCTACATCATGAACAACTGGCGGATGGTGAAGGTGGGCACCACGCAGGCCCAGCGGAAGCTCTTCTTCAACCTCCAGAAGGAGCGCGAGCGCCTCGAGCGCGAGGGCTTTTCACCCGAGCCCAAGCTCATCGCCGACCGCTTGGGCGTGAAGGAGTCCGAGGTGGTGGAGATGGAGCAGCGCCTCTCGGCGCGCGACCTCTCCGTCAACGCGCCGATCGGCGACGACGACGGCGACACGACGTTCCTCGACCTGCTCGCGGGGCCGCAGCACACCGCGGAGACGGTCGCGGACGAGGAATATCACCACCTGATCCGCGAGAAGGCCGCCGAGTTCAAGAAGACGCTCTCGGGCAAGGACCTCGTCATCTACGAGCGCCGCCTCGAGGCGCTCATGCGTGACGACGATCCCGCGACGCTCCAGGAGATCGGCGACGAGTACGGCATCACGCGTGAGCGCGTGCGGCAGATCGAGTCGCGTCTGAAAAAGCGGTTGGGTGCCTATCTGCGCGAGCAGATCCCCGACATCCGGGATGTCGAGTTCGGGGCCTGAGCGCGCCGCTCAGTCGCCCGGCAGGCGGTGACACCAGCGGAAGAGCGGCTTCTTGCGGCGCACCTTGCAGCGGCCCGTGCTCGGCTTGCAGATCGACGTGTGGCAGTCGTCGGGCGGGTCGCACACGACCGGGTCGCCGCTCGTGCACGTGCCGGCCTCGCAGGTGTCGTCGCGGGTGCACTTGTTGCCGTCCCGGCAGGGCGTGCCGTCGGGCTTCGCATCGCCCTGCACGCAGCGGCCGCTGCCCGGATCGCAGGCGACCTGGTGACACGTGTCCGCGCCGCCCGAGCACACCTTGGGCGCGCCGCCGACGCAGGCGCCGGCCTGACACGTATCGCCCCGCGTGCAGAGGTTGCCGTCATTGCACGAGGTGCCGTCCGGCTTGGCGGGATTCACACATTGTCCGGTTCCCGGATCGCAGACACCCGCCTTGTGACAGGCGTCGGTCGCCGGGCACTTGAGGGTCGGTCCCGCCACGCACATCCCGCTGCGACAGACGTCGTTCTGCGTGCAGGCGTTACCGTCGTCGCAGGGCGAACCGTTGGGCTTCTTCACGACCGTGCATTGGCCGGTGGCGGGATCGCACGTGCCGCCGTGGCACGCGTCGCTGCCGCCGCAGGTGACCGGCGCGCCCGCGACGCAGCTCCCGGCCTGACAGATGTCGCCCTGCGTGCAGGCATTGCCGTCGCTGCACGCGGTCCCGTCGGGCTTGGCGGGTGCCATGCAGGCACCCGTCTGGGGATCGCAGACGCCGTCCCCGTGGCACGCGTCGCCGGCCGGGCAGGTGACCGGCGCGCCCGCGACGCAGCTCCCGGCGCGGCAGGCATCGTTCTGGGTGCACGCGTTGCCGTCGCTGCACGCGGCGCCGTCCGCCTTCGCGGGATTCGAGCACGCGCCGGTCGCGGGGTCGCACACGCCGGCATCGTGGCAGGAATCACCGGCCGTACAGATGACGGCCGCGCCCGGGACGCAGGCTCCGACCTGACACGCGTCGCTCTGGGTACAGGCGTTGCCGTCGCTGCACGCAGTACCGTCGGCCTTGGGCGCGTTCGAGCAGGCGCCCGTCTGCGGGTCGCACACGCCGGCCTCGTGGCAGGCGTCGCCGTCGGAGCAGGTGACGGGCGCGCCCGCGACGCAGGTCCCGGCCTGGCAGGTGTCGTTCTGGGTGCAGGCGTTGCCGTCGCTGCACGCGGCGCCGTCGGGCTTCGTCACGGTCGAGCAGGCGCCGGTGTCGGGGTTGCAGACGCCGGCGTCGTGGCAGGCGTCGGCAGCGGCGCACACGACGGGTGTGCCCGCCGTGCAGGCGCCGCCGTAGCAGGCGTCGTCGAGCGTGCAGGCGTTGCCGTCGTTGCAGGGCGTGCCGTCGGGCTTGGGGGCGGTCATGCACATACCGGTGTGCGGGTCGCAGAACCCCGCCTCCTGGCAGGCGTCGCCACCGCCGCACACCACGGGCGTGTGCTGGCAGCCGTTCGCGTCGCAGGTGTCGATCGTGCACGGGTTGCCGTCGTCACACGAGCCGTTGCCGAAGCGGAGCATCGTCGCCGTCCCGAGGTCGGCCGAGACGCAGTCCGCTCCCGTCGTCATACCGTCGGTCGCAGTGACCACGATCTCGATCGGCCCGGGCGAGAGCGAGGACAGATCGACGCTGCACGGCAGCTCGCCCTGCCACGCGACTTCGAGCACGGCCGTCGGCAGCTCGGGCGTGAGCCCCGAGGCGTCGACGGGCCCGGCGACGGCGCCCGAGGCGCAGAGGTCTGGGTCGTCGAAGTTGTTGCCGCCGAACGCGTCGTAGAGCGGGATCACGTGGTCGACGCCGTCAGCCGTGACGACCGCGTAGGCCCACGCCATCAGCGTGCGCGCCTCGATCGGGAAGCCGGTGCTCTTGCGGACCCCGACCATGTTGGCGCCGGGGTGCAGGAGCGAGAGCGCGCGCGCCAGCGGGACCTCGACGTTCGAGATGAGCGGCGTGCACGTGCAGAGCGGGCCGTCGGCCTCGGGCACGACGCTGGCCGCCGTCGTGTCGTTGATCGTGAGCTCGAGCGTATCCTGGGTCATCGTGCAGGAGGTGGCGAGCCAGACGAACCGCACGGAGGAGACGCGGCTGCCGTCGTGGATCGCGACCCGTCCCGAGAGCGGCAGGCCGGTCGGGTTCGTCAGGGTGACGTCGGCGTCGAGATGGCCCTGGTCGTCGTCGACCACCGCGGCGATGTCGACGCGCACGCTGCACGCGTCGGGCTCGCCGTCGCCGTCGGCATCCTGCTGGAGCGGATCGGCCACCGTGGGACAGTCGTCGCACAGGTCGCCGACACCGTCGCCATCCTGGTCGGCCTGGTCGGGGTTGGCGATGCCGGGGCAGTTGTCGTTGCCGTCGCAGACGCTGTCGGCGTCGGTGTCGACGCTGTTCGGGCACGTGTCGCAGGCGTCGCCCACGCCGTCGCCGTCGGTGTCGGTCTGCTGCGGGTTCGGGAAGGCGGGGCAGTTGTCGCAGGCGTCGCCCACGCCGTCGCCGTCGGTGTCGGCCTGCGACGGGTCGGCCGCGAACGGACAGTCGTCGTTCTGGTTGCAGATACCGTCGCCGTCGTCGTCGAACGCACCGGGGCCCACGCACCAGTCGCACGCGTCGCCGACGCCGTCGCCGTCGAGGTCCGCCTGGGTCGGGTTGTAGGTGCCGACGCAGTTGTCGCCGTCGTCGCAGATGCCGTCGCCGTCGGCGTCGGGGGTCCCGAGACACGGGTCGCAGGCGTCACCGATCATATCGTTGTCACTGTCGAGCTGGTCGGGGTTGGCAACGCTCGGGCAGTTGTCGCAGGCGTCGCCCAGGCCGTCGCCGTCCTGATCGAACTGGTCGGCGTTCGCGCTCAAGGGACAGTTGTCGCAGCCGACGCCGAAGCCGCCGACGCGGCCGTCTTGATCCGGGTCGGGGCCGCCGATCATGCCGACGTAGACGAAGTCGCCCGGCATGTCGCACGTCGAGCGCGCGGCGCAGGTGAGATGCGGATTCCAGGGATCGCCATCGTAGAGGCACGCGCTCGACGACGCGGCGCCGTCGGTCATGCCGACGCGCAGCCAGGCGATCGACATGCTGTCGTTGCCCGGGCGGACGCGGATACGGGCGTTGTTGCAGGTGCTGGCGTGCAGCAGCGCGAGCGTGGCGGAGTCGGTCAGGGTCACGACCAGCGGCGTCGTGTTGCAGGTGCAGCCGTTGGTCGACGGGACGGATGCGACCAGGGACTCGTTCAGGAAGAGGTCGAACGTGTGGGCGCCGGGCGCCGTGCAGTCCGAGTGGCCGACCTCGAAGGTCACGGCCGTCGGGGTCGCGCGCGCCTCCCGCGTCGCGGCGACGATTCCGATCACCCCTACCAGAATGCTGACGACGGCGTGGCGTGCCAGTCGCATGGCGAGAACCTCCCCGGCTCGCTCCTGAGCCGGGGACTCCTGGAACAAGAATTGGACCAATTGCAGCCGCGCGATTTCCCTGGACAAGAGCGGACAAGACCGTCGCGCCCGCGTCGCTCGCGAGAGGAAATGCAACGCTCGGTGGCGCGGGCGCTCCAGCCGACGGCGCGGCGGTGCTCGCAGCGAACGACCTGCGCTCCGCCTTGATTTTCCGGGCCCCGCCCAGCAGACTCCGCCGTCTGGCATCGCCTGTGCCGTCGCCGCGCTCGCGGCCGGCAGATCAATCGAGAGGGGTCTCATTCATGATGCACGGAGGTCGAGTCGTCGCCCGGGCGCTCAAGCGCGAGGGCGTGCAGTACGTGTTCACGTTGTGCGGCGGACACGTCATGTCGATCTACGACGGATGCCTCGACGAGGGCATCGGGATCATCGACGTGCGCCACGAGCAGTCGGCTGCGCACGCCGCCGACGGCTGGGCGCGCGTGACCGGGCAGCCGGGCGTCGCGATCGTCACCGCGGGACCGGGGCTCACGGACGCCGTCACGGGGGTCGCGACCGCGTGGCGGGCCAACATCCCGCTCGTCTGCATCGGCGGGCAGGCGCCGCGCGCGTTCCAGGACATGGGCGGCCTCCAGGACATGGCCCACGTGGATCTCATGCGGCCGATCACGAAGTGGGCGGCCTCGGTGCCCGCCGCGAACCGCCTGGGCGAGTACATCGCCACGGCGTTCCGCGTGGCGACGACCAACGTGCCGGGCCCCGTCTTCCTCGAGATGCCGCTCGATCTCCTGTTCGACAACGTCGACGACAAGGACGTCGTCGAGTGGCAGCACACGCGGACGCAGGCCGGGATCGCCCCCGACCCGCAGTACATCGAGGCGGCGTTCGAGCTCCTGCGGGGCGCGCAGCGCCCTGCGTGCCTGGTGGGCTCGCAGCTCTTCTGGTCCAAGCGCCGCGACGCGTACCCGGAGTTCGTGAAGACGTTCGGCATGCCGGTCTACGTGAACGGCCAGGCGCGCGGCAGCCTCGATCCCGACGATCCGCACTGGTTCCTGCAGACGCGCAAGGACGCGCTCAAGAAGGCCGACGTCGTCCTCATCTTCGGGACGCCGCTCGACTTCCGCATCGGCTACGGCCGCGACCGGGTCATCAACCCGGCCGCCAAGCTGATCCAGGTGGACCTCGACGGCCGCGAGCTCGGCCGCAACCGGCCCTGCGACGTCGGCATCATCGGCGACACCGGGCTCGTGATGGCGTCCCTCACGCAGCTCGCCAAGGACGTGAAGTTCACACCCGAGCTGTCGCGCGCGTGGCTGGCCGAGCTGCGCGCGATCGAGAAGAAGAAGTGGGAGGGGCTCGCCTCGCAGCTCACGTCCGACGAGGCACCGCTCAATCCGCTGCGCGTCTGCGCCGAGGTCGACAAGTTCCTCACCAAGGACACGATCGTCATCGGCGACGGCGGCGACTTCGTCGGCTCGGCGGCCAACGTCCTGCGGCCGCGCGGGTTCGGGCACTGGCTCGACGCCGGCCCGCTCGGGACGCTCGGCGCCGGACCCGGCTACGCCATGGCTGCCAAGCTCGCTTCGCCCAAGAGCGACGTCATCATCATGTACGGCGACGGGGCGTTCGGCCTCAACATGATGGAGTTCGAAGCCTGCATCCGCCAGAAGATCAACATCGTCGGCATCATCGGGAACGATGCCGCGTGGACGCAGATCCTGCGCGGTCAAGTGCAGATCTACGGACCCGACCGCACGCCCGCGTGCAAGCTCGCTCCAACCCGTTACGACCTCATGATCGAGGCGATGGGTGGCCACGGCGAGTGGGTGGAGCGACCCGACCAGCTTCGCCCGGCGATCCAGCACGCGCTCGGTGCGGGCAAGCCGGCCGTGGTGAACGTTCGCATCGGCGGCAGCGACTTCCGCAAGGACGCCATCTCGGTGTAGGACCGGCGCAGCATGGCCGTCGATCGGAGCGCGGGCATCGTCGTCATCGGCAACGAGATCCTGTCGGGGAAGGTCACCGACACGAACTCGCCGTTCCTCGCGCGCGAGCTGCGCAAGCTCGGCGTCACGCTCCAGTGCATCACCACCATCCCCGACGAGATCGACCTCATCGCCGCGACCGTGAAGGAGTTCTCCGAGCGCTACGAGATCGTCTTCACGTCGGGCGGGGTCGGACCCACGCACGACGACGTGACGATGGAGGGCGTCGCACGCGCCTTCGGACGGAAGGTGATCCGTCACCCCGAGCTGGACAAGCGCCTGCGCGAGTTCTTGGGCGCCAACGCCAACCCGGCGCGCATGCGCATGGCCGACGTGCCCGAAGGCACGGAGCTCGTGCTCGATCAGCGCCTCGGCTTTCCCACCATCAAGTGCGGGAACGTCTACGTCCTGCCGGGCATCCCCGAGATCCTCGAGCAGAAGTTCCTCGCCTTGAAGGAGCGGTTCGCCGCTTCGCCGTACCACCTGCGCGTCGTCTTCACGCGCGACGGCGAGGGATCGATCGCCGAGCACCTGAACGCCACGCTGGCGAAGTTCCCCGCGCTGCTGCTGGGCTCGTACCCGAAGCTGGGCGATCCTGAATACGCCGTGAAGCTGACGCTCGAGTCGAAGGACCAGGCCTACGTCGAGGCGGCCCTGGCCCACCTCCTCTCGCTGCTCCCCAAGGAAACGGTCGTCCGGACCGAGTAGCGTCGGCCCGGCCGATGGGCTAGACGGGACGAGGCGTGCAGCCCGGTCCCCGCGATGCGGGGCCGTAAGGAGGAGTCATGATGGGGTGGAGGATGTTGGTGGCCGCTGCCGTGCTCGTCGCGGGTCTGGCCGCTCCGCGTCCCGTGCGAGCCGAGTTCGCCGAGGACGCCGGCTGGGGCGTGCTCACCGTGCTCGCGAACGTCGGCTACATGCCGGCCAAGACGGTGTACTCGCTGGTCGGCGGGCTCAGCGGTGGCCTCGCGTACGTCTGCACGGGCGGCGACACCGAGACGGCATCGAACGTGTGGTCGCCGGCGATGGGCGGGACCTACGTGCTCACGCCGTCGATGATCCGTGGCGAAGACCCGATCGCGTTCGCGGGACCGATGGCGACCCCGGAGGTCGCCGCCGACCCCGTGGCAGACGCCGCGCCTGCGGACGAAGTGCCGCCGAGCGCACACGGTCGCCAGGACGAGCATCTACCGTCGAGCTGATCGCGACCAGGTGCGCGCTCGCGGTCCTTCGGCTAGGGTCGGGGCCGCGTGCCGGGTGCGCGTGATGTGTTGATCACGGGCTGCGGGGTCCAATCCCCCGTCGGCCTGGGTGTGGCGAGCTTCTGGGAGGGCCTGCTCGCGGGCCACGCGGCCGCCCGCCGCATCGAGCGCTTTCCCGTCGCCGATCTCGCGCCGAACGTTGCGGCGGAGATCTCATGGGACGACGGCGATCCCGACCGGGCCGGCGCCCTCGCGCTGCGCGCCGCGCACGAAGCCCTCGATGATGCGGCCTTGGGTCGCGGCGTGGTCGCGCCGGATCGCTGCGGGGTCGCGCTCGGCACGACGCTCGGAGGCATGACGATCCTCGAGACGTGGGACGCCGCAGTGCGCGCGGGCGCGGGACCCGTCGCGGGTGTCGAGCAGATTCCGTACTACGCGCCGGCAACCCGTCTCGCACGGCACGTCGGCGCGCGGGGTCCGGTCGCCACACCGCAGCTCGCGTGCGCGTCGGGCACGCACGCCATCGCGCTTGCGGCGTCGTGGATCCGCGCTGGTCGCGCCGACGTCGTGCTCGCCGGCGGAACGGACCTCCTGTGCCGGTTCGTGGTCGCCGGGTTCAACTGCTTACGCGCGACGTCCGACGTGGCGCGGCCGTTCGACAGGGACCGCAAGGGCCTCGTCCTCGGCGAGGGGGCAGCGGTCGTCGTGGTCGAGGCGCGCGAGCACGCGGCGGCCCGGGGCGCCCGCGCCCGCGCCTGCGTCGCGGGCATCGGCGCCGCCGCCGATGCCGTGCACATGACGGCACCGGACCGGGACGGGGCGGGGGCGGCGCGCGCCATGCGGAGCGCGATCGCCGACGCACGGCGAACGCCGGCGGACGTCGGTTTCGTGTCCGCGCACGGCACCGGGACGCCGTACAACGATGCGATGGAGGCGGCGGCGCTGCGGCGCGTCTTCGGCGCGGGAGGGGTCGCGGTCAACTCGATCAAGGGCGCGGTCGGGCACACGCTTGGCGCGGCGGGCGCGCTCGAGGCCGTCATGTGCGTGCGCGTGCTCGAGAGCGGCGCGATCCCGCCGACGGCCGGACTCCAGCACGTCGACCCCGCCTGCGCCGACCTGGACCTCGTGGCGAGCGCGCCGCGGCGGACCACGGCGCGTCTCGTGGTGTCGACCTCGTCGGGTTTCGCGGGCGCGAACGCGGCCCTCGTGCTGGCGGCGGCGTGACGGGCGAGATCGCGATCACCGGCTTTGGGGGCGTGCACGCTCCGGATCCGGACGCGATGCCGGAGGTCGTGCGGGCGCGCGCGGCGCGCGCGGAGCGCGTAGCGCAGCTCGCGCTCGGCGCCGCGGGCGCCGCGCTCGCGATGGCAGGCCTCGACGTCACGGCCGGCGATCCGCGCCCGCAGGTGGGCATCGTGCTCGGGACGGCACTCGGCTGCTTTCTCACCAACGTCGCCTACCAGCGACGCTTCGCCGACGGCGGGGCCGCGGCGGCGAGCCCGCGCCTGTTTGCGGCCACCGTCTCGAACGCGGCCGCCGGCGAGCTCGCGATCGCGTACCGACTGGGTGGCCCGGCGATCACGCTCGCCGCGGGCGGCGTCGCGGGGCTGGTCGCGATCGCCCACGCCGTGGACCTGCTGCGCGCTGGGCAGGCGGACGCGATCGTCGCCGGGGGGATGGACGCCGCGGGCGAGCCGCTCGAGCGATGGATTGCGGACGGCGGCCTCGCGGTCGAGGAGCCGGGCGGCGAAGGGGCCGCGATGCTCGTGCTCGAGCGGGGCGAGGATGCACGAGCCCGCGGCGCCCGGGTGCTGGGCATCGTGCGCGACGTCGTCGCCGGCTTCGACCCCGGTCACGACACGGCGAGTCGGGCCCCGAGCGCGCTCGCCGCGGCCGGCGTGTTCGATATCTTGGCGGCGCTGACGGATGCACCGCGCACGACCCACGTGCGCGGCCGTTGCCCCAGCGGTCACGTGGCGAGTGTCGTCGTCGAGAGGCCGGCTTGACGCTCGCGGGCCGCCGCGTCGTCGTCACCGGGGGATCGCGCGGCATCGGGCGCGCGGTCGTGCTCGCGTGTGCGCGCGAGGGCGCGGCCGTCGCCTTCAACTACGCCTCCAATGAAGCGGCGGCGGCCGAGACCGCGAGCGCCGCCCGCGCCCTTGGCGCTGCGGTCTGCACGGGCAGAGCCGACGTCGCGGACGCGGCCGCGGTTGCCGCATTCTTCGCCCAGGTACGGGCGGACCTGGGCGGGCCCGCCGACGTCCTCGTGAACAACGCCGCGGTGACGCACGACGCGCTCCTCATGATGACCGGCGACGCGGCCTGGAACCGCGTGCTCGACACGAATCTCACGGGAGCCTTCCTCTGTACCAAGATCGCGCTGCGCGGCATGATCGGCGGACACTGGGGCCGCATCATCAATGTCGTCTCCCCCGCGGCGTTTCTCGGCAAGGAGGGGGCGGGGGCGTATGCGGCGTCCAAGGGGGGGCTCGTCGCCATGACCAAGTCGCTCGCGCGCGAGGTCGCGCGCTACGGCATCACCGTGAATGCCGTCTCGCCGGGCTTGGTCGAGACCGGGCTCATCGCTGGAATGGCGCCCGAGCACCGCGAGACACTGCAAAGGCGCATTCCTCTCGGACGCCTGGCGACCCCGGAGGAGGTGGCCGCGGCCGTCCTCTATCTGGCATCGACCGGCGCCTCCTACGTCACGGGGACCACCCTGCACGTGGACGGCGGTCTCACGATGCTCTAAAGAGCCGGATTCCGATGGATCGCAGCGACGTTCGGGCGGAAGTGAAGAAGCTGCTCATCAAGGGCCTCCGGCTCACGGTGAGCGCGCAGGAAATCGTCGACGAGGCGCCCATCTTCGGCCAGTCCTCCGAAGGGACCGGTCTCGGGCTCGACTCGATCGACGCCCTCGAGCTGGTCGTGCTGGTCGAGGAGCGCTTCAACGTCACGATCGGGGATGAGGACACCGGCAAGCGAGCCTTTGCGTCCGTGGCGGCGCTCGCCGACTTCATCTCCGAGGCCCCGGCGGCCTGACGAAGGCGCGGATGGCCGGCGCCGTCGCCATCACGGGCGTGGGCCAGGTCACGGCGCTGGGTGGCGACGTGACGGCGCTCACCGCCGGTCTCGCCGAAGGGCGATGCGGCATCGGTCCGCTCACGCTGTTCGCGCATCGCGGTCGTGCGGCCATCGCCGCCCAGGTTCCGGAGCTCCCGCCGACGGCAGTATCGGGTGCGCGGCGGCTGTCGCGCTCGGACCGGTTCGCGCTCGTCGCCACGGCGGAGGCGTGCCGCATGGCCGGCCTCGACGCCGCGCTCCGCGCCGACGCCGCTCTCGTCGTCGGGGCCACCACCGGCGGCATGTTCGAGACCGAGGAAGCCTATCGCCGCTGGCGCGCCGGCGAGCACCGTCGCGTCCGCCTGTCGCTTTTTCTCGGCATGCCGCTCTCGACGGTCGGCGCGGCGGTGGGGCAGGGCCTCGGCATGTTCGGCCCGCGCGCCACGGTGTCGACCGCCTGCTCGTCGGGCGCGCTCGCGATCACGACCGCTGCCGGCATGGTCCAGCGCGGCGAGGCGCCGGTCGCGATCGCGCTCGGCGTCGACACGCTCTGCCGTCTCACCTACGCCGGGTTCGACGCGCTGCAGGCGCTCGACGCGGAGGCCTGTCGTCCGTTCGACGCTACCCGGCGCGGGCTCTCCCTCGGCGAGGGCGCGGGCGTCGTCATCCTCGAGCGCGTCGACCACGCACACGCGCGCGGCGCGCGCATCCGGGCGCTCCTGTTGGGTTCGGCCGTCACCGCCGATGCGCACCACGTGACCGCTCCACACCCACAGGGGTCTGGGGCGCTGGCGGCGATGCGCAGCGCGCTGGCCGCCGCCGGCGTAGCGCCGGAGGCGGTCGACTACGTGAATGCGCACGGCAGCGGTACCAGGCACAACGACGACGTCGAGGTGGCCGCGCTACGCGAGGTCTTTGGCGCGCGCCTGCCGCGCCTGCCGGTCAGCTCCACCAAGTCGCAGGTCGGTCACTGTCTCGCAGCGGCGGGCGCGGTCGAGGCCGTTGCGACGGTGGTGGCGCTGACCGACGGCATCCTCCCGCCGACGGTGACGCTGCGCACACCCGAGCCGACATGGGCCGACCTCGACTTCGTGCCGTCGGCCGGACGCCGCGCGCCGCTCGGCATTGCCGTCAGCTCGTCGTACGGGTTCGGCGGCCACAACGTGACGCTCGTGCTGGCTCGGCCCGAGGTCCGTACATGACCCCGGTCGCCGTCACCGGCATCGGAGTCCTGTCGGCCTTCGGCATCGGCGTCGGGCCGTTCTGGGACGGGCTCCTCTCGGGACGAAGCGGGCTCACGCCGGGCGGTCCCGGCGGCGCGCTCGCCGGGATCGTCGACGGCCTCGAGCTCCGCGACTTCGTGCGCACGCCCGGCGGCCGCCGCATCGACCACGCCTCGCTCATGGCGCTGGCGGCGTCGCGTCTCGCCCTCGCCGACGCCCGGATCGACGACGCGGCGCTCGATCCAGCGCGCACGGGACTGACGATCGGTTCGTCGCTCGGGAACCTGCGCGAGACCCCGCCCTTCCTGGATCGCGTATTCGAGAAGGGCGCGGGCAACCCGCTCGTGTTCCCGAACATGGTGATGAATGCGCCGCTCTCCTACGTGTCGATCGAGCTCGGTGTCACGGGGCCGACCGCGATGGTGACCGAGGTCGAGGTGTCAGGAGAGTCGGCGATCGCGTGGGGCGCGCGTACCGTCGCCGACGGCGCTGCCGACGTCTGCGTCGCCGGGGCGGTCGACGAGATCGCGGACGTCCTCTTCGCGGTGCTCGGGGAGTCGGGCGGTCTCACGCGCGACGTACCGCGCCCGCTCGATCGGGCGAGCGACGGCCGCGCGCTCGGGGAAGGGGCGGCCATGCTCGTGCTCGAGCCGCGCGCTCGGGCGATGGCGCGCGGGGCGCGGGTGTACGCGGAGATCGTGCCCCATCCCGGGTTCTCGGTGCCGGCACCCGTGCACGGCCACCCGCGCGACGCCGACGCGATCGCGAGACGGCTGCGGCCGCTCGTCGCCGATGCCGATCTCGTCGTCGCAGGCGCGAGCGGGCTGCCGGCGCTGGACGCGGTCGAGGCGGCAGCGATCGCGCGGGCGACCGCAGGCCGGCGGGTCGCGGTCACGGCGCCGCGCGGCGCGATCGGTGACTTCGGTGCGGCCGGTGCGCTCGGCGTCGCCGCCGCCGCGCTCGCGATCCACACGCAGCGGGTTCCGCCCACCGCCGGCACCCGACCCCCTGCGCGCGAGGGGCTCGACGTCGTCGCCGGCGCCGCCCGTGCCGAGCCGGTCGGCGTGGCCGTCGTCAGCGCCATCGGGCGGGGTGGCATCTGTCGCCCGGTTCGGGTTGTAAGGAGCTCCCCGTGAGCGATCTCCCGAACCCGTTCCCGAAGCTGCCCCACGCGCATCCCTTCCTCCTGGTCGACCGCGTGATCGAGGTGGAGGAGCGGCGGGGGACGTTCTTGAAGCTCGTCAGCGCGAGCGATCCCTGCATCGCGCCCGACGACACGCTGCCGGCGGCCTTCGTGCTCGAGGCGCTCGCCCAGGCGGCCGGCGCTCTCATCGGCGCGCAATCGACGGGCGGCCCGGAGCTCGGCTACCTCGCCGCCGTCGACGACTTCCAGACCTCGGGCGACGTGAAGGTCGGCGACGAGCTCTACCTGGACGTCGAGATCATGCGCCACTTCTCCGCGGCAACGCTGTTTCGCGGCAAGGCGCGGGTCGGCGAGCGGGTGGTGGCGGAGGGTCGCTTCACGCTCGCGCTCCCGCGCCTGGGGTAGGATTCCGACCCAAGACTAGGATTCCGACCCAAGACTACGTCTTGGGTCGGGAGCGAGAGTGTGACGTTGGTGGTACGTGCGACCGGCATGCCGCGGCCGGCGAAGCCGGCGCGGCAGACGAGGCACGCACCCAGAAAGCATCATGCCGTGACGGGGGTCGGCGTCGCCGCGAGCTGTACCCGCCCCGAGTTCTGATCGGCCTCCGAAGGCGTCGCGCGTTCCCGTGTGCCGCGCCGGCTTCGCCGGCCGCGGCATGCCGGTCGTGCGGGCCACCAACGCAACACCTTCGGTCCTCCCCGACCCAAGACGAAGTCTTGGGTCGGTGTAACTAGGCGGCGCGCTCGACCGTCACGGGGATGCCGTTCAGGACGGAGTTCCCCGAGAGCGGATCCATCAGCAGCTCGTCGGCGAGCAGGTTCGTGTTGACGCCGGCGTGCTCGGCTGCGACCTGCATCCGGATGCCGGGCGCGTCGTGCCCCCAGCCGTGGGGGATGCTGACCACGCCCGGCATGATCGTATCGGTGACCTCGACCGGTACGTCGACCGTTCCGACGCGCGACCGGACACGCGCCGGCCGGCCGTCGGTGAGACCCAGGCGCGCGGCGTCGTCCGGATGGACGAGCAGCGTGCACCGCGACTTGCCGCGCACCAGGTTGTCGATGTTGTGCATCCACGAGTTGTTCGAACGCAGGTCGCGCCGGCCGACCAGCACCATCTGCGGCGCGGGACGCTCGAGCGTTGCGCGCAGCCGGGCGACGTCTCCCGTGATCTCGGCCGGGGCGAGCTCGATCTTCCCGGACGGCGTCCGCAGGACTTCCGGGACGCGGGGGGCGAGCGCACCCAGATCGATGCCGTGCGGGCTCGCTTCGAGCGCCGCCATCGAGAGGCCCTCGCGGGCGCCGAACGCGTCGCCGTACGGTCCCGTGCGCAGCATGAGGTCGAGCAGACGCTCGGGCCCGCGACGCGGCGCCATGGCCCCGAGGATCTCCTCGGGATCGCGGCCGGCGATGGGTGAACCGGTGGCGCCGACCGAGTCCTCCACCTGCTGGCGCGCGATGAAGTCGTCGAGCGCGGCGGGGTCGGCGTCGGGTCCGTTGCCCATGACGATGGCGCCGAGACGGAGCAGGGTCTGCCACTCGTTCGGACGATCGCCGGGCGGCGTGAAGACCGGAGCCGAGTAGTTCGCGACGTTGCGCACGGCGAGCTGCCAGAGCGCCACGTCGTAGTGCGAGGTCTCGAGCGGCGAGAGGCCGGGCAGGATGACGTTCGCGTGGCGCGACGTCTCGTTCAGGTAGATGTCGAGGCTCACCATGAAGTCGAGCTTCGCGAGCGCCGCGGCGAGCCGGCCGCCGTTCGGGTTCGAAAGCGCCGGGTTGCCGGCGATCGTGATGAGGGCGCGGATCTGTCCCGCCCCCGGGGTCTCGATCTCGTCGGCGAGGGTCGCGACCGGGAACTCGCCCAGCACCTCCGGCAGGCCGCGGACGCGGCTCGTGCGCCGTCCGGTCCGCAGGCCCTTGCCGCGCCCCGGCGTGCCGCGCGTGTTGAGCGCGCCGACGGCGGCCTTCGTGAACATGGCGCCGCCCTCGCGATCGAGGTTGCCGGTGAGGACGTTCAGGACGTCGACCAGCCACGAGGCGAGCGTGCCGAACTCCTGCGTGCAGGTGCCGATGCGCCCGTAGACCGCGGCGTGCTCCGCACGCGCCAGGTCGCGCGCGATCTGGCGGATGGTCGCCGCCGGAATGCCGCACACCGGCGCCACCACCTCGGGCGCGAAGTCGCGCGCGAGCGTCTCGATGTCGGCGAGGCCGGCGGTGTACTCGGCGAGCCGGCCCGGTCGGGTGAGCGTCTCGGCGACGATCGTGTGCACGAGCGCGAACAGGAAGTGCGCGTCGGTGCCGGGGCGAATGAAGTGGTGCTCGTTCGCCTCGGCGGCGGTCCGGCTACGACGCGGATCGACCACCACGATGCGGCCCCCGCGCTCGCGGATGCCGCGCAGGCGCCCGCGCATGTCCGGGGCGGTGAGGAGGCTGCCGTTCGAGACCATCGGGTCGGCGCCGAGGATCAGGAGATACTGCGTGCGATCGAGGTCCGGCACCGGGATGGAGAGGGCGGTGCCGAACATGAAGCCGGCCGAGATCTGCTTCGGCATCTGATCGACGGTGCTCGCCGAGTACACGTTGCGCGAGCCCAGCACGCGCAGGAGCGCACGCGAGTAGAGCGCGAGCGCCAGGTTGTGGACGGACGGATTGCCCAGGTAGACGCCGACCGCGTCGCGCCCGTGCTCCTTGATGATGGCGGGCAGGTGGCGATCGATCTCGGCGAACGCCTCGTCCCAGCCGACCTCGTCCCAGCTCGTGCCCCGTCGTATCATCGGGCGGCGCAGCCGATCGGGATCGGCGTCGAGCGCCGCGAGCGCCGGACCCTTCGGGCAGATGTAGCCGCGGGAGAAGACGTCGTCGTCGTCGCCGCGGATGCCGGTCACCTCGCGCCCGCGCGTCGTGATCGCGAGGCCGCAGGTCGCCTCGCAGAGCGGGCACGTCCGGAAGGAGGTTCGCTCGTCCATGCCGGCTGTGTACGCGGGCGCTCCGCGCGCTGCAACGGGCCTATGCCATCTGCCGCATCTCGCACTCGCCCTCCCAGCCCTCCCCATAGTCCCGGTGGAGATTGATGAACTCGACGGCGCTCGCCAGCGCCTCTTCCCGGCTCGGGAATTCGAAGATGGCGTACCCGCCGACCACCTCTTTGGCTTCCGCGAACGGCCCGTCGACCACGTCGACCTTGCCGTTCTTCAGGCGCACGCGCGCACCCGTGGCGAGCGGCATGAGGGGGCCGCTGTCGATCATCGCGCCGTCGTCGATCTTGCGCCGGGTGAGCTTGCCCAGCTCCTCCATCAGCCGCTTGGGCGGCGGGCCCCCGTGCGTCGTCCTGACGAGATACATGAACCGCATGGCAATTCTCCTCCTTCGCGAGCGGGCGTTGCCGCTCTACGACTAGGACGAAGGAGACCGTGCCCGATCGACACGCGTCGTCGGGAACGTTCACGCGGCGTGGGGATGGGGGCGGGCGCCCGTGCGATGCACGTGGACGCCGACCCCGTGCGCCGCCAGGCAGCCGAGCACGGCCCGCACCCGTGCCAGCGCGATGTCGTCGGCGCCCTCGAGCGTGACGTCGAGCTCCGTACCCGCCCCGAGGCGCTGCGCCTCCGCGACGATCGTCTCGACCGCGTACGGTGTCAGCGCCTCGCAGCGCGTCACCTGCGAGGCGGCGCTGCCCGGCGGTGGCACACACACGATGGTCGCGTGTGGTGCGCGCAAGGGAATGAGGAGTGTCAGCAGCTCGACGACGTCGCCGTAGGTGCGAACCCACGACGGGAGCTTGCGTGGCATCACGACCTGCAGCTCCTCTTCCATCGCGCTCGACAGCTCGACCAGGTCGAGCGAGTCGAGCGCCAGGTCGTCGCGCAGCGACACGCCGACCTCCAGCAAGGCGGCGTCGACGCCGAGGACGTCGGCGACGACCCGTCGGACCCGCGGCTCCACGAAACCATCCATGGTCCACCTCCGCTGCCGATCGCGGTCCGGTCGAGGAGATTGTCGTACTGGGGAGGTCCCCCTGTAGCACAGGACGCGTGGCCGCGTATACCGTCTGGAGGGGAGTTGTGAGAGCGGCTCGGGTGAGGGAACGATCACGATCGTCGATCCATCGGGCGGCGTGAGGAGCCTCTCGCGTCAAGCGTTCGCAACGCCTGGAGCCATCGCCGGCGCCGACACGGGTTCGGCGCGTTAAGCCAGCTTAACGGCGACGCCGTCGTCGGTCGGGCGGGCGATCGAGAGGCCGCTTCACGTTGGAACGTGGCCGAGCGCGCGAAGACAGGCCTTTACGCGTCCCGCAGGCGGCTCCCCCAGTGTGGGGGAAGGCGTTCGAGACGTGAAACGGGTTCCCCCGGCGCGGCGGAAGCCGTTTCGAGCCTTGAACCGACCTCCCCCAACGCGGGGGATGCCGCTCCGCGACATGAAGTGGACTCACCCGAGCCGGGGGAAGTCACATCACGTGCTGAAGGCACGCCGCGGGGCGCGACGGCCGGTTGGCATGCTTCGCGCTATGCGCGCGACGCCCACCACCGAGCTCGCGAGAGGCGTCGAAAACGCCCGCACAGCGGGAAGGAGGATCCATGGCAGCTCGGATGAAGAAGACAGGTCCCGGAACGCGGCTGCAGCTCGGCGCGTCGGTGCTGGCCGCCGCACGCGCGGTCGACACGCGTGCGGTGACGGAGCGGCTGCGGCGCTTCGAGCAGGCGCACGGCAGCTACGTCAGCGCGCAGCGGAAGGTCGATGCCGCGGAGTCGCAGCTGCGCGCGGCGCGAGCGCGCCTGGCTGAGCTCGACGCCGTCCAGGACGACGCGATCGAGACGCTCGCACGCGCCCTGGTCGCGGACGGCCACCCGCGCGGCAACCCGTTCGCAGACTTCGACGCCCCGGCGCCCGGCACGCTGATGCGCCTCGCCTTCGAGGAGGAAGCGGCGGCCGTTCACCAACTCGTCGCGTCGGTTCTGCGCACCAAGGGCGCACGCGAGGCCACGACCCAGGCCGCGCAGGCGGCCGACGAGGCGGCGACCGTCGTGGAGCAGGCGCTCGCCCCGGTCGCAACGCTCCAGGACGGCATCCGCGACGCGCGCCGCACGCGGGACGCCCTGGGGCAAGCGTGGGAGTCGGCGCTCGCCGCGCTCCGGCGCGGTACCCGTGCGGCCGCTGACGAGGGGGCGCCCGATCTGCACGCGACGCTCTTCCCGCCGGTGCCACGCGCGAGCAAGGCGAAGGCGGCGGAGGAGAGTACGCCGATCGAGCCGCCGGCGCCCACCGCGACGCCGAACGCGGCGTAGAAGGAAGCCAACACCGGACGCGCCCCGTGGCGCGTCCGGTGCCTATCTCTGGCGCCCGGCAACACCGGCGTCGAGCGGGAGAAGGGGATGAGCGCTTCGTCTAGCCCGACTTGACGGAGTACAGACGCCATCGCTCCGGCACGCCTTTCAGCTCGTGCTCGCCCCTGTCAACGAACTCGATCAGAGAACCCGCGACAAGTGGCGGCACGACCGAGGACACGAAGACGCAACCTTCGTCCGCGGCGTCACACACCCTTCGAGCGATGCTTACTGCGATCCCTCCGATGTCGTCGCCGCGGACCTCGACCTCGCCCGTATGCAGGCCCGCGCGAAGCGTGAGCCCGAGGATGTCGGCGCGTGCGCTCAGGGCAGTCGCACATCTGATCGCGCGACCTGGCCCGTCGAACGTCGCGAGGTGACCATCGCCGGTTGACTTGACGACGCGACCGCGGAACCGTCCGACCTCGCCGTCCACGAATCGATCGAGGGCATCGAGAGTGTCACGCCAGCGCCGGTCTCCCGCCGCAACCGTGGACTGAGTCGAGGCCACGATGTCGGTGAACAACACGGTCGCAAGGACGCGGTCGGGCTCGGGAGGCGATTGGGTCCCCAGGAGGAACCGTTCGATCTCGGCCGCGACGGCGTCCGGGTCGGGGAAGCGCCACTCCAGCAGCGCCCGGCCGGGCAGTTCGACGTAGCTCGCCCCGGGGATGTGCTTGCCCAGGTAGCGGCCGTGGTCGGCCGTATCGAAGAGGCTGTGATCGCCGTGCGCAATCACGAGGGTCGGGACGCGGACCGCAGACAGCAGGTTCCGCACATCCACGCTCGTCAGTCTCTCGAACATCTTGCGAGCGAAGCCCGGCGCAGTGGAGTAGCGACGGTAGCGGGGAGCCCAGGCCGCGAGTACCGGATCACCGTCCACGACCTGGATCGGCACAGTCCGTCCCCACGTCGCGCCCATTTCGCTGAGGATTTGCCGGACCTCCTCTTCGGTTCGGCCGAACGGGTAGTCGGCGGCTCGCGTCAGTCGAGCAAAGCCGTCGCAAACAACGAGTGAGATCACGCGCTCGGGATGGGACGCCGCGAGCGGGATCGCGCGCGTCGTCCCGCCGCCATTGCAGACGACGGCCGCGCGCTCGGAACCTACGGCGTCCATGACGGAAAGCGTGTCGTCGGCCCAGTCCTCGACGGTTGGTATCCCACCATCGAGGAAAGCGTCCGAAAGCCCCGAACCTCGCGGATCGAACACGATGAGGCGACCGATCGACGCCAGTCTCGTAAGGAGTCGCGCCATCCGGGGGTCTTCCCACTGGAGCTCGACATGGTTCCAGGCTGACCGCATGAAGACGATATCGGGCGGCCCTTGGCCGAGCACCTGGTACGCGATGTACGAATCGCCGTGCGGCGCGAAGCGCGTTTCGGGAATCTCGCTCATGGCTTCACCAAACAAGGCTGCCAGATACGGACACGTCGATGACGAGCGTGTCTTCGTCCGATCCGCGTCTAGTTATGAGTGCTACAGAGTGCAACTCCTGCGCAGGCTGCGCAGTTGGTGCCTAGTGACGTCCCGCCGAGGTCAGCCCAACGCGCGGGACCAGAGGCGGCGCGGAGCGCCGTCCGCTGCATCCTGTTGTTGGGCAGCACGCGATTGATACCTCGACTCCCGAACCGACGTCACGGCTCGACCGAGCCGAATCCTCGACGCGAGCGCTCACCTCGAAGCGTCCAGGAAGCCGCGGACGATACGGATCGTCGCTTGGGGGTTCTCCTCCATGACCCAATGTCCGGAGTCTGGGACGACGGCTTCGTGGACGTCACTGGCGGCGAAGCGCATGACGGCAGCCATCGTTGTGCCGAAGGACTTCTCTCCCCCCACGGCCAGCACCGGCATCGTGAGTTTCCCCTTCGCCACGAAGGCCTGGTTGTCGAGGGCGTCTTGATCGAACGCTGCGAACTGCGCGAAGCCGGCGTGCATGGCGCCCGGCAGCGCGTAGAGTTGCGCGTAGTGCCGGCGTGCGGCTTCGCTGAACCGACTCGGGTCCGCCGAAAACTCGTTCCAGAAGCGATCGAGATAGATGCGCTCGCGCCCGGCGACCAACCGCTCCATGTCCGGCCCGCCGAAGCGGAAGTGCCATAGTAAGGGGTTCTTCAGGATCTCCTCCCAGGGTCCGACCCCTGGTAGCGGCGCGTCGATCAGCACGAAGCGCTCGACCCGTCCGGGATGCTGCGCGGCAAACGCGAAGCCAACCATGTTGCCTATGTCGTGAGTGATCAGATCGATGGTTTCCACGTCCAGCGCGTCAAGAACTCCCGCCAGGTCGGAAGCCTGGGTCTTCTTGTCGAACCCGCCGCCGGGTTTGGACGAAAGCCCCAAGCCTCGCAGATCGGGAACGATCACGGTGTGGTCCCGGGCGAGATCGACTCCTAGTGGCACCCACATGTCGCCGGTCTCTCCATACCCATGCAGGAGAACCGCCGCCGGGCCGGCACCGCCAACACGGCTATGGATGGTGACGCCATTGGTGGAGATCTCGCGCGTCTCGAAGTTGCTCGGGAACGTAAAGCTCGACATCTCATTCTCCATGGCGGTGCGGTAGTCTCCGCCCTGCCGCCCAACGGCTGGGCGATCAGCGGCCGCGGGCGCACCTCGCGCACGCGGGCCGCCGCATCGGCGGGTTGGGCGGCGACGATCTCAAGAGGCAAGCGCCTGCATGACGAGTCGGGGGTTGGATGCGGCAACCTTGAGCAAGGCTCGCGCCGGGCCAACTGGACGCCGGCGTCCCTGCTCCCAATTCTGCAGGGTCGCGATACTAACGCCGATCATCAGTGCGAACTCGGCCTGCGAGCGCCCGAGCCTGTCGCGAATTGCCCGCACGTCCGCTGCCCCGATCTCCGCCGTGCGTGCCGCTCGCCGGCGACCTCGACGGATTTGGCCAGCCTGCTTGATGCTGGCAGTGAGCTTCGCGAAATCCTTCGTCTTCACTTGAACTCCTTCTGCACGAGCGCCCGAAGCGCCTTCAGCTGCTGCGGCGTCAGGTTCTCCTGGCGGTTCTTCTCGTACGCGAGCAGCATGTAGACCACGTCCTCGGCCTTGGCCCAGTAGTACACGATGCGCACCCCGCCGCGCTTGCCGCGGCCGGGACCTGACCAACGCAGCTTGCGCATGCCGCCGCTCCCCCGCATCACCGGGCCCGCTTCGGGCCGAAGGGCCAACGCCAGCTGCAGCATCCGATAGCCCTCGTCGGGCAGCAGTTCGACGATGTCTTCGGTGAAGATCGGGGTCTCGACGAACCGCACGAGTGCCTATACGCCAATGGCGTATAGCTGGCAAGTGGTCCTTCACGCTGCCCAACGACCTGGCGTTGAGCGGCTGGCCGCACGCGATGCGCCACGGTAGTCGGCCGGTCGCCGGCCAATCCGCTCCAACGCCGGGTTGGACGGGAGACTCATTTCGTCGGCTCTAAACCGCTTGGCCCGCCAAGGCGCGGTAGATCATCGCTCACGACCGTCCAGGACGCCCGATCGTCGAAGTACAGATGAGACTCAGGAGGTCGATCAATGGCGCCGTCCATGTTCGCGAGAGGAATATCGACGAGTTCCGCGTGCCGAGTCGAGACGCAGAACAGCGAGCTGCCGCACTTCCTGCAAAACGAGCGAGTGCCATGTTCGGAGGATTCGTAGCGAGTGAGTTGATCGGTCCCACGCTCAATCGAAAGCTGAGAGCGAGGGACCGCGAACCATGTAACGAATGCGGCGCCGTGGTTTCGACGGCACATGCTGCAATGGCAGTGACCACAAAACAGCGTCGGTAGGGAGACGCTGAAGCGAACCGCACCACAGAGGCAACTGCCTCGGACCTGTTGCGAGGTATCGCTGCCGATCGCTCTACTCATTGCCCCCCAACGCGTTGCCGACCAGCGGCAGCCGAAGGCCGTCCGTGCATCGGCTTGTCAGGCGCATCAGAGATCCTTGGGTTCCAATACGTTGTCGCTCTCGAGGTGCAGGCCACTGTAGCGCGAGCTGTTCCGCGCGATCATGGGCGGCGCTCTAGCTGCCGTGCGCAGCCCACGGATCGTACGTACCGAACGACCACACGTGCCCTTCCAGGTCGCGGCATGTGTAGCCGCGTCCGCCATAATCCTCGTTCTCCGGCTCCCGCACGACCAACGCGCCGGCAGCTCTGGCACGCGCGCAGTGCGCATCGCAATCGTCGACCACGACGTAGAGCCCTTGCGTGGTTGCCGCATCGCGCGAGGCGGGTGGTTTCACCCACTGGCCGTATTCGCCGTCGTTGGTGGCTGAGCCGAGCATGATCATGCTGTGCCCGAGCACGAGCTGCGCATGGGCGATCGTGCCGTCCGCACCTTCGTAGACAGCGTGCCGTTCAAAGCCGAACGCCCGACACAGAAAGTCAATCTCCGCGTGCGCGTCGCGATAGCGGAACGCGGGAATGATCCTCGCCTTGGTCGTGGACGCCATGACGTTCTCCTTCACCGCTGCTGGGTGGGCTTGCACTTAGATCGACGTAGGATCGGCCCGCAAGTAGCGGTCTGACGCTCCCGTTCAGCGGCGGGCCGCGCAGATGTCGGAGATATCCATCTGCGCGGCTCGCTCCACCATTTCAAGCGTCTATAACGACTCGGCAGTCGCAGGCGCAAGCCTTGGCGGCGATCGGTCTTCGCATGAACTGCGGGCCGCCCGCGCCGCGCGCTGTCTTCAGGGCATCCCCCCACAATCACCGTCCAACTGTTGTTGGGCGGCGCGACGTGAACGCGATCCTATAGCCGCTGCTACCGGGACCCCTGGCCCGCGCGGTTGAGAATCTGCGCTGCCCGTTCGCTCTCGGCGACCACGAAGCGTGCGAACTCAGGTTGCGTCATCTCCATTGGCTCGCCTCCATGCCTGGCGACCCAGTCGCGCAGTTCCTGCCCGGCGAGCACGCCTCCGATGTCCTTCGCGAGCTTGTCGACTACGCCCGACGGCGTGCCTGCCCGGACCCAGATTCCATACCAGATCGGAAAGTCGAACCCGACGAGTCCCGCTTCCGAGGGCGTCGGCACCGCGGGGAGCAAATTCGAGCGACGCGCGGTGGTCACGGCGAGCGCAGTGAGTCTGCCGTCTCTGAGCGGTATGAGGGCGAGAGAGATCGGCGCGATGCAGTAGGCGATGCGCCCGGCAATCAGAT